>WNES01001399.1_pt1 | contig 11279 bp, 9 predicted proteins | sample 5399931 | NCBI WGS metagenome assembly WNES01 (sample SAMN13153332, study PRJNA577476) | soil metagenome | isolation source: 20 cm grassland meadow soil 2 days after 3rd rain plot 5 | place: USA:California | collected 2015-11-11
ACGCCCGGCTTCCCGGCTTCGAGTCACCGCGGCGCGGTGACGTCATCGTGTTCGCGTACCCGAAGAATCCCGAGCTCAACTACGTGAAGCGGGTGATCGGAGCCCCGGGGGACACCGTGGAAATGCGGAGCGGCGAGGTACGGGTGAACGGCCGGCGGCTGGTGGAGCCCTATGTCCAGCGGGTGGACCCGCGCGACGTGTACGATCCCGAGTTCAACTGGCAGCGGGACTATCTGCTCGGCGGCCCGAGCGTGGCCCGCGACTATCGCCCTACCCGAGACACCTGGGGTCCCCTGGCCGTCCCGGCCGGCAAGTACTTCGTGCTGGGCGACAATCGGGACAATTCCGCGGATTCCCGGTACTGGGGCTTCGTGGACGCGGCCGCGGTCAAGGGACGGCCGCTCGTCGTGTATTTCAGCTACGACCGGGAAGCGCGGGATGCGCTTCCTTGGCTGACCGATATTCGCTGGCACCGGCTCGGGTCGATCATCCGGTAAGCACCGGCGACTGGAGCTCGGGTCCCGAGTCGTGCCGTCGGCTCGGGCCTCTGGAGGGTCTCGTGCGGCGGCGTCGTGCGCGCCTAGAGGGGTGACTCGGCCATGCAATTGAACACGGCGAAACGAGCCTCGTTCGACGAGGGATCGCTCGACCAGTACCTGCGGGAGATCAGCCAGTATCCGTTGATCACCCGCGAGGAAGAGGTGACGCTGGCCCAGCGGATCAAGCAGAGCGATCCGGAGGCGCTGGACAAGCTGGTGCGCTCCAACCTCCGGTTCGTCGTCTCCGTGGCCAAGAAATACCAGAATCAGGGAGTATCGCTCTCGGACTTGATCAATGAGGGCAACCTCGGCCTGATCCGGGCCGCCCACAAGTTCGACGAGACCAAGGGCATCAAGTTCATCTCGTACGCCGTCTGGTGGATCCGCCAGGCGATTCTGCAGGCGCTCGCCGAGCAATCGCGCATCGTGCGCGTCCCGCTGAACCGGGCGGGCACGCTGCACCGCATCGGCAAGCGCTCGGCCTCGCTCCTGCAAGAGCTCGGTCGTGAGCCCACCGTGGAAGAGATCGCCGAAGGGATGGACATCTCCGAGGAAGAGGTGGCGAAGACGCTGTCCATCTCCCAGGCCCACCTCTCGCTCGATGCCCCTCTCACCCCGGGCGAGGACAACAAGCTGCTCGACTATCTCCCGGACACCACGAACCCCGGTCCCGACGACGAGATCTTCGAGCACGCCCTGACGGAGTCGATCGAGGGAGTCCTGGCGACCCTCAAGGAGCGCGAGGCGAAGATCCTGCGACTGTATTTCGGACTGGAGGGCCAGGAGCCGATGACGCTCGAGGAGATCGGCTCGCTGCTCGGCATAACCCGCGAACGCGTGCGGCAAATCAAGGAAAAGGCGCTGGCGCGCCTCCGCCACGTTTCCAGAGCGAGAGCGCTGGAAAGCTTCCTGTTCTAGGCCCGGGGCGGGTACATTACCGCCCTATGGCCGCCTCAGCCTCGTTCGACATCTCCACCGGTGCCGACCTCCAGGAGGTCGACAACGCGGTGAACCAGGCCACCAAAGAGGTGGCTCAGCGCTACGACTTCAAGGGCTCGAAGGCGTCGATCGCGTTCGACCGCGCCAAGGCCGTCCTCACCCTCGTCGCCGACGACGACTTCAAGATGAAGGCCTTGTTCGACGTGCTGCAGTCGAAACTCATCAAACGCAACGTGCCGGTGAAGAACCTCGAGCTCGGAGCCGTCACCCCGGCGGCGAACGACACCGTGCGGCGCGAGATCACGCTCACCCAGGGCATCCCGCAGGAGAAGGCGAAGGCCATCGTCAAGGCGATCAAGGACAAGAAGTTCAAGAAAGCCCAGGCCTCGATCCAGGGCACCGAGATCCGCGTGCAGTCGCCCTCGAAGGACGAGCTGCAGGAGGTCATGGCCTTCCTGCGCACGCAGGATTGGGGCATCGAGCTCAAGTTCGGGAATTACCGCGGATGAAACTGGGCGTCATCTCGCTCGGCTGCGACAAGGCGACCGTCGACTCCGAGCGGCTGGTGGGCCAGCTCGTGGGCCATGGTGCCGTCGTGACCCCGAACCTGCCGCAGGCCGACGTGATCCTGGTGAATACCTGCGGCTTCATCGACGCCGCCAAGCGGGAGTCGATCGACGCCATGCTGTCAGCCGCAAGCCTTAAGGCGCAAGGCAACGTCAGAGCGGTGGTGGCCGTCGGATGCCTGGTCGAGCGCTATAAGAAGGAGCTGCAGGAGGAGATCCCCGAGGTGGACCTGTTCCTCGGGTTCTCCGACCTGCATCACCTGGTGCCGGCGCTCGCCGAGCGCGGGCTGATCGACGACCCCCTCGCGAGTCACCCGGGCGTCCGCCAATTCCTCGGGGACGCGACCCACGTTCGTTACCTCAAGATCTCGGAGGGTTGCGACCACACGTGCGCATTCTGTGCCATCCCGCTGATGCGCGGGAAGCACCGCTCGGAACCGCTCGAGCGTTTGGTGCGTGAAGCGCAGGTGCTCGAGGCGCAGGGCGCGCAAGAGATCAACCTCGTGGCCCAGGACCTGGGCCACTACGGCCGGGACCTGGGCCTGGGCGGACCCAAGCTTCCAGACCTGCTCGCAGCACTGCTCGCCGAGACCTCGGTGCCCTGGTATCGCCTGTTATACGTCTACTCGGCGGGTCTCACCGAGCGGCTGGTCGAGCTCGTGGCGCGGAGCCCGCGCATCGTTCCTTACATCGACATGCCGATTCAGCACGGCGCCGACCGCATGCTCGAACGGATGCGCCGCCCCGAGCGCCAAGGCACGCTGCGGGAGAAGCTCGGGTGGCTGCGGGGGGCGATCCCGGATCTCGCGATCCGCACGACCTGCCTCGTGGGCTTTCCCGGCGAAACGGACGACGATTTCCGGGAGCTGTTGGCATTCCTCGAGGAGGCGCAGTTCGACCGGCTGGGCGCGTTCTCATACTCCCCCCAGGATGGCACGCGCGCGACCCAGTACCCGGACGACGTTCCCGACGCAGTGAAGCGCGAGCGCCTCGAGGAGCTGCTCGAGGTGCAGCGCGCCATCTCGGCCGAGCGTCTCGCGCGGTTCGTGGGGCGGGAGGTCCGCGTGCTGGTGGACCGTGTGGCCGATCCCGACGAGGAGCGCGGGACGCATGTGGGGCGGGTGGCCTGGCAGGCGGACGACGTGGACGGCGTCACATACGTGGAGCGGGGCGGCTGGGCCGAATCCGGGTGCTTCCTGCGTGCCCGGCTCACGGCCAGCGAAGACTACGACTTCCGGGCGGTCGCCCTGACGTGAGTCGCTCGGAGGAGCTCTTCGAGCGTGCGAAAGCGGTGTTGCCGGGCGGGGTGAATTCACCGGTGCGGGCGTTCCGGGCGGTGGGCGGGACGCCCTTTTTCGTCGCCCGGGCGGAGGGCTCCCGGCTCACCGACGTGGACGGTAGGACGTACCTCGATTACGTCTGCTCGTGGGGTCCGCTGATTCTGGGGCACGCTCACCCCGCGGTGCTGCAGGCGATCCGCGCAGCCGCGGAGCGGGGGTGGACCTACGGCGCGCCGTGCGAAGCCGAGGTCGACCTGGCGGAAGCGGTGCGCCAGCGCATGCCCGCCGTGGAGATGGTCCGGTTCGTGAATTCCGGAACCGAGGCGACCATGGCCGCCCTGCGCCTGGCGCGCGCGGCGACACGCCGCGAGGTGGTCCTCAAGTTCGAGGGCTGCTACCACGGGCACGCGGACAGCTTCCTCGTGAAGGCGGGCAGCGGCGTCGCCACGCTCGGTTTGCCCGACAGCCCCGGCGTCCCCGCCGCGCTCGCCGGTCTCACCCTCACGCTGCCCTTCAACGACACCCGCGCCCTCGGCGAGCTGTTCCGGCGACGGGGTGACACGCTGGCCGCCGTGATCGTCGAGCCGTACGTCGGGAACTGTGGGTTCATCGCGCCCGAGCCGGAGTTCCACACGGCGCTCCGCGCGCTGTGCGACCGCCACGGCGCCCTCTTGATCTTCGACGAGGTGATGACCGGCTTCCGGGTCTCGGCCGGAGGGGCGCAGGAACGGCTCCACGTGCGACCCGACCTCACGACACTCGGCAAGATCATCGGCGGGGGGATGCCGGTGGGGGCGTACGGCGGGCGCGCGGACCTCATGCGGCTGGTCGCGCCCGCAGGACCGGTCTACCAGGCTGGCACGCTCGCGGGAAATCCGGTGGCCATGGCAGCGGGCCTCGCCACGCTGCGCGAGACGGAGCGACCGGGGTTCTACGAGACGCTCGAGCGGCGAACCGCGCGGCTGGTCGCGGGTATAGGGAACGCCGCGCGCCGACACGGGGTCCCGGTCACGACGGGGCACGCCGGCTCGATGTGGGGGATGTACTTCGCGCCCGGCCCGGTCAGGAATTTCGCCGAGGCCAAGGCTGCGGACGCGAGCCTGTTCGCGCGCTGGCACCGGGCCGCGCTGGCGCGCGGCGTGTTCCTCGCGCCTTCGGCGTTCGAGGCAGGATTCGTCTCCAGCGCGCATACCGATGCCGACATCGACACCACCATCACACAACTCGACGAGGCGCTGGGCGAGGCGCGGGCTCGCTAGCGCCCTCGCCCTCGCCGGCGCATGCGGCCGGCCGCAACCCTCCCCCCTCACGCCCGGCGCCGAGCCGGAGCTGCGGATCGGACTCGTCGCCGGTGCGCCCAGTGTCACGTTGGGGGGCGATGGCGAGCTGTTCATCACCGACGACGCGAACGGGGAGCCGATCGGGTCGATCCCGGCGGGGACGGCATGGACGGTCGTGAGCGACACGGTGGGCATCAGGCTCGTGAAACCGGACGGCTCCCGCGGCGAGCGGCGGGGCGGCATCTCTGTGGTGAACGTCACGGAGAACCGCTTCGCGATGGCGAATGGGCGCCGGTATCGCGGGCGGTTGAACGTGCGGCGCGATTCCGAGGGACTCACCGTGACGAACCGGGTACTCGTCGAGAGCTATCTGGCGGGGGTGATCGGTGGCGAACTGGGACCCCGACGGGCCGACGAACGCCAGGCGATGCTCGCACAGGCCGTGGTGTCCCGGACGTTCGCGCTCAAGAACCGGGGCCGCTGGGAACCCCAGGGCTTCGATGCCTGGGCCGATGTGCGGGACCAGGTCTACAGCGGGATCGCGGGGGAGACGGCCGAGGTGTGGGGTGCCCTGCGCGCTACCCGGGGAGAGGTGCTCCGCTATAACGGCGATCTGATCTACGCCTACTTCCACTCGACCTGCGGATTCTCGACCGCCGGTGCGGACGAGGCATTCAAGACCGCCCAGAGCCAGTCCTACCTGCGGCCTGTCTCGGACGCGTCCGGGGGCGGCCACTACTATTGTGAGCTCTCCCCGCGGTTCCGCTGGCGCGAGGAATGGGACGGCGCGAAGCTGCGCGCTATATTGTCGCGGACGCTTCCCGCGATGATGAACGCAGGCGGAGGCGGGCTGCAACGCATCACCGATATCGCCGTCACCCGCACGACGGCCTCGGGCCGGGTCGGCGAGCTGCGCATCGTGTTCGAGCACGGAGACGTGCGGGTGCCGGGCCCCGACGTACGCGCGGTGCTGCGGCCCGCGCCCGATCAGCTGCTCGGCAGTACGTCCTTCCAGCTCTCGGTGACGAAGGACGGCGGCCAGGTCAGCCGGCTCGTCGCGGCGGGCGCCGGGTGGGGTCACGGTGTGGGGTTCTGCCAGTGGGGTGCGGTGGGCCGGGCCCGCGCGGGCCAGGACTACCGCAAGATCGTCACCACCTATTTTCCGGGGACCAATGTTGAGCGCCTTTACTGAGGCGGTCAGGCGGTCAGGCGGACGGGCGGTCTGTCTGGTCGCGATTCTCCTGACCGTCGGGCGGCCGGACCGCCTGTCCGCCCAGGGTTTTCTCTCGCAGTTCTCCTACGACAACCTCAAGCCGAGCGCGCTCCAGCTCGATCTCGGCCCGGTCGGTGGGAACAACATCCGGGGCACGCTCACCGGCGGCCTGCGGCTCGATTACGGATTCATTGCGCCACACGTGCGCGTGTTGCTCGGCGTCTCGTATTACAAGGCCGATTTCAGCTCGGCCGCGCGCGCGCGCTTCGAGCAGCGCCTCAAAAGCGTCGTGATCGATCCATCGGCGGACGACACGATCCGCCTGGGCCGCATTACCTGGAGCGACGTCACTGGGGACGTGGACCTGCAGTACGTCCTGCCCCAGGGGCGGGCGGTGATCACATACCTGGGGATCGGGCTCGGCGCCCACATCCGGCACGGCAGCGGTCCCGCCATCAACGGCACCTTCGTGCAGGATGCGCTGAACTCGATCACCGCGGGCTTGAACGGCACGATCGGCGCCGAGGTCGGGGCCAACCGCTGGCGGTTCACGCTCGAGGCCCGCGGCGTCCTGTCGAGCGGTGTGTCCACCGGCTCGCTACGCAGCGGCGTGATGTACCGTTGGGCGGGCTCGCGCGACAAGAGACCCGGGACGCCGAAGTGAGCGACCCGGTCCGCGTGGCGGTGATCGGTGCGGGCGCGATCGCTCAGGTCGCCCACCTCCCGGTGCTGCGACGCTTGTCGGGCGTGGAGGTCTGCGCCATCTGCGACTCGGACTTGGGTAAGGCTCAGGCCCTCGCGGGGCGATTCGATGTCAAGGAGACGTTCGACGACATCGAGGAAGTGCTCAAGTACGCTCGTCCCACTGCGGTCGCCATCTGCACGCCGAACCACCTCCACGAGATCCACGTCGTCTCCGCCCTCGCGGCCGGTGCGCACGTCCTGTGCGAGCGGCCGCTGGCGCTTACGCTCGCCGGTGTGGAGCGGGTGCTGCAAGCGAGCGAGAAGTACGGCCGGCGCGTGATGGTCGGGATGAACCACCGCTTTCGATCCGACGTGCAGGCGGTGCGCGGCTTCCTCGCGGGCGGGGACATCGGCGTGCTGCAGGCGATCCGCTGCGGCTGGTACACGTTCCAGCCGAGTCGCAACCTGGTGGCGTGGCGGCTGCGCCGCCAGGAGGCCGGCGGCGGCGCCTTCCTGGATCTCGGCCTGCAGCTGCTCGACCTCGGACTCTGGCTCGCGGGGTGGCCGGCGGCCAAACGCATCGCGGCGCACACGATGGGGCAGGGAAAAGACAGCGTGGAGGACATGGCGACGGCGCTGGTGGTGTGCGAGAACGGCCTGTCGCTCTCCATCGATGTGAGCTGGCGTCACATGGGTGAGGCCGAGCGCTTCTGGTTCGACCTGGTGGGGACCAAAGGGTCGGCCCGGGTCCAGCCGCTGCGGGTGTTCAAGGAGATGCACGGGTCGGTCACCGACGTGACGCCCACCGGGGCGAGCGGGCGCGAGACGCCATTCGCCCAGTCCTACCGCGCCGAGTGGACGTATTTCCTCGCCGTGATGAAGGGGGATGTGAACGCCCCGCCGCCGCGCGACCAGCTCGCCCTGCACCGCGTGCTGGATGCCATCTATCGCTCGGCCGACGAAGGGCGCGACGTGCTCCTGTGACGACGCCGACCCGACAAGCCGTGGCCCTCGTCGCGCTGGGCGCCGCGCTCCTCGCCGCCAGCTACCCCCCGTTCCGTCTCCCCGTCGTGAGCTTTCTCGCCGTCGCACCCGCGGTCGTCCTGCTGCGTCGGTTCGAACGCGAGGGCGACCCGCGCGGCGCGTTGCGCTGGGGGTTCTGGTACGGCTTCGTGACCCAGGGCGCCGTGCTCTACTGGCTCGTGGTGGCGCTGTGGCACTTCACGCCGCTGTCGGCGCTCGGCTATCTCGCGACGATCGTGCTCTTCGGCGTGTGGCATGCGCTGCTCTTCTGGTTGGTCGTGCGCGTGCGTCTCCGCCTGCCCCTCATACCGCTGGCGATCGTGTTTCCCGTCGTCTGGACCGCGGTGGAATGGGCGGTGGGCCATCAGGGAGACATTCGCTTTCCCTGGCTCGGCCTGGGCAGCTCGCTCACGGATGCCGCGGTGCTCGTGCAGTGGGCCGACCTGGCGGGCGCGCGGGGAGTGACCCTGTGGCTCGCCTGGGCCAACGTGATGATCGTGGAAGCGATGCTCGGGAGCAGGGAGCAGGGAGCAGGGAGCAGGACGCTCCAGTGGCGTCCGGCGCTCACGGTGCTCGCCACGATCCTCGCCGCCTGGGGGTATGGCGCCTGGCGCACGCGCACGCTCCCGGTCCGCGAGCTCGGCACCGTGGGACTCATCCAACCGAACGAAGGCTTCCGAGAGAAGTGGGATCCGCGGCACGCGGATAGCGTGGTGGCGAAGCTCGTCACGATGTCGCGCGCGCTCGAGGCGCGCGGCCCGGTGGCGCTCATGGTCTGGCCGGAGGTAGCGATCCCCGGCTACCTGCAACCGGCCTGGGACTCGAGCATCGCCGGGCTCGCGCGCGAGAGCCGGACGCCGATCCTCGCCGGCGGGATCTACGGCGAGAATCACCCCGACGGGTCGTACGACTATTTCAACGCCGCCTTCTACTTCGATTCCTCGGGCAACTGGCGCCGATATCCGGTCTACGAGAAGCACTACCTCGTGCCGGTTGTCGAGCGCGTGCCGTTTGTTCCCGCGCGGCTCATGCAGAGCGTGCCCGGCGTAGGGCGCTGGTCCGGCGGATTCGGGCGCGGCCGGAGCCTTCCCGTGTACTGGAATACCCTGGGGCGCTTCGGCGTGATGATTTGCTACGAGTCGGCCTTCGAAGATCTGGCGCGCGGGTACCGGCGCAGGGGCGCCGAGTTCCTCGTGAACATCACCAACGATGCGTGGTACGGCCGCACGGCCGGTCCGTACCAGCACGCGGCGCATCTGGTCATGCGCGCCATCGAAACCCGCATGGGCATCGCCCGCGCCGCGAATGACGGTATCTCCGAGTTCCTCGATCCCCTGGGGCACACGTACGCGGAGACCGGCCTGGAGCAGGAAGCGATGGTGGCGGACCGGCTTCGCACCAGCGACGTGATTCCCCTCTACGTGCGCCTGGGCGACTGGGTGGGGACACTGTGCGTACTGGCGACCCTTGGCCTCGCCGGCGTCTTAGCGGTGCAGCATTGGAAGCGGAATGCCTGACAACGCGGAAGGCGGAACGCGGAACGCGGAACAGAGCGAACCCAGGTCGTTCGCCGAACCTTCTGTCCGGGATCGAACTCCGAGCGATCAGTTCCACGTTCCGCGTTCCGCGTTCCGCGTTCCGGTTGGGGGTGGGGAGCTGCTGCGGTGAGGGTGGGGGTGGATGTCGGCGGAACCTTCACCGATCTCGTCGCGCTCGCGCAAGACGGGACGATCGAAGTCCGAAAGGTCGTGACGACGCCGGACGATCCCACCGTCGGCTTGTTTCGCGCGCTGGACCCGCTGAAGACCCCCCCCCACCCCATCGAGCTGCTCGTTCACGGTACTACGATTGCGACCAATGCCCTGCTCGAGCGCCGCGGTGCCCGCGTCGCACTCGTGACGACCAAGGGCTTCGAAGACCTCCTGTGGCTGCGGCGCCAGGACCGCGCGGCGCTCTACGACCTCGCCCGCGACCACTCGCCGCCGCTGGTCGCCCGGTCCGACGTCGTGGCGGTCGCCGAGCGGACCGGTCCCGAGGGTGTACTCGAGCCGCTGGGTGAGGACGAGGTCGCGCGAGTGGTCGCCACGGTGCGGGCGCTCAGGCCCCCTCCCGAAGCGTTGGCGGTCGCCTTGTTGTTTGCCTTCCGCCACGCCGAGCACGAGCGCCGCCTCGTCGCGGCGCTGCGCGACGCGCTACCCGACATTCCCGTCGCGGCGAGCCACGAGGTGCTGCCCGTGTTCCGGGAGTTCGAGCGGGCGAGCACCACGACCGTCGAAGCGTATCTCCGTCCCAAGGTCTCCGCCTATCTGAGAACCCTCGAGCGCGAAGTGCGGGCCCGGGGCATCGCACTGCTGCGGGTGATGACGTCGAGCGGCGGTACCCTCGCCCCGGAGGCAGCGGCCACGCGGGCGGCGTCGCTCGCGCTCTCCGGCCCCGCGGGGGGTGTGGTCGGTGCCCGCCTGGTCGGCGCGGCCGTGGGTCTGCAAGACCTCCTGACGCTCGACATGGGGGGTACCAGCGCCGACGCGAGCCTCGTCACCGGTGGGACACCGCTCGGTGACGGCGGCGGCACGGTGGCGGGGCTTGCGCTCGCCCTGCCGGCGGTCCTGATCGAGACGGTGAGCGCCGGCGGCGGGAGCATCGCGCGGGTGGACGAAGGTGGCGCGCTCAAGGTCGGGCCGGAGAGCGCGGGGGCGATTCCGGGCCCGGCGTGTTACGGCAGGGGAGGCGAACGACCCACCGTCACGGACGCGTGCCTGGTGCTGCGATGGCTCGACGCTCAGCATCCGCTCGCGGACGCGGTGCGGCTCGATCGCGACGCCGCGGAGCGTGCGCTCCGCTCGCTCGAGTCGGTGGGGATTGACCCACCCGCGATCGCCGCAGGCATCGTGGCGGTAGCGACCGCAGTGATGGCGCGGGCGCTCAAGCGCGTGAGCGTCGCGCGCGGGCTCGATCCTCGCCGGATGGCCTTGCTCCCGTTCGGGGGCGCCGGGCCCCTGTTCGGGTGTCAGTTAGCCGAGGCGCTGGGGATGCGCACCATCGTGATCCCGCCCCACCCAGGAGCCCTCTCCGCGCTAGGACTCGCCTCTGCCGCGGAACGAGTGGATCTGCTCGCGTCATTTCACCGCCCGCTCGAGGGCCTGCCGTCCGGGGACCTCGGGGCGGCGTTCGCGCCTCTGCTGGCGGAGGGGCGGAGCGAGGTGCCCGACGGCGCGCTGCTCCGCTACGCGGATTGCCGATTCGCCGGGCAGGGTTACGAAGTGACGGTGCCGGTGACGGGCGACGACGCGCAGCGGATCCGGGACGCGTTTCTCGTCGAGCACCGCGCCCGGTTCGGTCATGCCGGAAAGGGCCAGTCGGTCGAGCTCGTGAACCTGCGGGTGGTGGCCCTGCGCGAGGGACCGCTGCCGCGATTCGCGGATGCGCGGCGGGTGGTGCAGCGGCCCGGCGCCAGTCGTCCGATCACCTGGCGGGGGTCCCGGGTGAGCACGGCGGTCTGGGCGCTCGACGATCTCGCACCGGGGGTCACCATTGCCGGCCCGGCGATCTTGGCGGGGCGGGACGCGACGGCCCTGATCGAGCCCGAGTGGCGCGGGACGGTGCATCCGTGCGGCGCCGTGTTGGTGGAGCGAACATGACCCTCGACGCCGTCGGGCTCGAGGTGATGGGACACGCGTTCGCGTCCGTCGCGGAGGAGATGGGCCTCGTTCTGATTCACTCGGCGGTATCCCCGAACATTCGCGAGCGTCGCGACT
>WNES01001401.1_pt1 | contig 11278 bp, 10 predicted proteins | sample 5399931 | NCBI WGS metagenome assembly WNES01 (sample SAMN13153332, study PRJNA577476) | soil metagenome | isolation source: 20 cm grassland meadow soil 2 days after 3rd rain plot 5 | place: USA:California | collected 2015-11-11
CCACCACGACTCGATTCCTTCCTTGGTACTCCAGAGATCCCACACCTCATTGGCCGACGCGGGGTAAACTCGCTCGATTCGAATCTTCGTAGATGTTGTTCTTGGTGAAGCAGGCTGATCGGTCATGGACGTTTCTCCTCAACTGGTCGTCTGCTGTGGGTATTGCAGCCCCTTGGTGTCGTCGGTTTACCATACACCCGCGAACTTGTCGAAGGCTCCAGCGCCCCTACTGCTTCGGCTGCCGGTTGGCCTCCCGGCGCTTGACCAGCTTTTCGCGAGCGCCCGCGTCAGCAAGCGCGAGAATGCCCACGGCCAGGTGACCGGCGTTGCGCGCCCCCGCGTCACCGATCGCGACGGTGGCGACCGGGATGCCGGCCGGCATCTGCGCCATGGAGAGCAGGGCGTCGAGCCCGCCGAGCGCACCGGCAGACATCGGCACGCCGATGACCGGAAGCACGCTCCAGGCCGCGACCACGCCAGGCAGGTGCGCGGCACCGCCCGCGGCGGCGATCAACACCTTGACGCCACGGCCCTCTGCCTGCGTCGCCCACTCACGACAACCCTCAGGGTCACGGTGCGCCGAACGAACCACGACCTCGTACGAAACGCCGTAGCCGTCGAGCACCTCGCAGCAGCGCTGCATGGTCGGCCGATCCGACTCACTGCCCATCACGATGCCGACGAGGGGCCCGTCGCTCACCGCAGCGCGGGAGCCTCGACCTCCCGCTGCGCCAGGTCGCGACGATAGGTCATCCCCTGAAAGCGAACGCGATCGACGTTCCGATAGGCCCGGTCGCGGGCTTCCGCCATCGAATCGCCAAGCGCGACCAGCGTGAGCACCCGGCCCCCCGCCGTCACATACCCTGATGGATCAGCGCTGGCGCCGGCATGGAAGATAACCACGTCGCGCTCGATCGTGCCTAAGCCCTCGATCGGGTAGCCGGTGGTGAACGTTCCGGGATAACCGCGGGATGCAAGCACGACGCCCACGCTTGACCTGGTCGTCCACGACGCGCTCAGGCCTGCCAGGTCGCCGCCCGCAGTCGCCTCGAGCAGCGTAATCAGGTCGGTCTCGAGGCGGGGCAAGACAACCTGCGCCTCGGGGTCGCCGAAGCGAGCATTGAATTCGAGTGCCTGGATGCCTTGCGGCCCAACCATCAAGCCGGCGTAGAGGCAGCCGCGATAGGGCGTGCCCTCATCTCGCAGCCCCTGAACGACGGGCAGCAGGACACTGGCTACGGCCCGTTCGACGGCCTCTGGCCCGAAGAACGAGACAGGCGAGTACCCCCCCATGCCGCCAGTGTTGGGTCCTTTGTCGCCGTCGAGGGCACGTTTGTAGTCACACGCCGGCGCTAACGGCAAGATGCGTTCGCCATCGACGAGGGCCAGCAACGAGACCTCCCTTCCCTCGATCTTCTCCTCCACCACGATGCGGTCCGCGGCGGCCCCGACGGTCCGGCGCAGCATCAGCATGTCAATGCATTCCAGCGTGTCCTCCGCATCGCGGGCCACCAGGGTGCCCTTACCTTTGGCCAGCCCATCGGCCTTGACCACGAAGGCGCGCCGTTCGCCGCGCACGAAGTCCTTGGCGCTCGCCGGATTGTCGAAGACCCGGTAGGCGGGGGTCGGCACGCCGGTCCGGTTCATCAGCGATTTGGCGAACACCTTGCTGCTCTCGATGCGCCCCGCCGCGCGAGTCGGCCCAAACACGAGCCGGCCGGCGGTGCTCAGTCGGTCGGCCAATCCAGCGGCGACCGCCACCTCCGGCCCGAGCACGGTCAGGCCCACCTCGCGCTCCTTCACAAAACGCACGATGCCCTCGACGTCGGTCGCCTGCAGCCCGGTGTTGATGGCGATTGCCCCCGTTGCGGCATTCCCGGGCGCACAGAACACGGTATCGGTCAGCGGGCTCTGCAGCGCCTTCCAGGTGAGCGCGTGTTCGCGCGCGCCGCTGCCGACGATGAGAATGTTTATTCCCATTCGATCGTCGACGGCGGCTTCGAGGAGATGTCGTAGACGACCCGATTGACGCCCGGGACCTCGTTGACGACGCGGCTGGAGATCTTTGCGAGGACCTCGTATGGCAACCTGGCCCAGTCGGCGGTCATGCCGTCCTCGCTCTGCACGGCTCGCACCGCCACCACGTTGCCATAGGTGCGGTAGTCGCCCATCACTCCTACACTTTGCAGCGGCGTCAGGATCGCGAACGCCTGCCAGAGCGAGCGGTACAGCCCGGCGGCTTTGATCTCGTCGATGACGATCCAGTCCGCCGCCCGTAACGTCTCGAGCCGATCGCGGGTGACCTCGCCGATGATGCGAACCGCCAGCCCAGGACCGGGGAAGGGCTGCCGGTGCACCATGTCATCAGGAAGCCCCAGCGCGGACCCGATGGCGCGGACTTCATCCTTGAACAGGTATCGCAGCGGCTCGACCAGCTGGAAGCGAAGATCGGCGGGGAGGCCGCCGACGTTGTGATGGGTCTTGATCCGGTGCGCATTGACGGTATCGTGACTCGTACTTTCGATCACGTCGGGATAGAGCGTGCCCTGCGCCAGGAAATCGACGTTCCGCAACGTTCCGGCCTGGCGCTCGAAGACCTGGATGAAGGTCGCGCCAATCCGCCGGCGCTTTTCTTCCGGGTCGATAACCCCCTGCAGGGCGACCAGGAACTCGTTGCTGGCGTCGACGCTTGTCACGTCGATGCCCAGATGCCGTTGCATCACGTCTTCCACCCTGCGCCGCTCGTCGCGGCGGAGGAGCCCATTGTCAACCAGCAAGCAGGTGAGTTGGCCGGGGAGCGCGCGATGCACCAGCGTGGCGCACACCGCCGAGTCGACGCCACCCGAGAGCGCGCAGAGGACGCGTCCGTCGCCCACCTGTTCGCGAACCGCGGCGGTCGCCTGCTCGATGAAGGCGGCCGGTTTCCAGGTGCCGCGGCAGGCCGCCACCTCATAGAGAAAGTTCCGGATAATCTCACGACCCTGTGGGGTATGAATGACCTCCGGGTGGAAGGCGATGCCGAACCGCCCGGCATCATCGGTCATGGCCGCGATCAACGAATTGTCCGATTGCGCAAGCCGGCGAAAGCCCGGCGGCGCCTCGAGGATGGTGTCACCGTGGCTCATCCAAACCGGCAAGCTCGACGGGAGGTCCTTGAACAATCGCGACGGATCATCCACGCGTACGCTCGCCGGACCGTACTCCCGCCTGCCGGCGCCTGCCACCCGCCCGCCCAGCTGATGGGCGAGCAGCTGCATGCCGTAGCAGATGCCGAGTACCGGGATGCCCGCCTTGAGCACGTCGGGATCAGCCAGCGGCGCGCCATCCACGTAGACACTGGCTGGTCCACCCGATAGGATCAGCGCCCTGGGGGTACGAGCCCGGATCGCCTCCCACGGTGTCGTCCCGGGGATCAACTCACAGTAAACGCCGGCCTCGCGTACCCGGCGGGCGATCAGTTGGCTGTACTGCGAGCCGAAATCGAGTACCAGCACCAGCTCCTCCACCCCCACCATGCGCCCTCCCCTAAGAGGATGCTGAGGTTGTGCGGCGACGGCCCTGCCTGCGCTGGCGGCTATGTGCCCATCCCGACTTGCTGAGCTTGCTGGAAGAGCTTTCCTTCGTTCTGGATCGCCGGTGCGATCACGAGTTCGGTCATCTGGAACTCTTGCAGCGTACGCGCCCCACAGACACCCATTGCGGAGCGCAGGGCGCCGACGAGATTCTGGGTGCCATCGTCCACCCGAGCCGGGCCGAGCAAGACCTCGCGGAGAGTCCCGCGCTGGCCGACTTTGATGCGGGTGCCGCGCGGCAGGTTGGGATCGGGCGTCGCCATCCCCCAGTGATAACCGCCACCGGCCGCGTCGGTCGTGCCGGCGAAGATCGAGCCGATCATCACGGCGTCGGCCCCGGAGGCGAACGCCTTGGCGATGTCGCCGCCGACCCTCATTCCACCATCCGTGATGACCTGTACCCGCCGCCCAGATTCTCGAAGGTACGTTTCGCGCGCCGCAGCCACGTCGCTGGTGGCGGTGACCTGTGGAACCCCCACACCCAGCACGCCCCGGGTGGTGCAGGCGGCTCCCGGTCCGACGCCTACCAGGATGCCGTCGATGCCGGTCTGCATCAATTCCAGCGCTGCCTCGTACTCGACACAATTGCCGGCAATCACCGGAATCGATAAGCCGGCGCAAAGCTTTTCGAAGGAGAGCTGATCGTAGGAACGCGAGATGTGGCGGGCGGTGAGCACGGTACCCTGAACGACCAGGCAATCGGCTCCCGCCTCCTGCACCAGGCCCGAACGCCGGCTGGCCTGGGCCGGCACCGTCGATACGGCGACCGGGACGCGGGCCCGTTTGACCGCTGCGATCCGTTCGCCGATCAGGTGTTCGCGAACCGGGGCTTGATAGACCTTCTGCAGCAACCCGTTGATGCGATCGCGAGGGGCTTCGGCAATCTCGCGGAGGACGCCGGTGGGGTCGACGTAGCGGGTCTGCAGCCCGTCGAGGTTGATGACGGCCATCCCGCCCAACCGGCCGATTTCAATCGCGAAACGGACGTCGACGACGCCATCCATGGCGGCCGCCAGGATGGGGACGGCGAGCCGCAACGAGCCCAGCTCGAAGGAGCTGTCGACCTCCTGGGGGTTAATGGTGATTCGCCCCGGCACCAGCGCCACCTCATCAAAGCCGTAGGCGCGACGCGCCCGCTTGAATCGACCCAGCTCCAGCGTGTCGGCGGCCACCACGGCCGATAGGCTCGAGGGCGCACGCACACTCATCGCGGTCGACCTCGAAACCGTGTCGAGCTCAAAGGGTATGCGTGGTCCTCAGAAAGGGTGGTTTTCGGGGATTATAGCGGATGGGTTTTCCGATGAATCAAGGACTTTCACCGCCGGACCGGGTGCGAGCGGCGCTCAGCAGCGCCGGCGTCGCCGTGCGCATCCAGGAATTTGCGACCTCCACCCGCACCGCTCAGGAAGCGGCCGACTCGATTGGCACCCGCGTCGGCCAGATCGTGAAGTCGCTCCTCTTCCTCGCCGGCGATCACCCGGTCCTGGCGCTCGTTTCCGGAGTGAACCAGCTTGATCTGGCGCGTCTCGCATCCCTGGCCGGAGCGCCCGTGCGAAAGCCCGATGCGAATGCGGTGCGCGACGCGACCGGCTACGCCATCGGCGGGGTGCCGCCGACTGGCTTCCCGAAGCCTATCCGGACCTTCATCGACCGCGACCTGGTCCAGTACGACCTCCTATGGGCCGCCGCCGGAACACCTCGCCATGTCTTCTCCATCGCCCCGCAAGATCTGGTCCGCGTGACCGCGGGCACAATCGTTGATTTGCGGCGCTAGGGATAGATTCCGCGGATGGTGGTGGCTTGTGCGACCTTGTCGACGGCCAGCACGTAGGCCGCGGTGCGCATCATCACCTTCTTCTCCTGGCTGACTCTGAGCACGTTGTCAAACGCCCGCAGCATGATCCGCTGCAGCCGGTCGTTGATGTCGTGCTCGTCCCAGAAAAACTCCTGCAGGTCCTGAACCCACTCGAAATATGACACCGTGACGCCACCCGCGTTGGCCAGAATGTCGGGGATGACGAACACGCCCTTGTCGTAGAGGATCTCGTCGGCCTCGGGAGTCGTCGGTCCATTGGCCCCCTCGCAGACGATCTTGGCTTTGATCCGGTTGGCGTTCCCCTCGTGGATCTGGTTTTCCAGCGCCGCCGGAACGAGCACGGTGACCGGCAGCTCGAGCAGCTCCTCGTTGGAGATGAACTCACAAACTTTCTGCCGTAGCCGGCCGTTCAGCTCCTTCTCGCGGACGACCTCGTCGAGCTCGATGCCACCGTCGTTGTAGCAGGCGCCATTCGAGTCGCTGACCGCGATCACCTTGCAGCCGGACTGTGCGAGCAGCTTCGCGGTCGTGTAGCCGACATTACCGACGCCCTGGACGGCCACGGTCGCATCCTCGGGGCGGATGTTCAGGTGCTTCAGCGCCGCGAGCGTGGTCAGCTGGCAACCGCGCCCGGTCGCTTCGGGTCGACCTTCGGAGCCGCCGATGCCCAGCGGTTTGCCGGTGACGACCGCCGGCACCGAGTGGCCGGCGTGCATGCTGATCGTGTCCATCATCCAGGCCATGATCTGGGCATTGGTATTGACGTCCGGGGCGGGGATGTCGCGGTCCGGTCCGATCAGGATGCTGATCTCGCTGGTGTAGCGGCGGGTCAGGTTCTCGAGTTCGTTGCGGCTGAGCTTTTTGGGATCGACGATCACCCCGCCCTTGGCCCCGCCGTAGGGGATCCCGACGACGGCGCACTTCCAGGTCATCCACATGGCGAGCGCCTTCACCTCTTCGATCGTGACGCCGGGGTGATAGCGAATGCCGCCTTTCGCGGGGCCGCGGTCGATGTTGTGATGCACCCGGAAACCGGTGAACATCTGGATAGTGTGGTCGTCCATCAACACCGGGAAGGTGACAATCAGCTGGCGCTTACACTCGCGGAGGACGCGGGCCATGTTCGGATCGAGCCCGAGCACCTCGGCGGCGATATCGAACTGTCGCTGGGCGATCTTCCACGGGTTCGAATGGTCCGGCTCTGGCTGCGCAAAGCCCCTGACCGGCGTCGCCACTACCTTCTGAGCCATTCTTCCTCCTACTCGCTCACGCCGGCGATGCACGCTGACTGGGCGCTCGGCACCCATTACACTACACGGCACCGTGACGCCGCGGATGACGGTCCTAGCAAGCGTTTCGCTTGCAACCTTCCTCGTCGCCGGGCTCGCCGCCACCCAGTTTCGGAGCCAGCCGCTTGCTTCCTCCAACCGGCTCGCCCGGGACGAAGCCTTGCGCCAGAGCGTCAACCAGCTCGAGGATCAGAATGCAGCGCTGAAAGCGCGGGTTCAGACGCTGCAGGCCCAGGTCAAGGCCGGGGAAGACGAGAGCGCCCGGCGCTCGAGCGCCGTGCAGCAGGTCAAGGCCCTCCTGGATGAACAGAGGGCCATCGCCGGGCTCGTGGCTCTACATGGCCCGGGCTTGACGATTCTGCTGCACGACGGCGTCGACCCGGGTGACCCGGCCGACCGCTCACTCGGGTGGACGGTCCACTACCAGGATCTGCAGGACATCGTGAGCCTGCTGTGGGCGAGCGGCGCCGAGGCTGTGGCCGTGAACGGGCAGCGGGTGGTGCCCACTACCTCATTCCACTATGCCGGCGTCAACATTCTGATCAACAACGCCAACCGGCTGACGGGCCCCTACACCCTGACGGCGCTGGGAGATCCATCGACCCTGGCCAACGGGGTGAGCGATCCCGATCAGCTTGCCGAACTGAAGAGCCGTAATCGCATCTATCGGCTCGGCTTGAGCTGGCTGCGCAGCACCCGGCTGAGTGTTCCGGCCTACGATGCGACCTTCCTGGTGAAGAGTGCTCAACCACTCGGCTGACCGGACCGCACGTTTTCAGCGGGTCCTCATCGTGAGCCTGATTGGCCTTGGCCTTGGTTTTCTGGTGGTCGTGCAGCTCCGCTCGCAGGCCGTGGTGGCCCGTACGCTGGCCTCCCAGGACAACACGAGCGTGGCCCTGCTCATCAATGACCTGAACCGGGCCAACAATCAGCTCATTCAGCAAGCCGCGGCGCTTTCGCAGCAGGAAACCCAGCTGCGCCAGGCCCTGTTGGCCGGTGGGGCCGACGCGCAGGCGATCTCAAAGGAGCTCCAGACGCTGCGCGAGGTGACCGGCGCCGTTCCCGTTCATGGCCCGGGACTGCAGATACGGATCCTGGGGCCGATCATGGACTTTGAGCTGCAGGACTTACTGAACAGCCTTCGGTCTGCCGGGGGCGAGGCGTTCGCGCTCAACGGCAGTCGCATGATCAGCAGCACTCCGATTGCGAGCCGCGGCAACACCCTGATGATCGGCGGGCATGCCGTCAGCGCACCACTGGTGTTGTTGGTGATCGGAGACCCGGAGCAGCTGGAGCCGGCGGCGGATCTGTCGGCCAGCAGCCTGCAGACCCGGCTGCAGGTCGACATTCAGCGCAAATCCGACCTGGCCATTACCGAGGTCATCAGCGCTCGTCCCCTGATCTATGCACAGCTCGGCCGGTAAACTCGGTTGGTGACGCGCATCATCGAGCTGCGGAGTGATACCTTCACGCTGCCTACCGAATCGATGCGGAAGGCAATGGCCATCGCGGAGGTGGGCGACGACGTTTGGGACGAGGACCCTACCATCCATCGCCTGCAGGATCGGGCCGCCGAGATGGTTGGCATGGAGGCTTCGCTGTTCGTCCCCAGTGGGACGATGGGCAATCTCTGCGCCCTGCTGAGCCATGCCCGGGCAGGGGACGAAGTGATCGTGGAGATCGACAGCCATATTTTTCAGAACGAGGTGGCCGGCGCTGCCGTGGTCGGCGGGCTGCAACTGCGCCCCCTGGACAGCGAGAGCGGCCGGCTCCAACCGGAGCAGGTTTTAGGGGCTATCCGAGAACCGGATATCCACGAGCCACGCAGTGCGCTGCTCTGCCTGGAGAACACCCACAATCGCAAGGGCGGCACCTGTCTGAGCCCAAACCAGACCGCGGCGCTCTGCGCGGTGGCCCACCAGGCCGGCTTGAAGGTCCATCTGGATGGCGCCCGCGTCTTCAATGCCGCCGTCGCCCAGCGGGTCGACGTCCGGGAGCTCACTGCCCCGGTGGATTCCGTGATGTTCTGCCTCTCCAAGGGATTGAGCGCGCCGGTCGGCTCCATGCTGGCCGGGTCGGTCGATTTCATCGAGCGCGCTCGCCGCATGCGCAAGATGGTGGGCGGCGGTATGCGCCAGGCGGGCGTTCTGGCCGCGGCCGGGCTGTGCGCGCTCACCGAGATGGTCGATCGGCTGACCGAGGACCATGCCAACGCCAGGCGTCTAGCCGAAGGTCTGCAGGGACTATCAGGCATCAATGTGGATATCGGCAGGGTCGAAACCAATATGGTCTTTGGTGAGTGCCGTCCGCCCGTTACCGCGCGTCACTTCATCGATCGCTGCCGCACGGTGGGCGTCTTGCTCGACCAGGCATCAGCTTATCGATGGCGCATGGTCACCCATCGAGGCGTCACCTCTGAAGACGTCGATTACGCCGTTGGGGCTATCCGCCGGCTGTTCGTAGAGCCGTCGACCGCCGCGCTTCGCGCCACCGGCTAACGGATCGTAGCCGGCGAGGGAACGGCCTCAGCGCACCGGCAAGCCGGTCGTCGAATCGAACAGCGGACCGCCGAACGTGGCATCCGGCAAGAGGAGCATGCTCCCAAATGCCTGCCAGTCACCGCTCGCGTCCGTCACGATGCCGGCCGGCGCCTGCGGGGTGCCGCCGACGGCGATCGCCACCGGCCGCCCCGGTAACGTCCACCCGGGGGTGATGGCCGACAGCGCAGCATCAGCGGCGCCAAAGGCGTGGACGGCGCCCGCACTGTCGAGCGCGAGCCCGAGGTGTGATCCGGGGAACAAGGCCGCATCGACCACCGCGACCCCGGTGGAAAGCGAGATCCGGCCGCCCCCAGAGGACGACGGAGAAATTACGCCCGCGGCATCGATGACCATGAGGCTGCCATCACCGGCGGCCAGCAGCCGCACGGGCGTCTTCACGGAAAATCGCGGACCGGCCGTGCCGGCGCTGTCCCAGGTCGTCCCGTCGGCGAGCAGGCGCAGCGGCCCGGAGGGCGGGGTAGCAACATCGACGGCGGCTGCCATCGACGTCGGCGACACGTTGGGTGTCGATGCAGCTACGCCCAATCGGTGGAGCGAGGCGTCCGTGCCGAGCAGGAGTGCACCATCGGCCGATGGGTGTTCCTGGCGGACGCCCATGATCGCCGCCGCCCCATCCGGGGCAGCCGGGAGTGCTCCCAGCAGCGCGTGGTCCGCGGCGGTAGCCGGCATGGCAGCCGCCGCCGGGATGGTGGCTGTCACGACGACGGGCGGCGCGGGATTTCGGGCGGCGTCGTTGACCGTGAGTCGAAGCTGATAGGTCGCTCCGGGATCGCCGAGGAACCGGACCGCGCCGCGGCTCGCGCCCGCAGATGGCTGATCGGGCATCTGTGAGACCCATGGCCGAAACGCGGCCGAGCCGGCCGCCACCTCGACCGCCATCCCGTTGACACCGGACAGGCCATCGTTGCCCGACCAGTGCAGGGTGACCGCCGCCGAGGTTGCCGGGTCCAGGCGCAGCGCCGAGCTCGGCGGCTCGACGTCATATAGATATAGGTAGGTGATGTCGGCGCTGGTGCCGGCCCGATCGAAGACGCGAAGGTGCAGGGTGTGGGCTCCCGGGCCAGGCACGGCAGCGCTCCCACTGGTCGCCAGGGTGCGGCGGGCCGCCATCCCGGGGTCCGCGTCCCAGCGCGCGGCAAAGCCGGCCAGGCCGTGGCCGCCATCTCGGAGATGCCAGCTCACTGGTGGGGGTGGGCCATCCATGCCATACCAGTGGTTCCAGCGCGCTCCAGCCGGAAAGGCGAGCGGGAGGAGGAAGGGCACCGGCGGGTTACTCGTCCAGAGATTACCCAGATCCCAGCGCCAGGGGTCCTTGCCGGGCCCGGTCCAGCCGTAGGGATCGACCGAATGCCAGGGCGTCAGCAGATCGCGCACCTCGAAATGTACATGCGGGCCGGTCGAGTTTCCGGTGCTGCCGCTGAGCGCGATCAGCTGACCGCGTGACACGTGCTGCCCGGAATAAACAAAGAGCTGGTTGTTGTGGAAGTAGGCGGTGCGGTCGTACGCGTGATCGATCACCACGCCCCAACCACCGCTGTCGCTCCACTCGCTGTAGATGACGGTGCCGTCATCGGCCGCCAGCACCGGCGTGTTGGACGGTACGGCGAAATCCGTACCACGATGACCGTCGTAGGCATAGCCGCTGGCGCCGTCGAACCGGATCATGGTCCCGTCGTCCTGCCGGTCCGGATAGTGGTGGTCCGTCCACGACGTGATCCGGGGGTGTGGATCGGCAAACGGCAGCGTCAGGTTGCCCGCCGCCAGCACCGGTTGGGTTGAGACGACCGTGACAATCGTCGCCAGCATCACGGGTCTGTACAACCTTAAGAACCGCATAACAACAGAGCTGTCACGGAATCTGAAAGAAACCCGCAACAGGGCCGCGACGGCGCCGTCACGATGCGAGTCCGCTCTTGGGGTCGCTACAGGCTTTCGCATAGGCTGGCGTTGAATTGCGAAGGAGTCCGAGGATCTCATCTGTTTTGCCGTGTGTCGAGTTGCCGCGCAGCGGCGATTCTAACCGCTCAGGAAAACAAGGAA
>WNES01001408.1_pt1 | contig 11247 bp, 6 predicted proteins | sample 5399931 | NCBI WGS metagenome assembly WNES01 (sample SAMN13153332, study PRJNA577476) | soil metagenome | isolation source: 20 cm grassland meadow soil 2 days after 3rd rain plot 5 | place: USA:California | collected 2015-11-11
CCGCGTCGATGGCGCTCTCGACGGTTGCCGCCAGGTCGACGGGCGTCAGCTCGAGACGCAGCTTGCCGGCGATGATGCGCGAGACCTCGAGGAGGTCCTCGATGAGGCGAGCCTGGAGCTTCGTGTTGCGCTCGATCACTTCGAGCGCGCGGGTCCGGGCGTCCGGCTCGAGCCGGCCGGAGCGCAGGAGGCGCGCCCAGATGAGGATGGCGCTGAGCGGCGTCCGCAGCTCGTGCGAGAGGGTGGCGAGGAACTCGTCCTTGGCGCGGTTCGCGAGCTCCGCCTCGGCACGCGCGGCCTGCTCGCGGGCGAGCAGCTCTGCCCGCTCCGCCTCGATCCGCCGCCGCTCCCGGATGTCGCGCGCGATGCCCTGCACGCCCACCGGCTTGCCGTCGCGCAGCATGAGCCGCGTGCTCACCTCGAGCGGCACGCGGCCGCCGTCCCTGGTGATGACGTCCAGCTCGTAGACCGTCGGGCCGCCGGACACGACCTTGCGGCTCACCATCTCGCGGGCGAGCTCCAGGTGCTCGGGCGCGACGATCTGGGCAAGGTTCACGCGGGTCGCCTCGGTCGCCGGGTAGCCGGTGATCCGCTCGGCCGCCCTGTTGATCGACGTGAAGTTGCCCGCCAGGTCGTGCGTGTAGACCAGGTCGTTGGCGTCCTCGAAGAGCCCGCGATAGCGCTCCTCGCTCTCGCGCAGCGCCCGGTCGGCGCGCGTGCGCTCGGTGATGTCCCGGAAGATGCTCTGCACGACGGCCCGTCCGCCGAGCTCCGTGACCGCGGCGCTGATCTCGACCGGCACGAGCTGCCCGTCCGCGCGGCGGAGATGCAGGTCGCCGTTGGTCGCATGGCCGGTGCGGACCTCCTCCGCGAAGAGGCGCCGGTACGTGTCCTGCTCGCTCTCAGGGTGGAGCTCCGCCTGGCGCGTGCCGAGGATGCGGCTCACCGGGACGCCGAGCAGCTCCTCGGTCTTGCGGTTCGCGTCGAGGATGATGCCGGTCTCGAGGCTGGCCACGATGATGGCGTCGTTGGCCGTGTCGAGGAGGTGGCGGTAGCGCGCCTCCCAGGCGCGAATGTGCCGCAGCATCATCCAGGAGAGCAGCACGCCGCTGCTCAGCAGGAGCGCGGCGATCAGCACCGTGATCTCGAGCAGCAGCCGCTTGACGTGCCGTGCCCCTTTGGAGAGCGTGCGCGAGAAGGCGTCCTCGAGCGGCGTCACGCGCTGGTCGAGCCGGCTGATCTCGCGGAGGAGCGCGCCGACGCGCTCCGCATTCGGCCGGCCGGAGCCGATCTCGGCGTGGAGCGCCTCGCCCCGCTCGGCGATCGCGGCGATGTAGCGGTCGCCGGCGGTCCAGATGGCGATCGCCTTCGCCATGTACCTCTCGTGGCGGAACCGCCGGAAGAGCATCGCCAGGCGGCCGACGTCGTCAGGATGATTGCGCCCCCGGACGAATCCCTGCCGCACCACGTGGAGATCCGGCCTGGGCTTCCCGAGCTCGAGCCGCGCCTGCTTGTCGCCGAGCGGCACGGCGATGGCGGCGAGATACCGGCGGTAGTCGCGCTCGTGTCGCGTGTCGGCGTAGCGCGCAAGATGGTGGACGGCGTCCTTCTCGCCCTTCGACCACAGGCCCTCGCCGCCCACGTAGGCCCGCACCGCCGACAGGATCTCCATCTGCGCGTTGGCGAGCATGAGCAGGCAGGCGACGATGAAGACGAAGAGGACGACGATGAGGCCGAGCTTCTTGCCGACGGGGAGGAGGCGCAGGGAGGTCCGGACGGAGGGGAGATGGATCGCCCGCTTCACGCGAGGACTCTACATCAACGTGCGTGAGCGTCACACCCCGGTTGCCGTGAGGGACGGTCGATCCCGAGGGCAGATGAAGGCTTGAGGCGCGGGGAGGGCTGGCCTATGTTCGCGCCGTCCCATCCCATGCCGCCAGAGTCCTGCACGACGGCCTGATGGCGTAGCCCATGGTGGGCCGACTCGTCGGCGCGGCGCTCCGTAACCGCGAAGTCGTCTTCCTCCTCGCCGCGGCGCTTCTGGTGGGCGGCCTCTACGCGGCGCGTCATTCCCCCCTCGACGTCTTTCCCGAGTTCGCCCCGCCGATCGTCGAGGTCCAGGTGGAGGCGCCGGGGCTCGCGGCCGAGGACGTGGAGGCCCTCGTCACCCGGCCGCTCGAGCGCGCGCTCGGCGGCGCGCCCGAGCTGGCGACGCTGCGCTCGTCGTCGATCGCGGGCCTCGCCGTGCTGACCGCCATCTACCCCTACGGGACCGATCCCTACCGAGCTCGCCAGGTCGTGATCGAACGGCTCGCGCTCACCGCCGAGCAGCTGCCTCCGGGCACGCGCCCGGCGGTCTCGCCGCTCTCCTCGGCGCTGACGACGATCCTGGCGATCGGCATGCGCGGCGCGTCGCCGCTCGTCCTGCGCGACCTGGCCGAATGGACCATCCGCCCGCGGCTGCTGGCCGTGCCGGGGGTCGCCAACGTGGTGATCTACGGCGGCGGCATCCGCCAGGTACAGGTGACGACCACCCCGGAGCGGCTGCTGGCGGCCCGCGCGACGCTCGACGACCTCGCCACCGCCGCTGCCGCGGCGGACGCGCCGGGCGGCTCGGGGTTCCTCGACCGCGGCGGGCAGCGGCTGCCCACCTGGCTCGACGGCCGGCTGCACGGCGCCGGCGATCTCGCGCGGGCGCCGCTCCCGGGCCGGAATCACGTGCCCGTGCCGCTCGCCGCGGTCGCCGACGTGGGGGAGGGGCCGGCGGTCGCCGTGGGCGACGCGATCGTGAACGGCGAGCCCGGCGTCGTGCTGCTCGTCACCAAGCAGCCCGAGCAGAACGTGCTGGCCGTCACCGCGGCGGTCGAGGACGCGCTCGAGGCGATCGTGCGCGCGCTGCCCGCCGACGTGCGCGTCGAGCGGACGATGTTCCGCCAGGCGAGCTTCGTGACGCACGCCCTTGGCAACCTGCGCCGCGCGCTCCTGGCCGGCGCCGTCCTGGTAACGCTCGTGCTCCTGGTCTTCACCGCCGAGCTGCGGGCGGCGATGGTGAGCGTGGTCGCCATCCCGCTCTCGCTGCTCGCGGCCGTGGCCGTGCTGCGCGCGGCGGGCGCGACCCTCAACGTCATGGTGCTCGGCGGCCTCGCGATCGCCGTCGGGGAGGTGGTGGACGACGCGATCATCGACGTCGAGAACGCCTGGCGGCGGCTGCGCGGCGCGCCCGCCGGCGCCCGCCCCCTCGACGTCGTGCTCGCCGCCTCGGTGGAGGTGCGCAGCGCCGTCGTCTACGCGACGGTCATGGTGGCCCTCGTCTTCCTGCCCGTCTTCCTGCTCGGCGGTCTCGAGGGCGCGCTGTTCCGCCCGCTGGCGCTCGCCTACGTGCTGGCGACGCTCGCCTCGCTCGGCGTCGCGCTCACGGTGACGCCGGCGCTGGCGCTCGTGCTGCTCCCGGGCGCCGTCGCGCGCCATCCGGAGCCGCCACGGCTCATGGCGGCGCTCCGCCGCCGCTACGAGCGGGCGCTCGCCCGCGTGCTCGCCCGCCCGGCGCCCGTCCTCGCCGGCAGCCTCGCGGCCGTCGCAGTGGCCGTCGGCCTGAGCCCTCTCACGCACCTCGAGTTCCTGCCCGAGTTCCACGAGACGAACTTCGTGATGCACATGACCGGTGCGCCGGGGGTGGGCTTCGCGGAGTCGGTCCGGGTGGGCTCCGAGGTGGGCAGGCGCCTCCTCGCCGTCCCCGGCGTGCGCTCGGTGGCGCAGGTGATCGGCCGCTCGACCCTCTCGGAGGACGTCTGGGGCCCCGAGCGCAGCGAGATGATGGTGCAGCTCGCACCCGACGTCGATGCGGAGGCGGTGACCGAGGCGCTCCGGGAGGAGGCCGGCGGCGTGGCCGGCTTCGCCTTCGACATCAAGCAATTCCTGAACGAACGCATCGAGGAGCTGCTCGGCGGCGCCGGCGCCGAGCTGGTCATCCGGCTGCGCGGGCTGGAGCTGCCGAGCCTCGAGCAGGCGGCCGCCACGCTGAGCGAGCGGGTCGCGGCGGTCCCCGGCGTGGTGGATCTCCACGCGCCCGGGGCGCTCGCCGCGCCCGGCTTGCGCATCCACCCGCGCCGCGACGATCTCCTGCAGTACGGCGTGCCGGCGGCCGCCGTCGAGCGCGCGGTGCGCAGCGCCCTCGGGGGCGTGCCGGTCGGGCGCCTCCTCGAGGGCGAGCGCCAGGCCGACGTCGTCCTCCGCGTCGCCTCCGACGCGGCCGCCGACCCCGAGCGCTTCGCCCGGCTGCCGCTGGTGACGGCGGAGGGACGGATCGTGCCGCTCGGCGCCGTCGCCGACGTCGAGATCGCGCCGCTGCGCACGGCGATCATGCACGAGGACGGCGTGCGCACCATTCTCGTGCGCCTCGACGCCCGCGGTCGAGCGCTCGACGCCGTGGCGCGCGACGTCGGCCGCGCCGTGGCGGCGACCGCACTGCCGGCGGGCGTCTACGCCGAGGTGGGCGGCGAGTACGCGGCCGCCGCGGCGGCGCGCCAGCGGCTCGTCGGCCTCGGCGTCCTCGCGCTGCTCGGCATCTTCGTCCTTCTCGTCCTCGACTTCCGCTCGGCGCGGCTCGCCGCGCTCACCATGGTGAACGTGCCGCTCGCGTTCGTGGGCGGGCTCGCCGCCGTCTTGCTGGCGGGCGGCGGGCAGCTCTCGCTCGGCGCGATCGTCGGGTTCGTCACCGTCTTCGGCATCACCATCCGCAACGGCATCGTGCTGATCGCCTACTTCCAGCAGGTGGAGCGCGCGCACGGCCGGGTGCTCGACCATGCCGGGCTGGTCAGGGCGGCCGCCGACCGGCTGGCGCCGATCCTCATGACGGCGCTCGTGACCGGTATCGCGCTGCTGCCGCTCCTGCTGCTCGGCGGGCGCGCCGGCGGGGAGATCGAGCAGCCGATGGCGCTGGTCATCGTCGGCGGGCTCTTCACGTCGACCTGGCTGAACCTCTTCGTCGTACCGGTGTGGTACGCGCGGGTCACGACGCCGGCGGGCGCTCCGCCCCGAGGGGCGCGAGCAGCTCCTCCATGACCTTGCGCGCGGCGGTGACGTACGCCGGCCCGACCGCCACCTCGCCGGGCGTGGGCACCGGCCGGACGGGGTGGTCCGCGCTCCACAGGACGCGGCCGCTCGCGGGATCGACGAGGCTCGCCGCGAGACCGACGAGCACGAAGGCCGGATGCGTCGGCGCATCGGGGTCCCAGCGCCGGATCTCGAGGTAGAGCGCGAGCCCCGGCAGCTCGGCCTGCTTCGCCAGCTCGCCCGCGGCCCGGGCGCTGCCGGGCGCCCGGCCGCGCGTCCCGCCCTCCACCGTCTCGGCCGGTACGACGTCGAAGCCGCGCCGCGCGAGCTGGAGGCGTGCCTCGGCGGCGAGCACGTCGGACACCGTGACGCGCGCGCTCGGGGCGGCGTACTTCTCGAAGAAGGAGGCGCCCGCCACGAGAAGCGGGTCGCCGGTCAAGTTGTTCGGCGTCAGGACGGCCACCGTGCGGGACAGCTCGGGCGGTGGCGGGGCGGCGACCGGGTGCGCACAGCCGAGAGCAAGAGCCAGAAGCGCGAGCTGGTGTCTCACGGCGGGGCTCCGGTGGCGTCGTCGAGCGACTCGAGCCGTCGCCGCATGGCGTCGAGGGCGTGGCGGACGTGCTCCTGCTCGTCGCGAAGCGCGGAGAGCGTGCGGCGCGCGTCGGCCAGGGTGGCGCCCGGCGCCTCCGCGTTCGCGATGACGTCCGGCACGAGGCGGCGCACGTCGGCCTCGAAACGGGCGGCCGCCGCCTGGTCGTGCCGCTCCATGGCCAGCGCGTAGCGGTAGAGCGCGGCACCGGCCGATCGCGCGGCGTCGAGGTCGGGGGAGCCGGTGCTGGCGCGGGCGGCGAGCTCGTCGGTGAATGCGGCAAGGGCGTCGCCCGTGAACCAGTCCTTGTCGCCCGCGGAATTGATGCGCGTGAGGCGCGGGGCGAGGAACTCGATCAGCGGTCGATCGTCGGAGTTGAGCGGTCCCGGGGGGATGACGTCGGGGAGCGCCGACAGCTCGCCGAGGTAGAGCATCGCCAGGCCTTGCGGGGTGGCGAGCAACGGGTCCCGGGCCCAGTCGGGCAGGGCCGCGAGACGCGCGCCGACGCCGGCGAGGTCCGGTCCCGTGTGGCCGCGCCCGCCGACCAGGGCGACGACCGGGCGGTCGGGGTAGAAGTCGTCGCGCCACAGGCTCACCCGCGGGAAGACGGCGAGGAACGTCCGCGCGATGATGTCGAACTCCTCGCGCGTCAGCTGGTAGAGGGGCAGCCACTGGCAGAAGAGCCCCCCCGGGGCGAGGCGCGCGGCGGCCGCGTCGTACATCTCGCGCGCGTAGAGGTTCCCGGCGCCGGCATGCCAGGGGATGAAGAGGTCGGAGACGACGACGTCGAAGCGGTCGGCGGTCGCGGCCAGCCAGCGACGACCGTCCTCCACGACGAGGCGGACGGCGGGCCGACCGAGGAGCGTGCCGTTCCACGCTCCGAAGTGCACGCGCGCCGCGGCCGCGACCTCCGGGACGAGCTCGACGACCGCCGTCTCGTCGACACCGAGGGCCGGTGCGGCGCTCGCGGTGATCCCGGTCGCCATGCCGATGAACGCGGCACGGTGCGGGCTCGGATGGAGCAGCAGCGGCACGAGGCCCTGCCGGCGCTCGTTGCGCGCCGCCGCGCTGCCGCCGAGCACGTAGTAGTTGTCCAGCCGGAGCTGGAGGTCCTCGCCCGTGTCGACGACCGTGACGATGCCGCCGGCGCCTTCCGCCTCCGCGCGCAGCGTCTCGCCCGCGGCGAGGTGCGTGATCGGTGCGCGCGCTGGATCGAGCAGGACGACGGCGAGCAACGCCGCGCCGGCGAGGGCGCGAAGCGCTCCCCGTCCCGGCGCGACCGCTCCGGCGAGGACGAGGTAGGTGGCGGCCGCCAGGAGGAAGCCGGCGCGGAGGCCGACCGTCGGCACGATCACGAAGGCCGCGGTGAGGGCGCCCGCCGCGGCTCCGAGAGCGTTCGCCGCCGCGAGCTCCCCGATCGGGCGCGCCGCACCGCGCCGGTCGCCGAACGCGGCCCAGAGGGCGGGGAGGACCGCCCCGGAAGCGAGCGCGGCGGGTCCGGCCGTCGCGGCCGCGATCCCGACGATGCGGATGACGTACTCGAGAAGCCCCGTCCGCATGCCGACGTAGGCGAGGCCGTCCGTGGCGCGGACGAAGACCCAGACGCCACCGCTCGTTGCCAGTGCGGCCGCGATCAGGCTGGCGGTGGCGACCGACGCGCCGGAGACGCGGCGGAGGGTGACGGCGCCGAGCGCCGCACCCGAGGCGAGCGCGACGAGAAAGACCAGGCTCACGGCGGCGAAGGAGTAGACCGAGTTGTGGAGGACCTGCGCGAACAAGCGCGTCCAGAGCACCTCGAGCGCGAGGCCCACCGCGCCAGCGCCGGCAGCGGCGGCATGGAGGCGCGCCGGACGCCCTGGCTCCCGGGCAACCGGCGGGGCGGCCGTCCCCGACTCGCCGACCGCGAGCGCGAGCATCCCGGCCAGCGCGCTGGTCGCCGTCGCGACGCCGTAGCTCGCCTGCACGCCGACCGCCGCCGGCAGGCCAAAGCCCATCGCCCCGATCCCCACGGCGCCGCCGAGCGTGTTGAGGGCGTAGAGCAGCCCGCCTCGCCATCCCACGGCGCCCGGCAGGACGAGCGCGTCGCCGATGGCGGGCAGCGTCGCGCCGAGACAGATCGTGGCGGGCAGGACGGCCACGGCGACCGCGCCGACCCGCGCCGCGGCACCACCCGCGGCGAGCGCCGGCTGCGCAGCGGGGAGGGCGAGGGCGTGGAGCACGGCGACCGACCAGAGCGTCGCGGCTGCCGCGCCGAGCTCCAGGAGCGCATAGCGCCGGACCGGGCGGGCCGACGGCCTGCACCCGGCGGCCGCCCCGAGACCGAGCCCGGCGAAGTAGCAGCCGAGGACGGTGGCGACCGTCGGGGCGGTGGCGCCGAGGACGAGCCCGGCCGAGCGCATCCAGAGCAGCTCGAGCGCGAGCGCCGCGGCGCCGGAGGCGGTGAAGCAGAGGGGAAGGACCGCGCTCACGACGCCAGGCGGCCGACCGCCCGCCGGAGCGCGGTCCCGGCCCCGACCAACGCGAGGAGCAGGCTCGCGAGGGCCACCTCCGCCGGGCCGAGCGGCAGGTCGATTCGGTAGGCGAGGTAGAAGCCGCCGAAGGCCGAGGCGCCCCCCAGCACCGCCGCGACGAGCGAGAAGGACAGCATCCGGCGGGTCACGAGACGCGCCGTCAGCGGCGGGACGACGAGGAAGCCGAAGGTCACGAGCGGGCCCGCGGTCATCACGCCGAGCGAGATCGTCACGCCGATCAGGAGGTAGAGGAGCCCGTCCCAGAGGCCAACGCGCTTTCCGAAGACGACGGCGAGGTCGCGGTCGAAGGAGACCAGGAGGAACTCCTTGCGAAAGGCGAAGAGCACGGCAGTGACCGCGCCGAACACCCCGACCAGCACGGCCAGGCTCGTCGAGGTCGTCGCGAGGATGTCGCCTTTCAGCAGGTTCACCATCTGCGCGTCGCCGTGCGGATCGGCGGCGAGGAAGAGGATGGTGAGCGCGGCCGCGACCGCGTAGGTGACGCCGATCCGCGCTTCGACCGTCTCCTTTCCCTGGCGCTCGAAGGCGGCGAGCACGAGCAGGCCGCCGAGGGTGAAGGCGAACGAGCCCGCCATGGCGAGGGCGCGCTCGCTCACCTGGCCGTGCTCGTGCGGCCCGACGAGGAATTGAAAGGCGACGAATGCCGACGCGATGCCGGCGGCCGAGAGCTGCGGGAGGGCGACGCCGAGGAAGATCATCCGGCGCAGGACGAAGTAGGCGCCGACGAGCGGGCAGACGACGCCGACGAGGATGCTGCCGAAGAGCGCGTCGCGCAGGAGGAAGTCCGGGCTCAGGATCTCGGCGAGCGCGCTCATCCGCCGGCCGCCAGCGCGCCGAAGACGTCGGCGATCCGCTCCGGGGCCAGCATCACCTCCGTCGGGCCCTTGGTGGCGCTGCCTGCGTCGACCCAGATGACGCTCTGGACGACCGGCCGGACGAGCCGGAGCTGGTGCGTCACGAGGACGACGGTCAGGCGGCGCTCGCGATTGAGGCGCGTGATCGTTTCCATGATCGCCGCCGAGGCGCCCGGGTCGACGCCGGCCGTCGGCTCGTCGAGGAGGAGCAGCTCCGGCTCGGCGGCGAGCGCACGCGCGATCAGGACGCGCTGCTTCTGGCCGCCCGACAGCGACCAGAAAGGATGCGGCGCGAGCGCCGCGAGTCCCACTTGCGCCAGGCACTCGGCCGCGAGCCGCCACTGGCGCCCGCCGACGGGGCGCAGGGGGCGCAGGCGCGCGTACGTCCCCATCACGACGACCTCGAGCGCCGAGAGCGGGAAGATCGGGTCGAGCGTGTCCCGCTGCGGCACGTATCCCGGCGGGCTCGCGCGGCGGTCGAGCCCGTAGGTCAGCTCGCCGGCGAGCACCGGGATGAGCCCGACGAGCCCGCGCAGCAGGGTGGTCTTGCCGGCGCCGTTGGGGCCGAGGAGGGCGAGGAACTCGCCCCGCTCGATGGCGAGCGTGAGATGCTGGAGGACGGGGCGGCCCTCGTAGCCGAGGCTCACGTCGCGCAAGGTCAGGAGAGCGCCCGGCATCAGCTCCCCTGCACGGCCTTCAGCATCGTGTGCAGGTCGTAGTCGATGAAGCTGATGTAGTCCTTGGCCTCGGGGACGCCGCCCGTCATCACCGGCAGCTCGACCAGCTTCGCGCCGGTCGCCCGCGCGACCGTCTCCGCCAGCCCCGCCGGATAGTGCAGCTCGCGCACGACCAGGTCCACCTTCTCGCGGCGCATGCGCTCCTCGAGGTCGGCGATGTGCCCCGGCGTCGGGTCGACGCCCGCCCGGATCTCGATCGTGCCCACCGGTTCCATGCCGAAACGCTCGGCGAAGTAGATGAGATCGGGATGATAGCTCACCAGCTTCTTCCCCCGAAGCGGCGCCGCCTCGCGCTCCCAGCGCGCGATCGCGGCGTCGAGCTTCGCCTCGAAGGCGGCGAGGTTCTTCTTGAAGTCGGCCTCGTGCTCGGGGCGGAGCCGCGACAGCCCGTCGGCGATCGCCCGCGCCGCCTCCTTCCCCATCACCGGATCGACGTTGTAGTGCGGGTTGCCCATGGGATGCACATCGCCGAGGGAGCGGTCGATGCGGGTCGGGACGTCGAGCGGGGTGATGTAGACGGAGCAGTCGATGTAGCCGGGCGTGTCGCGCAGGATCTTCGGGTTGCGCGCCGCCTCGAGCAGCGCGGGGAGGAAGGCGTGCTCCGCTTCCAGACCGAGGAGCACGACCGCGTCGGCGCGATTCAGCGTCACGGCGAAGCTCGGCTTCATCGGCACGGCGTGGATGTCCTCGACGCCGGTGGCGAGGCTCGTCACGTCGACCTGGTCGCCGCCGATCTGCCGGGTCATGTCGGCGAGGTCGGGGATGGTGGTCACCACCTTCAGCTTGGCGGCGCCGGTCGCCGAGACGGCGAGCAGGCCGACGCCGAGCACGAACGGGAGAGCAAGGAAACGCGTCATGATCGTCTACTCCTATCGATCGCGGAAGCCGTGCACGTGGCTCCCGAGGATTACCGTCCATTGCAGGAAGAACTGGTTGTCGTTGCCTTCCGGGGCATCGAGACGCGTGTACTGGAGCCGGAAGCGCTGGAACTCGGAGGCCCAGACCGTGAGGTAGGGCGAGTATGCCTTCGTGTCGCCGCCCACGTGGTCGATGTCCTGCGCCCAGTCGAACAGGAACCCCGGATAGAAGCGCCGCGTGAGCCGCGCCTCGAGGTAGCTGTAGGCGCTGGCCGCATTCCGTCGCTTGAAGACGAGGGGCGGCGGGTCGGTCACCGCGGGTGCGTCGGCCGGGACGCCGAGGGTGCGCGCCAGGCTCAGCGCGGGCGTGGCCCCGGGGAAGCCGCCGACCGGACGGCCCTCCTGGTTGTAGAGGAGCTCGCTCCCCCAGGTGAGCCCGCGGTACGACGCCTGGCTCAGCGGCACGTAGCGGTACGTGAGGTCGACGCCGGCCAGGTGGCGGCTCGCGCCGCCGTCGAGCTTCACCTCGGGGGTGTAGGCGTAGCTCGTGCCGAGGTCGATGCTGTTGGCGTCGTTCAGGTTGAAGAACGTCGCGCCGCGCCCGAGGTACGTGAACTGCGAGAAGTC
>WNES01002675.1_pt1 | contig 11229 bp, 9 predicted proteins | sample 5399931 | NCBI WGS metagenome assembly WNES01 (sample SAMN13153332, study PRJNA577476) | soil metagenome | isolation source: 20 cm grassland meadow soil 2 days after 3rd rain plot 5 | place: USA:California | collected 2015-11-11
CACTATTTTTCCTCGGGCATTATCTGGCCGGGCTCGCCGGCTGGGAAGTCGTCGCGCTCTTTATTCTCGGAATTGTTCTCGTGTTGATCGAGATCCTTTTCTTCGCGCACAGCACCATTGTTTTCGGAGTCGTCGGCGTGTTTCTGATGCTCGCATCGCTCCTCTGGACGATGATCGATCGCTATCCAGGTCAAAACTTTTTCCCGACCAGCAAGATGCTTGCGGTGCCGTTGCTCAACATGTTCATCGCGATTGTCGGATCATTCATCGTGATCGCCCTGCTCGCACGCTATCTACCACGCACAAGTATTTACCGCCGATTTGCCTTGATGGATTCAAATCCGCCCGGTCCATCGCTGGCCGGTGTACCACGACAGTTCGCGACCGCTCTGGCGCTCACGCCAGGAACGCAGGGCACCGCCGTGACCGTCTTGCGACCAAGCGGCAAAGCGCGTTTCGCTGATCGCGTTGTCGATGTTGTTACTGAAGGCGAATTCATCGCCTCACAAACGCCAGTCACTGTCATTCAAACCGATGGAATGCGAGTCGTAGTAAAAAGCGCTGCTCAGGTTTAGGGCGCAGAAACTCAAACGGACCACGGCCGTTGGCTCGAGCACTTGTTTAGAGAACACTGAGCAATCTTTCTTTAACCGCCGGCGACGACGCGGATGAATTCGACGCGGTCGCCTTCGGCTAATGGTCGCTCTGGCCATTCGTGTCGATGCACGGCTAGACCGTTATGTTCTACCAGAATCGATTGTCGCGGTAATTGATAACGGTCGATTAGCTCCGCGATCGTTTTGGCTTCGCCTGCGTCTACAGCTTCACCATTGAGAGAAATTTTCACGCTCCACACAGCGCCTGGTCCCAGTCTTTCCAAACCGGTTCTAGCCCTCGACGGCGGAGGACTGCGGCGATTTCGGCTGGGGAACGTTCATCACTGATCTCGAATTGAGCGGTGGCGAGTTGATCTTCGTCGTCGTGGTACTCCGGCGCGACGATGCGGCCGCGCACGGTCTGATGCAAGTGTTCGCGGCCGCGCCGGGTATAACCGCCGGGTTCGGTGTGACTGCCAGCGCTCATCATCGTTACCCCGATTAACGCCAGTGAATCCCGTAGCGGCGCGCGCTCGCGCGTGCTGAGCACGATGCCGAGCTGCGGGAAAGTAATCCGCAACGCACAAACCAATTGAGCGAGCTCGCGGTCCGTCATCGAAAAGAGTGGACGAAATCCGCCAACCGCGGGTCGTAACCGCGGCACGCTCACAGTGATCTGCGCCTGCCAGCAATGTTTAAATAAATGTTCCAGGTGCGCTGCGAGCGCGATCGCTTCGTCCTGCCAACGCGACAAACCGATCAGTGCGCCGATGCCAAGCCGACGAAAACCGGCAGCGTAACCGCGCTCAGTACAATCCAGCCGAAAATTGAAATCCCGTTTCGGGCCGGCTGTATGCATTTCGGCATAGATACCCCGATTGTAAGTTTCCTGATAGACGACGAGTCCCTCCGCGCCCGCTTCGACGACCGGCACATAATCTTCCGTCTCCATCGGTCCAACCTCGATTGAAATCGACGAAAAATCGGGAGCGAGTGCGCGCACGCATTCAGCGAGATAGTCGCGGCTTACAAATTTTGGATGCTCGCCGGCAACGAGAAGGATCTGCCGGAACCCCTGATGCGCGAGATGCTGTCCTTCAGCGACGACTTCATCGACATCGAGCGTGACGCGAAGAATTGGATTATCGCGTGAGAAACCGCAATACCGACAATTATTGATGCACTCGTTGGAAAGATAAAGTGGAGCGAAGAGGCGCATCGTTCGTCCAAAATTTTGCCGCGTGAGCGAGCGCGAAGCTTGCGCCATCGCTTCAAGCGCCTGATCCGATTTCGGCGCGATCAGATTCTCAAATCGTTCGACCAGCTCCGATTTCTTTAGAGCCAAATTGTCCAGAGTTTCAATGAACGACATCGCAACAATTTCATGCGCAGGCCGGCGGTTCGCAAACAGCAATCAATTCTTGGCTTTCAGAGGACCCAATCAGCAGTTCGGTGGTTCGAAGACCATCGCAACTTGTCGTGCACGTACAAAAAAGCGGCGTCCAGTGTTCTGGACGCCGCTGTAGCAAATGCTATTGCGAACGGCTTAGAAGGCGAAATTCACACCTGTGCGGACCATGCCGAAATTGTTCTTCGGCCCATCCACGAAATTCCAGCTGAAATCACTGACCCAGCCGATATGCGGCGTGAAGCGGACTTCCATGCCGCCGCCGACCTGTCCGATTGCCCGCGTCTCGCTATCTGTATGGCCGGTCGTCGCGACAATGTCGAAACCTTCTCCCGGCTCGATAAACCGCTGATCGATTCGTTTCTGGCCCCCGCCAAAGATGGCACCGCCACCGCCAAAAATGTATGGCGAAAAGCGAGTGCAATGGATCGGATACCGGAGGGTGAGGGTACCTAGCACAGCTCCGACTGCGTTACTCTCATGCGTAAAGCTGCGCTCAAAGATCCCGTCGCTAAAATCGATGAAGCGATTTTCAAGCGCCTGCCTGGCATCAACTGCCCAGCCTTCAATCCCCACGCCGATATAACGCATGAAGAAATATTTCAGGTCGATGCCACCACCCCATGCGTGGTCCGCATGCATGTACGTATCATTTTCCCAGGTGCTCCCTGTGAAAACATAGGTGCCCCAAAGCGAGACATTAAATTCTCTGTCGGCGTACCACTCCGGGCAAGGTGGCGGAGCAGCTACCTGTTTGATTTCTTTTCCGGAATAGTCAACCCCGGCAAACGCAGCCGAAGCGATTAGCCCGAACCCTAACAGGCATGATACTAATCTTTTCATTGTTTCTCCTTTTGGTTAAGTTTTCGTTTTCCACTCCAAACATGTTGGAGCGTCCCAGTCAATAACGAAATTCGCCCCTTGTCTGGATGCCGCGAGTGTGAGCCGACCCGCCAAGGATTGCAAGGTCTTTTTTAAGCTGCCTTAAGGTTTCAGTTCCGCCCCGGAATTCGCGTCAGTGATGACGAACCTCTCATGGTGAAACGTAGGGTCGCCGCGAAACATTAGACGACCTGCGTAACGGCGCTCCAGCTCCAGTTCAGGATCACCCGAAACTCGTGAATGCTGTCCTGGTATTGGCGCATCACGGTGTTCAGAGTCCTGTGCAATTCCACACTTGTGGTCATGGAGGTCTTCACAACTCCGCGCCCGGCGCAATAGGGGCAGTTTTCGTAGATGGTGTCGCTTAGGCTTTCCTGCGCTCTTTGACGGGTCATCTCCATCAGGCCGAGTTGCGAAACAGGAAGCACGTGCGTTCTGGCTTTGTCGCGCGTGAGCCGTTCCTTCATCAAGTTATAGACTGCCTGCTGGTCTCTACGGCTCTTCATGTCGATGAAATCGCTTATGATCAAACCACCAATGTTTCGCAATCGAAGCTGGCGGGCGATTTCATCTGCCGCCTCCAAGTTGGTCTGCAAAATTGTTTTCTCCACGTCGCGGCCACCCTTGTTGCGGCCGGTATTCACATCGATCGCTACCAATGCCTCGGTCTCGTCGATCACAATATAGCCGCCACACTTTAACCAAACTTGTCGGTGAAAAGCATCGTCAATTTGTTTTTGCACACCGTAAGTCTCGAAAATCGGCGTCGCACCGTCATAAAAATGGACCCGATTCCGCGCGCGCCGGGAAATCTGGCCAATCATTTCGATCATCCTTTCCGCTGAAGCACGCTCATCGCAAACGACCTGGTCGATTTCTTCAGTCAGAAAATCGCGCACGGTTCGCTCAACCAGATCAGGTTCCTCAAAGAGACGGCAAGGAGCAGGTTTCTCTCGAATGGCCAGCTCAACTTTGGCCCACTGATCGAGCAGGAAACGCAGATCCCGAACGAAGTATCTGGCACGCTGACCTTCGCCTACGGTGCGAATAATGACTCCAACACCGTCGGGAATGTCCAGCTCGCGCAGGATCTTGCGTAGCCGTTCGCGTTCTTTCGGGTTCTCGATTTTTCGCGAGATGCCGCTGTGATCGCTGAATGGCATCAGAACCAAGTAGCGGCCTGGAAAACTGAGATTGGTTGTCACCCTCGGCCCCTTCGTGCCAATGGGACCTTTGGTCACCTGCACAATTACGTCCGAGCCCACCGGATAAATGCTCGGTATGTCTTTTACGGTGATTCGTTTTCGAGGCCGCTTGTTGCCTCGCCGATCGATTTCTTCAATGCCGCTGTCAAGCGCCGCCGGAATCGCATCCCAAAAATGAAGGAATGCGTTTTTTTCGAAGCCGATGTCAACAAACATCGCCTTCAATCCCATTTCGATGTTTTTGACTTTGCCCTTGTAAATGCTACCGACGATGTTCCGCGAGCTCTTACGCTCGACGCTATATTCCTCCAGCCGGCCGTTCTCGAGTAAGGCGACGCGGGATTCGAGTTTTTCCACGCTGAGTATGAGCTTGTTGCCGGTCTTTCGAGAGGAAAGCCCCAAAATCTTTTTTACCTTGTCTATCATAAAAATGAAGAGGTTGACCGGTCATAAGCCAAGCTGCCGAGTCCTGCCGCAGTTTTTCTAACCGGGGATTCATCGTGTGGGTCCGCGCCGGCGGCTGGGCGGCGGGGGCGCCGGCGCAGGTGCCGGTCGCGGGTGTACTCCAAAGAGCCGTTGAAAAAAGTTGCGGGGGGCTGGTGGCGCGGCCGAAAGCGCTCGGGCCACAGGAGCACTCGCTCGCCGCCGGACTTTTCCTTGAGTGTCTGCCTCGGGTTCAACGTCGGGTGAGGCGTCTGAACTTGCCATCTGCGCGGTGGCAGTCTGCGAATCATCTGCATTTTCTTCGTCCTCGCCTCCGAGATTCCCGCCCGCATCGTGATAGGTCACATCCTTGATCATTTGGAACGGGTTGGGCTTGTGTGCAGGCGTGAGCCATGCAACTTGCATGTCGAACTTGCCTTCATCGAGAGCGAGCGAGCGCTCCAAAATTCTGTCGGCCACCGGGCCGGCGACGCTGCCGCCATGTTCGCCGCCCTGCACCATCACAGCAACGACATACTTCGGATGTTCAAAGGGCGCAAAGCAAGCAAACCATGCAGTGGTATCCTTATGTCCTCGCACACTGGCCTGCGCGGTGCCGGTTTTCCCCGCTACTACCCATTCTTTCAAACGCGCTCTGCCGCCGGTGCCGCCGTCCTCATTAACAACCTTCCAAAGGCCTCTGCGGACCAGCTCGATCTTATCTGGCGAGATTTCCTGTCGTAAATCCGACCGCACGCGCGGCGGTGGCGCTGCTGGATTGCCTCGCTCATCGAGCACAGGAGAACCGTCTTGCTTCAAAACTTTATCGACCATGCGCGGGTAATAACAGACGCCACCGTTTGCGATCGCCACGTAAGCCATTGCCAGTTGAAGCGGCGAAACAAGCGTGTAACCCTGGCCAATCGAAACATTGGCTGTTTGAGCTTGTGACCACCTCTCTTGTGGATGATGGATTTGCATCCACTCCGGTCCCGGCATATTGCCGGTTTGTTCGCCCGTAAGTTGCAGACCGGAGTCCTCGCCGATCCCCAGCATCTTGCCAATGTGATCAAGCGACTGAATGCTGGCTGCGTTGCCGTACTGATAGAAAAAGGAGTCACACGATACCTTGATCGCATCGGCCAGACCGATGGTGCCGTGCGTGTAATGTTTTTCGGCCACCCAGCATTGGAAGAAGTGGTCGCCGTAGCTTACGCCTCCGCCGCAGCTGTAACGCGCGTTTGCAAGATTTTTCGTGCCCCGCAGACCGGCGAGTGACGTGATGAGCTTGAATGTCGATCCTGGCGGCAAGGCGCTGATCGCACGGTTGACTAATGGATCGCCCTCGTCTTTTTGGAGCGCTTTCCAATCCTTAGCCTTGATGCTTGGGATAAAAGTATTCGGATCAAATGATGGCACAGTAGCCATCGCCAGGACGTTGCCATTATTTGGATCGACAACTACCGCTCCGGCGCGGTTCACAGCTCGTAGCGCTTCCTCCGTAATCGCCTGGATGCGAGCATCGATAGTCAGCAAGACGTTGGCCCCTTGCTCAGGAGGATCTTCGCGAAGCACACCCTCAATTGTCCCTTTCGCATTCTTGCGCAAATAGCGGACCCCCGGTTTTCCGCGCAGGTATTCGTCCATCGTTTTTTCGATGTTAGATTTTCCTTCCATATCCTGCTGATAGAAGGTGAATTTCCTTGCTTCCTCTTTGTCGATGTCGTCAGGCATGCCGACATAACCAAGAATATGGGCGGCCAGAGCGCCATAAACATAAGAACGCACTGGTTTGATCGCGATATCCACTCCCGGCAATCCGACATCGTGCTCCGAAAATTTTGCCATGGTGGGAAAGTCAATGTCCTTGATGTAGGAGAACGGAACCTCCGTGTCGTTGCGATAGTGTCGCTGCAGTTTGGCGGCGTTGTAGTCACGGGCCAGATCAAGGTCGTTTAGACGGGGGACTATGCCGTCATTGACAATTCTAATGATATCGGGCTCCTTCTGATCTTTCGGCATCCCGTTAATGATTGCTCGATATTCACTCAAGGGCGGCGAACCAAAGCGTTCCCGATAACCTTTGACCATTTCCGGCAAATAGAAATCGACCTCATAGCTGGCGCGGTTTTGGACAAGAGTGATGCCGTTGCGGTCTTTGATCTCACCGCGCACGGATGGAATACGCACAGTCGCTTGAGAACTGCCACGAAGCTGCGAAGTCCATTCCGCGCCATGCGCCACTTGTATCCACCAGAGTTTGAGGCCGAGAGCACCCATGCCCAACAGCATCAGTAAGGCGAGAAACTGAATCCGCACACGCGAACTCTTGCGGCCTTTGCTCATTCGAATCGCCCCCTTTCGGGACTGTATGGATAAGCGGTCATCCGTCCAAGCCATTGGAGAAGCCAGAACACGAACGGCGCCACCAGCATGGCAATGATGCCTGGCGCGCCGATTTGCCACCAAATTTCACGGGTAAAAACAAGAGAGCCGCGTCGAAATGTGATCATCAGGTATTGCGCCAAAACTATCAACGAGGTGAAAATGCCGCTCAGGATACTATGCACTTCCCAGTGGCCACGAGCAAAGAGCGGTCTAAGCCCATGCATTATTCCTGCCAGCACACCGTACAGCAGTATCGACGATCCGGCTGAAACTTCAACTTTATCACCAATTACCTGCACGGTCAGCGCATCCAGCAAAACCCCTGCGTAAAACGCAAGCGCCAGCATCAAGGGAAACGGCAGGGCCATTGCTCCATAAAAAACAATTACAGGCACAATATAGACATGGGCGCTGTAGAGCCACGGCAGCGCCGGGATGAAAAGCTCGGCAATCTGTGACACCAACACCAAAAACAGCAGAAGAAAAAAGAATATCATCTTCGCCCTGTTACCACGAACACATCCTCCAAATGCGACAGATCGACGGCCGACGTCAGTTGCGCTTGTCCGTCCAATTCCCGAACGCGAAAACTTTTCACGACGCCGATGAGCAAGCCAGACGGGAAAACGCCGCCTACTCCGGAAGTATAAACTTTCTGGCCAGGTTTGAGGTCAGCCTGCTTCGATAAGAAATTCAGGTCCAAAAGTGGCGTTAGTCCCGTCGTTACTCGCTCGCCAGAGACGATTCCCTGTTCGCGGCTTCCTTCCACTGACGCCGCGACGCGGCAGTTTTCATCTGAAACCAACAAAACAATGGAGATGCTGTCGCTTACGGTGGTCGTTTTACCGATCAGACCTTCGTCAGTTACTACAGGCATATCAGTTTCAACGCCGTCTCTTCTGCCACGATTAATTGTGACCGTTCGCCACCAGGTCGAGGAATCGCGCGCGACAATTTCTGCGGCGATCAACTTAAAGACGGAGCGCTCTCTGTAATTGAGCGCGTGACGCAGACGATTCACTTCATGTTCCACATCGCGCAGGCCCTGGTTTGTCGCACGGAGCTCTCTATTTTCGACCTGAAGTGCAGAATTCTCGTGCTCTAGCTGGTCTAGCGACTTCAATCCGCTGCGCACCGATGTGATCTGTTTTTTCAGCCCCGAGCCGCTGGTCAAAAATGGGGCCAGCAGCTGATACACGCCAGCCTTGAACTTCTGGGTCGTGCTCGGGCCAAAGCTGAGGAAATATCCCAGAATAGCGCCGAAAATCAGCAGCGCGATGATGTTTGTACGGCTCATCCCGATTTCGGATACCGGATAGCAGATAGCGGATAGCATGAAGCTACTCGCGAATCAGAAGTGTTTCCGGTTTCCGCTTTCTGCTTTCCGGTTTGGTTAGCGCCACTGGCGATCCGCTGAGGCGACCTGACGCAAAAACTTAAGTTCATTGAGGCATTTGCCGGTCCCTTCCGCTACTGCACTGAGTGGATCTTCGGCTACATGGACAGGCAATCCTGTTTCCTCACTCAAAAGTTTGTCAAACCCCCGCAGCAACGCGCCTCCGCCTGCGAGGACCAATCCCCGATCCACAAGGTCCGCCGAAAGCTCGGGCGGACAGCGCTCCAGCGTAATACGCACGGAATCGACAATCGTCGAGATCGGTTCAAGCAACGCTTCGCGCACTTCCTGAGATGTAATCATGAGCGTTTTAGGCAAACCAGCGACCAGATCGCGCCCCTTTACTTCTACGCTTGTTTCCTTTTCACTCGGATACGCCGAGCCGATCTTGATTTTGATTTCCTCGGCGGTGCGTTCGCCAACCATCAAATTGTAAGCGCGTTTCATATACTGCACGATGGCCTCGTCCAACTCATCGCCGGCCACACGTACACTTCGGCTAAATACAATTCCGGAGAGCGAAATAAGCGCGACCTCGGTGGTGCCTCCGCCGATATCGATAATCATATTGCCGGCTGGGTCCTGCACCGGGAGTCCCACACCAATTGCTGCTGCCATCGGTTCCTCGATCAAATAAACTTCCCGCGCCCCGGCATGAGTCGCCGATTCCCGCACTGCGCGCTTTTCCACTTCAGTAATTCCGGAAGGAACTGCGATGACAACGCGCGGTCTCGCGCGCACCTTGCGATTATGCACTTTGCTGATGAAATGCCGCAACATCGCCTCGGTGACCTCGAAATCGGCAATGACACCATCCTTCAGCGGACGCACCGCGACAATATTCGCCGGCGTGCGGCCGAGCATGCGCTTCGCTTCGTCACCTACTGCCAAGACTCTGTTAGTGCCGGCTTGTACGGCCACCACCGACGGCTCACGCAAAACGATCCCTTGATCTTTTACGTAAACAAGAGTGTTCGCCGTGCCGAGATCGATCCCGATGTCGCTGGATAACCAGCCGAAAAGTCCGTTGAACATGAATAATTTATTAGCAGCACTTTCCAGTCCGAAGGAAACGCGTCACCCGTCTAAGTGGATCTTTGTCCGAAGACCCCGTCCCGCGGCGCGATTCGGCCAGGCTGAAACGCGGTAACATGAAACAGCGCCGACCGCCGTCAAGCGCATATTGTCGAGTAGAGTAATGAACTAAGAGAGTGTTGGAAGTTTCCAATTAGTCCATTACTTCTCTGTTCCGTTACTCCGATGCAAAGGATCATCGTCGCCCCGTCCATTCTTGCCGCCGATTTCTCGCGACTTAATGACGAAATCCATCGCGTCGAAGCCGCAGGCGCAGATTGGATCCATTGCGATATCATGGATGGACATTTCGTAGACAACATTTCCTTCGGACCGGATATGGTGAGGATTGTTCGCGGCCTGACAAGTCTTCCGCTCGATGTCCACCTCATGATCGAGCATGCTGATCATTATGTCCCGCGATTTGGCAAAGCCGGCGCAAACTCAATCACCGTTCACATAGAGCCGGAAGCGAAACACGATGTCTCGAAAACGTTGGCGCAGATTCGAGACAGCGGTTGCCGCGCCGGGCTCACTTTAAATCCCGAAACACCATTCGATTTGATCGAACCCTTCCTCCACAAAATCGACATATTGCTGATCATGACGGTGCATCCCGGTTTCGGCGGCCAGCCATTTCGCGCTGACCAAATGCCAAAAGTGAAACGCGCCAGATCACTGAACGACAAGATCGACATCGAAGTGGATGGTGGCATCAATCCGGGCACGGCCAAGCTCTCAATTGAAAACGGCGCAAATGTTCTCGTCGCTGGGACCTCAATCTTTCATTCGAAAGATTACGCAAAGGCGATCCGCGAGTTGCGCGGGGAATGAGACGAGGGGCGATTCGTCGACGCTAGTGTATTTCGGCCGCTTCGCCCGCCACCACTGGCCCGGCTTCTTCGGTCGTTTCAGCCATCACTTCGTCCGTCTGCGTAACGCGCACGACTTCTTCAATAGTCGTTTTGCCTTGGGCGACGCGACGCCAGCCGTCTTGCCGCAAGGTCTCCATACGTTCGGTGATAGCACATTGCTTCAGTTCGCCGCCATCGCGTTTTCGCATGATCAGCTTTCTCAGCGGCTCAGTAATGAGGCAAATTTCATAAATCGCCGCGCGACCCTGGTAGCCAGTCTGGCGGCATTGATCGCAACCAGCGCCCCGTCGGAAGCGGGTACCAAGTTCCTTCACCGGAAAACCGATCTCGGCCAGATAGTCGCGTGGATAATCCACCATTTGGACACAGTCGGGGCAAATCGTGCGCACGAGCCGTTGGGCAATGAACGCCTTCACCACCGACGAGAGCAGAAATGGTTCTACGTCCATGTCGAGCAAGCGTGTGATGCCACCCACGGCGTCATTCGTGTGGAGTGTGCTGAAAACGAGGTGGCCAGTCATGGCCGCGCGAATCGCGATGTCCGCAGTTTCGACGTCACGAATTTCACCAACCATGACGACGTTTGGATCCTGTCGTAAAATGTGACGAAGACCTTTGGCAAAGGTCAGATCAATCTCCGGTTTCACATCGATCTGCGAAACACCTGGAATTCGGTATTCGACTGGTTCTTCGACTGTAATGATACGGCGCTGGATGGAATTAATGCTGCTGAGGAAGCAATAGAGTGAGGTTGATTTTCCGCAGCCGGTGGGCCCGGTGAGAAGGATGATACCGTTAGGCTGCGCCAATAGATGGCGAATGATTTTCTCCTGCTTTCCACTTAGATCGAGCCGATCGAACCCGAACTGTTGCTCACTGCGGCTGAGCAAGCGCAAACTGATCGATTCGCCGTTGACGGTGGGAATGGTCGAAACGCGCACATCGATATTTTGATTACTCGCCTGCAAATTCATGCGCCCAT
>WNES01001415.1_pt1 | contig 11206 bp, 10 predicted proteins | sample 5399931 | NCBI WGS metagenome assembly WNES01 (sample SAMN13153332, study PRJNA577476) | soil metagenome | isolation source: 20 cm grassland meadow soil 2 days after 3rd rain plot 5 | place: USA:California | collected 2015-11-11
ACGACCAGCTCCTCAAAATCTTTTTGCTAGCGGTGATTCTTAAATAACCAGTCGAGAACGGGAATATCTTTAAGGTAGGGAACTCCGCTTTCTGCTTCTTGTGCGGTGTCTTTGAGAATGCCCCCGATCACAATGGTCTCTCCATCTCGCACCAGGACATTTGCCTCCGCCTCACGATTTAGCTCGTCGAATGGGATGACGGCGGTCGTACCGCTGGCGACGGTTGGAGAATTAGCAATGGAACTCGACTTTACCTTGATATTCATCAAGACAAACCCGTCACTGGATACCTGAGGTATTACCGTTAGGTTGATGCCGACGGGTACCTTCTCCGTTGCCACTGCAGTCCCCGCTGCGGCGCCGCTGCCGCTAGCAATGTTGGTCGAAGTGGGCAGCGTAATCCGCAAAATTCTCTCGCTCTTGATCGTGGAAGCTACATTGTTCAGTGTAACCACCGACGGCCGCGAAATAATTTTGATTTTACCTTCGTTCTCCGCAGCGGACAAAATCCCCCGGACGTTATTCCCGAAATAGCCGAATCGAAACCCGGAATCCGGAACAACCAATTGATTTGTGATTCCTTGGGGACCGCCGGCAAAGGGTGCGCCCGCCAAAAATCTCGAACTGGCAAGTATACGAGCATTATTAAATATGGAATCCAATTCCAACCCTAAAGCTCGGGAGAATGACGGCGTGGTTTCAATCAGATTCGATTCAATGAGAACCTGAGGCGTGCGCGCATCCAGCTTGGCAACCAAAGTATTAACATCATCGACGACTTTCCTGATATCGCGCACCATGATCGTATTGCTTCGCTCATCAGTCACCAGCGCGGCATCGGGTCGCTTGCTCAGAAGGGATTTGACCTTGGGTTCCAAATCCTTGACCTTGGCATAGTTAACGTTGAAATAAATGGTTTGGAGAGGTTCCAAATCTTCGTTCGCTCTCCTGGCAGCGGCGAGCGCGTCCTTTTCAGACTTTAGTTGTCCGGCAGTGGATATACGGACGACGTTTCCCAGCTGTTCTTTGCCCAAACCGTTCGTGTCTACAAGTAGATCCAACGCTTGATCCCAAGGCACCTCCACGAGACGGACCGTAACTTTTCTATTGACGTCAGGGGTGACGATGATGTTCAGACCACTCACTTCCGCCAGCAACCGAAAAACGTTTTTGATGTCCGCATCCTTGAAATCCAACGAGATCTTTTGGCCCGTGTACTTTTTATCTGTGCTCAACAGATCATCGGCAGTCACGCTCTTTTTCTCGACAGCCTCAGCCGCCCTGACATCCATCCTCCGCCCGCCCCGAACTAATGTGACGTCTTTCTTTGTCACGACATTAGGGTCGAGCGCCCCCACGGTGATTTTGAGCCCGCCGTTTTCAGGGGTGATCGTATACGGCGGCACGTTCGCGGCGGCGATGTCCGTCACTAACCGGAGGCTGCCTTCCGTGGCACTGAGACGGAGCGCAGCGACCCAGTTAGTCTCGATGCGAAAAGTCTCGGCCTGCGATAAGGCTTTCGCTTCACCGAAGATATCCAAAACGATCCGCGACGGTTGCGGCAGGGGAAAATGACGGAACTGCGTGACCGGTTGCGAAAATTTAACGAGCAATGTGGTCTGTCCGCGCTCTTCACGGACCGACAGTTCCTGAAGAGTCAAGGCAGTGAGCGCTGGGTTTGCTTCCTTTGGCGGTGCTTTGGCAGCTGGTTGATTTTGAGAAGACGTCGGTGCTTTGGCATCGGTTTGAGCGGCGCGATCCTTATCCGCGTTCATGGAACAACTGACGCTCATCGTTGCGCAACCCGTTCCAATAAGAAGCAGACAAAGGGCCGATCTGTTTAGGTCATTGCTAGCCCACCTTCTAAAGAGATTCGCTAAGCCAATTCTCGTCTTCATCATTTTGGTCACTCCGTAGGCAGCTTCATGCTAATGTCGCGCTTCCTTTTGTTGCCATTAAAATCGGCGTAGGACTCCTCCACAACGACCTCGCTACGATAAATTCCTTTCACCCGTCCTTCGCCACTGCCAATGGGAGTGCCGACTTTCACGATGTAGCCGAAACCCGCCGTGTCTTCGATCATTGCCCTTGGCTCTTTAATATCCCAGACGATCCCAACAACCTTGAGTTGACCCAGCTCGAATCGTTCCAACGGCGACAAGTTTTGCCTCCGCTGTGAACTCGCCTTGGTGTTCAATGTCAGCGGTCGAAACGGATCCCGTTTGCCCGCCGGCGAAAAACGCTCAGTCCCGGCCGGCCCGTTGTTTGTTTTCGGCAGACTGGGATCATTCGAATCCGGGTTCGCATCCGGTTCACGTTTCCCGCCCAAAGTTTGCTGAAGCTTTGCTCTCGCGGCCTCTTTCAAACCCTGCAGTGCCTTGCCGATCGCCGCCGGGGCCGCATTGAATTTGTCGACGGCATCTTTTGTCTTTTGCGACGGTGTCTGGACGTCTTCTTGCGCCGCTATAATTCTCCATCCGGCCGAGCTCACGAAAGCCGCCACCACCAGCACCAGAGACATTTTCAAAGCTCTGCCCATCGTCAGATTACTTTCTTCCCTTGGCCGCCTTCTCTTCGGCGACCTTTTTGCGCTCCGCGTCGTCTAAGAAACGGAACGCAGTCGCCACGCTGGTCGTCTCCAGGATGACCTGATCCCCAGTGATCGTCGGGTTCTTGAAGCCGATGTTGTCTATGTTGATCAACCGGTTTAACCGTCCAACTTCGTCGAAGAAATTGATGGCGTTGTGAAAACTTCCTTTGACCACTATGTCCACCGGGACTTCAGCATAGAAATTCTGATAGTTCTCCGCGCGGGGGCGAAACAAGAGAACTTCCAGTCCGGACTCCTGTGCCTTGTTCGAGATGCTGTTCAAAAGATCGGCCATCTCCTTTCTATTGGGTAGCTGCGCCACGGCTTGCTTGAGCTTGGCATCCAGCTCGGCTAGCTCCTTTTGAAGCCGTGGCAGGTTAGCCGCTTGAAGCTGTTTTTTGCTTCTTTCGTTTCTCGCGATCTCAACCTCGTCCGCCAGTTTGGCGATCGCATGAGGATCGAAAAGGAAGCTATAGTAAAGCGCAGCAAGCAAAATAATGACGGCCGCTAAAATCGCGATTTTCTGCCCGCTCGATCGTTCTAGTAACTTGTTGAGTAGCTCGTTCAACCTTTTTTCTCCGCTTTGGCCGGCGCTTTAACGCTTCCTTTGACCGCGCTGGCGCTCGGCGTCGATTGATAAGAAACTACCGATTTAATGGAAAATTTTTTATACGTCCCAGCCGCTGGGCCGCCTTGGGTTGTCTCCACCAACTCGACATTTTTAAAATAAGATGAACTCACTAATGCCTTTAAAAAATCGGCCACTGTCTGGTTATCAATCGCCTGCCCATTAATAACCAAGTTGCCGCCGATGTCTTTGAACTCCGTAAGCCAAAGGCTCGGCGGAGCTGCGGCTGAAAGACTCTCCATCACCCGCACGGGGCCGACTTTTTTCCTTTCAAGATCTTCAATAATCTTGTTCTTGCTTTTGAACTCCTCGATCTTGTTTTGCAGGTCACCGACTTGCTTGACTTTTACATCCAGAGCTTGAATCTCGTCGCGTAATCCGACAAGTTCACTGTTGAGCGTTGACAATCGGTAGAGCTGGTAGACATACAGTCCAGCAAGGACAAGAACCGTAAATCCTAAGACCACCCCACCAAGGGTCAGTTCTCGCCGCCGACTGACTTCCGCCTTGCGTTCCTTTACCGGAAGTAAATTAATCCGAATCATTTGTCCCCCGGCCTGCGGATCGCGAGGCCGGCTCCCACCGCAAACAATGGGGCGGATTCCATCAAATACGTCCGGTCGATATTTTTGCTGACGGTAAAACCGCGAAAGGGTTCGGCGAGACGGACCGGCACGGCCATTCGCGCTTCCAACAACTCGCGCAGTCCGGGGAGTTTGGCGCTACCCCCGCTCAAAAAGATCGTCTTTAGGCCGTCACCTTCCTCCGATGCCAGCGCGCCGTAGAGACTGACGGTCCTGCGAATTTCTTCGCTCAAGCCTTCAACCATCGGCCGCACTACTGCTTTCAATTCCAATCCCTTTTTGTCTTCGAGCCTGCCAGTTAACTTGAAAGTCTCGGCCGCGGCGGCCGGGATATTGAGTTCTCTCCTCAGGCTATCTGTGAATTCCTCTCCCCCCATGGGCAGATCGCCCGTAAACGTGGAAAGACCATTCTGCAATAATGTGATGCTCGTGTAACGAGCGCCCATGTGAATCAGCCCGACCACGCCACCATCTGCCGCTTCGCTATAATTTGCTTCGTACATATTTTCCAACGCAAAATAATCGACGTCCATGACCACCGGATCAAGTCCCGCTTCCTGTATCACATCGGTGTAACTGTTCACGAGCTCCTTCTTGACAGCCACTAAAAGGACCTCCATCTTGTTCCCACCGTCCACAATGTTGAGGACTTGGTAGTCTAAGTTGACGTTTTCCAAATTCTCCGGAATGACGTTATTGGCTTCAAACTCGACGTTGGCCTCCAGTTCAGCGTCCTCCTGCCTGGGCATCTGAACTTTTTTCATGATGACCGCACGGCCGGGCACGGCGGAAATCACTTTGGTCGCCTTTACGTGATTTTCCAGAATGAGTCTTCGGATGGTGTCCATGACCGACGTGGGGTCGACTACCATGTTGTTCTGGATTGCCTTTGCAGGCACCGGCAAAACCCCCAGGTTGAGGAGCCGATAACTACTTTTTTCCACCACCGCCTCAACCATTTTGATCGAGCTAGAACCGATATCGAGCGCGACGAAGCCGTCGTTATGCCCGAAGGAAGTCGGAAAGCTGAAATTGAATTTTTTTAGAGACTCAAACATGGCTATTGTTTTTGAAAACCCGTTCCCTCTGATTGGTCTTAAGTCCCAACGCTAGGAGGATCTTTCTTTTCGTCGCCATCCTACAGGCCTTGCCTTTTTCGATGCGGTCCAAGGTCAACGGCGAGATGTCGGCCAACCGAGCAAGTTCTGCTTTGCTTAGCATCTTCTCTTCACGGAGTTTTTTCACGTTGTTTGGCTGATCCATCTCTCAACTGTCCTTTAACCAGATGTACTGACTGAAGTGGGTGAAATATCTACACGAGCGGGACACTATAAAGTCAAATTAGAATTAAGGTTAATTATCGATAATTATAGGGGGCCTGAATTCTCGCTTTAGATGCAAACTTGTTGCCAGCGGAGTTCCTTTCTTGTAACCCTGTGACTTCATTAACGGTTCGGGTGTAATCCACCGCCCACTGCGGCGTCTTTATGCGCGAATTGGGCGACGGGCCGCAACAACACCGGACTTATTTAACAAATTTGAACATCTCGCTTCGCCCTCAGATGTCCTCGATCCCGAGTTTGCTTTTGTCCGCATCGACCGTTAGTTAGTAGTCCATCTATGGAGAATCAGGCGAAAAGATTTGCCCGCGTGGTCATTCCCTCGCCGTTGAAGCAGCCTTTGATTTATGCCGTGCCGCCGGATCTACAGGATGAAATTTTGGTGGGCATGCGTGCATTGATCCCCTTAGGAAGACGGAAGGTTGTTGGCATCGTGTTTGAGCTGTTGCCCGAAACCCATCTTATTGAAACTAAGCAAATCCTCGCCGTTCTAGACGAACAACCGATACTTGACGCCGCGCTTATTCAGCTAAGCTTGTGGATTGCTCAGTATTATCTAGCCACCATCGGGGAAGTCCTGGCAACGATTCTGCCGCCGAGTCTGAGAAGCGAAAGCCAGCGAACCGTCGTCGCCAAGTCCGGAACATTTTCCATCAGTGACGCGGTTGCAAATAAAATTCTCCATATGCTCGGTCACAAAAAGGGTAGAATCAGCATCAAGACACTGATGCGACAGATTTCCGGCGGCAATGTATATCAGGCCCTGGAGCGACTCGAGTCATTGGGCGCCGTCGAAATTCACGAAAGGTTGCCTGGAGGACGCAAGCGATCGAAAGGGATTCGACTCGACACCGACGTTGCGCCTCCCGCAGCTCTCGCGCGGTACATCCTGAGCACCGAGCAAGAACGAGCGCTCCATGCGATCGACGATCGCCTGCAGAAAGGCGGCTTCGAAACTTTCCTCCTTCACGGCGTCACAGGCAGCGGAAAGACCGAAGTCTATCTCCGCGCCATGGAGCGGGTTCGAGCATCGGGTCGCCGGAGTCTTATTCTGATTCCAGAAATCTCACTGACACCGCAATTGATCGACCGTCTCAAGGCGCGTTTTACTGGACGAGTCGGGATCTTACACAGCCGGCTTACTGAGGCTGAGCGTTGGGCGCAGTGGTGGCACATCCTACGTGGCAATGTCGATGTAGTCGTCGGCGCTCGTTCAGCCGTTTTCGCACCGCTTCCCGGCCTTGGACTCATCGTAGTGGATGAAGAGCACGACTCTTCTTATAAGCAGGAAGAGAGCTTACGTTATAATGGACGGGATGTTGCGGTGGTTCGGGGCAAGTTTTTGGCATGTCCGGTGATCCTGGGTTCCGCCACGCCGGCTGTCGAGAGTTACGAAAACTGCCTGCAGGGCCGCTACCGACTTTTGGAAATCACGAAGCGCGTCCATGAACGCCCCTTGCCGAGAATCGAAACGGTTGATTTGAGATCAGAATTCAACCGATCCACTTCGATACCGAACAGCAAGTCTCCCGAACTCCGAACCGATGCGTCGCCAAGCCGCACGAAAGCGGCGTACAGACTGATTTCGCATCGGTTGGCGGAGGCGCTATGTGACAATTATCGGAAATCGCGGCAGAGTTTGATTTTTCTCAACCGCCGAGGCTTCTCTAATTTTCTCCAGTGTACTCTTTGCGGGTATGTGTTGCGTTGTCAGTATTGCAGCGTAACGCTCACCTTGCACCTCGCGCAGAAGAGCGTATGTTGTCATCACTGCAATTTTCGTAGACCCGTGAATCGGGTCTGCCCCGGATGCGGCAATGCGACTCTCTCAGGCATCGGCGTGGGCACGGAGCAGATCGAAGAGACTTTGCGTCATCTGGTTCCGCATGCGCGGATTGCGCGCATGGACCGCGATACGACCAGCCGACGGGGATCACATGAGATACTGATTCGGCAGTGGGAAAAAGCTGAGATCGACATTCTCGTCGGCACCCAAATGATCACCAAAGGCCATGACGTGACGGGTGTAACGGTGGTCGGTGCTTTACTTGCCGATCTGTCATTGAACCTGCCGGATTTTCGCGCGGCGGAGAGAACCTTTCAGCTTTTGAGCCAAGTGGCGGGAAGATCGGGTCGCGGTGACGATCCGGGAACAGTCATCGTTCAGACCTACGAGCCGGAGCATTATGCTATACAACACTTGATCAACCATGACTACAAAGGTTTTTTTCAGTCGGAGATGGAATTCCGTCGCGCTTTAAACTACCCCCCGTTCACGCGGCTCGTCAGTCTTCGGATGGAGGGGCCGAAGGGCGATGAAGTCGAAACAAAGGCGAAGATATTAGCAGCAACCCTCAACGAGAAGGTAGACATGAAACCAAAGTTTCGTGGACAGATCGAATTGCTCGGACCCGCGCCAGCGCCGATTCATAAGCTGCGCAATCGCTATCGTTGGCAACTCTTGCTCAAAGGAAAACAAATCGCGCCGTTGCTTGAATTGGCGAAGCGAGCGGGGCAGTTGGTGCCTCGATCCCGTAATTTGCGTCTTCACATTGATGTCGATCCCTACGATATGTTATGAAATTTAGTAGGTTATGGCGATCTTGGAAATCTTAAAATACCCTGAGCCGATCTTGAGCCGAGAGTCTCTGCCGTTAAAAAATATCACCGGGGAGACCGCACAACTGGTTAATGACCTGATGGAAACAATGTATGCTGCGCCAGGCGTCGGGCTCGCGGCGCCTCAGGTGGGTGTAGCCCAACGGGTGATCGTGCTGGACGTCGACCACGAAAATCCGCATAAGCAGGTATATAAGCTCATCAATCCAATAATTACCCGGACGGAGGGGGAAGTCATCTGGGAGGAGGGATGCCTTAGCGTCGTCGACTTTACCGCCGAAGTGCGTCGCGCCGCGAAGGTGGAAGTCGTCGCTTTCGATGAACATGAAAAAGAAATCAAGGTTGCAGCCGAAGGACTTTTTGCCGTCGCCCTGCAGCACGAAATCGATCATCTGGATGGCAAACTCTTTATCGACCGCATCAGCCGCTTGAAAAGAAATCTTTACACGCGCAGGCGCAAAAAGATGCTCCGCAACGGGACAATTCCCTCCAACGAAAGCCCAGGCGTCATGATTTAGAACCAAACTCTCGGCCGCCCTCGAAGTTCAGGTTGATATTTCGCAAATCTAATTTTCATGGCCACGAATTGGCCCATTGTCTTTATGGGAACTCCCGAGATCGCTGCCGTGACTCTCAAGGAACTGCTGCAGGGTCCGGACCCCGTCGTCGGAGCGGTTACCCAGCCGGACCGTCCCGCCGGCAGAGGTCAAAAGACCATTTCTTCACCGGTGCGTGGAGTCGCTGAGAGTCACGGCGTCCCGGTAATAGCTCCGGAAAAGATCCGTGATCCAGGTTTTCTCGCCACGCTAAACGACTGGAATCCCCAAATCATCGTGGTGGTCGCTTTCGGACGAATACTCCCGGCTACGATTCTCGATCTGGCGCCGCACGGCTGCCTCAACGTCCACTATTCGCTGCTGCCGAAATATCGCGGCGCCGCTCCGGCCGCCTGGACGATCATTAACGGTGAAGAAAAAGGCGGCGTCACGACCATGAGGCTCGAGCAAAAGATGGATGCCGGACCCATCTACCTCCAGGAAGAGATCGCAGTCGCGCCGGATGAGACCACCGCGTCCCTTCAGGATAAGCTTACTCCCGTCGGCGCTCGTTTGTTGTTGGAAACGATTCGAAGGTTAAAGGACGGTACGCTCGCGCCTCAAACGCAAGACGAAGCTAAGGCAACCTTCGCCCCGATGATCAAAAAAGAAGACGGCTTGATCGACTGGAGCCGATCGGCGGCTGAGATTGAACGCCGTGTCCGCGGATTCACCCCCTGGCCCTCCGCTTACACTCACCTGCGCGGCAAGTTGATTAAAGTTCATCGGGCAAAGGTCATCGCTACGACGGAGCGAGGAAACCCTGGCGAAATCATCCGCGCGGATGGAAATGGATTCTGGGTAGCAACCGGCTCCGGCGCGCTCAGCCTCGAAGAAGTCCAGTTGGAAAACAGGAAGCGACTCCTTGGAGTGGAATTTCTCAAAGGGACAAGGATTGGAAAAGGTGAGCGCCTTTGATTCCGCAGCGGAGAAAAGCGTTCGCAAGCTGGCGACCGAGATTCTCACCAAAGTCGATACTCGCAAAGCCTACGCTGATGTCCTACTGGATCACACGATCAAATCCGCAGCCCTGGACGACCGGGATCGCGCTCTACTTACGGAGTTAATCTACGGAACACTTCGCTGGAGAGGACGACTGGACCCATGCCTCAGTGAATCGATCCGCGGTTCCCTCGAGGAAACCGATCCATTTATCCGAAACCTACTTCGTCTCACTTTATACCAGCTCGACTTTCTCGATCGCATTCCGGATTACGCCGCAGTCAATGAGGCCGTAAAAGTCGCCAAGACCCACGGGGGGCGAAGAGCCGCGGGTTTCGTGAATGGAGTTTTGCGGAATGTCGTGAGAGAAAAAAGAGCAATCATCCCGCCAGAGCCGGCGGAACGTCGCGTTGAAGATTTTGCTGAATACTGGTCCCATCCCAAATGGTTGGTGCAACGCTGGCTTCAATACTTCGGCAGTGAGGAAATCACAGCTTTACTGAAAGCCAACAACGATGAAGCACCTTTGGTGCTCAGGACGAACCGAACTCGGGGAACGAGAGAAACGTTGCTCGATCTCTTCGGCACCCAAGGAGTTAAAGCGGTACCGTGCTCGTGGTCGCCCGAAGGAATTGTTATCCGATCCGGAGGACCGGTAGATCAACTTCCCGGTTTTCAAGCGGGGCTTTTCCAGGTTCAAGGGGAAGCATCCCAACTCGTCGTCTATCTTCTCGACCCAAAACCTGGCGAGCGAATTCTGGATGCCTGCTCTGCCCCTGGAGGCAAGACAACTCACATCGCCGAATTCATGGACGACCGCGGTCACATCATTGCGATCGACATCTCTGCCAAAGGTATTCGACGTGTGGAGCAGAATGCACGGAGGCTGGGCCTGACCTCTATACAAGCCTTGCGCGCCGACCTCACTCGAGGAACAACTATCCCGCTGGACGAAGCGTACGATCGGATATTAGTAGATGCTCCTTGCAGCGGCTTTGGAACGCTGCGCTCTCACCCCGAGATCAAATGGACTCGTAGCGAGAGCGATATCAGGCGATTGAGTCAGCTACAAAAGAAGCTCCTCATTCGCGCCGCTTCATACCTTAAGCCCGGCGGGGTCCTAGTCTACTCCACCTGCACGCTCATCGAGGACGAAAACGAGAAAGTCGTCGAGGATTTCCTGAAATATCAAGAAGGGTTTGTCTTGGAAGAGGCTGCGGGTTATCTTCCTGATCAAGCGAAGTCTTTGGTGCGAGGAAGCTATTTTATGGCCTGGCCCCACCGTCACGACACCGACGGTTTTTTCGCGGCTCGACTCAGAAAGGTTGCCTAAATGAACGCGATGAAAATCGCTCCTTCTATTCTGTCTGCGGACTTCAGCCGCCTAAGAGACGAGATCCAGGCGGTTGAGGCGGCCGGCGCAGATTGGCTCCATGTCGACGTGATGGATGGCCACTTCGTGCCGAATATCACGATCGGCCCGGTAGTCGTTGAGTCCATCCGAAAGGTAACGAAGATTCCTCTGGACGTCCACTTGATGATCACCGATCCGGACAAGTACGCGCCGGAATTCATCAAGGCCGGCGCGGATTGGGTTTCGATTCATCCCGACACGTGCGCCAATCCGAACGTGAGCCTACGAAAAATCCGCGAGCGCGGCGCCAAAGCTTCGGTTGCCGTGAATCCGGACGTTCCTTTGGAAAAAGTCGAAGGCTGTTTTCCTGAAATTGATATGATTCTAATGATGACGGTTTTTCCCGGATTTGGCGGTCAGGCTTTCATTCCAGATGTCTTGCCGAAAATCGAACAGGTTCGGCGAATCGTCGACCAAAAAAAGCTACCGATCCTCGTCGAAGCCGACGGCGGCATTAAAGCCGATAACATCGAGCGCGTCGTCCGGGCCGGTG
>WNES01001428.1_pt1 | contig 11168 bp, 10 predicted proteins | sample 5399931 | NCBI WGS metagenome assembly WNES01 (sample SAMN13153332, study PRJNA577476) | soil metagenome | isolation source: 20 cm grassland meadow soil 2 days after 3rd rain plot 5 | place: USA:California | collected 2015-11-11
CGTGTGGGTGGTGATACTCGTGACGGTGGTCCTGCCACGCCTGGCGCCGCCGGCCCAGCAGTCGGTCACGGTGGCCGTACCGCAGCTCACCGCGTTCGACCGCAGCTCCGCTTTGCAGCAGGCACACGCCCAGCGCGTCCAGGCGGCGCAGATGGCGCAGGTCCAGTCGTGGTCCCAGGAGCTCAAGCAGGGCCTCGCCGAGTACCAGGCCAAGCAAGCGGCGGAGGCCGCGGCGCAAGCGCAAGCCGAGGCGATCGCGGCGCGGAACAATCATCCCGCTCCGCCGCCCGAGATCGCAAAGGACATCGTGGACGCGTTCAGCCCGCTGGGGCCCGGTGCCGTGCAGTGGGCGATGAACATCGCCTGGTGCGAGTCGCGCTACCACCCGAACTCGGTCAACTCATCCAGCGGGGCGTCAGGGCTGTTCCAGTTCTTGCCGAGCACGTGGTCGGGGACGCCATACGCCAGCCAGTCGCCTTTTGACCCACGCGCGAACTCATTCGCGGCCGCCTGGCTGTACTCCCACTACGGATCGGGTCGCTGGGAGTGCCGGGGGTAGACGCTATGAGGGAAAACCCCGATGGTTTTCCCTCATCGGCCGATCGGCTTCGCCGATGGGCCTGCTCCCATTCCGGTATACGGTTGGGACTTACCTGAAGAGCTTTCCACAAGCTGCCCTCGGCAGGCATTCTTCATCGGCCGATCGGCTTCGCCGCCACCTCCCCGAGAATGGGGAGGAGTCAGTCCCCTAGGACTGAGATCTCCAGCTGGTAGATCGGCTGCGGCCGCTCTGCGCCTTTCAGCACCATCGGCTGGAACGAGGCGACGGTGAACTCACTGGGCATGTAGGCTCGGGTCGACTCCGACATCAGCACCCGCGCGGGCCGAACCTTCGATAGGTACGCGCTGTTGTTGACGGGCACTCCGATCAGGGTGAACTCCATGCGGTCGCGCGAGCCGACGTGTCCCGCGATGACCTCGCCCGTGTCCAGGCCGATGCCGACCGAGATCGCCGGCAGGCTGGCGTCGACCAGGTCCCGATTGAACCGCTCGATCTCCCGCACCATCGCATGCGCCGCCTTGAGGGCTTGCTGCGCGTGGTCGTCCATTGGATTCGGAGCGCCGAACACGACGAGCATCCCATCGCCCTGGAACTTGTCGATGTTGCCACCGTGGGTCAGGACGACGTGGATCATCCTCTCGAAGTACTCGTTGAGGAAGCGCACGAGCTCCTGGGGGTCCATGCGCTGCGAAAGCGTCGAGAAGCCCGCGATGTCCGAGTTCAGGATCGTGACCATGCGGCGCTCGCCCTCGAGGAACCTGATCGTTCGCTCGGAGCGGGCCAGCACGTAGTCGGTGACCTGCTTGTTGACGTGCGCCTCGAAGAGCTGGCGCAGGAACTCGGAGCGCTCGTACTGGCGGGCGTTGTCGATCGCAATGGCCGCCAGGTCGGCGATCGCCTGCAGGAACTCCTTGTCCTTCTCCTCGAAGATCGAGGCGCGGAAGGGGTTGTCGACGTAGACGGCGCCGATGACCTTACCCTTGGTCACAAGCGGCACCGCGATGATCGAGCGCAGGTTCTGAAGGATCACCGATTGCTGGCCCTTGAAGCGGTCGTCGAGGCTGGCGTCGGTCGACACGACCGCCTGGCCCGTCGTCACCACGTGCTCGATGACCGTCCGTGAGCCAAGGAACTGGCGCGTCTTTTCGGGATCGGCCTCGCCGCTCGACATCTGGACCGAGAGGCTGCTGTCGATCGGGTCGATCAGCACGATGAAGCCACGCGAGGCCTGCATCAGGGTGATCACGCGGTCCATCACCTTTTCGAGCACGACGTCCAGATCCAGGGTGGAGCTGAGATCGCGCGCGAGCTCATAGAGCAGGTGGTCACGCATGCCGAGATCAACTTGGTGCGTCAAGGGCACGACGAGCATAACGGCCGATCTCGGTTTTTCTGTCTGTCTAAGGACATGGGGAGGAGGGGCCGCGGATTGCCGGCATCGGGCCCTGGGTAAACTCGAATCCCCGTGGTAGCCGAGTCGCCCCAACCCGAAGTCGAAGCCTTGCTCGCGCGCCTGAACCCGCCCCAGCAGGAGGCGGTCACGCACGGCGACGGGCCGCTGCTGATCTTCGCCGGCGCCGGCAGCGGCAAGACCCGGGTGCTGACCGCCCGGATCGCATACCTGATCGCCTCGCGACGGGTCTGGCCGGACCGCCTGTTGGCCGTCACCTTCACCAACAAGGCGGCGCGCGAGATGCGCAGCCGGGTGGAATCTCTGGTCGGCGAGCGGGCGGAGAAGATGTGGGTCGGCACCTTTCATTCGACCGCCGTCAAGATCCTGCGCCGGGAGGCGCAGCGGATCGGCATTGTGCCCAGCTTTGTCATCTTCGACGACGACGACACGCGGGCGGCGCTGAGGCGAGTCCTGGACGAGCTCCGGCTCGACCCCAAGCGCTACCCCATCGGCGCCTTGAGTCATGGGATCTCGCAGGCGAAGAGCGAGCTCAGGCGGCCGGAGGACATCCCGAACCGCAGCTACCAGGACGAGATCCTGCGCCGCGTCTACGAGTCCTACCAGGAGGTGCTGCGGCGATCCGGCGGGCTCGACTTCGACGACCTGATCATGAAACTCGTCGAGCTCTACAGCACCGATGCGGAGGCGCTCGCGAAGTGGCGTGACCGCTTCCGGCACGTGCTGGTGGACGAGTACCAGGACACCAACCGGGCCCAGTACGTGCTCGTGAACCTGCTCGCGTCAGAGCACCGCAACGTGGCGGTGGTGGGGGACGACGACCAGTCGATCTACCGCTTCCGCGGCGCCGACATCCGCAACATCCTCGACTTCCGCAAGGACTATCCCGACGCGCATGTCGTGCACCTGGAGCAGAACTACCGCTCGAGCCAGGCCATCCTCGACGCCGCGTACAGCGTCATCCGCAGCAACCCGGAGCGAGCCGAGAAGCGCCTGTGGACCGATCGCGCGGGCGGCGAGAAGGTCATGGCGACGCAGGCCTACAACGAGGTCGAAGAGGCCGAGTTCGTCGCTGACGAGATCGAGCGGCTGAGGAAGACCGAGACCCGCGGCTACTCCGACTTCGCCGCGCTGTACCGAACCAACGCCCAGTCACGAGCCTTTGAGGACGTGCTCGCGCGGCGCCGAATCCCGTATCGCCTTGTGGGCGGGATCCGCTTCTGGGAGCGGCGCGAGGTCAAAGACCTGGTCGCGTACATGCGCTTCTGCTTCAACCCGCGCGACGCGCTCAGCTTCTCGCGCATCGTCTCCGTGCCGTCACGCAAGATCGGCAACGTCACGGTCGACGCGGTCAACTCATTCGCGCGGGACAGCGAAGCGGACATCATGGCGATCCTTGTCGATCCCGGCCGCGTGCCCGGCGTGCCCAAGACCGCGGTCGCCCCCCTGCAGGGATTCCGGGCCCAGATCGAGTCGGTCCGCGCGACCATGGGAGTACTCAGGCCGAGCGAGCTGATCGACCAGGTGATCGAGGTCATGGACTTGCGCCGGCACTACCTTGACGGCACGCCACAGGGCGAGGCGCGCATGGAGAACCTGAACGAGCTTCGCGGGCTCGCCGAAAGCTTTGACGACCGCGATCCTGCTCAAGGCCTGGAGGATTTCCTGGCCGAGGTTGCGCTGGTCTCGGATGTCGACGCCTACGACGAGAACGGCGAGGGCGTCACGTTGATCACGCTGCACATGGTCAAGGGCCTCGAGTTTCCCGTCGTTTTCATGGTCGGCATGGAGGAGGGGCTGCTGCCGCACCAGCGGGCCCTCGATGAGCGCGAGGAGAATCCGTCGCTGGTCGGCGCGTCGACCGAGATGGCGGAAGAGCGGCGGCTCGCATACGTAGGAATGACGCGCGCGAAGGACCGCCTCTACCTGAGCTGCGCGTTTCGTCGCCACCTTTACGGCCGCTCGCAGCCGGCCTTCCCGAGCCGGTTCCTGACCGACATCCCCCAGTCGATGCTTGCAGCGCCGCGGGGAAGCGCGCCGGTCGCACCGCCGCGCCAGGGTTACAAGGAGCGCTACCTGGAGCGGCAGGTGGAGGCGGCGCCCGCGCCGCCGCCGGTGCAGCGGTTTGCGAGCGGCGACCGCGTCAGCCATCCTGCATTCGGCGCGGGCACGGTCGTCAAGAGCACGCTGACGCGCACCGACGAGGAGCTGGTGATCAAGTTCGACAAGGTCGGCCTGAAGATCCTGAGCGGCATGTTGGCACCGCTGACTAAATGACGAAGCGCAAGAAGGCCGCGGTCGACCCGGCGGTCCGCGTGGAGGAGTTGCGCGAGCTCATCCGGCGGCACGAGCACGCCTACTACGTACTCGACGCGCCTGAGGTCTCGGACGGCGAGTACGACGCGCTGTTCCTGGAGCTGCGCCGCATCGAGGACGAGCGGCCGGACCTGCTGACGCCGGACTCGCCGACCCAGCGCGTGAGCGGCGAGGCCTCCGACCAGTTCGCCAAGGTCCGCCACCGGTCGCCGATGCTCAGCTTGCAGAACGCTTTCGACGAGGCCGAGATCCGAGGCTTCGACAAGCGCGTCCGCGCCGCGGTCGGCGACAAGATCGTGTACTGCGCCGAGCTCAAGATCGATGGCCTGGCCATCAGCCTCTCCTACGCGAAGGGGCGCCTCCAGCGCGCGGCCACGCGTGGCGACGGCACCATCGGCGAAGACGTCACCGCCAACGTGCGCACGATCCGAAGCGTGCCGCTGGCGGTGACCCCGGCCAAAGGCCTGCCCGACCTGTTCGAGGTGCGGGGCGAGGTCTACTTCCCGATCGCCGGCTTCGAGAAATTGAATCGCGAGATGGAGGGGGCCGGCAAGGCTCGCTTCGTCAATCCGCGCAACACCGCGGCGGGCAGCGTGCGCCAGATCGATCCCAACGTCACCGCCAGCCGCGACCTGCAGACCTTCATGTACACGCTCGACCCGGCGGGCCCGGCCAAGTCGCAGTGGGACGTGCTCAACGCCCTCGAATCGATGGGCTTTCGCGTGAACAAGAACCGGCGCCGGCTCAACTCCATCGACGAGGTCATCGAGTACCACGCCGAGTGGCAGCGGCGCCGGCACGACCTCCCGTACGAGATCGACGGGATGGTGGTCAAGGTCGACGGCTTCCCGCAGCAGCTCGAGCTGGGGTTTGTGGCCCGCTCGCCGCGCTGGGCGATCGCGTTCAAATACGCGCCGGAGCAGGCCGAGACGGAGGTGGAGGAGATCGCCTGCTACGTCGGCCGCACCGGCGTGCTCACGCCCGTCGCCCACGTGAAGCCGGTGGTGGTCGGCGGCGTGACCATCCGCAACGTCACCATGCACAACGAGGCGCAGGTCAACGAGAAAGGCGTGTACGTCGGCGCGCGCGTCACCATCCATCGCGCCGGCGATGTGATCCCCGAGATCGTCAGCGTCAAGAAGCCCAAGCCGGGCTGGAAGATGCCGGCGAACTGCCCGGTGTGCGGGGGCGACGTCGTGCGTGAGGAGCCCTACATCGCGCACCGCTGCATCAATCCGTTCTGCGCCGCGCAGCGCCTCGAGCGGCTGCGGCATTTTGCCAGCCGCGGCGCGATGAACATCGAGGGGCTCGGCTACGCCACGCTGGGGCAGGTCATTGACCGCGGCATCGTCGAGGATCCCAGCGACCTCTTTCGGATGAGCAAAGAGCAGGCCGTCGAGCTCGAGGGCTTCGCCGACAAGTCGGCTCAGAACCTTGTCGACCGCATCGCAGAGAGCAGGCGGCCGTCCCTGGGCCGCTTCCTCTACTCGCTCGGCATTCCGCAGGTTGGCGAAGCCACCGCCGAGCTGCTCGCCGCTGATTTCGGAAGCATCGAGAACCTGCGCGGTGCGGGCGAAGAGGACCTGCGGCGCGTGCAGGGTGTCGGTCCCAACATGGCGCGCGAGGTTCACATGTATTTCCAGGGACCCGGAGGTGAGCTGGTCGAGAAGCTCCTGGCCGCGGGTGTCGAGCCGCAGGCTGTCGAGGTGGTCGGTGACGGTCCATTCACCGGCAAGACCTTTGTGTTCACCGGCACGCTGGAGACGATGAGCCGGCCCGACGCCGAGGCGCTCGTCCGCAAGCTCGGCGGCAAGGCGGCCGGAAGCGTCAGCTCGAAGACGGACTATGTCGTCGCGGGCCCGGGCGCGGGCTCGAAGCTCGAAAGGGCGCAGAAGCTGAAGCTGAACATCCTCGACGAAGAGCAATTCAAAGCCCTGCTCCCCACGTGAGAAGCCCGAGGTGGGTGTGGTGGACGCTGCTCGTGGGCGCCGTCGTCCTTTTCGTCTGGGGCTGGTACGTGCTCGGTTTTCTCACCGAGCCTTCGGCGGTGGGCGGGGTGTGGGCCGCGCTGCTGTTGATCGGCGCCGGTTCCATCGCGGCTGGGCTCCTCGGGGTGATCGCGGCGGGCGCCCTCGTCGCGCGCACGCAGTGGGCGTGGAGGATCGCGATCGTTGCGTCGGTTTTCATGAGCCTCACCATCGTGGGCGCGATCGCCGGCGTGCCCGCCCTGGTCGGAGTCATCGCAAGCCGCCGACTAAGCTAGCTTTCAAAGCCTCATGCCGCTCTCGAAAGACGAAGTCCGCCATGTCGCCATGCTCGCGCGCCTCGGCCTCGAGCCAGGCGACGAGGACTTTTACGCCGACCAGCTGAGCGGCATCCTCGAGCACATCGACCGTCTGCAGCAGGTGGACACCGACGACATTCCACCGACCGCGCAGGTGGTGGAGATTGCGAGCAGGCTGCGCGACGACGTGCCGCGCCCCCGCCTGACGCAGGAGGAGGCGCTCGCGAACGCGCCGGCTTCGGTCGACGGATTCTTCCGCGTGCCCGCGATCCAGGAAGAGACATGAGTGAGGACCTCACCGCACTGACGATCAAGGACGCGTCCCGCCTGCTCCGGCTGGGCACGATCTCCGCCGCCGACCTGGTGACCGCTCACGTCGAGCGGATCGAACGCGTCGACCCGCATGTCAAGGCATACCTGCGCTTCACGCCCGAGCTCTGGGAGAAGCAGGCGGACGAGGCGGACCGCAAGATCCGCCAGGGAGACGCGCCGCCTCTCGCGGGCATTCCGCTCGCCGTCAAAGACGTCCTCTGCGTGCGCGGGGTGGAGACAACCGCGGGTTCGCAGATCCTCAAGGGCTTCCGGCCGCCGTACACCGGGACCGCGGTGGGTCGCCTGTTCGAGGCAGGCGCGGTGATGCTCGGGGTGACGAACTGCGACGAGTTTGCCATGGGCAGCTCGACAGAGAACTCGGGTTACTTCCCGACCCGCAACCCGTGGGACCTGGAGCGCGTGCCCGGCGGCAGCTCCGGAGGCAGCGCGGCCGCGGTCGCCGCGGGCGAGGCGATCGTCGCGCTCGGCACAGACACCGGCGGATCGATCCGCCAGCCGGCCGCGCTGTGCGGGGTGGTCGGCATGAAGCCGACGTACGGCCGCGTCAGCCGTTACGGGCTGATCGCGTTCGCCTCCAGCCTCGACCAGGTCGGCCCGTTCGCACGCAGCGTCGATGACGCGGCGATCACGCTGGCCCTGATGAGCGGCTACGACCCCCTGGACGCGACGTCGTCGGACCGTCCGGCATGGAGGTGCTGAACAACTCAGAAGGCGGCGTCAGGGGCATGCGGCTCGGCGTCCCGCGCGAGTACTACGACGTCAAGGGGATCGAGCCAGGTGTCAAGGCCGCGATCGACGCCGCCCTGTTCATCCTGCGCAACGCCGGCGCGGAGATCGTCGACGTCTCGCTGCCGCACACCGACTACGGCCTCGCCGCGTACTACATCATCGCGCCGGCCGAGTGCTCGTCGAACCTCGCCCGGTTCGACGGCGTCAGGTACGGGCTGGCCGAGGTCGACGCAGCGAACATCACAGACGAATATCTGCAGACGCGACGGAAGGGATTCGGCACCGAGGTCCGCCGCCGCGTGATGCTCGGCACGTACGCGCTGTCCAGCGGCTACTACGACGCGTACTACCTGAAGGCGCAGAAGGTGCGGACGCTGATCAAGCGCGACTTCGACGAAGCCTTCAAGAAGTGCGACGCGATCGTCAGCGCGACGTCGCCGACGGTCGCCTTTCCCATCGGCTCCAAGACTCAGGATCCGCTCTCGATGTATCTCTGCGACGTGCTGACCTTGGGTGGCAACCTCGCCGGGCTGCCGGGGATCAGCGTCCCGTGCGGGACGTCGGACGGACTGCCGGTCGGCCTCCAGGTGCTCGGTCCGCAGTGGGGCGAGAGCGTCGTCCTTCGAGTGGCGCGCGCCTATGAAGAGGCAAGCGAGATTCGCACCGAGGTGGCTTCCCCCTCTCCCCTCCAGGGGAGAGGGTAGGGGTGAGGGGGATGGGCAGCTGGGAAGTCGTGATCGGCATGGAGGTCCATGTCCAGCCGAAGACGAATACGAAGATGTTCTGCGGCTGCGCGGTGGCTCCGCTGAATGCAGCACCGAACACATATGTGTGCGAGGTCTGCCTCGGTCTGCCCGGCGTCCTCCCGGTGCCGAACCGGGCCGCGGTCGAGGCTTGCCTGAAAACGGCGCTCGCGCTCAACTGCGACATCCCTCGCCACACCAAGTTCGACCGCAAGAACTACATGTATCCCGACCTGCCCAAGGGCTACCAGATCAGCCAGTACGACCTTCCGATGAGCGTCAACGGTCTGCTCGAGGTCGGGCCGCGCAAGGTGCGCATCCGCCGCGTGCACCTGGAAGAGGACACGGGCAAGCTCATCCACGCGGGCGACCAGCTGCACAAGGCGTGGGAGTCGTACGTCGACCTGAACCGGGCGGGCGTGCCGTTGATGGAGATCGTCAGCGAGCCTGACCTGCGCTCCGCCGACGAGGCGCGCGACTACGCGATGGAGCTGCGCACGCTGCTGCGCGCGATCGGCGCCTCCGAGGCGGACATGGAGAAGGGCCAGCTGCGCGCCGAGCCGAACATCTCGATCCGGCGCGCGGGGACGGAGCAGCTCGGCGTCAAGACCGAGCTCAAGAACATCAACTCTTTTCGCGCTCTGCATCGCGCGATCCGTTATGAGGTCGACCGCCAGGCCAAGGTCCTCGAGTCGGGCGGCGCAGTGGAGCAGGAGACGCGGGGTTGGTCAGAGCCTGAGCAGCGCACCTTCCCCCAACGCAGCAAGGAGTACGCCGAGGACTACCGGTATTTCCCCGAACCCGACATTCCGCCGCTGGAGCTGGACCGGGCGTGGATCGAAGACCTGAGGCGAGGCTTGCCTGAGATGCCCAGCGTGCGTCGCGCTCGGTTGCTGGAGCAGCTGCCTGCCGCGCAGGTGGCAGTCATCGGAGCCGATAAAGACCTTGCCGATCTATATGAGACCGCCGTGGCAAATGGAGCTCCGGCGCTTCCGACGGCAAACTGGATAGTGAACGAGGTCGCACCTACCGGCAAGTTGGTTTCGCCCAGATCTCTGGCCGAGCTCATGAAGCTGCTGCAGGGGGGCGCCGTCACACGGGACCAGGCGCGAGAGGTCTATCTCGAGTCGGTCGAAACGGGTCGCACGCCGGCCGAAATCGTGGCCGAGCATGGCTACGCGCAGCTGAGCGACGAGTCGGAGCTGCGCGTGCTCGCGGAGGCGGTGATCGATGCGAATCCGAAAGCGGCGGCAGACTATCGGAGCGGCAAGAAGCAAGCGATGCAGGCGTTGATGGCGGAACTGCGCAAGAGGGCTCCGCACGCCAACCCGAAAGTCGCCAACGAGCTGCTGCTGAAACTGCTCGGCTAACCCCCGCGCGATTCCGCACCGGCGACGCCAGCGAGGCGCCTCACGGGCGTTCCATACGCTCCGGTGGCGCCAACGGCGCGTTATGCCGCCCGGCGACGGGAAAGCCAGGTGCTGAACAGAAAGAGCACGAGCCCGACCAGGTAGGCGGCCATGGCCGCCACCACGAGAATGCCGGCGATGCCAGCCGGAGCCACCGATGTGAAGACGATTGCCAGGATTGAGATCCCCAGGCCGACGGCGGCCCAGCCCTGGAGATGCGCGACAGCCGGCGTAACCCGAACCAGCGGCCACAGCAGTCGCCGCTGCCACCAGGCAGGAAAGGTGCCGCGCATGATCAGGTACAGGCCCGCGCCAATCAGGACCGTGCCCGAGACATAGGCCACACCCTCGACCACGTACCCCACGGCTGCCGATTGTAGCCTTGTCCTGTGGCCCTCCCTCCCGACCTCCACGTGCATACCGAGTGGTCGTATGACGGCCCCCACGGATCGATGGAGCGGAGCTGCGAACGCGCGATCGAGCTGGGCCTGCCCGCGATCGCCTTCACCGACCACGCCGACTTCGTGAAGGTCCACGACGACCAGTACTGCGTTGACATCGCCGGCTACCTCGACTCGATCGACCGATGCCGGGCGAAGTACCCCGGACTCCGCATCTTGAGCGGGGTCGAGCTTGGCGAACCTCACTGGTTCCCCAAGGAGACCGCGGACATTCTCGCGGCTGGGCCGCTCGACGTCGTCCTCGGTTCGGTGCACTGCATCAAAGTCGAGGGCGAGGTGGTCGATGCGAGCCAGTTTCGCGAACGGCAGGGCCTCGACTTTGTCACCGCCACCAGGTCCTACCTGGCTGAGGTCCTGGCCATGGTCGAGGGCGACCAGCCCTTCGAGACGCTCGCTCATCTCGACTACCCGAAGCGGTACTGGCCTGAGGGCAGCGCGACGCCGTATCGCGAGAAGGACTTCGAGGCCGAGCTCAGGGCCGTGTTGTCCGCGGCCGCGCGGACAGGGCGGGTGCTCGAGGTGAACACGACCCGCGGCCAGGTCCTCTGTCCCGACATCACGGTCGTCCGCTGGTGGCGCGAGGTGGGGGGCCAGGCCGTCCAGTACGCAAGCGACGCCCACGACCCCGACAAGATCGCCGCTGGTTTCAACATCGCCACCCAGATGGTCGAAGCCGCCGGCTTCAAGCCGGCCCGCGACCCGGTCTCCCTTTGGCGCCGCTGATCCTCAAGCCGTCTTCGCCCGCCCACGGCGGCGCGGCTGTGGCAAGGGACGACGGCAAGGTCTGGCTCGTCAACTACGCGCTGCCGGGCGAGGTGGTGGAAGCGGAGCCTCGGGGCCGGCAGGGCGGGGTCGCGGTGGCGGCCGCGACACGCGTGATCGAAGCCTCGCCGCATCGGGTCGCGGCACCGTGTCCGTAC
>WNES01004496.1_pt1 | contig 11167 bp, 7 predicted proteins | sample 5399931 | NCBI WGS metagenome assembly WNES01 (sample SAMN13153332, study PRJNA577476) | soil metagenome | isolation source: 20 cm grassland meadow soil 2 days after 3rd rain plot 5 | place: USA:California | collected 2015-11-11
TGGTGATGCAGGGAGCCCTGCGCTGACGGGCGCTTCGTAAGCGCATCACGGCGGCGCGCGCGCGCCGTCCTTCACCGCGCTGACGGCGGCGAGGCGGCGCCGGCGCACCTCCTCACCGATCCTCGGGCCGGGGAGGCCCCTGCGATCATCCTCCGACAGAGTGACCGCGGCTGCGGCCTCGAGCGCCGCCCGGAGGTAGCCCGCCTGCGGATAGGGCTCGCCTTCCCGGCCGGCGCGCCCGCGGGCATCCGCCTCGCACGCGAGCAGGAGCTCCGCGAAGCGCTCGGAGCGGCGGAAGGCGTCACAGTCCTCGAGCAGCGTCAGGACCGTTGCCGGCTTGAGCTCCGCGGCGCGGTGCACCAGCGTATGGTGACGCGCGGCGAGGACCGCGAGCTCGCGATATGCGTTCGGAACCTTGAGCCGCGTGCAGAGCGCCTCGATCAGCGGCACGCCGGCGGCCTCGTGCCCGTGATGGCTCGGCCAGCGCTCGCGCGGCGTGCGCGCCTTGCCGAGGTCATGGGTGAGAGCCGCGAAGCGCACGGCGTTGGAGGCGCCGAGCTGCGCCGCCGTTCGCACCGCCAGTAAGACGTGCACGCCCGTGTCGATCTCGGGGTGCCAGCGCGGCGGCTGCGGCACGCCATGGAGCGCGTCGATCTCCGGAAAGATCACCGCCAGCGCGCCGCAGGCGCGCAGCGTCTCGAAGAACACCTCCGGACGCGACTCACCGAGCGCGCGCTCGGTCTCCTGCCAGGCGCGCTCGGCCACCAGAGCCCCGGCTTCTCCCGCCTCCGTCATGCGCCGCATGAGCTGCAGGGTCTCGTCGGCCACGCGGAAGCCGAGCCCGGCGTAGCGCGCCGCGAAGCGCGCCACGCGCAGGATGCGCACCGGATCCTCCACGAAGGCGTCCGACACGTGGCGCAGCACGCGCGCCGCGAGGTCGGCCTGCCCGCCGTAGGGATCGATGATCTCGCCACCCGGGCTCTCGGCCATCGCGTTGATGGTGAGGTCGCGGCGCCTGAGATCCTCCTCCAGGGTCACCTCGGGTGAGGCCTGCGTGGTGAAGCCGCGGTAGCCGGGGGCGACCTTGCGCTCGAGCCTCGCGAGCGCGTACTCCTCGTGTGTCTCGGGGTGCAGGAACACCGGAAACTCGCGCCCCACCGGCAGGTAGCCGGCGCGCTCGAGCTCCTGAGGAGTGGCGCCGACCACGACCCAGTCGCGCTCGCGCACCGCAACTCCCAGCAGCCGGTCCCGGACCGCGCCGCCGACCAAGTAGACTTGCATGGTGCGCATGGTAACCGAGACCGCCGCACGCGGCGCGCGCGACCCGGGAGACGCCGCAGGTGTTGTGCGCGGCGTGCGCGCGCTGCTCCTCGGCGCGGCCTGCGCGCTGTTCTCGGGCTGCGCGACGCCCTATCTGCTGCAGGCGGCGAGCGGCGAGTGGCAGCTTCTGCACAGGCGCGTGCCGATCGATTCACTGCTGGCCGATCCGCGCACGCCGCCGGCGCTGCGCGGGCATCTCGAGGAGGTGCGCGCCGCACGCGAGTTCGCCGCGCGCGAGCTTCACCTGCCGGACAACGCGAGCTACCGCAGCTACGCCGACATCGGGCGTCCCTACGTGGTGTGGAACGTGGTCGCGGCGCCCGAGTTCTCGGCGGAGCCGAAGCGCTGGTGCTTCCCCGTAGCCGGCTGCGTCGCCTACCGCGGCTACTTCCACGAGCGCCGCGCCCGCGAGTTCGCGGCTGCGCTCGCGGTGCGCGGGTTCGACGTCGCGGTCGACGGCGTGCCCGCCTACTCGACGCTCGGCCGCTTCGCCGACCCCGTCCTCTCGAGCATGCTCCGCTACGGCGACGACGAGCTGGCCGCGACCATCTTCCACGAGCTCGCGCACCAGCTGCTGTACGTGCGCGATGACTCGCAGTTCAACGAGGCCTTCGCCAGCACGGTGGAGGATGAGGGACTCGAGCGCTGGCTCAGGCACCTGGGCGCAGGAGAGCGGCTGCGGCAGCTGCGCGAGCGAGACGCCGATGCCGCGGCGTTCGCGGACCTCATGGCGCAGGCGCGCTCGCGCCTGGCGCGACTCTACGCCTCGGGTGCGCCGCGCGTTGAGATGCGCGCACGCAAGGCGGAAGTCCTGGCAGGGCTCGCCGGGAAGATGCGCGCGCTCGAGCAGCGGCGGGGCGTCACCTACCCGCTGTACGAGGATTGGATCGCCGCGGGCCTCAACAACGCGCGGCTCGCCTCGGTGTCCACCTACTACGGATGCCTTGCGGGCTTCAGGCGGGTGCTGGCGGAGTCGGGCAACGACCTCGCGCGCTTTTACGCCGCGGTCCGTGAGCTCTCACGCCTGCCGCGCACCGAGCGCCACGCACGGCTGTGCGTGGCGCTGGATCAACCGGCCGGGAGCTGATCGTGCCGGGGACGCGACTTCAGAGGTACGCGGGCAGCACCGCGAGCATCGGCTGCGGGATGATGCCGAGCCTGCGGCAACCGTCGTCGCGGCATACGGCATCGACGCTGAGCGAGCGGAAGTTGTCGAGTGTAAAGGGCTTCCCGGGCAGCACGCCCATCACCAGGCCCTGCAGCCGCGCGATCGCATCGGGCAGCGGCACGATCCGGCAGGGCAGACGCGCAACCCGGGCCGTCAGGCGCACGATCTCCTCGAGCGTCATGACCTCGGGGCCGCACAGCTCGTAGATCTCACCGGCGCTGGCGTGCATGCCGAGCGCGCGCAGGAAGGCTTCGGCGACGTCGTACACGCAGACCGGTGCGAAGCGCGCCCGCGCGCGCGCCAGGGGCAGAACGCCCGCCGTGAGGCGCAGCAGCTTCGCGAAGCGGTTGGTGAGAGTGTCCCGGGGTCCGAAGATCACCGAGGGACGGAAGCTCGTCACCCCGGGCTCGGCGCGGGTCGCTTCGGAATGCGGCGGGGCGCGCAGCCGCGCTTCCGCGGCCGCCTTGGAGCGCAGGTAACGGCTCGGGGCTTGGTCGTCCGCGCCGAGCGCGCTCATGTGCAGCACGCGCCGCACCGCCGCCGTGCGTGCCGCCGCCATCACCTTGGCGGCGAGCTCGGTGTGCACCATGTCGAAGCTCGCGCCGCGGCGCGGATTCAGGATGCCGATGAGATTGACGACCGCGTCGCAGCCGGCGAACAGCTGGCTCAGTACGCGCGGCTCGTGCACGTTCGCGACCGAGAGCTCCACCGTGTCGAGCACGCGCAGCTGCTCGGCGCGGGCTAAGCTCCGCGTGGGCACGCGCACCCAGTGTCCCGCGCGCACGAGCCGGATCACGAGCTCGGTGCCCACGAAGCCGCTGCCGCCGAGCACACAGACGTTCACATCGCTCCCTTGCCGGTCTTGCGCCGGTTCAGCGCGCCTCACCGCCCGCTCTCAGCGCAGCGGGATCAGCAGGACCGTGTTGCCGCGGCGCACTTCGAGCACCAGCACCGCGGTGCCCTTGGCGCGCTCGCGCAGCTCGCGCAGGTTCCCGACGCGCCCGCGATTCGCTCCCACGATCACATCGTCCGCCCGCAGCCCCGCCTGGGCGGCGGCGCTGCCGGGCTCGATGCTGCGCACCAGCGCCCCGCTCGCGTCGGGCGCGTCGATGAGCGTCGCGCCCTCGAAAGCCTTGTGGATGCTCGCCGGACCGCCCGCGAGCTCGGCGGCGGTATCGGCGATCACCGCGGTGACGCGCATCGGCTTGCCGTCACGCACCAGGCCGATGTCCACCTTGTCGCCGACCCGCAGCAGGCCGATGGTATTGCGCAGCTCGCTGTTGGACTTCACGTTCTGGCCGTTGATGGTGGTGATCACATCCCCGGCGCGGATCCCGGCCTTGCCGGCCGGCGACCCATCGACCACCTGCGACACCAGCGCGCCCATGGCGCTGCTGAGACCGAGCGAGTGGGCGATGTCCGGGGTGACGCTGTATATGCTCACGCCGAGCTGGCCGCGCTTGACCGAGCCGAACTTGATCAGCTGCTCCATGACGCTGCGAGCCATGTTCACCGGGATCGCGAAGCCGATGCCGATGTTGCCGCCGGTGCGCGAGAGTATCGCGGTGTTGATCCCGATCAGCTCGCCGCGCAGGTTCACCAGCGCGCCGCCGGAGTTGCCGGGATTGATCGAGGCGTCGGTCTGGATGAAGTCCTCGAAGCCGTTGGGGTTGATCCCCGAGCGCGACAAGCCGCTGATGATCCCTGAGGTCACGGTGTGCTGCAGACCGAAGGGATTGCCGATCGCCACCACGAAGTCGCCGACCTCGGACTTGGCGGAGTCGCCGAGCGCGACCTGCGCCAGGCCCTCGGGCTTGACCTTGAGAACCGCGACGTCGGAATCCGCGTCGCTCCCGACCACCTCGGCCTTGAGATCACGCCCGTCCTGGAGCGTCACGGTGATCTCGTTGGCATTCTCCACGACGTGCGCATTGGTGAGGACGTAGCCGGCCTTGGCGTCGACGATCACGCCCGAGCCGGCGCTCTGGAACGGCCGCTCGCGCGTGCCGCCCTCGGGCGGCGCGTCGAAGAAGCGGCGGAAGAAGGGATCATCGAAGAGCGGATTCTGGGGACCCCGCTCGCGGATGGTGCCGCGGGTGGCGATGTTGACGACCGCCGGGGAGACCTTCTTGATCATCGGCGCGAGCGTCGGCAGCGGCGTGTCGCCGACGGCTGGCGGCGTCGCAGCCGCAAGCGCCGCGGGCGCGAGCGCCACGAGCAGGGTCAGGAGAAACTCAGGTCTCATGCCCTGGAAATTCTAGCCCACGGCAGTGCGCCGTGGCTTCCGTTCAAGTCGGAAGCAGGCAGCCGGGGACGCCGGCAGCGCGAGGAAAGCGCTCCCGGCCGGCCCCGACCGTATTTTTCGTGTCTCAGGCAGCCTGCACGGCGATGCGCCGCGGCTGCTCCTGCGGGCGCTTCGGGATGGAGATCTCCAGCACCCCGTTCACGTGGCTTGCCTTGATCGCCTCGGCATCCGCGCTCTCGGGAAGCGTGAAACGGCGCAGGAACGTGCCCGAGGCGCGCTCGACGCGCTCGTAACCGTCGCCGGACGACTGCTTCTGCGAGCGGCGCTCGCCGCGCACCGTCAGCACGCCCTTCTCGGCGGTGACGTTGATGTCCTTGGCGTCGACGCCCGGCAGGTCGGCGACTACGACGAAGCGCTCGGCTTCCTCGCGAATGTCGACGTGCGGGATCCAGCTGACGCTCGGCGAAGGCGCATCCTCGGGGGTCTCGCCCAGGGCGCGCTCGAATTGCCGCTGGAAGCGGCTCAAGAGCGTCCAGGGCTCGTAACGAACAATGGTCATAGCGGCACTCCTCATTGAATAGTGAAGTTGGAAACAAAGCGCAAAGCCTGCGCGGGTTGCACACGATGTGCGGCTCGCGCGCTGCCCTTTCAAGGGCTGCGGCGGCTCGATGTCCCGAGGTCGAGTCGGCGGAGCTCAGGTGGTTGGATGCGGGCAGGTCATGCCGCACCGGGACGTCCGCGGTCGGAGCACGCAAGCGTGATCGCGCTTCTTGATCACCGGACCGGGCGAACCCATCTCTACGGATCCGTTGCGTGAGGAGGTTTTTCCGCGGCCGGGGTTCCGCTCAAGGTGCGCGGCCTGTGGGCAGGCTGTGCAGAACCTGTGCCGGATCTGGGTACAAGATGTTGGGGTTGGCCAGTGAGGCGCCGTGGCGGCAGTTCGTTAAAAAATCCCGCGAAAGTGGCGGCCATTAATGTCGTAAGTAATAGAAAATACTAACCTTTATTGACCCATAAAAAGGCGGCCGCCACGCTTGACGCCTCCCCGGACGCTCATTAGGCTTTTGACCCCGACACAAGATCTTGTGTTCGCACGAGGGCGACCAGGGGTCACGGGTCGGGGGGAGGTTTCGGGGACCTGGCTGTTCTGAAGGGACAGCGGGTGCCGATCAGGCTCGCGGCTCGAAGAGCGCCGCTTTCGAGAACGCCGCTTTGAAGCGCCGTGATCGGCATTTCCTGAAATCCGTGGGACGAGGCGTCAGAGCATTCGGAGCGCCGCGGATTACATGAACACCGTCGTCAAGATCGATCCTAAAGACATCGACGCCATCGCCTTCCAGGAGGCGTCGCTCGATATCTGGGATAAAAAGTATCGTCTGACCGCCAAGGACGGCGCGCCCATCGATAAAACGATGGACGATACCTACCAGCGCGTCGCGCGCGCGCTCGCCGACGTCGAGAAGGACGAGGTGCGCGAGCACTGGTACGAGCGCTTCCTCTGGGCGCTGCGTCGCGGCGCCATTCCGGCCGGCCGCGTGATCTCCAACGCCGGCGCGCTCGAGCACAAACCCGCCACCTCGACGATCAACTGCACGGTCTCGGGCACGATCCACGACTCGATGGACGACATCCTGAAGAAGGTCCACGAGGCGGGGCTGACGCTGGGGCTGACGCTTAAGAGCGGCGCAGGAATTGGTTACTCCTTCTCGACGCTGCGGCCGCGCGGTGCGTACGTGTCGGGCGCGGGTTCCTACACCTCCGGTCCCCTGTCCTTCATGGATATCTTCGACAAGATGTGTTTCACCATCTCCTCTGCCGGCGGGCGCCGCGGCGCGCAGATGGGCACCTTCGACGTCGGTCATCCGGATGTCATGGAGTTCATCCGCGCCAAGCGCGAGAACGGTCGGCTGCGGCAATTCAACCTCTCGCTCCTGATTACGGACGAGTTCATGCAGGCGGTGCGCGAAGATCGCGAGTGGAAGCTCGCATTTCCGATCTCGCGCAAGGAATACGAGAACGAGCGGCCGGATCTGAGCGACACGAGCAAATTCGTCTGGCGCGAATGGGAAATTCACGACAGCTACGTCGTCAACGATGACGGCCTCGTCGCATGCAAGGTCTACAAGAAACTGCCGGCGCGGCGCGTGTGGGACGTGATCATGGCGTCCACCTACGATTTCGCCGAGCCGGGGTTCATCCTCATCGACCGCGTTAATGAGATGAACAACAACTGGTGGTGCGAGAATATCCGCGCTACTAACCCTTGTGCCGAGCAGAGTCTCCCACCGTATGGCAGCTGTTTGTTAGGTTCGGTGAACCTGACACGCTTCGTCAAACATCCCTTCACCGACTTTGCGGAATTCGACTGGAACGAGTACCGCGAGGTCGTGAAGGTGTTCACGCGCTTGCTCGACAACGTGGTCGAGATCAACGGGCTGCCGCTCGAGCGGCAGCGCGAGGAAATCCTGCGCAAGCGCCGCCACGGCATGGGGTTCCTGGGGCTAGGCAGCACCCTGGCTCTACTGCGCATGAAGTACGGCTCGCCCGAGGCGGTGCAGTTCACCGAGGACGTGTCGCGCGAGATGGCGGTGGCGGGCTGGGAGGTGGCGCTCGAGCTCGCGCGCGAGAAGGGTCCGGCGCCCATCATGAACGAGGAGTTCACGGTCACGAAGGAGATGCTGCGCAAGCGCCCGGAGATGGCGCGCGACGGCTGGAAGCCGGGGGCGAAGATCGCGGGGCGCCTGCTGCACGCGAAGTACAGCCGCTACATGCAGCGCGTCGCGCAGGCGGCGCCGCAGCTGGTGCACGAGCTCGCCGAGACCGGCGCACGCTTCACGCACCACACCTCGATCGCGCCCACCGGCACGATCTCGCTATCGCTCGCCAACAATGCCTCGAACGGCATCGAGCCGTCCTTCGCACACCACTATTTCCGCAACGTCATTCGGGAGGGCAAGAAATCCAAGGAAAAGATCGACGTCTATTCCTTCGAGTTGCTGGCGTATCGCGAGCTGGTCAATCCCAATGCCAAACCAGGAGCGACGAACGATGCTGAGAGACTGCCAGACTACTTCATCGCATCCGACGGCGTCACTCCCAAGGAGCACGTCGAAGTGCAGGCTGCGGCCCAGAAGTGGGTCGATTCATCGATTTCTAAGACGGCGAACGTGCCTACGGATTTCCCCTACGAGAAGTTCAAGGACATCTATCTGTATGCATACGAGCAGGGGCTGAAGGGCTGCACCACCTTCCGCTTCAACCCCGAAGCGTTCCAGGGCGTGCTGGTGAAAGAGCAAGACCTCAAGAACACGATCTATAAATTCACGCTCGAGGACGGCACGGTCGTGGAGGCACGCGGCGATGAGGAGATCGATTACGACGGCGAGCTCCACACCGCGGCGAATTTGTTTGATGCGATTCGGGACGGGTACTACGGGCGTCTGTGAAGCGCCCGGCTGCGCGCCGCCATTTCAGGACCTAACATCATGACCATCAAGATCGACCGCAAAATCATCAAATACCAGGTGCAGAAGCCGGAGGACAAGCCGCAGGACAAGCCGGCGGACAAGGCGTCCGAGGCGCGGGCGGCGCCCGCCAAGGCAGCCTCGGAGGCCAGGATCGCGGCGGAAGCCCGGGTAGCCCAGCCCGGCGAGACCGAGCTGGTACGCGACAAGAACGGCCACACGGCCAAAGTCATCCGGATGCACGAGAAGCTCGAGCGCCCGGAAGTCCTGGTCGGCTCCACCTACAAGATCAAGACGCCGATCTCGGATCACGCCATGTACGTGACCATCAACGACATCGTGCTGAACGAAGGCACGGAGTTCGAGCAGCGCCGGCCGTTCGAGATCTTCATCAACTCCAAGAACCTCGATCACTTCCAGTGGATCGTGGCGCTGACGCGCATCATCTCGGCGGTGTTCAGGAAGGGCGGCGACGTCACCTTTCTGGTGGACGAGCTCAAGGCGGTGTTCGATCCGCGCGGCGGCTACTGGCAGCCGGGCGGCAAGTTCATGCCCTCGATCATCGCCGAGCTCGGCCACGTCATCGAGAAGCACCTGCAGACCATCGGCCTGTTGCGCAAGCGCGAGCTCGATGTGCATCAGCAGAAGCTGGTCGACCAGAAGCGCGCCGAGTTCCAGGCGCGCGCGAAGCAAACAGACGCCTTTGCGAAGTCGCACTTCCCGGAAGGAGCGCAGCTCTGCGGCCGCTGCAGCACCGCGGCGGTCGTCATGCTGGACGGCTGCATGACCTGCCTGAACTGCGGCGATTCGAAGTGCGGATGAGAACGAACTGACGGGCTCGGGGGTCGGCCTTGCGGGGCAGCCGGCCGGTTGCCCCGTTTTTGTCCGGACGCCGGGCAAAAAAAACCCCGCTTTCGCGGGGTCGGTCGCTTGCTTGTGTGTGGAGGAGTCTCTTTCTTATCGTTATCCGGTCAGGGCACAGTTTCCTTCGAGCCAATCCACTGCCATCCGGATCTGTGCCTTCTTCTTTGAATCCCTATGTTGTTCTGAATCCCTTGTTGCCCTACTTCGTTCCTTCCCGACACTGGTTGCCTGTACTGTTAGTGATTAGCAACACCCGTGCCAGAGCCTCCGCTTCGGGCCGTGGTTCAACAGCTTGACGTCGGAGCCGTCTGTAACTGTGACGGAGTCGACGCTATAAGCCGCACCGGAGATGCCAACGTGCGGCGTCAGGGTTGATGGTGGGACGCCAGATCGGCGGGTTGCCACCCGAAGTGTCAAAATAGTCGACGCATTCCGCCCTACGCACTCGCTCGGCGCCGGGGGCGAATGTGGCGCAGGCCATTGAACTCACGTGGGAACTTTGATTTTGCAGGAGTGTAAATGAACTCGACAGGGGCCCCGGACGGCCTGCATGGCTCGGTCAGGCGGCCGACCGCCGCTGCGCGCGGGGGGTTTACCCTCCTTGCCGCGTGTCTTGCCGCCTGTCTCGTCGTCACCCCTGCGCCGGGCGAGGAAAGCCCCGTGTCGCGCCCGCCGCAGCTCGAGCGCGACGTGGAGTTCTGGATCCGCGTCTACACGCAGATCGACACCAACGCGGGATTCCTCCACGACCAGTACAACCTCGCCGTGGTGTACGACACGCTGCACTTCGAGCCGACCACCACGCCCGGGGAGCGCGAGCGCGTCGTGGACCGCGAGCGCGAGCGCTATGGGGCGGCGCTGCGCCGGATCGCGGCTGCGGGAGACGGGCCGCTCTCGGCGGATGACCAGCGCATCAAGGACCTCTGGGGGGCCGAGGGCACCCCTGCCCGGCTGCACGCGGCGACCGAGGACGTCCGCTTCCAGCTCGGCCAGGCAGACCGATTCCGCGCAGGGTTGATCCGCTCCGGGGCCTGGGAGACCCATATTGCGCAAGTGCTGGCGAATCTCGGATTGCCCGCAGAGCTCGCCGTGCTGCCGCACGTCGAGTCGTCCTTCAACCCGGCGGCGTACTCGAAGGTGGGCGCCGCGGGCCTGTGGCAGTTCATGCGCTCGACCGGCCGGCGCTACATGCGAATCGATTCCGCGGTGGACGATCGCCTCGATCCGTTCCGCTCCACCGAGGCCGCGGCGCAGCTGCTCGCCTACAACTACCGCGTGCTCGGCACCTGGCCGCTCGCGCTGACGGCGTACAACCACGGCACCGCCGGCGTGCGCCGCGCCAAGGAGACCCTCGGCACCGACGACATCGTCCGGATCGTGCGCAGCTACAACAGCCGCACCTTCGGCTTCGCATCGCGCAACTTCTACGTCTCGTTCCTCGCGGCTCTCGAGGTCGACCGCAACCCCGAGAAATACTTCGGCTCGCTGCAGAGGCAGAGCGCGGTCAAGTTCCAGGAGGTGCAGTTGCCGGCCTACGTCTCCATGCCGACACTCGAGCGCGCGCTCAGGATCGAGCCGGAGAAGCTGCGTGCGCTCAACCCGGCCCTGACCCACGCGGTGTGGGACGGGCGGCAGCGCGTGCCGAAGGCCTACCGGTTGCGACTGCCGCTCGACGGAACGTCCTGGACGCGGGAGCTCCTGGCACAACGCCTCAGCCCCGGCGAGATGTTCGCCGGACAGAGCGCCCCGCCCCGATATCGGGTGCAGGCCGGAGATACGCTCGTCCGGGTCGCCGCGCGCTACGGAGTGTCGGCAGATACGCTCGCACGGATGAATCACCTGCGGGTGAGCGCGCGCTTGCGCGTCGGCCGGACGATCGACGTGCCCGAAGCGGCCGCGGTCACGGTCGCATCGACCGCGGTACCGACTCCCGCGGCCCCTGCAGCACCGGCTCCCGCCGCCCCTGCAGCTCCGGCTCCGACAGCCCCCGCGGCACCCGCTCCGGCGCCTGCGGCAGCCGCGCGTGCGCCGGCTCAGACGCCTTCCGCGCCTGCGGTCGTTGCGGCGGCTGCGCCCCATGCACCGGTTTTCACGATCAGCGTCGGG
>WNES01001433.1_pt1 | contig 11157 bp, 9 predicted proteins | sample 5399931 | NCBI WGS metagenome assembly WNES01 (sample SAMN13153332, study PRJNA577476) | soil metagenome | isolation source: 20 cm grassland meadow soil 2 days after 3rd rain plot 5 | place: USA:California | collected 2015-11-11
CTCTCGACAAAATTGACCGGACTTATGGATCTTTTGCCAATTACCTGCGACACGCCGTGAAGCTTTCCGATGCTGACCTCGCTAAGATCCGCCTGCATCTGCTGCAGCCTTAGTCTTGAGGATCTGGCCCTCTGAATCTGCCACAAAGTTCAAGGAACTCAATGCCAGGCGACAAAATCCGCGAGCTATCTCGGGCAGCGCACGATTCATTGTGTTTTTACAGCACTGAATTCTTTACAGAGGATTTGTGCAAAGACAGGTTTTTTGAGGCAGAATGGCGGGCATGTTCCAACGGGTAACCGAACGCAAGGAATGGAAGTTCTTTAGTGTCCTACCAAAGGCAGCTCCTGGCCTTGCCCTCGCGTGGTGGCTTGCTCTTCTGCTCCGAGGTGCACTGCCTGCGGCATTTGCCATTGCAATGGGTGTTCTTGTAGGCGCCGCGCAAAGCGGTGATTCTCTCGCGGGTCCGCTCGCGCTTGTTGGCACAATTTTTGTCCTCCTTCAAATACTCAGCCCGATTCATCAAGCGGTAAGCGCCAATCTGGGCGACCGTGCAGCTGCTTGGCTTTACGACCGGGTCACGGAGGCGTGTGTGCGCCCTGCCGGGATCGGCCATCTGGAAGATCCAAAATTGACGAGCGACTTGACCGTGGCGCGCGACTTCGACCTCGGAATGACGGGCCCGCCTCTGACTATTTCCATGGATTTTATCACCAGCGGCATGGTGGAGATGGTCGGCGGCATTGCCTGTGCCGTGATCCTTGCCGGATATGCGTGGTGGGCGCCAATCTTGCTCGCGGGCGCCTGGGCGGCCACGCATTGGCTTCTGCGTGAAAGCGCTGTCTGGCGCGACCGCAACACCGAAGAAGTCCGCGGCGCGCAGCGTGATGCCGACTACGCTTATCGGCTTGCCGTGGATCCGCCCGCGAGCAAGGAACTGCGGCTGTTTGGACTCGTCGGCTGGACAATGGAGCGTTTCATTGCGAGACGGACTCGCTTGCACGAGCTGCAGTACGCTGCCACACGATTGCGCGAGCGGCCGTTGATCTGGAGCTTGCTTCTGGTAGTTGGCGCGAATATCGCGGTGTTCTGGGCGTTGGCAAGCAGCGCCGCAAACGGGCGAATCACTCTGGGGGCCGCTGTGGTGTACATGCAAAGCGCCGTCGGCGTTTCGATGATTGCGTTCGGCGGATTCAGTTGGGCGCTCGACGGAGCCGCTGCGCCGGTCGCTGCCGTGCTGCGACTCGAGCCAGCCATGCGTCCTGCTGGCGCGCTGCAGTCTGGAAGTCGCGCGGTGGACATAAAACGCGCGCACGAGATTCGGCTGCGCGACGTGACGTTTTCCTACCCTACAGGAGGCGCCGCGCCCGTTCTGGAGCATTTCGATCTGACGATTCCTCCGGGGTCGTCACTCGCCATCGTGGGGCAAAACGGCGCGGGCAAAACAACCATCGCAAAATTGCTGTGCCGGCTCTACGACCCGCAGTCCGGCAGGATTGAGATCGACGGCACCGATCTTCGCGAGTTCGATCTCACGTCTTGGCGCTCCCGCATCGCCGCCGTGTTCCAGGACTTCATCCGCCTTGAACTGCCTTTGCGCGACAATGTCGCGCCCGCAGGCGCACCAGACGATGTCGTGCAAGCCGCACTGGAATCGGCTGGTGCGGCAAAACTGGCGTCGCTCGACACAGTTCTTGCGCGCGGATATGACGGCGGCACAGATCTCTCCGGCGGACAATGGCAGCGGGTAGCACTGGCGCGGGCATTGTCGGCGGTTAAAATGAGCGCTGGCGTGGTGCTGCTCGACGAACCCACCGCGCAGCTCGACGTGCGTGGCGAAGCGGAGATTTTCGAGCGCCTTCTGGCGGCGACGCGGCACTGCACCACCATCCTGATCTCGCATCGATTCTCCACCGTCCGGCATGCCGACCGCATTTGCGTCCTCGAACATGGCCGTGTGATTGAGCTCGGCACACACGACGAGCTGATGGCGCTTGGCGGGCGCTACCGAGCGATGTTCGATCTGCAGGCAGAGCGCTTCAGTGTTCCAACCGACGAGGAGGGCACGACGTATGACGTCCTCTCCTAATCGAGGCCAGGCAATTGCGCCGCTACCACCCGCGCTGTCCTCCATGTGGCGGCTGTGCAAACTGGGGTACCGGCACGAGCCGCGAATGATGTTGGCGTCGCTCGCGCTGTCCCAACTCGCCGCACTCCCCGACGCGCTTCTGGCTTTGTGGCTGATGCTGCTTGGCAAAGGCGTGCTGGAGCACCGTTCCGGACTCGTGGAAGGAGCGGCGATTGCGCTTGGCATATCGGCGGCGGCAACGTGGTTTCTCCGCACGGTCAGCACGCGCGTGCAGCGGCGGTTTCGCGACAAGGTCACGATTGCCCTGGAGGCCCACGTGGCGAAGCTGCAGGCATCCATCGCTACCATCGAGCACATGGAGCGCCCCGAGTATCTCGACCGCTTGTCCATGCTGCGCAATCAAGTGTTCGTGCTGGACCACATGTACATGGCCGTGTTTTCCATGCTCGGCTGGATTCTGCGCCTGAGCGTCACGCTGGCGTTGTTGGCTTCCATTCACCCCGCGCTTCTCCTGCTCGCCGTGTTTGCGATACCAACCGTCTGGGCATCGACCTGGCGGCCCGAGATCGAAAGGTCCGCGCAGGAGAGCGGAGCACAAGCGATCCGGCTGGCGCGCCATTTGTTCAACATGGCCACGACGGCTTCTCCTGGAAAAGAAGTGCGTGTCACCGGCATCGGAGACCGCCTGGCGACGGACCGGAGGGCCGCGTGGGAATATTGGTACAGTCGGGTGGCTCCTGCGCGGTGGGGATCCGCATTCTGGCACGCTGTGGCCTGGGCGATTTTCGGCTCTGCGTACGTCGGCGCAGTCGTGTTCGTCTCGTCCGGGCTTCATGCCTCGGCGAGTCAAGTCCTGCTGGTGCTGGCGGCGGGCGCGCGGCTTTCCGCGTACATTGGGGCAACCGTGGGCGAGCTTGGATTCCTGCGAGGATTCTGGATGGACGGCTCGCGTCGGCTGGCTTGGCTTGAGGATTACGCGGCCGCAATCGCGGCATCGGGGGATCGGCCGGTTCCGAGTGCATTCCGAAAAGGCATTCGAGTGGATCATGTGTCGTTCACCTATCCCGGGACGTCACGAGTGGTGCTGGACGATGTATCGGTAAAACTGCCTGCAGGCGCAGTCGTGGCAATCGTCGGCGAGAATGGCGCTGGCAAGACCACGCTCGTCAAGCTGCTTTCGAAAATGTACGAACCAACATCAGGTTCCATTTTCCTGGACGACACACCGCTGGCACGCGTGCCGGCCAGCGAGTGGCGCAAGCGCCTCGCAGGCGCTTTCCAGGATTTTTTCCGGTTTGAATTCCGTGCAAGGCATACCGTTGGATTGGGGGATGTACCTCGACTCGACGACGAGCCCGCCGTGGTTGCGGCAGTCGATCGCGCTGGAGCTATGGATGTCGTTGCGCGTTTGACGGCTGGCCTGGAAACGCAGCTCGGTCCCACGTGGCCGGGAGGAGTCGAACTATCGTTCGGGCAGTGGCAGAAACTCGCGCTCGCACGCGGGTTCATGCGTGATGAGCCACTGTTGCTCATCCTAGATGAGCCGACCGCCGCGCTGGATGCGGAGACCGAACACGCCTTGTTTGAGCGCTATGCTGCAGCAGCGCGTGGCAACCGGGAGAACGATAGCAGGCGCATCACCATCCTCGTCTCGCACCGCTTCTCGACGGTGCGTATGGCCGACCTCATCCTCGTGGTGGATGGCGCTCGGCTCGTGGAAGTCGGCACTCACGATGAGCTGATGGCCAGGAAAGGTCATTACTCGGAGCTGTATAGCATCCAAGCGGCTGCCTATCGTTAACCACTAGTCGCTGGTGGTGAGTCTTCTGAAGGCCACCGCATTGGAACCCGCCCGGCCTGGTCCCGGACAATCGCCTCAACTTTTCGCCCAGAAGTAGCCGCATGGCCCCGTAGTCCGTTTCTCATCGAAATGCCCGACACAGCCGCGTTAGCGCGCCTCTTAGGATTGCATCCGAGTCACGGGCAATCCGGAAGGAACCGAATTACTTCCTGTTTGCGGACCATACGACCAGAATATCCTTTCGGTTCCCACAACCCTGTTTCTGTAAAGTGCTAAGCTAGCGTGCAATCCTATGAGTTCCATGCGGACGATATTCTGCCGAATCAGCACGGGCCGGTTGCTGGCGGTGCTAGCTTGCGCTACTTTGGTCTTTTTTGCGGCGGGCGGCAGCTTCTTTCACCAGCATGCGAATGGGCCAGACACGGCGTGCCATATTTGCCAGGCGCTGCACATGCCTGCCTTGGCGGCTGCCCGGATAGGCCTTGACAGCGCGCTTCAGATCGTCACCTGGTATTCTGCGCTGCCCCAACACGTAGCGCCCAGCGATTCCTTTTCTTTGCATCGCGCCGGACGAGCTCCTCCCGCCGCTTAGATTTCCACCCCAGACTTAGCTAGAGTGCATTTCCGCGCGCTGGCCTCACTGAGGCCAGCGTCACCGCCATTTTTCAGGCGGGCTCAATTAACATTCAACACACATAGCCCTCGAAGGGATGGAGGAAAAAATGCTCAGGCGTTTGCGCATTTGCATGATTTTCTTATTGGGGTTCGTGGTGCTTTATGCGGCCGGGCCAGTCAACGCATAGACGGGGAATTCCGGATCGATTGAAGGCGTTGTGAAGGATCCGTCCGGCGGAGTGGTTGCCGGCGCGACAGTCGAAATCTCTTACGCTGTGAGCGGCTTTCAACGCGAGACCACGACGGGAAGCGACGGGAGCTTCAAGTTCACGAACGTGCCGTTTAACACCTACCACACGATGGTGACCGCTCTGGGATTCGCGCCGTACACGCAGGATGTCGAGGTGCGCTCGGGGGTACCAGTCAACGTGCAGATCAGCTTGACGCTGGGGACGGCGGAAACCAGCGTGACGGTCACGGAGAAGGGCGCTGACTTGATTGAAACGGAATCCACGTTTCATACCGATGTGGACCGCGTGTTAATCGACAGACTTCCCCTGGAGAGCGCTTCCTCGCCATTGACCTCGCTCGTAACCTTGGTGTCCCCGGGCGTCGCAGCGGACTCTAACGGCAATATGCACGGGTTGGGAGATCACGCGCAGAATTCGTTCGACGGCCAGCCGATCACTGACCAGACCAGCAAAGTGTTTTCCAACCAACTCAGCTCGGATGCGGTTCAGTCGATGGAAGTCATCTCCGGGGCTCCGCCGGCGGAATTCGGTGATAAGACGAGTCTGGTAATTAAAGTAACGACAAAATCGGGCCTGGGAGTGATGAAGCCGACCGGGAGCGTCACGGCTTCCTACGGAAGTTTTGGCACCTCGAACGCGGCATTTAATCTCGCCTATGGTGGCCAAAATTGGGGAAACTTTATCGCTGTGAACGGCCTCCAGAGCGGACGGTTCCTGGATGGGCCGGAATTCTCGGTGTTGCAATGACAAGGGGAATCAAGAAAACCTCTTCGACCGCGTGGATTACAACTTGTCGCATGCGGACTCGCTCCATCTGAACGCGAGCTACACAAGGTCGTGGTTTTTAGACGCCGAACACGTTTGACAATCTCAACGTTCTGGACCCGGGCGGAAACAACGTCGGCAATACGGATCAGCGTTCCAAGATTGGAACTTTTAACATTGCGCCGACGTGGACAAGGCTCATCAGCACCTCCGCGGTATTTGCGCTGGGCGCGTTCGTAAGGCGGGACCAGTACAACTACCTACGTAAGAGGTATCCACAATGTGAAGGCGGGAGGGATGTACCAGCACACCTTTCTCACGGAAAATGACAGCCTGGGGATTATCGACCCGCTCCTCAATGCGCCGTGCCTGGACGGAACCGGCAATCCTTTGCCCGGTTTCAGCAATCCTAACCAGTGCGTTCCGGCGGGCAATCAGATCAATCCAAACTTTAGCGCCACCCTGCTGCCCATCGATCTCACGCGTGGCGGGTCTAATTTTCTTTTTGCGGGGCACACGGATGTGAAGCAACTCGCGCTTTACGTCCAGGACGCGATTACGAAAGGGAATTGGTCTTTCAACCTGGGCATCCGGGGCGATTTCTATAACGGGCTATCCAGCACCCGGCAAGCGGAACCGCGAGTGGGTATCGCATACAACATCAAGCCGAGCAGCACGGTGCTGAAAATTTCCTACGCCAGGACCCTGGAGACGCCATTTAACGAGAATCTGGTCGTGTCGACTACCGGTTGCAGCGTTCCGGTGCTTGCCGCCCTGATTCCCTGCGTGCCTGCAAATTCGCCCGCAGGTTTCCGGAATGAGTTTCACGCTGGATTGCAGCAGGCGTTTGGAAGATACCTGGTGATTGATGCCGAGTACCTCTGGAAGTACACCCACAACGCATACGACTTCAGCGTGCTTGGCAACACACCGATTACCTTCCCGATAGACTGGCACAACTCCAAGATTCCCGGATATGCGATCCGCGCGAGCATGCCAAACTTCCATGGCTTCACAGCGCTGGTGGTCATGTCGAGCGTGGCGGCACGGTATTTTCCGCCGCAAGTTGGCGGGCTGGGAGTGACGGTAGGACGTGGATCTGTTTTCCGCATCGACCATGACGAGAAGTTCAACCAGACCACACACTTGCAATATCAGCCGTGGAAGCGAGGGCCGTGGTTCGGTTTCAACTGGAGGTATGACAGCGGGCTGGTGGCCGGCGCTGTCCTGGATTATGCAACCGCGCTTACGTTTGACGCGGATCAACAAGCAGCGATCGGGCTGTTTTGTGGGAACGTCTTCGCGACGCTGACGAATCCGCTTACGAGTTGCCCGGCGGGCACGCCGCACGGCGCTATCCGAATTGTCATTCCGGCCGACGGCACGGAAAACGCCGACAAAAACCCTCCGCGCATCGCGCCGCGCAATTTGTTTGACGCCAGCGTAGGAGAGGACGACGTTTTCCATGGCGACCACTACAAGTGGAGTCTGCGAGTGACGGCCATCAACCTCACGAATAAGGAAGCGCTGTACAACTTCCTCTCAACGTTTAGCGGGACGCATTTCGTTACGCCCCGTGCCTTGACGGCGGAACTCGGCTTCCATTTCTAAAGGCGCAAAAGCAGAAGGCCAGAAGGCACCGCTTATGGGAAGGGGCCGCGAACTGGTTGCGTTGTTGTCGCCCCCTCGATTGATCCCGAGTCATGGCTATGCGGAAGTCATTCTGATACTCGACCTCCCATTACTTGCGGGAGTTGAGAGGTGAGGGTCGCCTCCAAACTGCATCTGGGTCAGAAAGCCGCGTCTGCACTTCGAGCAGGTCAGAACCCACCGAACTAGCGTGGCTCAGCCTCTTTCGAATGATAGTTGGGATAGGCTGGGCGATGAGGATGCGGAAGCGGGTTTTGCTTCAACTCTTCCATCACCACCTGAACGGCTTTCTCCAATTGCGGATCGTGGCCCTGCTTTGTCAGTTCCGGATCGAGTTCCACTTCGATGTCCGGTGCGATACCGTGGTTTTCCACTTCCCACTGCCCATTGGGATTCCAGACACCGGAGCTCGGCGATGAGACGAAACCGCCGTCCATTAGCTGAGGGGCCGCAGCTCGTCCGACCAAACCGCCCCAGGTCCTCTTGCCAACCAACTTGCCGACACCGGCACGCCGGAAGTACCAGGGCATCGCGTCTCCGCCTGAACCGGCAAGTTCATTGATGATCATGACCTTCGGTCCAAAGATCGCGCCCTGTGGCTGAACCTCGTCTTCACCGTCGCGCGTGGCGACCAAGCTCAGCAGCTTGCGTTGAAGGATCTCGACGACGTCGGTGGCGAGTGCGCCTCCGCCGTTGAACCGCTCGTCCACAATGACCGCTTCTTTGCCAACTTGCGCGTAGAAGTAGCGCGTAAAGTTGGTGTAGCCTCCAAACGCGGTGTCTGGCATGTAAACGTAGGCCGCGCGTCCTCCCGTCATCTGGTCCACTTTGCGGCGGTTGTCCTCGATCCAGGCCAAGTTGCGTAACCGGGTCTCGCTGGACACCGGGACGACCGTGACTTCGCGGAAGTTTGCGCCGGTAGGGTCAGAACCAACCTTCAGAACGACCTGTTTGCCTGCGGTTTCCTCGAAGAAGGAATAAATGTTATCGGTGCCGAGGATCGGCCGTCCGTTCACTGCCAATAAGTATTCTCCTGCGACCACGTTGACGCCCGGTTGTGTTAGCGGAGCCTTAAGGTCGGTGTTCCAGTTCTCGCCGTTGTAAACCCGTGCGAATCGGTAGCGGCCGTTCTCTATTTTGTAGTCTGCACCGAGGAGTCCTGTCTGAACCCGTTTTACTTCAGGACTATCCCCACCAAAAATGAAAAGGTGCCCTACCGTCAGTTCGCCAAGCATCTCGGCATATAGGTAGTTCAGATCCTGCCGCGAACCGATATTCGCAAGGTAGGGTGCATACTTCTTCTCCGCAGCCGTGAGGTCGAGACCGTGGTAGCCGGGATCGTAGAAGAAATCGCGCTCCGCGCGCCAAACCTCGTGATACATCTGCTTCCATTCTTCCCGCGGCTTCACACGCACTTCCAGGCCGTCGGTTTTTAATAATCCCTCGCTGGCGTCGCCGCCGGGAGGTTGGGGCCCTGGGCCGCCGCTCGACATAGGTTTGGGCGCCTTAATGAACCAGTGGTCGCCCTGCTGGTAAAGCATCTTCTCGCCATTTTGCGAGATCTCGAAGAAACGCACACCGCTCAAGGCCACGTCTGACTTTCGCTTCTTCAAGTCGAAGCGATGAACCGTCAGACTGAACTCCTGGCCGGGGCTCGGGGCAGGAGCTTCCAAAGCGTAGAGTTCGCCGGACCTTCCGACCTGTAAACCGACGTAACGCCGCATCGGCAAAGAAAGTGCCAAGATTCGCTGGCCTATGTTGTCGAAATCAATCTTGACAAGGACTTTCTCGGGAGGCTTGTCTTTGGCCGTGTCCGGTTTCTCTTCTTCTTTCTTGTCCGCTGACTTCTTTTCCTCGACGGGCTTCTCCTCGTCACTCTCCGGCGCCAGCGGAGAGGGTTGGTCCTTCCCCAGCACGACCAAATAAACGCTGCCTGTCACGGGGCGCGTTGCACTGTGGATGTCGGGCTCCAAAGAAGGTCCAGAGTCTGTGCTGGCGGTGAAGTAGAGGTGCTTGCCATCCTTGTCGAACACCGGGTTTCTGGCGTCACTCATGCCATCGGTGAGTTGTGTGTGTTTTCCCTCGTCAGTGGAATAGAGAAAGATGGCACTCAGGTGGCTAGGAAGTCTTCTCTCATAAGCCAGCCAGCGGCTATCGGGCGACCAAGCCGGCGGCGGTCCGCCGAAGGTCCAGAAGATGTCATGATCTATTTTGACGGGCTTCTTCTGTTCCACGTCGACGTACCAAACGCCGAGGTGGTTGTCGCGGTAGGCGATCTTTTCGCTGTCGGGCGACCAGCGAGGAGAGAAAAAGAAGCCTGTTCCGAGGCTGATCTTCTTCACCTCGCCGGTTCCATTCTGGTTGCGGATATGGAGCGCATACTCCCCGCCTTCGTCGGAAAAGTATGCGATTGTCTTTCCATCGGGAGACCAGGCAGGATCGCGCTCCATCACCGAAGAGCTGTTGGTGAGGTTGCGCTCGTCGCCCTTTTCAGCAGGGACGGTGAGGATTTCGCCATGCGCCTGGAAGACTGCACGCGCGCCGGTCGGAGAAATGTGGGCGTTCTGGAGGCGCTTTCCCACGTTCACGAAGTGATCGCGAATCTCAAGCAGGTCGCCGGCTATCCGGACATTCACCTGCTTCGTGGTGCCGGAGTTCAAATCGTAGAGATGCAAAGAGCCGAACTGCTCGTAAACAATGGCATAAGGAGCGGCGGAAGCTGACTTCAGATCCAGTCCACGATTCTCCAGCTCCTTCTTGGCCTCCTTTGAACGCATATCGTAGGAAAACAGGGTCACCGGCCCGTCCCGGTCGGACAGGAAGTAGATTTTGTCCCCCACCCACATAGGGTTGAAGTCGTTGGAATTGTCACGAGGAATCTTCTCGATTCGTCCACTGGATAGGGTGGCGATCCAGATTGGAGTCGTCTGCCCACCGCGATACCTCTTCCACGCCTGTTGCCACTGCGCAATCGGGACGTAGGCAATCCGCGAACCATCTGGCGAAAACGAACCTTGTTGTGCCATGGGAAGCGGCAGTTCTGCAGGAAATCCGCCTTGGACCGGAGCGGTAAAAAGCCGGTCGAAATAGGAGAAGCTGTTTCGTGCGGAACGGAAGAGCACCTGTTTGCCGTCAGGCGTCCAGCCCACGGCAATGTCATCGCCGGGATGATGCGTAAGCCGTTTGGGAAAACCGCCCTCCGCGGGCATCACAAAAACGTCGACATTTCCGTCATACTCGCCGGTAAATGCGATTTGTGTTCCATCCGGCGAGAACATCGGATCGGTCTCCACACCGGCTCCGGTCGTGAGCCGCTTAGCGTCGCCACCCTCGCGCGGTACGCTCCAGAGATCTCCCGCATAGACAAAAATGATCTGCGTGCGACTGAGCGCAGGTTTTTGCAGGAGCAGAAGTGAATTGTCTTGAGCGGCGCAAATGGTCGCCGCCATAAACAGGCACAACACCCAAACGAAGCGTGGCATGTGAGACCTCCGTTTCAGGACGATTAATATAGCCCGATTCGCAGAAGGCGTGCCTTTCTATCCATGGCGCCAGGGCAGCCGATGAAGACGGGGTTGTTTCCATGCAGGTCATAGCACCAATGAACTTCGTCTAGCTGTTCGAAAAAGACAGGGGTCATTTGGTCCCAAGCGTCGTTGGGAGAGTTAACCACCCGGATTACGGGCAACTCTGACGTAACGATTTAGGTAAGGGTTGCCGACCATCTGTCCGGAATCCCTGCTTCCAAGCGCGTTTCTCATACAAACCTGGAACGGAGGTTGGCCCTTGACATGCCTTGCTAACAATTCGAACGTGCCATAGTCTAACTATGCCAGGGGTGATGCCTTGCACCGAGACGAGATTCCTCCAGGAACACTTTATCTGCTGATCTTGAAAACTTTGGCGCGCTCCGGCGAGATGCATGGATATGAGATCGCCAATTCTATTCAGCGGATATCGGATGACGTTCTCCAAGTCGAAGAAGG
>WNES01001436.1_pt1 | contig 11144 bp, 8 predicted proteins | sample 5399931 | NCBI WGS metagenome assembly WNES01 (sample SAMN13153332, study PRJNA577476) | soil metagenome | isolation source: 20 cm grassland meadow soil 2 days after 3rd rain plot 5 | place: USA:California | collected 2015-11-11
TCCCGCAGGAACGCCGACACCGCGGTGACGCGGTCCGATTGTTCGATTGAGAACTTGGTGAGTGTGTAGTACGACGGATCCTGCCCGACCAGCGTGATGTCGGTGCCGTGCAGCGTCGTGACGATCTTCAGGTCGCGCTGCGACTTGAGCATCTGTTTCGCGAGCCACGCCGTCGCGGCATGGGGGATGGCGTAGTGCACGTGCATGAGGTCGAGGTTCTCACGCATCGCCACTTCGTGCTGCTTGACCGCCAACGCCAGCGCGTACGGGGACGACTGCTCGAACAGGGGATACTCGGTCTGGGTGACCTCGTGGAACGTCACCCGTTCGGCGTAGCCGCGCAGCCGAAACGGGCTCGCGTAGGAGATGAAGTGCACCTCGTGTCCACGCCGGGCGAGCTCCAGCCCCAGCTCGGTCGCGACCGCACCGGAGCCGCCGTACGTCGGATAGCAGGTGATGCCGATCCTCATCTTTCGGGAGCAGGGAGCAGGGAGCCGGGAGCGGTCGCGCTCCGCCAGCGTTCGAGAATGCGGGTGGCGAGCGCATCAGGAGACGCGGTGGCATCGAGGGTCCACACGTTTCCCGTTTCCCCTTTCCCGCTTCCCGCGTCTCGCAGTTGGTGTCTGAACCAGGTCTCCTGGCGTTTCGCGTAGCGCCGGGTCGCCACCACGATCGCTTCCCGCAGATCCCGCTCCGGAAGCCGCCCTGCGAGCATCGCAGCCACCTCTCGATATCCCACCCCGTCTAGCCCCGGGGCGTGCGGCGCCACGCCCGTCGCCAAGATCCGCCGCAGCTCGTCCACCAGGCCCTTCGCGAGCATCTCGTCCACGCGTTGAGAGATGCGACGGTGCAGCACGTCCCGTGGCAACGTGAGTTGAATGTACCACGGCCGCATCGCCCCGGTCTCGCGGGCGTGCTCCTGCCACCAGCTGAGGCCCCGCCCCGTGAGCAGCGCGACCTCGACGGCCCGCCCCGCCCGCTGTCGCCCGCCCCCCGCGAACCGGCGGTCGAGTCGCGCCGCCCAGTGGGCGAGCCGCGCCGGCGTCAGCGCCGCCGCCCACGCGCGCAGCCGGTCGCGTCGCGCCGGGTCGAGCGGAGGCTCGTGAAACAGGCCCTCCGCCAGCGCGCGTACGTACAACCCGGTTCCACCGACGACCACCGGGTGACGGCCCGCACCGCGGATTTGTCCGAGCCATTGCGCCGCGTCGCGCGCGAAGCGGCCAGCGCTGTAGCGCTCCCCCGGCTCGACGACGTCGAGGCCGAGGTGCGGCACGCGGGCCAGCAGCGCGCCTGACGGCTTCGCGGTGCCGATATCGAGCCCCCGGTATACCTGACGGGCATCGGCGGAAACGACGCTAATGGACTCGGTCTCGGCCCACGCGACAACGACCGCGGTCTTGCCGACCGCCGTAGCGCCGACTAGTACCGGGGTCAATGGAAGGGACGTCAGGTCCTCCCAAACCGACGTTCCAGCTCATCCTTCGGTAGCTGGACGACCGTCGGTCGTCCATGGACGTCGTGCGCCGGGAGCGTCGCCGTGAGCAGCCGCGCCACGAGCTCGCGCATCTCGTCGGGCTCGAGGTGTTGGCCGGCTTTGATGGCGGCGCGGCAGGCGTACGTCGCCGCGAACCGCTCCAACCGATTGGCGAGCCCGCCGAATCGCCCGCCCGCGAGATCGGCGACGAGCTCTCCGAAGCAGCGGGCCGCATCGAAGCGGGGATGCGGATTCGGCGCCGTGTGCACCACCACCGCGCGCCCCGAGAACGCCTGCACCTCGTACCCCACGCGACGGAGCAGCTCGCGGTGCGCGTCGATCGCCTCGAGCTCGGGCGCCGTGAACTCGAGCGTCAGTGGCAGCAGGAGCCGTTGGGCAGACGCCCCGTCGCCCGTGAGCTGGCGCATCGCCCGCTCGTACAGCACCCGTTCGTGCGCGGAGTGCTGGTCCACGATCGCGACGCCCGAGTCGGTCTGGAACACGATGTAGCTGTCGAAGACTTGAAGCAGCGACGGGGTTCGGAGCTCGGGGCCAGGGGCTCGGGAGTCGCCGGCGAACATCTCGAGCGGCACAGCGGAGCCCCCTGCCGCAGCCCAAGCCCCGAGCCCCGAGTCCCCAGTCCCCAGCGGCGCCGCCGCCACGAGGGGACCCAGCGCGGCCCGCACCGCCTCCTCCACGACCTTCTCGACGAAGAACTTGTCGCGGAAGCGCACCTCGAGCTTCGACGGGTGGACGTTCACGTCCACCGCGTCCCCCGGGAGCTCCAAAAACAGGATGAGCGTCGGGCGGTCGCCCGGCGCAACCGTGGAGCGGTAGCCGGCCTCCGCGGCGCGCAACATGAACGGATCGCGGATCGGCCGGCCACGCACGAACACGTAGCCCTTTCGGCCCGCCGGCTTCGCCTGCGCCGGGCGCTGTGCGAAGCCTCGCACTTCGAGCGGGCCTTCGCGGTACGCGATCGGCAGGAGCGTGCCGGTCAGCTGGGGGCCCCACAACGCATGGACCCGGTCGATGGGACGTGTGGTGGGACGGACGTCGATCAGGGAACGATCGTCGCTCGTGAGGGTGAAGGCCACGTCGGGACGCGTGAGCGCGAGCAGCGTCACCACCTCGACGGCGGCACGGGTCTCCGTAGCCTGCGCCCGCAGGAACTTGCGCCGGGCGGGCGTATTGAAGAACAGCCCGCGCACCGTGACCGTCGTCCCCCGTTGCCGCGCGGCGTCGTCCATGCTCTCGCGCTTGCCGCCCGTGACGCGCAGGCGGGTAGCCACATGGCCGTCCGATGAGGTCTCCAGCTCGAACCGCGAGACCGATGCGATGGCGGGCAGCGCCTCGCCGCGGAACCCGAACGTCGCCACGCCGATCAGGTCCGCGGCCTCGCGAATCTTGCTCGTGGCATGACGCGACAGCGCGAGCTCCGCATCGGGGCGGCTCATGCCCGCGCCGTCGTCGCTGACTCGAATCAGGCTCTTCCCACCATCCTCGATGTCGATGCGGATCGCGCTGGCGCCGGCATCGAGTGCGTTCTCGATCAGCTCCTTCACCACCGACGCGGGCCGCTCGACCACCTCGCCGGCGGCGATCTGATCTGCGACCTGGGGGGGCAGGACCGCGATCGTCGCCGTCACGGCCGCGACACTTCGGCGGCGAGCACCCAGCCGCGGACGCCGTCCGCGCGATGCACCTCGAGCCAGGCGCCGTAACGCCGGTCCACCAGGAGCGCGGCACCGGCCTCGACCATGGACGCGGGGCTCGCGCCCCCGTATGGCGCGACCCGGACCGGCGTCGCGGCGTTGAGGACGATCGCCAGGGGCTCTGCACGGCGCAGGACCTCGCGAGCCGCGAGGCCCGCCGCCGCGACGGTGACGAGCGAGAGGCCGAGGACAACCGTGCGGCGGCGCCGCGCGGCCACTGCGATCCACAGGGCGACCCAGCAGAGCCCCGCGCCGAGCGCCCACTCCCCGGGCGTGGCAAGGCCCGTGGTCAGGAGCGCCTCGCTCGCGGCGTCGGGTGCCGGGAGGAGCTCACGCGCGCGCCGCACCAAGAGGTCACGTGGCGCGAGCCGGGCGGCTCTCGCCCAGGCGGCAGTCGCCTTGCCGTCCGCCCCGGCGCGGTACAACGTGGCGCCGAGGTTGTACCAATGCGCCGGCACACGCGGCTCGCCTGCCGCGCGTGCCGCAAACGAGTCGGCCGCGGCGCGGAGGGCGCCGGCGTCGTACAGCGCCTCCGCACTGAGCGTCTGAGCCGCGGCGGGCGGCGCCAATGCTGCGAGCGCCATGAGCGCGATCGCCGCCACCACGCGACGCCCTTTCCCGCCCGGCTCCGCACCCAGGACCCGCAGCACCTGCGCCAGCTCCGCGGCGAGCTCGGCCACGTCCCCCAGGCCGCGGGGGCCGTAGCGCGACGCTCGGAGGCGGTCCCGCAGCCGCTTCACGTGGTCGGCGACCGCGCTGTCGACGCCGGCGGCGCGCAGTGCGCGGGCGAGCCCGTCGCCGTCCCGGGCCCGCTGGTCCGGGACGTGGCTCGCGAGCACCGCGTGAAACTCGCGCTCCAGCCGTCCCAGCTGGGTGAGCCGCTCCGGGGCGGCGGGCGCCACGGTCGTGGGGCCGTCCAGGGCGAGCGCGCGGCGCCGCCGCCGCCATACGAGTAGCGGCGGACCGACGAGCAGCACGAGCCATCCCCAGGGCACAAGGCCACGTGCCACCTCGTCCGCCCACGCCGGGTCGCGCCCGCGCGCGAGCGGCGGCAACGCGCGCGCCGCGTGCGGCTCGATTCCCGGCGCCACGGCCAGCGCGCGCGGAGCGATCGTCGCCGCCCGGTAGTCCCCCGCCGCGAGATCGTAGTAGGGGTAGCGCACCTCGGGCAGGAGGAATGATCCCGCCGAGTCGGGCATCACGAGGTAATGAAACACCTTCGTACCGGCGATCCGTCCGTCGCGCGCCGCGATCCGCATGCCCGTTTCTCCGGGATAGGGACGGAAACCGGGCGGCCAGCGAATCGCGGGCTCCGGCCAGAGGGCCACGTTGCCCGCCCCGGATACCGTCGCCGTCATCGCGATCGGCTCTCCCACGCGACCGTTCGGCGGGTCGAGCCCCAGATCGAGCGCGAGCCCCTGTCCGACGACCGGTTGGTCGTCGGCAGGCCGGCGCGCGGCAGGCAGCGGCAACACGGTGACGGGTACCGTGTCGCTGCGCAGCGAGTAGCGCTCCTCGCGCTTGAAAACGGAGAACCCGACCGGCACCGCGTAGGCGACCGTGGCCGGCGGAATCACGATCCGGCCCGGGGCGAGCGGGAACAGCGCCTGGTGGGCCACGAACAGGTCCATCCATCCACCCCGCACCTGGCGCGACGCCGCCACCTCCGTCGGCACCGCCCCCGGGTACGACCACGCGCCTTCGGCCGTCTGGAGTGAGAGAATCGGTGGGTAGCTCAGGCGGGTGCGTAACTCGCGCGGAAACCAGGCGGCGGCGATCACGTCGAGCTGTTGGCCCACGAGCACCGAATCCCCCGGCAGGATCAGGCTGAGCGCGACACGGTCGTTGTGCGCGGGAGGCGGGGCCGCCTCGATCAGCCGGCGGGCAATCGGGGAGACGGCGGTGGCGAGCCCGGCCGCCGCGCTATCCACCGTGACGGTGAGCGGAGGCGTCGCGATCTCCCGGAGGCCCTGCCGTACGCGCACCGGCCCGATCACGAGCGTGCCGGGCCGCTGGGTTTTGAGCCGTACCTCGCGCGTCATGGTGCGGACCGGTCCGCCCACCCCTTCGAGCGTCACCTCCGTCACCTCGCGGGAGGCGACGATCGTGAAGCCCGTGAGCCCCGGGAGGGTGAGCGCCACCGGCTCGGCCGAACGCGAGCGCGCGCGGATGGTGAGCGTCAGCTCTTCGCCCGCCGGCACTCGCGCGCGGTCGACCTGCGCCGTCACATCGGGCGGCGCCGCGCTCTGCAGGGCGACCAGCAGCCACAGCGCGGAGGTCACCAGTCCTTCACTCCCGGCTCGGCCGGGTGCCGCATCAGGCCGGTCCGATCGCGGCGGGTCTTCAGCTCTTCGTGACCGATGGAGCGCAGCAGCTGCTCGGCCTGGGCCGGGCTCAGCCCGCCCTGAGCCCCGCCGCTGCTCCGGGCCCCCCCGCCCGATGGGCCGCTCCCCCCCCCGCTGGGCGGCGCCTTGTTCTGGCTGCCACCGCGGTGCTTGATCGCGAGCTCGAGGTTCCATTTCGCCGCGCGGTCGTGCGGCCGCAACAGCAGGGCTTCGCGGTACGCGCGCTCGGCGTCGGCCAGGTGCGAGTCGCGGCCCGCACTGTCGTCATCTGCCTGGCGCAGCGCGAGCAGCCCGAGATTGTACAACGCGCGGAACCGCAGGTCGGGATCGAGCGATGCGGCGGCGTGCGCGAGGCTCGCCTGCGCCGTCTCGGCGTCCGAGTCGGCCAATGCCGCGGTACCCGCGTTGTACCAGGCAGCGTCCTCTTTGCGACGGGCGGCGAGCTCCGCCAGGTACGCGACGCGCGCGCGCCGGAGGTCGTGACGGTCCCATGCCTTTTCCGCGGGGCTCCGCGGCAGTTGGGGCTGCTGCGCCGCGCTCGCGCGCGGCACGGCGAGACACGCGAAGGCCACCCCGACGAGCGCGGCGGTTCGCCGCGAGGCGGCCTGCGCGACCAGCAGCACCACGCCGAGCATCAGCGGCAGCCAGGCCCGTGGCCGGCTCTGCTCGGTGCGCGTCTCGCTCGCCCGTGCCCGCCGGTACGAGGCGACGAGGTCACGGACGGCGCCGGCCTGGTCGGGGAGGTCCGCCGCGACGAGCGTCCCTTGCGCCGCGTCGGCCGCGGCCCCGAGCATGTCGTCCCGCCGCGTCGTCTCGATGACACGCCCGTCCTCGTCCTTCTGGTAGCCGAGCAGGAGGCCGTGGTCGTCCCGCACGGGAATGCGGCTCGGGTTACGTCCACCTTCGGCCACCAGGATCAAGCGGATCCCGTCGGCTTTGAGACGCTCCGCCTGCGCGGTGATGGGCGGCAGGGAGTCGTGCGCCTCGCCGTCGGTGAATACCACGAGCACGCGGTCGGCGAGCTCGGAGCTGGCCTGCAGCAGCTCGCCGCCCTGGCGCAGCGCCGGCGCGAGGCCGGTGCCTCCCTGGGAAGCCATGTCGGGGTCGAGCGCATCCAAGTAGAGCGTCAACGCGGAGCCGTCGATCGAGAGCGGCGACATGATGTAGCTCGAGCCGGCGAAGGCGATGAGCCCGATGCGATCCCCGTCCAGGTCCTGAACCAGCCGTCGCGCCTCGCGGACCGCGCGCCGGAGCCGGCTGGGCGTCGCGTCCTCCGCGAGCATCGAGCGGGAGATGTCCACCGCGAGCACGACCGAGAGGCCACGCGTCTCGGCGACGATCCGCTCCTCTCCCCAGCGGGGCCCGGCGAGCGCCACGACGCCGAGGAACGCAGCGACCGCGAGCGCCGTGGGTCCGAGGCGTCCCGCGGCGACTGCCTGCCGCACCGTCTCGTGCGACCACAGCGCCGCACGTCGGATGCGGACGCGCCGCGCCCAGGCCGCGGCGAACCACACGGCACCGCCAATGAGCGGCGCGAGCGCGAGCACGACGGGGGCGTCGAACGTCATCACGGAATCCGCACCGCGAACGTGCCCGCGACGACGATCTCGAGCGCGAGCGCCACCAGCCCGAGGGCGAGGGGCAAGCGGTAGGCTTCGTCGAAGCGCCGGTAGACGACTTGCTCCACCTCGGTCTTCTCGAGGCGATTGATTTCCTCGAAGATGTGGCGCAGCGACTGGGTATCGGTGGCGCGGTAGTAGCGCCCCCCGGTCATGGACGCGATCTCGGTCAGGAGCTGCTCGTCGATTTCGACCGGCCGCATCTCGTAGCGCAGCTGGCCGTCCGCCCCGTATTCCGTCGGCATGGGCGCCTGCCCGCGTGTGCCGATGCCGATGGTGTAGATCTTGATCCCGAACGCCGCCGCCGCCTCCCCGGCAGTTCGGGGATCCACGGTGCCCTTGTTGTTGACGCCGTCGGTGAGCAGCACGAGCACTTTGCTCTTGCCCGGGGCGCGCCGCAGCCGGTTGGCCGCCGTTCCGATCGCCGTGCCGATCGCCGTGCCGTCCTCGAGCATGCCCGGATGCAGCTCGCGCAGCGCCTGCTCCAGTACGGCGTAGTCGGTCGTGATGGGAACCTGGGTGAGCGCCTGCCCGGCGAACGCGACGAGCCCGATGCGGTCCGAGGTGCGGGCCCGCACGAACTCGATCGCGGTCTGCTTGGCGACGTCGATGCGGTTCGCCGGCGCGAAGTCTTCCGCCTGCATGCTGCCCGAGATGTCCACGGCCAGCACGATGGAGATCCCCTCGCTGCGCGTTTCGCTGCGCGCCGCGCCGATGCGGGGTCCCGCGGCGGCGATGATCCAGGCGCCGAGGCAGGCGCTGCGGAGCGTGACCGGGAGGCGCGCGACCCAGAGGCGTTCCGCCGCGCCCGCAGCGGGTCGGACGTCGCTCATCTGCGTGCCCGAGAGGCGAGCGAGGCGCTTGGCGCGCAGCCACCACCACAACGGCAACAGGCCGAGCGCAAGGAGCAGCAGCGGCCGGGCAAAGCTCACGGGCTCAGCTCTCGCGCGAGCCGACGCGCCATGGCGGAGAGCGCGGCGACATCGGTCCCGTGGGCGGAGGCGAACGCCACCCGGTCGAGCTGCTCGAGCAGGTCGCGCAGCTCGCGCAGCGGCGCGTCGGGACGCGCGCGCTCGACGACCGCCAGGCACTCGGCCGTGTCGAGCGCCGGGTGCGCCTCGGGGACCGCGCGCACCAGGGCGGCGCGGAGCCGCCAGATCGCCCGCTCGGCGACGGCTTTCGGTTCCCCCGCGGCGAGCCACCGGGTGTCGGGGACCTCACGTTCCAGTGGAACTGGAGGTGCGGGCTCGAGGGTTCGGGGCCGCCGTCGCCGCACGACTACGCCCGTGGCGAGGAGCCCGGCGGCCAGCGCCAGGGCCACGAGCGGCGGCACGGGATCCCGATGCGCGGCCCGCAGCGGCGCGAGCAACCCCTGTGGACTCGGCCGCAGCAGCGAGTCCGGGATCACACTCGCCACGCTGAGACTGGTCGTGCCTCCGGCCGTCGAGTCCGCCCGCCCGTCGGGACCGAGCCGCCAGAGCGGAGGCAGCCCCAGCTTGTGAACGCCGGGTTTCCAGACTACGACGGCGTAGCGGACGACCCAGCCACCCGCGCGCCGGAGCACCGCGGGATCGGCGAGCGGCTCGACGGCCTCGGTCGCGTCGAGCTTCCCCGCCCTGACCTGCCAGCCGGCCGGGACGGCGATCGCACGCTCGAGCCAGATGGTGTCGCCGACGGTGGGAGCTGGGGGACTAGCGATCCAAGTCGCCGTCTGAGCTGCTCCACGACGCCACGACGCTACGACGCTAAGCACGACAAGTACCGCCGTCCGCGCCAGGACTCGTACGGCGTAACGTCGTAGCGTCTCACAACGTGCGGTCATCGTTTCAGGCGGCGGGCGCGCTCGGCGAACGCGCGGCGCAGCACAACGCCATATGGCACGCTGGTCTGGAGCGCGACGCGATCCACGCCGGCTTGGGCGAGCTTCCGCGTGCGCTCCTGGAGCTGCCGCTCGGCCGCGACGCTCACGCGCGTGCGCGTCGGCCCGTGGCTCGTATCGACGAGGACGCGCTGACCGGTCTCGGCGTCCTCCATGTCCACCCAGCCTGCATCGGGGAGGTGGCGTTCCCGCGGGTCGTCGATGGTGATGGCGACGACGTCGTGGCGCGCCGCCAGCTGCGCCAGCGGCACCTCCCAGCCCTCGGCCCGAAAATCCGACAGCACGGCCACAATCGCGTGGTGCTTCGGCAGCTTCGCGGCGTAGCTCAGGGCCTCCCCCAGGTTCGTGCCCCGCCCCCGCGGCGTGAACGCCACCAGGTCGCGGATCACGCGCAGCGCGTGCGGCCGACCCTTCGCAGGCCGCACGATCAACTCGACTTTGTCGGCGAACATCAGCGCGCCCACGCGGTCGTTGTGGCGCGCCGCCGCCAGCGCCAGCACGGCCGCGACCTCAACCGCGAGGCCCGCCTTCGTGTAGGGGCGTCCGAACTGGCACGAGCCCGACTGATCCACCACGAGGAGCAGCGTGTTCTCACGCTCCTCGTGGTACGTCTTCACGAACGGGTGGCCCATCCGTGCCGAGACGTTCCAGTCGATCGCGCGGAAGTCGTCTCCCTGCTGGTATTCGCGCACCTCCGCGAACTCGATGCCCTGCCCCCGGAACATGGACCGGTATTCGCCCGTGAAGAGGGAGCTGACCAGGGATCGGGTGCGCAGCTCGATGCCCTTGACCTGCCGGAGCACTTCTGGGGTGACCAGTCGCCGGCGGGCGCGGAGCGGGGAGGTCTCGGCACTTCGACGATCCTTGCCTTCGTACGTCACGGCACGCCCACGGCCTCGAGGATCTTTCCGATGACGCGGTCCGAGTCCATGTCTTCGGCCTCCGCCTCGAACGTGAGCAGGACCCGGTGCCGCAGCACGTCGAAGGCCATGGCCTTGACGTCTTCCGGGACGACGAAGGCACGGCCGCGCAGGAACGCGTGTGCCCGAGCCGCCTGCGCGAGGTAGATCGACGCGCGCGGACTCGCCCCGAAGGCGATGAGCGGCTTCAGCTCCGGCAGGCCGATCGCCTGCGGCTCGCGAGTCCCCCGGACCACATCCACGATGTAATCCACGACCTTCTGGTCCATGAAGAGCTCCGCGATCGCGCTGCGCGCGGCGAGGATGTCGTCCGCCTCCGCCACGCGCTGCACCTCGATCGGCCGCCCCGACGCCATGCGCGCGACGATTTCCTTCTCGGCGTCGCGCGTCGGGTAGCCCACGCGCACCTTCAACATGAACCGATCGAGCTGGGCCTCAGGGAGCGGGTAGGTTCCTTCCTGCTCGATGGGGTTCTGGGTCGCGAGCACGAGAAACGGCTCACCCAGAAAGAACGTCTCTCCGCCGATCGTCACCTGCTTCTCCTGCATCGCCTCGAGCAGCGCCGCCTGGACCTTGGCGGGGGCGCGGTTGATCTCGTCCGCGAGCACCAGGTTCGCGAACAGCGGCCCCTTCTTCGGATAGAACTCCTGGGTCTTCTGGTCGAACACCATGGTCCCGATCACGTCCGCGGGCAGCAGGTCCGGCGTGAACTGGATTCGGGAGAACGCGATGCGAAGGCATTCGGCCACCGTGCGCACCGCCAGCGTCTTGGCGAGCCCGGGCACGCCTTCGAGCAGGACGTGCCCGCCCGTCAGCAAGCCGATGAGCAGGCGCTCGACCATCAGGTCCTGCGCCACGACCCGCTTGGCCACCTCGCGCGCGATCGTCTGGCTGAGCACCGCGTCGCCGGTCTTCGCCGTCCGAGTGGTCATTTGAGCCCCGCCTCCGCCGCTTTGCGCACCGCCGGCTCCTTGTCCTTGCTGTAGAGTTCCAACAGCCCCCGGGCTTCGGGGCGCGCGATGTGCCGCAAGGCATCCACCGCCGCCGCCCGCACCGTCGCGCTCCGCCGGTGCATCACGCCCCCCGGCTCCGCGTACCGGGCGAGCACGTCCAGCGCCTCCCGCGCCCCGAGCCGGCCGATGGCCCGCAGCAACTCCGCCTGTACCCCTTCATCGGGCTCCTGCTCCACCCG
>WNES01001438.1_pt1 | contig 11131 bp, 8 predicted proteins | sample 5399931 | NCBI WGS metagenome assembly WNES01 (sample SAMN13153332, study PRJNA577476) | soil metagenome | isolation source: 20 cm grassland meadow soil 2 days after 3rd rain plot 5 | place: USA:California | collected 2015-11-11
CGGAATAGCGCGGTGTTCGGATCCTTATCCGGAGTTTCGCCGGAGCAGCCGGGCAGTTCTTCCGCCTGGCGGACAAACGACGTGCCGGAGACGTAGATGTAGACATTTTCTTTGTCGTTAGGATCGAGAACAAGCGTGTGCGTGTGCGAGCCTCGGCAGGTTTGCACGGCGGCGACTTGCTTCGGATTGCGAATGTCGGAAATGTCGAAGATGCGCACGCCGCGGAACCGCTCTTTTTGCGCGGCCGGAATCTTCGGCTTCTTATCTTTTTCTTTGTCTTTGTTTTCTTTGTCGTCAGCGGGAGGCGCAGGCTCCGGCGGAAAGCCTTGCACGCCGCAATCGAGGCGTCCGTTCGGCATTTCGACGGACATGAACATCAGGTTTTTGTAGACCGAGACGTCGCCTTGCCCGCCGGGGCACACCATCGTCGTCAGCAGCTTGGCGTTGGCGGGATTGGAGATGTCATAGATGGTCATGCCGTAGAAATTTCCCTGGAACAGGTGGTTGCCCTGGAAGGCCAGGTCCGAATTCGCGAAAGCAAGCCCGGCGACGGCCAAATGCATTTCCTTGGGAAGCTTCGCGATCATTCGGCCTATGCCCATTTGGCTGATCACCTTCTGAACCTTGGGGTCATCGGGATCGGAGGAGCCCAACTGGAATGCGTCGGGCTTTTTGAGCAGGAGAAGGTGCTTGAGTCCCATTGAGGCAACGCCGGCATCATACAAACCCGGCGTGAGCTTGGCGCGCGGATCGTTCGCATCGGAGCCGGTCATCCCGGGGGGCAGAGGCGGAGCGGGCTCGGGAGCGAAAGGATTGTTGTCTTCCTCTTCGTCTTTCGCTTTGTCCGCGTCTTTGGCCTTGTCTTTATCGGCCGTTTGCTGCGACGGAGATGTTGCAGGCGTTTGCGTTTGCGGCTGCGCTTGCGCGCGTAAGCTGGTCACGCCAAAACACAAAAATAGCGCGGCCACTGCGATAAGAAGCACCCCGGACGTAAGAAAAGCGGCGGCAAGCCGCCGCACTCCAAGAGATAGATCGGCTATTCGGTTCATCGCTTGTCCTTTTTTAGAAATGCGTTTTTATTGGAAATGCTTTTTGTCCAGCATTTCCTGCATGATTCGGATTTCGGCCCGTTGCCCCGTGTCTACATCTGTTGCGAAATTGAATAGCTCAGCATCCTGCCCCGCGCCGGCGGTGTCAAACAAATCCTTGACCATGGTGAGCGCGCCATTGTGGTGCTGAATCATTCCGGTCAGAAATAAACGGTCGAAGTCAGCGCCGCGGGCTTTGCGCAGGGCTTCCATCTGCTCGGGAGTGAGCATACCGGGCATGAGATGCATGGACTCGTGAGACATGTCCATGTGCTGGTCCATTTCTGTGTGGCCAGGCATTTTTTGCGGAGACATTGAAACGGATTCACCGCGGACGGCCAGCCAGCGCTGCATGAATTTGATTTCGCCGGATTGGGAGCGGCTGATGCGCGCGCCGAGGGAATGAAGGTCGTTGTTGTCCGTGTGCGAGTCAATGAGCGCGGTCATCTCGATAGCCTGGGCGTGATGCATGATCATGCCCTGCATGAATTCCACATCGGCCTTTGAGCGCGGCGGGAGCGCGGCCTTCGTGGAAGGAGGAAGCGTCTTACTGGGCTTGCCGGGAGCGCCGGGCTGCACGACAGCGGGCTTGACTGAATCGTTCTGCTGCGCCTCCACGGCGGAGGACAAGACGCCCGCAAAGCCGAGAAGCGCAACGAGGCGGAGAACTGGAGCTGTCACTTTCACAACGGGTTCGCAGGATAGAACAAGAACGCCGGCAATAGCAATGCTTGCCCCGAACACGCAGTGGCGTGATTTTGAAGATGGAAAACGGGGCCTGAAACGAACTCTTCCGGCTATGCCGCTTCTTTGGCATTAAATGCGTTATGCGGCATCCTGTGTCTAGATTTCGGTGAAGCTACTTCATCAATGACGTGGCGGAATACCTTCGCAAAGGGCTCGTTCCTACTCACCGGTGATGGGTTGAAATTCCGCATCGGGGAGAGGACGAATCTCCGGATTCCGCGAGAGCACTCGCGCACAGGCGTTCCAGCGCAAAATGGCGTCGTCGTTTCCATGCGGCCGGAGGGCTTCGGCTCGCTCGTAGTGATTCATCGCCTCGCGCAGGGCATGATAGGTATTGGCATTGCTGGAGGGCCCGTATTGACGGAGGTGCGCATGGGCCTGGCGTTCCCAGATGAGACCGGCGTAGTAGGCACGCTCGTACTCACCTTCGATGCGGGAGAGCAGCTCTTCCGCCGATTTCATCGTAGCGCCGTGGTCAAACTGATCGGTGCGCGCAAGCAGGAGCGAAACGAGCGCTTGCTGATGGGAAGGCAGAATCGTCAGGATGTCCAGGCAAATGCTTTCGGCCAGGTACGGTTCGTTCAGAAGCCGGTAACGTTCGGCCTTCTCCAAAGCCTTGGGAACGGCATCGGTCGAGATGGATTTTAAATCGAAATGCATACGCACCTCCTAGCGACTACCGGCGCCAAATACCCGGAACAGCTTCGTCAAAGGATCGAAAAAGCGATCGACCACGCGTTCTTTGAGGGGAATGATGGCATTGTCGGTGATGGTGATGTTTTCCGGACACACCTTGGTGCAGCATTTCGTAATGTTGCACAGCCCGATGCCGTACTGCTGACGCAGGGCGGGGACGCGATCCGCCTGGTCCAGTGGATTCATTTCCAGAGCTGCCGCATAGACCAAGAAGCGCGGGCCGACAAACTGCTCGTGCATGTGATGCTCGCGCAAAACATGGCAGACATCCTGGCAAAGGAAGCACTCGATGCATTTGCGGAATTCCTGAACGCGGTCGGCGTCCTTCTGGGCCATGCGCCAAGTCCCGTCGGGCGCGTCGGGAGGGCGCGGAGTAAATTTGGCGATGTTTTTTTTCACGCTGTAATTCCACGACACATCGGTGACCAAATCTCTGACGTGGGGAAAGGCCTTCATCGGCTCGATGGTTACGGGCTGTTCCAGAGGAAGCGAGTTCAGGCGCGTCATGCACATGAGCTTGGGCATTCCGTTAATTTCAGCGGAGCACGACCCGCACTTGCCGGCCTTGCAGTTCCATCGCACGGCGAGATTGTTGGCCTGCTCGGCCTGAATCCTGTGGACGGCATCGAGCACCACCATTCCGGAAGACACTTCGGTGGAATAGTCCTGAAACTTTCCAGCGCCCTTTTCGCCGCGCCATATTCGGAACGTGGCCGTGGACATTACTTCATCTCCTGGATGATTTGCTTAAGCTCGACGGGCATCTCTGGAATGGGCTCGCGCCGGATCTGCATTTCGCCTCCGGGTCCCTTACGGATAACGATATTGCATGAACCGAAGTTGTCATCCTTGGCGGGAAAGTCATCACGGAAATGCGCTCCCCGGCTTTCTTTTCGCTCCAGCGCCGCCCTGGTCACCATTTCAGATACGGTGAGCAGGTTGTTCAGGTCGATGGCCGTATGCCAGCCGGGGTTGTATTCGCGATGGCCACTGACGCCGGCACGCGAGGCACGGAGCTTAAATTCTTGAATGCGCTCAAGCGCCTGAAGCATTTCTTTTTCCTGGCGAACGATACCCACCAGATCTTGCATCATGTCCTGGAGAGCATGCTGAACCGCATAAGGTCCTTCGGCTCCATCGCGCTCGAACGGCGCCAGCGCGTGCTTTTCAGCCGCAGCAACTTCATCCGAATGGATGACCCCGAGGGAGTTTTCCCTGGCGTAGCCGGCAGCGTATTGACCGGCTCGTTTTCCAAAAACCAGCAGATCCGAGAGCGAATTCCCGCCGAGCCGGTTCGCGCCATGCAGGCCCGCGCCGCACTCTCCCGCAGCAAACAGCCCGGGAACGTCAGACATTTGCGAATCAGGATCCACGCGGACGCCGCCCATCACGTAATGCGTGGTCGGCCCGACCTCCATCGCCTCCACGGTGATGTCAATGTCCGCGAGTTGCTTGAACTGGTGATACATGCTGGGAAGCTTCTTTTTGATGTGCTCAGCAGCGTTCGGAATGCGATTCTTGATCCACGCGATGTCCAGGAACACACCACCGTGGGGGCTGCCTCGCCCTTCGCGCACCTCGCGCCGGATGCAACGAGCGACGTGGTCGCGCGTAAGCAGTTCCGGTGGACGGCGAGCGTTTTTGTCTCCCTGCGTGTAGCGCCAGCCTTCTTCTTCGGTATCGGAGGTCTGATTGGCGTAGGCTGCGGGGATGTCGTCAAACATAAAGCGCCGGCCGTCCTTGTTCCGCAGGACGCCTCCTTCACCACGGACTCCTTCGGTGACCAGAATGCCGCGTACGCTGGGGGGCCAGATCATTCCGGTCGGATGAAACTGCACAAACTCCATGTCCATCAACGACGCACCGGCGTGATACGCCAGAGCGTGCCCGTCTCCGGTATACTCCCAACTGTTGCTGGTGATTTTGTACGCGCGGCCAATCCCGCCGGTGGCTAGGATGACGGCCTTGGCGCGAAACAGATGGAATCTCCCGCGCTCCCGGTCATACCCGAAGGCGCCCGCGATGCGGCCGCCATCTTTTAGCAGGGCGACCACGGTGTACTCCATAAAGACATCCATGCCGAGATGAATGTCGTGATCTTGTAAAGTGCGAATCATCTCAAGACCGGTGCGGTCGCCCACATGGGCCAGTCTGGGATAGCGATGGCCGCCGAAATTACGTTGCAAGATGCGGCCGTCCGCAGTGCGGTCGAAAACCGCACCCCATGCTTCCAACTCTCGCACGCACGCGGCCGCTTCTTTGGCGTGCAATTCGGCCATTCGCCAACTGTTCAGGTATTGGCCACCGCGCATGGTATCGGCAAAGTGAACGCGCCAGGAATCGCGATCATCAACGTTGGCGAGAGCGGCGGCGATGCCGCCCTCCGCCATAACCGTATGCGCCTTACCAAGAAGCGATTTCGAGATGACAGCCACACTAACGCCCGCGGCGGCAGCTTCTGCGGCAGCGCGCAAACCGGCGCCGCCCGCCCCGATCACCAAGACGTCGTGCTCGTGGGTCACATGCTCGGCCACTAGAGAATCCTCCAGTCTCTCCAGATACCCATGGAACACAAGCGAACGTATAAATCCGAGAAGCCCACGGAAAAGAGGCTGAGCCAGGCACACAACATGTGACGCCGATTCAGGCAACTGACGCAGTCGTAGGCGCCGCTTCCAACTGGACCGCTGGAAAGCCGGTCGCGAAAGCCTCCGGTCAGGTGCCGCAAAGAGTGGCATCCCAAGGTGTAGCAGCTCAGCAAAACCACGTTGGTCAATAAGACTAGCGTACCGACGCCGATTCCGAAGCGGCCATCGAACCAAAGCGCTTTCCACACATCATGGGCAAGCAAAACGAGGAAGAGCAACGCCAGATAGAGAAAATAACGATGAATGTTTTGCAGGATGAGAGGAAAAGAGCGCTCGCCGAGATAGGTTTTGCGGGGCTCTCCGACGGCGCAGGACGGGGGATCCGCCCAAAACGCCTTGTAGTAAGCGCCGCGGTAATAGTAGCAGGTCACGCGGAAGCCGCCCGGGGCCCACAAAATCAGCATAGCCGCGGTGACCCACGCCGGGATCCACGCCGGTTTTAAGCCAAACCAGGACTGTACGGGGTCGCCAAACAACTCCGGTGAGTAGAAAGGAGAAAGGTACGGGCCGAAGCGATAGTGGTCGCCTTGCATGGCAGCCCAGGTTGAGTAAACGATGAACGTGGATAACCCCAGGAAAACGGCGAGAGGTTGAATCCACCAATTATCGCGGCGTGACGTTTGCGCAAACTGCGCGCGCACCAGCGGAACATCAACCTGTGACATCCGAGTTCTCCTCACATTTCGGCGCGCCTAATGGCATAAAGAGCGCGCGGCTTGATTCGGAAGGGCCTCTCCTTGCAGGGCGGGACGCTCCTCGCGGGAGCAAAGGCGGATATCGTTGTCGGTGGCCCAAGTCACTCCCAAGAGGTGGTTGACTAAGATGTTTGACGAAAGCCAAGGTTGGTAAATATCACGATGGAATTTGCCTGTCAATTTTGTTCGATGCGCATGTTTGGAACGGATGGGTAATGCAGGAAGTAGCCAGAGCTTGGGGCAGCTAATTGGCGCTTTTGTTTTCGCAGGTGTGCCATTGGGCGTTGGTGATTTCGTTGTGAGAGATGCCGCCCATGATTTTCTTTCCACGGTAAACGACGCAACCGTTGTTGGTGCAATCGCCGAGAGTGAGGCCGATGTACTTGGCCCATTTGTCGGCCTTCTCATCCCATTGAGGACATTCCTGAGCCGCTGAGACCGACGCCGCCGGGCAGGAGACCAGACCCTGGTTTATGGTGATTGCGGTTTGCGGCTCGCCATAATTGCCGCAGGTCAACAGGAAAGTTTGCCGGCGGCCAAGATAGATGATGGGAATCGAGTCCGGCTCGCCGTCGGGAGAAAACTTTTGCGGGGGAGTGATCCGCAACGTGCCTCCACCGCGGATTTCGACGATGTTTGCAAGATAGTTGGAATTGGGAATGGGAGTGAAGTCGGGATTCCGCGCACACGCGGAAGCGATGGCGAACGCCGACATGCGCTGGCCTTCCAGCACATAGGGAATGGGGAAACGCGCGACGCAGGCCTGGATTCTCTGTTCGGCTTCAGCACGCTGTTTGGTTTCGTGTTTGCGGTAGAGGCGCAAGCCGAGGAAGAAGATTGCCGCGGCGATGGCTGAGATCCCGGCGAACCAGAAGAAGACTTTGCGAAATTGTCTGTGGTAAACCGCGAGAACAAGAACAGTGGAAGAAAAAACGGAAGCTAATATTCCAGTTCCGAGAGTCATGGCAGTTCCCCGTTCGCTGATTATAATTGGTCCAGCGAGAGGGGAGACGGCAGTTAATCATTTGTTGCGCGCAAAAGGAACCGGGCAAAGTTCGTCGGGGTGAGTAACCATGTCGGATCGAGAGCCGGTTAAATGGTGGTTTTCAGCCCTGTGTATGACGCCGTGGCTGGTGGTCGCCGGGCCGTACATGGAAGCGTGCGTTGTTCGCCTAGTCCTATCGAGATGGCCGCGTCCTAGGTTCGACGATCCAAAAAATTTGGCGACCGCTCCTTTCCACTCAGTGCTTGTATTACTTCTACTGTTGTCGGTTGGCGGCATTCCGGTGATGATGTTTTTGGCTTTATGGAACTGGAACAAGCCTCTCAGCGATAGGCGATACGCCTGGCGCGTTGGCGTGTTCGCCGCCGGACTGATAGCTCTATGGATATTTGCCGGCCATGACGCCGTGTGGGATTGGTTCCTGGATTGAGCGTATCGATGAGGACTGCGTACAAACGGAACGGAGGCTGGGAGAACAGATCGGAGAGCGGAGAAAAGAGAACGGAAGGGCGGGCGCGATTCAGGTTTAACTGCAATGCGAAGTCGCAGCGTCAGAAACGCAAGGTGGAGGTCGGCACAGACTGAAGTCTGCGCCACTGGCTACTTGACGGTGAGGGTGAGCTGAATGGGCTGTAACTGAAGCGGCTGGCCGGCTGAGGATGTGGCACTAAGGGAGATCGTGATGGTCGAAGTGCCGGCAGGCGTGACGATAGGCGGAGGAGGAGTAATCGAGGCGCTGCCGCCACCGCAGCCTGCGAGGGCGAAGGTGATGCAGAGGATTGTGGCGGAGAGAGCTCCGTAGAGAGCCAGGTGGTTTTTGCGCGTGGCTTGGTGGAATGCGCGAACATTCTTCTTACGAAAAAAAACGTACAAGAGGAAAAGCAGAGCGAGCAAAGTTGGCGCGGGCAGAGGCACGCGCGAGGCGGGCGGGATGCGAAGCGGTGCGGACGGCGGCAATTGGGCCGGACCGCTCGTGGTGACGGTGGCGGTGAATGTCGCCGTGCCGCCGGCGAGCGAAACACTCGCAGGTACCTGGCACACGGCGCCGAGAGGCGCTCCACTACAACTCAGCCCAACCATGCCAGCGAAACCTGAGCTGGGTGTGAGTTGAAGCTGGTATTGCGCAGGCTGACCGGCAGAGACAGACGCAGCGGCCGAGCTGCCAGACGCCGCGGCCACGGAAAAGGCCGGATTGGCGGTGGCGCTAAGGGCAATCGTTTGCGGAGAATTTGGAGCATCGTCCGCAATGACCAAATTCGCGCTGCTTTGGCCCGAAGCTGTCGGGCTGAAAACAAGCGAAATGGAACAACTTGCGGCGGGCGCAAGCGGAGCAGTGCAAGTGCTGGACACGCCAAATTCCGACGCGTTGGAGCCATTGAGAGAAATCGAAGAAACCTGCAGGGGAGCATTTCCGGAATTAACGGCTGTTAGAGTCTGAGGCGCGCTGGATGCTCCTTGAGTGGTGGCGGGAAACGATGGCGCCGGCGGCGAAAGACTGAGAGCCGAGAGCACAGCGATACCCGTGCCGCCAAGGACGACCCCCTGCGGAGAGCCTTGAGCATCGTCTGTAATCACCAGGTCAGCGGTGCGCTGGCCGGGGGCCGCGGGACTGAAAACAAGAGAGATGGTGCAGCTGGAGGCAGGCGCGAGCGGGGCGGTGCAGTTGTTCGTTAAGCTGAAATCCGAAGGGTTGGGCCCTGAGAGAGAAACCGAGGAAATGTGCAGCGTGGTATTCCCAGAGCTGATGACCGTCAAGGATTGCGGCGCGCTGGAGGATCCCTGGTTGATGGATGGAAACGAGACAGCAGAGGGCGAGACTGTGACCGCGGGGGCCGGGGCGATGCCTGTGCCGTTGAGGACCAGAGTTTGCGGGGATCCGGGAGCGTTGTCGGCAATCTGGAGGTTTGCGGTGAATGCGCCGACGGTTGCCGGATTGAAGGTAGTGGTAATGGAACAGTGGGCGTTGGAAGAAAGTGCTGCGGGGCAAGTGTGCGTTTGGGAAAAACTGGAGGAATCGGCTCCGGAAATCGAAATGGAATTGATGGTGAGCAGTTGATTCCCAATATTAACGAGGGAAAAGACTTGGGGCGCGCTGCTGAAGCCGGCGGTGGCAGTGAAGTTCGAGGCGGTGGACGGAAAAATGGAGGCGGCGGAGCCGCTAACGGCCTGCACGGGATTGCCTGTGATAGCCAATCCCTGACAGCACACGGAAACTCCGGGGCTGAATGGGGATCCAAAGATTTCGGTGAGGTTGCCGGTTTGCTGGTCCACGAGATAGGTGTGCACGCCGCCGGCAGACGTTGACCCGTCTGTGGAGTAAATGTACGGCCCCATCGGATCGGCAACCGAAGCGCCTTTGGACAAGACAACCCCCGGAAGCGATGCAACCGGAGTGGCGTTACCCGTGGCCTGATCCACGGAGAAAACAACGGCGTCCTGAATGGAAAGGTACAAAAAGTGGCCGGAGCTTTCGACGACCATTCCTTGCGGCGTAGTGCTCAAGTCAAGAGGCGGGCCACAAGTGGGCAGGGTCCCATCTACTGGTGAGATGGCACAAGTTACCAGATGAGCCGCAAAAAGACCTCCCACCGCAAAGACGAAACGACCTTGCGGGTCAATAGCGAAGTCTGTTCCGCGGTTTTCGGGATTTGGAGCGACGCCTTGAAACGAAAGGTTCCCTGCGCCGTCGATGGAATACACCTCCGGTCCGCTTTGCATGGTTCCGTCGTTACCGATTCCCATACCGACATAGAGGCGAAGACCCTTGGAATCGGTGAGCAACTGTATCGGGGAGTCTTGGTTAAGAACGCTTGCGACCAAACGGAGGACAGGGCTGGAGCCCGAAGTATCAATCGCCAGGGAAGCAACGGCGCTCAGCCCTGCAGGATCTCCGCCATTAGCGAGGAGATAGCTGACGAAAAGAAACTGGCCGGAGGGTTCCGTAGCCATAGACAACGGCTGCGAGGGGGGAAACCAACCCGAAGAAAGGGGAGGAACAGCAAAAGGCGAAGCAGGAACTTCGGAGAGAGACCCCGTGGTTGGATCGATCTGGAACATCGAGATGTCGTCGCTGGTAGGGTTTAAGACAAAAAGAAACTTGCCCTGGCCGTCGATGGCCAGGAGGCCACCTTCGGATCGCTCGCTAAAGGGTGAATTGAGTAACAGGTTCAGCGACCCCGTCTGGCTGACTTTGGCGAATCCAGGAACAGAAGAGGGAGAAGGCGAGCCGGGAGCGGAAGCGTAAACATATTGTTGAGAGGAGGTCTGCGCCGAAGCTGGCGAGAGGGGGCTGAGGAAAATGGTTAGAAAGGAAAGAAGACCCAGAAAGGCGAAGCGAGGAAGGATTCGAGAGGAAAAAATACAACGCGCCAACGGAAGGGGTTCCATTTGCGTGGCCATAGAGCTTTCCTCGGCCGTAAGTCGAGCGGCGCGCACTGGATTCTTGAGAAGGAAGCAGTCAGTCCCGAAGAGAAAAGTAAGCCTGCGACAGAGGAAAGTCAATGACGAAATTATCATTCGGGTACGGTCATGGGCAGTATTCCCAAAATGGGAATTCGGGAATGATCGCACTTCGATCAGGTTCGACGGGTTTGAACCCTAAGTGGGCGTCCACCGGGGATGGCCGGAGAAGAGGCCGTTGACGAAACCGACGTCGTAGCAAACGAAAACCCCAAAACACAGGCTGAGAACGCCGGAGCCGAGGATGAGGCTGCGATTGAGCCAAGTGAAACGATGGCCGGCAAAAGAAAAAGGCAGGGCCATGGCGGCGGTGATCAGCATCATGCCGGCGATGGTGCCGACGCCGAAGATGAGCAGATAGAGCAGCGCCCACTGGGGATTGCGAATCGTGCTTAAGACCAGAAGCGCGACGGCGGCGGAGCCCGCCAGGCCGTGGACGATGCCGACGAGCAGGGGGCGCAAGGCGTGAAAGAGGCCGAGGCGCGCGAACGGGCCGCGCAACCAATTCGGGGTGACGAGGCTGTCGGCGTGATGCTCCTGCGCAGCCGAATGCGAATGCCAGTGAAAATGCAGGTCATGACTATGCTCATGGACGTGGGCATGCGTTCCCGTGACGCGAGGATGGCTGGGTGAGAACTTCTCACTGAGCCATTTCATCGCGCCAGTAAGGTTGAGCACGCCAAGCAAAATCAACATCAGTCCAACGGAGAATTCCATGGTGAGGCCCGCACGGGGCGGAATGACTACGCCAAAGAGGATGATGGCCCTGCCGACAATGGCAATCGTTAGCGTGTG
>WNES01002814.1_pt1 | contig 11102 bp, 9 predicted proteins | sample 5399931 | NCBI WGS metagenome assembly WNES01 (sample SAMN13153332, study PRJNA577476) | soil metagenome | isolation source: 20 cm grassland meadow soil 2 days after 3rd rain plot 5 | place: USA:California | collected 2015-11-11
AACTCTGACGACCACTATGGCGCGAGCCCCCTTGAACATCCCGGGGCAATGGTTGTTCATACGGGTTTTGGTTACAAGATGCGAATTCAGGGTGTGCCGGAATTTTATGTCAACCCGGCGCCCACCCACTAATCAGGCAAGCGCCGCCGTATCGCGCTGGCTGCTGGAACTAGGCTCTCCAGGCCAAATTCGTGGTGTGTCAACTGCGCGGCCCGCTTCAGATCCTTTTCGTCGATGATGACTGTGATCTTGATCTCGGAGGTGGACACCAGCTGGATGTTGATGCCACTTCGCCCCAGGCATTCGAACAGACGGGCCGCTACGCCCGAATGCGATCGCATACCGATTCCCACCACGCTCAACTTGGCCATGCCACTCGCCGTGTTCAGCCGCTTCGCGCCAATCTCGCCGACTACCGGCATCAAGATTTTGCGGGCGTTTTCCAGTTCATCCTCGTGAATCGTGAATGAAATATCGGTCGTTCCGCCGATCGACGCATTTTGCACAATCATATCGACGATGATGTGCGCTGCGGCAATATTCGAAAAAATGCGACCGGCGATTCCCGGTTCGTCAGGCACCCCTGCGATGGTAAGTTTTGCCTGATGGCGGTCGAGGCTGATTCCGCGAATCACCACGTCCTCCATGCTGGCGGTCTCCGCCTTCGCGATTGTTCCAACGTTGCGGTTAAAGCTTGAGCGGACTTCGAATTGGACGCCGAACTTTTTCGCAAATTCCACCGCGCGCGACTGCACGACCTTTGATCCAGCGCCGGCCATCTCGAGCAGCTCGTCATAGGCGATCTCGTCGAGTTTTTTTGCAGCGAGAACGGCCCGCGGATCACATGTAAAGACACCATCGACATCGGTAAAAATCTGGCACACATCAGCGTTCAACGCCCCGGCCAGGGCGATCGCCGTCAGGTCTGATCCGCCACGGCCAAGGGTTGTCGTTTCTCCTTCTGGTGTCTGACCCTGGAAACCAGCAACGATCACGATGTAATCGTCCGATAACAGCTCGTGAATTTGTTTTGGACTAATATTTGCGATCCGGGCCTTTGTATGTTTACGATCGGTTAAAATTCCCGCCTGCGCGCCTGTCACAGAGATGGCTCTTCCGCCAAGGGCGTTAACTGCCATGGCGACCAGAGCGGTGGCGGCGTGTTCGCCAGTTGCGAGTAAAATATCCAATTCCCGCTCGGCCGGATGCTCCGACATTTCATGAGCTAATTTGATTAGCTCATCGGTCACTCCCGCCATGGCGGAGATCACCGCCACCACTCGGCAACCTTCGCGCTGCGTTTCAACAAGCCGACGCGCCACATTACGGATTCGCTCTGAGGTCCCGACCGAAGTGCCACCATATTTTTGAACGATCAGGCGCATGTCAGGAGTAAATTACTATTGAAACACGCGAAGCGAAGCACTGAACGGGATGGTCTTCGCTGAACACGCGGACTGTCAATTTGAGATGTCCTAAAGTCCCAAGACGCGCCGGACATCGCTCACGATCGGCGCAACGGGCCTTAGCTCCTCCATCTGCTCTTGAATCATATTGGGATCTTTCAATCCATGTCCCGTGACAGTGCAGACTATCCGACTTCCCTCTGGAATTTTCTGGAATGAACACGTCGCTTCCTTTGAATCACAGCACTTGAAAAGCCCGGCAATGCTCGCCGCGCTCGCCGGTTCAACAAAAATTCCTTCGTGCCGCGCCAGCCACGTTTGTGCCGCGCCGAGCTCTTCGTCCGAAACAATATCGATTGCCCCATGCGATTCATCGATTGCGGCACGCGCCTGTTTCCAGCTCGCGGGATTCCCGATCCGGATAGCAGAGGCAATGGTTTCCGGCCTTTCGATCACCCGGTTGTAAAAAATCGGCGCGGCCCCAGCGGCTTGGAAACCGATCATTGCCGGCAACTTTGTCGATTTTTGGCGCGCATGATATTCGCGGTACCCGGCCCAATACGCGGTCATGTTGCCGGCATTACCGACGGGGAGCAAATGAAAATCGGGTGCGTTCCCTATTCTATCGACAATCTCAAATGCAGCGGTCTTTTGCCCGGCAATTCGATCCGGGTTAATCGAATTTACAATGGCAAAAGCATCGCGCTCTCCAAGTTCGCGCACGATCCGAAGTGCGTCATCGAAGTTCCCTTTAACGGCCACGATTTTTGCTCCGTAGACAAAAGCTTGCAGCAACTTGCTGCTCGCAATTTTTCCCGCAGGCAAAATCACTGCGCAGGAAATTCCTGCCCGCGCCGCATACGCTGCCGCCGACGCGGATGTATTTCCGGTTGAAGCACAAACCAGCGCGCTTGCTCCGCGTCCCAGCGCGTTGGAAACGGCCACAGTCATGCCGCGGTCCTTGAATGAACCGGTCGGGTTGACCCCTTCATTCTTTACGAAAACATCGCAGCCATGGCCAACTCGTTTACTTAATTGCGGGCAATGAACGAGCGGCGTATCGCCCTCGCCCAGCGAAATGGCCGGGGTCGAATCAGAAACCGCAAGATATTCGCGGTAATGTTCGATCACTCCCCTGCCCTCCCCCAACTCTGTGTTTGTCGCGTGCATCGACATTCTTTTATTCGAAACAAATCCGCACGATTGTCGATCCGCAAGTGCAGTTGTAAGATCAAGTCCGTATGCATGCGCTCAGCAAACAAGATAAACTGCGGCTCTTGGCCACGATTCTGGAGAGCCGCCACGCCGATTTGCGCGAGCAGAATTTGAATCGCCAGGGCAAAGGTCATTTCCACGTTTCCGGGATGGGCCACGAGGCGCTGGCGGCGATTTCATTCCTCATGGAGCCGGACGATTACATCGTACCTTACTATCGGGACCGTGGCCTCATTCTCGGGCGCGGCATGACGACGCGCGAACTTGGTCTCGAATATTTCGCGAAACGCAATACCGGAAGCGGCGGGCGGCAGATGCCGTCGCATTACAGCAACGCGAATTTGCACATCTGGAGCGTGCCGACGCCGACCGGTTCGCAACTTCTCCCCGCATGCGGAATTGCCTGGGGCATTAAGATTGATGGTAGAAACAATCTTGTCGTCACGACAGTCGGTGACGCCGCGACTCGCCAGGGCGATTTCTTCGAAGCGATTTCTTTCGCGAAAGAAAAGAAACTGCCCGTACTTTTCATCGTTGAAGACAACGCCTACGGCATCAGTATGCCGACACGGGAGACCAATCCACTGGTGCTCGGCGTTCTTGAGGCTTCTGGGTGAAGATGGAGCGGCTTTCCAGCCACACCAGTTCCGATGACCAAAAACTTTATCGCAGCGCGGAAGAATTACAGGAGCTCGAGAAATGTGACCCGCTGAAATGCTGGAAAGATCAATTGATTAAAGAAGGTGTGATCAGCACCGAAGAATTCGCAAAGATTGACGATGAGATCAAGGAACGCATCCGCCGGGAATACAGTGACGCGGAGAGGGCGGAAGATCCATCGCCTAACCAGCTTCTCTCTAATGTGGCGAAATCGCCGCCGCGGACCGACAAAGAGATCCTGCCGCCCGGGAAATATCGAATTGGCGACACTGTGAATAAAACACTGCGCGCTGGTCTCGAAGAAGATCCTCGCCGTATCATCTTCGGCGAGGACATCGAAGATCCAAAAGGCGGGGTGTTTCGCCTTACGCAAAAGCTTTCAACCGAGTTTCCCAAACAGGTTTTCAATTCGCCGCTGGCTGAATCGACCATTCTCGGGGTGGGTTGCGGCCTCGCGGCCTATGGCAAACGCCCCGTGTTCGAGTTGCAATTTATCGATTTCATTTATCCAGGCTTCAACCAGCTTGTCACCAACATCTCGACTTTACGCTGGCGATCGTCCGGGAATTGGAAATGCCCGTTGGTCATTTACGCGCCTTATGGAGCTTATCTTCCCGGCGGAAGTTTGTGGCACAGCCAGGCAAACGAATCGGCGCTCGCGCATTATCCCGGGCTAAGTGTCGTAATTCCAAGCACACCAGAGGACGCTGCCGGATTGCTTTGGACGGCGATGCAGAGTGAAGACCCAGTCATCTTCTTAATTCCCAAACATCTGCTTTGGGCAGAACGTGAATCGCGACAGCCTGTCCGTGCCGTGCCGTTTGGTCAGGCTCGCAAGCGCAGCTTCGGCTCTGATGTGACGCTCGTGGCATGGGGCAACACCGTCGAAAAATCTCTTGAGGCGATCGCCAAGATCGACAACACCACGAGCGTAGAGTTGATCGATTTGCGCTCGATTGTTCCGTGGGACAAGGCGGCAATCGAAGAATCGCTGCGAAAAACGAGGCGCCTCGTTGTTGTGCAAGAGGACACGGAAAATTGCAGCGTCGGTCAGATGATTATCTCGCATCTCACGAGCGAGGCAGAACTCTGGAGCACGATGATTAGTCCACCGATTCTGATTAGCAAAGCCAACGTCATGATCGGTTACAACCCGATCTACGAATATGCGGCGTTGCCAGACGTGGAACGCATTGCCGCTGCAATCAAGCGCTCACTTGCGACGAAACAAGAACGCGCTGGGGCGGTGGAGGCTGCTGTCCATGGCGGCAAAGAAACAGAGCCCGCAACTGAGGACAGACGCCACTACAGAGAAAAGATCGACCTGTCTAAACAGCCTGCTCAAAGCATCACCGTCCCGATTATGGGCGAAGGAATTCGCAACGCGAAAATTGTTTCGCTTTTGAAAAATCCCGGCGACCTCATCGCGCTCGACGATCCACTTTGCGAAGTTGAAACGGACAAAGCGGTCTATCCAATCGAGTCATCTTTCGCGGGAGTGATGGGGGAATGGAAAACGAAAGTTGGCGATACTGTCGATATCGGCCAGGAACTTGGCACGATTCTGACCGGCCAGCCCTCGTCCGCCGATCAACTGGCACCTGGGGCAAAAACCTCACCCGATGGGAAGAAAAAAGCTGTAGAAGCAGCCGTGCCGGCCGCAGAAATAGATGATCGCGGCCGGCAGGCCCGCCACTACAGAATCGAACCGGCGCTTTCGCCCACGATCACCCGTAAACTCAGCCGCGTTATCCCTGCCAATCTGCAGATCGACGCACGCTGGGACGCGATTCGAAAGGCGCGCGATGTAGCGAAAAAGAAAAATGGAAAAAATGCCCCCTCTCCCTCCGTGATGATCGCCTGGGAAGTTGTGCGTGCGATGGAGAAGCACGCACCGTTCCGTCGTTTGATTCTTGAGGACGATCGCATCATCGAGGATGACGATTTCGATCTGGGCATTGCCGTCGCGCTGGAAGGCGATCGTCTCGCGACCGCAGTGATCTCGCAAGCTAACAAGAAAAGCTGGCCTGAGTTCGTGAAAATTTATAATGAGACGGTGGATGCGACGCGCGGTGGCCGTGTCGATGCCATGAACGCGCCACTGGTCATCACCAGTCTCGGCGCGTTTGGCGTGAAAGCCGGCGCGCCAATTGTCGTGCCGCCATCAGTTGGCACGCTCTTTGTTGGCAGTGCCCATTACGAAATGATTTCGAACGGAAAAAACAAAAACGAAACCGCGGAAGTAATCACACTTTCGCTCACATTTGATCACCGGGTCGTTAACGGCGCCGGCGCAGCCAGTTTCGTCCACGAAATCAAAGAGCAGATCGAAGGATTCAAGATTCCAAACGGAGCGCCGCGCGCTGCCACGTTGTCGGCCACTTAGATCATCCTCGCGGTAGAGCCGCGCTTTCGTCAGCCCGTTGAGTTGCTCGCTCCATCACTTCGGCTTTGCTGAAAATCATCCACACCCCGGCAAGCACGAAGCAGGCGCCCAGAAGCGACAACAGAGAAAACTTTTCTCCGCCGACAGCCCAGCCCAACAGGACGGCGCCAGGTGGCGTGATCAACGAGACAGTTTGCAGTTTGGCCACCGACATTCGCGGCAAAAGCCAGTACAGAAGCAGAAAAGTGAGCGCAGAACCGATTACTGCGAGATAAAGCAAACAAAAGATCGATAACGCGCTCCAATGGAAGCGCAGCGGATTTCCTTCCACGACAAGTCCAGTCACGAGCAAAGGCGCTGCTCCGAAAATCATCTGCCAAGCGGCAATCATTCCTGGCGCCACCTGTAGCACGCGCGCTTTGAGCAACACGTTCGAGAACGCCGCGCCCGCGGCTCCGAACACAATCCCCAGCCCAGCCCAGAATGCCATCGGTCCGTTGAAACCAAGAAGTCGCGCACAAATCATCGCCACCCCGCCGAGCGCGAGTAGTGAGCCTGCGACTTTCTGCAGCCGCATCGGTTCGTCGGGAAGCATCAGATGGGCGAATACCATGCCAAAGATCGGAATTGTGGCCTGCAATACCGCGGCCAGACCGGACGAAACATAGAGCTCGCCCCAAAAGAGCAGCCCGTAGTTAACGGCAAACATCACCACGCCGGTAAACGCGAGCAGCACATAATCGGAGACGCGTTGCGGTAATAGCCGGACGCGTCCAGCCGACACCGCAAGTAGAACGATGACCGCGATCACAAAACGTATCGCGGCGTAGGAAATCGGCGGCAGATCGCGCAACCCAACCTTAATGACCAGCCAGGTCGAGCTCCAGACGATACAAAGCGTCAGCCATGCCGCCGGCACACCCCATCCGGCTTTTGGCCGTAAATCCTTTTTCCATTGAGAAATGATGGCTGACATCCCACGACTTTGGGATGCATGTTTACTTTTCGCAAAGTTTAGAAGGCATCAGGGTTCCTTCGCGAAGTGAAACAATCAATTTCTGAACGGAAGATCAATCAGATCGCCTAGGATTTCGCGCGACTACATCCAACGCGCGCCTGTGCTTCGTAGTTTTATTAGAATCGATTTCTGACGATCAAATCAAGATCAACAGGAGAGAAATCTTATGGCACGAAAACTTGATGGAAAAAAAGTGGCCATCCTTGTGACAGATGGTTTTGAGCAAGTGGAGATGACGAAGCCACGCGAAGCGCTCGACGAGGCCGGCGCAGAAACCAAAATCGTTTCGCTCAAGTCTGGCAAAATCCAAGGGATGAATCATGCTGATAAAGGCGACAAATTCGATGTCGACCTAACGCTGGACGAGGCGCGCCCTGAGGAATTTGATGCGCTTATGATCCCGGGCGGTCTGATGAATCCGGATGCGCTGCGTTCGAGTGACGAAGCGCTCGAATTTACGCGCCATTTCTTCCGCGAAGGCAAACCGGTGGCGGCCATTTGTCACGGACCGCAGGTGCTCATCAGCGCGAGTTTGGTCAGGGGCAAGACCATGACATCCTGGCCTGCTATCAGGGCCGACCTCCGCAACGCGGGAGCAAAATGGATCAACGAGGAAGTCGTGGTGGACAACGGGTTAGTGACCAGCCGCAAACCAGATGATATTCCAGCTTTCAACAAGAAGATGATCGAGGAATTCTGTGAAGGGCGGCATGAACCTATGGCCACGGCGGCTTCTGCGATTCTCGAAACTTGATTAAGTCCGTACCCGCTGCCGCCGAGATTATATTTGCTTGGGTGAAATTCCGCTTTCCCTCCGGAGCCCATTTCAAGGCTTGTGCGACGTCTGCCTCCTGCTCGCCGCGGCTGAGCTTTGTCTCGTTAGACCTATGCGAGCCGCCCTGGTCTTTTTGGCGCTGACCTTCGCCGCGATCGCCAGAACTTTGCCGGACGACGCCGTATTGTCCCAACGGTTAGTCGGAACGTGGCGTGGTTCTCGGCATGACACGCGGTACTTCGCCGATGGCACGTGGATGACGGATCCTCAGGATTATGAGCTGCTTGGTGGCCAGAATTCACACGGAAGGTGGCGTATCGAGAACGCCAAGTTGATCGAAACATGGCGTTTTGTCGGCGAGTTGGAGGACGCTCAGGTCATTGAGGAAATCATCGCGATTACGTCACACGTTTTGAAGTTTAGGACACTGTCCCAGGACGGCCCCGGCCGCCCCGAAGGGCTGGTGCTTCCTAGTGGCGTTTATACACTCAAGCGCATTCCCGACGCAAAACTACCTCGTGATAAATAGGCCTAACCATGCCGTGCAGCGCAACCGGTGGCCGACTCACTGCCCGCTTTATGAAACACCATTTGGAAGTCACGCTCCTCCCGCTAGCAGTAGCTGAGCTCCGTCTTGTTAGACAACCCGGCTAAATTGCTTGCAAGTCCGGCGGAGGCTTTCACCTTTGATCGTCACGCGGGCCCATTATGACGACTGCCAACAAAATCACGGTGGTTCGGATTTTGATGATTCCGGTATTCGTCACGATGGCTATCTATTATGGCCAAAGCATCCAACGCGGCGCCCCGCTCGAATGGCAGCGTTTTACCGCGATCGCGATTTTTCTGGTCGCAGCCGTAAGCGACGGGCTCGATGGATATGTCGCGCGTCGTTACAAACAGCGGAGCGCGCTCGGCGCGATTCTCGATCCGATTGCTGATAAAGGCTTGCTCTTGAGCGCCATCATTACATTGAGCATCAGCAATTGGAGCGATATCGACCCTGAGTACGGAAGATTTCCAGCGTGGTTTCCCGTTCTCGTTATCACGCGCGATGCCGTGATTCTCGTCGGCGCGGGTATACTGCATTTGCTCAACGGCAAAGTGCATGTGAAACCAAGTTGGACCGGCAAAGTCGCTACTGTTTTACAAATGGGAGCGATCGCGTGGGTAATGTTGCAGCTTCATTTTCTTTCCCTGCTTTACGTCGTTATCGCCGCTGGCGTGTTTACGTTTATCTCCGGAATCATTTACGTTATGGATGGGGTGCGGCAGTTGCAGGCCGAGGGGCACGCACACGCAAAAGTAGATTGAATCCCGTCGTTCTTGCGCGATGAGCGGCACGAACAAATCGCCGAGTGTCGCCATCGTGGGCCGGCCGAACGTGGGCAAATCGGCATTATTCAATTGCCTGATTGGTCGCAAGATCGCGATCGTGCACGATCAACCTGGCATAACCCGTGATCGAATCTCGGCCGTCTGCACGCGTGGAACGCAGCCGTTCGTTGTGTGGGATACTGGCGGGGTTGCGGGCAAAGGCGAATCGGAATTGCCCAGGCAAGTGCGGCATGCCGTCGAAGAAGCGATTCATGATAGCGACCTCCTGCTTTTTCTCGTCGATGCCAAACAGGGATTGTCCCCTCTCGATCAGGAACTCGCGCAAATGCTGCGCAAATCACAAAAGCCAGTCGTCTTGGTTATAAACAAGATCGACACTGAGAAACACGAGAATCTCGCGATTGATTTCGCATCGTTGGGATTTTCAGAGAGTCTCTCGATCAGCGCGGCGCATAGCCGCGGTATTTCCGAATTGATCGAAACAATCGATCAACTTCTCCCCTCCCCTTCAACGACCGACCAGTCACCAGGCGCTAGTCACCAATCCCTTTCCATCGCGATTATCGGTCGCCCCAACGTCGGCAAATCTTCGTTGATCAACTCAATTGTGCACAGCGAACGCGCCATTGTGAGCGAACTGCCGGGGACAACCCGCGATGCCATCGACATCTCATACGAACGTAACGGTCAACAGTTTCTCTTCATCGATACTGCTGGGATCCGCAGACGCGGCAAACAATCGAGCTCGGTTGAAGTTTTCAGCGCGATGCGAGCGGAACGGAGCATTCGTCGCGCCGACCTGTGCGTGCTCATTGTCGATCTTACAATGGGCGTAACCGCGCAAGACAAACGGATCGGGGGCCTGATCCAAAAAGCGCACAAGGCAGCGATCGTTGTTTTGAATAAATGGGATTTGATCAGACCGAAACGCAGCGAAAGGAAGATGATGGCACAGCTCATCGATGAAACGCGCGCTCGAATTTTCTTTCTCGACTACGCGCCGGTTCTGATTGCCTCTGCGCTGACCGGAGAAAACATCGAGAAATTATTTGAGTTCATCGCAAAAGTTCGGCGCGCAGCCAGGGAGCACATCGGCACCGGGATTCTAAACAGATTGCTCCGGTCGGCCTTTGCTTCTAATCCGCCGCCGATGATTTCCGGTCGACGCTTGAAACTGCTCTATGCCGCGCAGGCGGGCGGGAACCCGGAAGCTGCAATCGAACCTCCGAAGTTCGTCCTTTTTGTGAACGAGCCTCGTTTATTGAGCGAAACTTACCACCGCTACCTCGAAACGCGCATTCGCAAAGCGCAACCATACCCTGGGCTTCCCGTCATTCTGACGTGCCGCCCACGTCAGGAAAAGCGACGGAAGTAATTGTCGATCCGGCGCACGTTGGACGGCTGTTTAATCGAACATTCTTATTTCGCGTCTGTCTGACATCACACGAATGAAATCAACGCAGGAAATTACCCAGGAAGTACGAGAACTGGGCCAATGGATCCCGGCATTGCGCCAGCAGGTTGGTCATGTAGTGGTTGGCCAGAAGTACCTGGTTGATCGTCTTTTGCTGGGCCTGCTCGCAAACGGTCACATCCTGCTCGAGGGGGTTCCCGGGCTGGCCAAAACGCTAACAGTAAAAACGATGGCCTCGTGTATCCAAACCGGGTTTCAACGACTGCAATTTACGCCCGATCTTTTGCCCGCGGACTTGATCGGTACGCTCATTTACAACCCGCGCACGGGCGAATTTACGACGAAGCTCGGACCACTTTTTTCGAATCTAATTCTGGCCGACGAAATCAATCGCGCGCCCGCAAAAGTGCAGAGCGCGTTGCTGGAGGCGATGCAAGAACGGCAGGTCACGATCGGCGAAAAGACTTATCCGCTGTCCGATCCGTTTCTGGTTTTGGCGACGCAAAACCCGCTCGAGCAGGAAGGGACTTATCAGTTACCGGAGGCGCAATTGGATCGCTTCATGTTGAAGTTGAATATTGGCTATCCGCAAAAGTCGGAGGAGCGACAGATCCTCGATTTGATGGCGACATCGGCCCCCGATCTGCGCGTGAATCCAGTGATCGACCCAAAGCAGATCATCGCCGCACGCGACGTGGTAAACAGCATCTACATCGACGATCGGGTAAAGGATTACATCGTCGATGTTGTCTGGGCGACGCGTGAGCCCGCCTCCTATAACTTGAGACTGGAAGGACTCGTCCGTTACGGCGCATCGCCCCGGGCGACAATTTATCTCGCGCTTGGGGCACGCGCCCACGCCTTCCTAAACGGGCGCGGTTACGTCACAC
>WNES01001459.1_pt1 | contig 11058 bp, 5 predicted proteins | sample 5399931 | NCBI WGS metagenome assembly WNES01 (sample SAMN13153332, study PRJNA577476) | soil metagenome | isolation source: 20 cm grassland meadow soil 2 days after 3rd rain plot 5 | place: USA:California | collected 2015-11-11
CGTCGCCGCCGTGGTGCAGCTGATCCCCCGCGAGCAGTTCAACCACGAGCAGACGATGGCCGAAGACAGGCGGCTGGGGCGCGACTACGAGTACAACGGCATGTCGGGGACGCCCTACGTGATGCGGCGGCGCATACTGCTGAGTCCGTCCCGACTGCCGTGTACGCCGCCACCCTTTGGTACGCTCGTCGCCATAGACCTGAAGACCGGCGGCCGGCTGTGGGAGGTTCCGCTCGGCTCCCCCGCCCGCCTCGTGAGCCCGGAGCAGGCTGCGAAGCTCCCTGCTGAGTGGGGATCTCCCAGTCTGGGCGGGCCGATCGTGACGGCCGGCGGTGTCGTGTTCATCGGTGCGGCGCTCGACCGCTGGCTGCACGCCTACGATATCGAGACGGGACGCGAGCTGTGGCGGGGCCCCCTGCCCGAGAGCGGCAAGGCGACGCCGATGACCTATCGGCTCGCGTCCGGCGCACAATTCGTGGCGATCGCGGTTGGGGGTGGCGGTGCGTGGGGAGTGGGGGACTACGTGGTGGCGTTCCGGCTCGCGACTGCTGCGAAACCTTAAGCCCCTCGGCTGGTCACGAACGCGCACCAGTGTCGCGTCACCGCCTCAGTTCCGCCGTTCCCGCATCCCCGCGGTCGGAGCGTCGCGGGCGTGCCACGCTGGCTCGCTGGATGGCAAATACCTACGTTGTTTTCCGACCACGTTGTTTTGGGACCACGCTCGCGAACGCATCAGGAAGGTGAATCGATGAGTCGCCCGCTTCCGAGTGCGGTCGAGCAGCGGTGGCAAGAGGTGCTCCGGAGGGCGGACGTCGCCCTCCAGCGCCCGGGGGTGGGCGTGTGGGAGGCCGACCCGCGCGGTCAGGTGCGGCTCCTGGCCGCGAGCGACCCGAAGAGCATCGCCCCCGTCGTCGACGACCTCGAGCCCACGCTGCGCGAGTTGCGCGTGTTACCGGACCGCGCGCCCAGCCGCTGGGTGGCGAGCCGCCTCCAGGGTCGACACTGGTGTATCGCGCCGGTCCGACGTGACGCGCCGCGGCCGCCTCCCGCGGGCCTCGAGCGGCGCGGCCGGGAACGTCTGACGCTCGAGCTGGCGGGCGTATGCATCGGGTTGATAGACGAGCCGCAGTCCCGCGATGTCGAGAGCGTGGCGCGCCTCGCCCTGATCCTCGATCAGGTCCCCGCGATTCTCTGGACCACCGACCGCGAGTTGCACGTCATCTCGCGGGCAGGCGCCGGCCTCAAATCGCAACAGATCTTGCCTGAGCGTATCGCCGGCGCGTCTCTCCTCGAGCAGCAGTCCCAACAGAAGGTGAGCGCCGAGTCGGTGGCCGCGCACCGGCGGGCGCTCGCCGGCGAGTCGGTTTCCTATCAGATCCGGCTCCTCCCCCGGTGCTACGATGCGCATGTGGAGCCGTTGCGGGACGAGGGGGGCGCGATCGTAGGCGTGGTGGGCCTCGCGGTGGACGTGAGCGATCGCGAGCAGGCGCTGGCGCAGGCGCATCGCAGCCAAGCCGAGCTGGAGGAGTTCTTCGAGAGCGCGCCGGTGGGCATTCGTTGGACGGCGCCGGACGGCACGATCCTCCGGGCCAACCGGTCCGAGCTCGACCTGCTGGGCTACCAGCCCGACGAATACCTGGGCCGGAACATCGCGCAGTTCTGCGTCAATCCGGAGGTCGCGGTTGACAGCGCGCGGCGCCTGGCGGGCGGCGAGACGCTCCGCAACGTCGAGATCCGGATGCGCCACCGCGACGGCTCGATCCGCCATGGCCTCCTTAGCGCGAACGCGCTGTTCGAAGGTGAGCAATTCATTCATGCCCGGTGTGTCACGCGGGACATCACGGACCGCATCCAGGCCGAGCAGGCGCTGGCGCAGTTCAAGGCGATGGTGGAGTCGGCCGACGACGCCGTCATCGGCAAGACATTGGAGGGTTTGATCACCAGTTGGAACGCGGCCGCGACCCGCCTCTATGGATATGCCGCCGACGAGGTGATCGGGAAACCGATCGCGATGCTCGTTCCGCCGGACGGCGTCGACGAGCTCGCCGAGATCCTGGAGCGCCTGCGGCGCGGGGAGCACATCGAGCACCGCGACACGACACGGGTGCGCAAGGACGGCACGCTCGTAGACGTGTCGATTACCATCTCGCCAATCCTAGACGCGAACGGTCGCGCCATCGGCTCGACGACGATCGCTCGCGACAACACGGCGCGCCGGCGGGCCGAGCAACAACTGCTGCACGAAGCGCTGCACGACGCGCTCACCGACTTGCCCAACCGCGCCTACTTCGTCGAGCGGGTGTCCCAAGCGCTGGCCCGCGTGCAACGGGATCGCGATTATCGCTTCGCCCTCCTATTCCTCGACTTGGACGGCTTCAAGGCGGTGAACGACCGCCTGGGCCACGCGGCCGGCGACCGCCTCCTCGCGGAGATCGCCGGACGGCTGCGCGCCTGCGTTCGGCCCGGCGACGTGGTGGCGCGGCTGGGGGGCGACGAGTTCACGTTGCTGCTCGACGAAATCACCGGACTGGCCGACGGGGAGCGCGCCGCGCGGCGCATCCAGGATGCCCTCGCCGTGCCCGTTTCGCTCGAAGGCCAGGATATCGTCGCGACGGCGAGCATCGGCGTCGTCCTCGGCGGGTCCCACTACACGCAGCCCCAGGATCTGCTGCACGACGCGGACCTCGCCATGTATCACGCCAAGCAGCAAGGGCGTGCGCGCTTCCAGGTGTTCGACCTCGCCATGCGCGATTCGGCGCAGGCCCGGCTCAGCGTCGAGGCGGACCTGCGAAACGCTCTCGCGCGCCAGGAGTTCCGCCTGGTGTTCCAGCCGATCGTGCAGCTCGAGACCGGCAGCGTGCATGGCTTCGAGGCGCTGCTGCGCTGGCACCGCCCGGAGCAGGACGTGGTCCTCCCGCCCGAGTTTCTGCCACTGGCGGAGCAGACCGGTCTCATCCTGCCGATCGGCGTCTGGGTGCTCCAGGAGGCATGCCGTTACGCGCGACGCTGGCAGGACGCGCTCCCGGCGTCCGCCGCGCTGCGCGTCAGCGTGAACCTTTCCGCCAAACAGCTCGGGCACCCCGGCCTCGTGCACGACGTGCGGACGGCCCTCCAGGACGCGGGACTCGCGCCCTCCCGCCTGGCCCTCGAGATCAGCGAGAGCGTCCTCATGGCGAACGTCGAGTCGTCGGCCGCCTTGCTCCTTCAGCTGCGGGAACTGGGCGTCGAGCTGCACATGGACGACTTCGGTACGGGCTATTCATCGCTGAGCGACCTGCCGCGCTTACCGCTCCAGGGGATCAAGGTGGACCGCTCCTTCGTGCGCCGCATCGGGGGCCGCCGCATCGACCTGGACATCGTGCGCTCGATCGTGGAGCTGGCGAGGACCCTCAGCCTGGAGGTGATCGCGGAAGGCGTCGAGACCGTCGCGCAGCGTGAGCGCCTCATCGCGTTCGGGTGCGAACTCGGGCAGGGCGACCTGTTCGCCAAGCCGCTCGAGCCGGCGGCCGCGAGCGCCCTCCTCGCCCAATCGACACAGGCGGACCGCCGCACCGCCTGACGAGATCGCGCCGCGCCTTGCCGACTCAAGACCGAGCGAGCAGCGCGAGGAGCCCTCCTGCAAGCCGCCCCGCCGCCCCATTGTCCCACCCGAGAAACAGGTGCGGCTCGATCAGCTCGAGCTCCATCAAGACGAGTCGCCCGTCGCGCTCCACGCCGTCCACGCGGGCGTACACCGGATCCCCCGGCACCGCCGCCATGACCGCCTCGGCATCCGCGACCAGCGTGGGCGGTGGCGCGGCGGTCACCGCTCTGCCGCCGAACTCCCACTGCACGCGGTAATCCCCCTCCGCTGGCCGCTTCAGGACGGCGTGACTGAGCTGGCCACCGAGGAACAGGATGGACCACTCGCCCCGGTCACGCACTTCGCTGACGAACGGCTGCACCATCACGTCCCCCGCACGTAGCAGTTCGCCGAGCCGCGCCTGATCCCCGGCCGCGGCCTCGGTCGACGTGCGCCACGTCCCGGATGCGCTCGCGGAGACCGCCGGCTTCATCACGGCATCCCGCCATCCTGCGTCCTCGAGCAGCATCGGAAGGTCGACCGGCTCGCCCCGCCCGAGCCAGCGTGTCGGCACGATGGGGACGCCGCGTGCCGCCAGATCGCGCAGGTAGCCCTTGTGGCTGTTCCAGCGGAGCACCGCCGGTGGATTCCACAGCGGGATCCCCGCGCGCTCGAGCCGGGCCACCCACGCAAGGAACTCCTCCAGCCGATGGTGGTAGTCCCAGCAGGAGCGGACGACGACGCCCTGGAACTCTTCCCAGCACACGTCGGGGGAATCCCACACGGCAGGCACTGCTGTGACGCCGAGTTCCCGCAATGGCGGGACGAGCAGCAAGTCGTCCTCGTTCAAGGTCGGGAGCTTGGCGCCGGTCGCGAGGGCGATGCGAGTCACAGGGGTGTGTGTCGTTAAGTTAGAGACGGAGTCCATTTGTGGACGGTTCGATCCGCGCCCTGAGAGGGCGCGCTCGGCTCGGATTGCGTCCTTATAGGACGCACGGCGCCGAGCCCGGGCTCTCAGCCCGGGTATAAGAAACGCGAAACGCTCTCTTGTTTGAAGTCCTCATCTCTTGTTGGAGGGTTCGTCATGCTCAAGGCTGGTAGATTGCTCGTCGCCCTCTCGCTCGGCGCCCTCGCGCCGTTCGCGCTCCCCGCTCAAAGCCCGACCGACCTGGCGGACGTCTGCAGGGTCCTGGGAGACGCGAAGCCTGGTCAGTGGGCGTCGTTCGACGGCACCGGCAGCTCGGGGGTGGGAAAGTTGCGCCTGGCCGTCGTGGGATCGGAGCGGGCGGGTGACTCGACGCTGTACTGGTTCGAGGTGAGCTTCGCCGGCAAGGATCCCGGCAAGAGCGGCGTCGTGCAGATCCTCACCGGCAGTCTCGCGTCCGGGCTCGAGTCGCCGCGTGCGCTGGTGTTCAAGGTGGGCCCGCAGCCGGCCATGCGGATCTCCGGTGAGATGGCCGGGATGATGGGCAAGCAGGGGGGACAAAACGCCTCCGCTTTTGACTGGGCCGGAAAGTGCGGCGGCGCGCATGTGGTGGGCTGGGAGTCGGTCACCGTACCCGCCGGCACGTTCCGCGCGCTGCATGTGACGACGGAGGACGGCGGCGAGGTGTGGGCGTCGCGGGACGTCCCCTTCGGACTCGTGAAGACGCACGGCAAGCAGGGCGACCTCGCGCTCACCGGCCGCGGCGCGGACGCCAAATCATCCATCACGGAGAAGCCGATGGAGATGCCGGTGATGCCGATGCCCAAACACTGAGGTTCCGAAACGCAACCGGGGCGTCGCCGCGACGCCCTTGCGGGGTTCGGCCTTTCCGTGCTTATGTGGGTGACTCCGTTCCACACCCCTTGAGGAGGTCTGAACCCCGTGTCCGTTCGCTCGTTGACCCTCGTCGCCGTCACACTGCTCCTGCTGACAGCGCGCCCCGCGCCCGCTCAAGGCTTCGATTCCACGGTGTTCGCCGCGCTCAAGTGGCGCGAGATCGGGATCTACCGCGGCGGGCGCAGCGTCGCCGTCGCGGGTTCCGCGTCCCGGGTGGGTGAATTCTGGATGGGCACGACGGGCGGCGGCGTTTTCAAGACGACGGACGGAGGCGACACGTGGACGCCGGTGACCGACAAGTACTTCGGTGGCACCATCGGCGCGATCGGCGTCTCGGAGTCGAACCCCGACATCGTGTACGTCGGCACCGGCGAGTATCCCATCCGCGGCAACGTCGCGGCCGGCGACGGTGTCTGGAAGACCAGCGACGGCGGCAAGACGTGGACCTCCCTCGGGCTCGCCGAGACGCAGCAGATCTCGCGGGTGCGCGTGCACCCGACCAATCCCGACATCGTGTGGGTGGGCGCGCAGGGTCATGCGTACGGGCCGAACGCCGAGCGCGGTGTCTACAAGACGACCGACGGCGGCAAGACGTGGAACAAGGTGCTGTTCCGGAACGACTCGACCGGTGTCTCCGACCTCGTGCTCGACCCGTCCAATCCCGACGTGCTGTATGCCGCGTTCTGGCAGGCGCAGCGCTATCCCTGGAAGCTCGTGTCTGGCGGTCAGGGTGGCGGGCTGTTCAAGTCCACGGACGGCGGCGAGCACTGGACCGAGATCACGCACAACCCCGGCTTGCCGGCTGGATTGTGGGGCAACATCGGTCTCGCCATATCACCGGCCAAGCCGTCCCGCGTCTGGGCGCTGATCGAGGCCGACCAGGGCGGCGTGTATCGCTCCGATGACGGCGGCGCGACGTGGCGCTACATCAACGCCGAACGGAAGCTGCGCCAGCGGCCTTGGTACTACTCGCGCGTCTTCGCCGATTCCAAGGACACGAACACCGTCTACGCGCTGAACGTGCTGGCCTACAAATCGACCGACGGCGGCGCGACGTTCAAGGTTTTCCGCGATCCGCACGGCGACAACCACGACATGTGGATCGCCTCCAACGACCCGCAACGCATGATCGAGGCGAACGACGGCGGCGCGAACGTGTCGTTCAACGGTGGCAAGACGTGGAGCGATCAGGACTACGCCACCGCGCAATTCTATCACGTCACGACGACCAACCACTTTCCCTACCGCGTGTGCGGCGCGCAGCAGGACAACTCCGGAGTGTGCGGGCCCAGCCGTTGGCCGGTCGGGATCGACCGGGGCCAGTGGTACGACGTGGCGGGAGAAGCGGGCAACATCCAGGCGCGGCCCGACGACCCCGACATCACCTACGGTGGCGACAACTCTGGCTTCCTGGCGCGCGTCGACCACCGAACCGGCTTCTTCCGGATCATCAACCCCTGGCCCGACAGTCCCGACGGCCACCCGGCGGGGGAAGGGAAGTACCGCTTCCAGTGGACCGCGCCGCTCTTGATCTCGCCGCACGACGCGCACGTGCTCTATACGGGCGCCAACGTGCTGTTCAAGTCGACCAACGAGGGGCAGAGCTGGACGGCCGTCTCGCCCGACCTCACGCGGCACGATCCCACCACCCTCGGGGTGTCGGGCGGGCCGATCACCCACGACCAGACGACCGCCGAGTACTACGCCACGATTTTCGCGCTCGCCGAGTCGCCGCGCGTAAAGGGGCTCATCTGGACGGGCTCGGATGACGGCCTGATCCACGTGACGCGAGACGGCGGGAAGAACTGGACCAACGTCACGCCGGCGGATGTCGCACCGTTCACCCGCATCTCGAGCATCGAGGCGTCGCATTTCGCGCCGGGCACCGCCTATCTGACGGCCAACCGCTACCAGCTCGAGGATCGCGCACCCTACATCTATCGGACCACCGACTACGGGAAGACCTGGACGAAACTGGTGAACGGGATCCCGGCCACCGACTTCGTGCGCGTGGTGCGGGAAGACCCGGTGCGGCGCGGCCTCTTGTTCGCGGGCACGGAGCACGGCGTCTGGGTCTCGTTCGACGACGGCGCCCACTGGGAGTCGCTGCGCCGCAACCTGCCGATCGTCCCGGTGCACGACCTGGTGATCAAGGAGGGTGACCTCGTGGCCGCGACGCACGGGCGCTCGTTCTGGATCCTGGACGACATCTCGCCCTTGCGCGAGCTGGTGCGGGCCACACCGCGCGCAGCCGCGCATCTCTTCAAGCCGCGCGACGCCTACCGGGTCGACTGGTCGGGTGGCTTCACGTTCCCGCCGAACGAGGCGCATCCGATCGGGAAGAACCCACCCAACGGGGCGATGATCTATTACTGGCTCAAGGACAAGGACCGGGACGTGCGGCTCGACATTCTCGACGCCGGCGGTCGCGTCGTCCGCAGCTTTTCGAGCCGGCCGGACTCGCTTACCGCGGCGGACAGTGTGCGCGCCGACAGTGTGAAGCGCGCCCGGACCGACAGTCTCAAGCAGGCGGGCGTCACGGACAGCGTGAAGGTCGACAGCATCGTCTCCGACACCGTGAAGGACACGGACAAACCGTGGCCCCAGCGTCCGCCGGCGGCGCCCCGGGTGGCGAACAAGCAGGGCCTGAACATGTTCGTCTGGAACCTGAAGTACCCTGACGCCGTCGCGTTCTGGGGAATGGTGGGCGTGGGGACCGACGGTCCCGTCGCGCTTCCGGGTGTGTATCAAGCGCGGCTGCGCGTGGCGGGCCGGACCTACACGCAGCGGTTCGCGCTCAAAGTCGATCCCCGCTCCAAGGTCACGCCGGCGGAGCTGCGCGAGCAGTTCACGTTCCTGAAGCGGCTGCGCGACACGGTCAACGCCGCGACCAGCGCGGTGATCACGATCCGGAACGTGCAGGCCCAGCTCGAAGACCGGCTGCGTGGGGCGTCCGACACCACGCGCCTGGCGCCGGGAGCCCGGGCCCTGGCCGGGCGGCTGGCCGCGATCGAGGGCGAGCTGTATCAGGTGCGCAACCGGTCGTTCCAGGACCCGTTGAACTTTCCCCCGATGCTGGTGGAACGGATCAGCGGGCTGAGCGGGATGGTGGCGGGCGTCGATGCCCGACCGCCCGCGCAAGCCTACGACGTGTACCGCATGTTCGCCGCCGAGCTGCAACGTCAGCTGCTGGCGTTGCGCGCGGCCCTGGGTGGCGACCTGCAGGCGGTGAACGGGGCGCTGCGTGCGGCCAGTCTGTCGAGGATCGTGCCCAAGGCGGCCGAGCTACGCCGGCCCGCGCCGGAGACGGCGCAGTAGCTGCACAAACAGATCCTTCGCTTCGCGCGCGTAGCGCGCGCTCGCTCAGGATGACAAGCCGCGGGGCGCCTTGAGAAAATAGAAAAAAAGAGGCAGGCGAGCCTGTCATCCTGAGCGCCGAAGGCGCGAAGGATCTGCTTCGGAGAGGCCTACCATGACCCGACTCGGTTTCCTGCCCGTTGCGTGTCTGTTATTCGCCGCGGCGCTCGCGTCCGCCCAGCAGCCCGCGTCCGGCCGCTCGTTCCACGACCGCTACGCCGAGCTCGTCGCCAATCCACGGCGCTTGAGCGACAGTACCCGCTTGGGCGAGCTGTTCCGGGTGAATTGGGAATACCTGATGACCGAATTTCCCGAGTTCGCCACGTACGTCGGGTACCCGGGTCAGAACGCCCGTTGGACCGACAATTCGCTCCAGGCGATCGAGCGGCGCAAGCGGGAGCTGGAGGAGCCGCTCGCCGTCGTCAAGGCGATCCGCCGTGATCGCCTGTCCCCCACCAATCGACTCAACTACGACCTGTTCCGCCGCGGGCTCGAGGAGCAGATCGAAGGGAATCGCTTCAAAGACGAGTACCTCGCGATCACCCAGCTCGGCGGGGTGCAGCAGGAGGTGGGTCAGCTCTTGGCGCAGATGCCCACCACGAGCGTCCAGGACTACGACAACATCCTGGCGCGCTTGAACGGCGTTCCGGCGCTGGTCGACCAAGCCATCGGGCTGCTTGGGAAGGGACTCGAGGCCGGGATTACACCGCCACGCGTGACGCTGCGCGATGTGCCCGACCAGATCCGTGGGATCACGCCCGACGACCCGATGGCGAGCCCCCTGCTCCGGCCGTTCGCGGAGTTTCCCCCTGCGATCCCGGCGAGCGAGCGCGAACGGCTCACCCGGACGGCACGCGACGCATACACGCAGCGCGTGGCACCGGCCTATCGCAAGCTGTACGACTACTTCGTGGGCAGCTATGTCCCGAAGACGCGGGAGTCGATCGGGATGCGGGAGTTGCCCGACGGCGCCGCCTGGTACGCCTATCGGGTCCGGCAGTTCACCACCACCACGCTCTCGCCGGACCAGATTCACGCGCTCGGCCTGCGCGAGGTGAAACGCATCCGGGCGCTGATGGACAGCGTCATCGCGTCGACCGGATTCAAGGGGAGCTTCGCCGACTTCGCACGGTTCCTCAGGACCGACCCGCAGTTCTTCTACGACGACTCGGCGAGCCTGGTGCGCGCCTACCGCGACATCGCGAAGCGCGCCGATCCGGGATTGATCAAGCTGTTCGGCAAGCTGCCGCGCCTGCCGTACGGCGTGACGACCATCCCGTCGTTCATGGCGAAGTCGCAGACCACGGCCTACTACCAGGGCGGCTCGCTCCAGGCGGGGCGCCCGGGCTATTTCTTCGTCAACACCTACGACCTGAAGTCACGGCCCAAGTGGGAGATGGAGGCGCTCAGCCTGCATGAGGCGGTGCCCGGCCACCACCTGCAGATCGCGCTGGCGCAGGAGCTCGACGGTCTGCCCGACTTCCGCCGCTACGGCGGCTACACCGCGTTCGTCGAAGGCTGGGGGCTCTACGCCGAAGGCCTCGGGCCCGAGCTCGGCATGTATCAGGACCCGTACTCCAAGTTCGGCCAGCTCACGTACGAGATGTGGCGCGCGGTCCGGCTCGTGCTCGACACCGGGATCCACGCGATGGGGTGGACGCGCCAGCAGGCGATCGACTTCTTCAAGGACAACGCCCCCAAGGCGGAGCAGGACATCATCGTCGAGGTGGACCGCTACATCGTGAATCCCGGCCAGGCGCTCGCCTACAAGATCGGCCAGCTGAAGTTCCGCGAGCTGCGCGACTCGGCGGCTGCCGCGCTCGGCCCGCGGTTCGACATCCGCGCGTTCCACGACGAGGTGCTCCGGAACGGGGGCCTCCCGATGGATCTGCTGGAGCAGGACGTGCGGGAGTGGATCGGGAAGCAGCGTTAAGCTTCAGCGCGCTAGCCGCTGCGCCAGTTTGACGAGCTCCGGGTCAGGTGGCGGCTTGGGGATGAGCGCGCGCTCGAGCGGCAGCGCGGAAATCGCCCCCTTCACGAGCGCCGAGTAGACGCCGGACTTGCCGGCGGCAAGCAGGTCGACCGCCGCCGCGGCGGTGCGGCTGGCCAGCAGTCGGTCGAAGGCGCCCGGCCCGCCGCCGCGCTGCACGTGCCCGAGGATCGTGGCGCGCAGCTCGAAGCCGATCCGGTCGCGGTGGTTCGTGACGTAATTGGCCAGCGCCGTCGCGTTCCACTTCGCCCCTTCGGCCACGACCACCATGGCGTGCCGCTTGCCGCGGGCGTAGGCGTCCCGCAGGGCCGCGGCCACGGCGTCGGG
>WNES01001461.1_pt1 | contig 11055 bp, 10 predicted proteins | sample 5399931 | NCBI WGS metagenome assembly WNES01 (sample SAMN13153332, study PRJNA577476) | soil metagenome | isolation source: 20 cm grassland meadow soil 2 days after 3rd rain plot 5 | place: USA:California | collected 2015-11-11
AGGTTTGGCGGTCACCGTGCCAATCTCGATGAAACCGAAACCGAGCGCCGCCCATGCAGGCAGGGCAACACCGTTCTTGTCCAATCCAGCTGCAAGTCCGATTGGATTTGGAAATTTCACACCGAAGACTGTTTTTGGTTTCGGCGGCGGCTTAAAAACCTTCAGCGCGCGCAGGACAAGATCGACATGTGACGCGCCATGCAAAAGCGCGATTGCAAGATTATGCGCTGCCTCGGCATCGAGCGAAAAGAGCAGCGGCCTGACAAATCGCTCATAGCCATTCTTCATTTGCCGATGCAGAACTGTCCGAAGACTGAATCGAGAATTTGTTCGACGTCGACCGCGCCAATGACCTCCCCGACCGCGCGCAATGCTTCGTTAACATCGACCGCAACATATTCCGGCGACAACCCCTGGCTCAGCGCTGCCCGCGTGCGATCACACGATTCCAATGCGCGGCGCAGGCAATCGCGATGCCGGGCATTTATCGCGACCGTACTTTCCGGTCTCAGATTTTGCTTCGTGATACGCGCCAGAATCTCTTTTTGCAGTTCCGGCAGGCCTTCTCCCGTCGCGCACGAAATCCGCGGCGCATGGAAATTTTTCCAGTCACTCTCTTCAGGCAAATCGCTTTTATTCAAAATGACAATCTCGTTGGAATCGCCGGCGGTTTCACCGAAATGCGGAGGCTTGGGCGCGTTGCGATCTGCTATGTGGAGACGCAAGTCGGCCAGTTGCAACGATTTTTCAGTGCGCGCAATTCCTTCACGCTCGAGTTCGCTTGCAGATGCTCGCAAGCCGGCAGTATCGAGCAAACGGATTGGCACACCATCCAGATTGACCGTTTCTTCGATGGTGTCGCGCGTCGTGCCATGTGTTTCGCTGACGATCACTCGATCGTAGCCGAGAAGCCGATTGAGCAAGCTCGATTTGCCGGCATTCGTCGCTCCGTAGATCACCACCCGCACACCTTCGCGCAGAATGCGCCCTTGATCGGCGGTGGCGAGCAACGCATCGATTTGCTCGCGAACAGAATCGAGCCGCCCGCGCAACGTTTCACCTTCATCCGGTGCGATCCCTTCCTCCGGAAAATCAATCGACGCGTCGATGTGGGCGAGCAGCGAAATTAAATCGTCGCGAATTTTCCTGATCTTCTCGCCGAGCCTGCCTTCGAGCTGCTCGGTAGCGGACCGGAGTGCCAGGTCGGTCTTGGCGCGGATCAAATCGATCACGGCCTCGGCCTGCGTCAGATCCATTTTGCCATTGAGAAATGCGCGCTCGGTAAATTCGCCCGGCCGGGCTGCGCGCGCGCCGGCATGCAAACAAGCTTCAAGAACTTTCGCCGTCACCAGTGTTCCGCCGTGGCAACTGATCTCGATCAAATCTTCGCCGGTATAACTCGTGGGCGCTCGATGGACAGCCAGCATCACTTGGTCGATCAATCGATCTGCTCGGTCGAAAATTTCTCCGAAATGCTGCACATGCGATGCAAATCGCGACGGCTTTTCTTTGCCGCGAAACACTTTGTCCGCAACAGCGACTGCATTGGTACCGGAGACGCGAACAAGCGCGATCGCGCCTTCACCTGCAGGAGTGGAGATTGCGGCGATTGTGTGGTCGGCGATGATCGATTCCTCCTCTGTCTTCAGATTTGTCGGTCTTTCAGTAGAATTTCTTTTAGCGACGCGATGCATTTTCGATTTTGCTCAATCGTTCCCACCGAAATGCGGACCCATTCGGGCAGTTTATAGCCTTTAAGCGGTCGCACGATGACGTTCCTCATCAACAACTTTTCGAAGACAGCAGCCCCGTTGCCGACATTTACCATCACGAAATTCGCGACGCCCGGCACAAACTGGATCTTCATTTCGGCAAATTGCTCCTGCAGATAAGCACGACCTTCATCAACAATGCGTTTCGTTTTGCGCTGATGGGCGGCATCGTCCAGCGCGGCGAGTGCACCGGCGTGAGCGATGCTGTTGACGTTAAATGGTTGCCGCGTCTTCTGAAGCACTTCGATCAAGTCGCGCCGCGCGACGCCGTAGCCGATGCGCAGACCGGCGAGTCCGTGAATTTTGGAAAACGTCCGCAGAACGACAATGTTCCGGCCTTCGCGAACATATCGAAGCGTCGCGGGCGGATCATCGAGGAACTCAAAATAGGCTTCGTCAAAAACCACGATGATGTTTTCCGGGATGCGCGACATGAAACTGTCGATCTTGCGCTGCGAGATCAACGTGCCGGTTGGATTGTTAGGATTGGGGATGAAAATCAGCCGGGTTTTTGGCGTGATCGCATCCAGCATCGCCTCGAGGTCTTGCTGATAATCCGGGCTCGGCGTTTCAATCGTGCGCGCGCCAAAAGACGTCGCGATCAATTTGTACACGATAAAGGCGTACTCAGATGTGATGACGTCGTCGTCGAGATTGAGAAACGCATGGCCGAGAAATTCGATCATTTCGTTCGAGCCATTACCCAGAATAATATTCTGCGGAGCGAGATTGAGTTTCGCCGCGATTGCTTTGCATAAGTAAACTCCGCCGCCATCCGGATAGAGGTGCGCGTTTTCCGCGGCGCTGTGCATCGCTTGAATTGCTTTTGGGGACGGGCCAAGCGGATTCTCGTTGGAGGCCAGCTTAATGATTGCGTTTGGGTCGACGCCGAGTTCGCGTGCCGTTTCCTCGATCGGTTTGCCCGGCTCGTAAACAGCGAGATCGCGCAATTGAGGATTCGCGAGCTCCCAAATTGAAGTCATGCGCCGCAATCTAGACAGAATTACCACAATGGACAAAACGCCGATCTCCGTGAAGACGAAGATTGCAGTGCGGGCGCCCGTCTCTACAATGGAACGTGATGGCGGACGACGAGATCATATACCTCGATAATAACGCAACGACACAGCTCGACCCCGCTGTGGTTGAGGAAATGATGCCGTTCCTGACCAAATATTACGGCAATCCTTCGAGCGGATATGGCTTTGCTGCCAAAGCGCGAAAAGCTGTCGATCTTGCTCGCGAGCGGCTGGCGGCATTGCTTGGATGCGAATCGCCGGAAATTGTTTTTACGAGCGGCGGCACGGAATCAAACAATACGGCAATCGCTTCGTCGCTGCAGTTCGAACCGCGCGGCAAACATGTCGTTACCAGCGCGGTGGAACACAGCGCGGTACTGCGCCCCTGCCAGGATCTCACAAAACGAGGGTGCGAGGTGGCATTTCTTGCTGTGGATCGAGATGGCAACGTTGATCTTGACGAACTGGAGGCAGCGATTCTACCGGAAACGGCGCTTGTTTCGATGATGTGGGCAAATAATGAAACCGGCGTCTTATTTCCGGTCGAGAAAATCGCTGAAGTATGTCGCGAGAAAGGCGTCCTCTTTCACACGGACGCCGTCCAAGCGGCTGGGAAGATCCCCATGCGCGTGCGGGATACCGCGATCAATTTCCTTTCCCTTTCTGCGCACAAATTTCACGGGCCAAAAGGCATCGGCGCACTTTATGTCAGTCGGCGAACGCGCTTTCGTCCGTTGATCGCTGGCGGGGGTCAGGAAAACGAGCGCCGTGGTGGAACGGAAAACGTCGCATCGATTGTCGGTCTGGGAAAAGCCGCCGAGGCAGCATCCGAATATTTATCGGAAGGAAAAGCGCACGTACGCTCGATGCGCGATCGATTTGAAAAAGCAGTCCTTGAAGCCGTCAGCGGAGCAGCGGTGAACGGCGCCGGTGTTGCCCGAATCCCAAACACGTCGAGTTTTTCATTTGAAGGAATCGAGTCTCCCGCGGCCCTTCTCTTGTTGGATCGGTATCGTATTTGTTGCTCGGCTGGTTCAGCCTGCCGCACGGGCTCCCAGGAAGCTTCGCATGTGCTCCGGGCAATGGATCCGAGCGGAGACGGCGCACGGCGAAGTTTGCGCTTTTCTTTCGGTCGCTTCAACACCGATGCGCAAGTCGATCGCGCTATCGAAGTTGTCCCGAAAGTTATCGAAAAGCTGCGTCAAATAGCGGCACCGGCTCGCGGCAGCGCGGTTTCACCTCTAGCCACGGCTCCGTGAGAAATGTGGATTTGAGTCGCTGGATCGACAATTTCCGTGCTGCGCAATATGGTGCGCAATCGTCCTCTTACGATGGAGACGCCACGAGATCCTGCCGCTTCGCGTTACGAGCACGCCGCGCACGGCCTGCGCCGTAGCGATCTCGACGCTGATCCGATCAAACAATTTTCAGACTGGTTCACTGCCGCAATTGAGGCAGGTATCCGTGATGTCAACGCGATGAGCCTCGCCACAACCGGCGACGACGCCAAACCATCAGTGCGGGTCGTTTTGTTAAAAGGTTTCGACCAGGACGGTTTCGTCTTTTTTACCAACTACGAAAGCGAAAAAGGAAAGCAGCTCGAAGCAAACCCATACGCGGCGCTGGCATTTTATTGGATCGAACTCGATCGGCAAATTCGCGTCAGTGGGAAAGCGGAAAAAACGTCACGCAAAGAGTCACAAACGTATTTTCATTCGCGGCCGGTCGGCAGCCAGCTGAGTGCGTGGGCCTCGCGCCAAAGCGAAGTGATCGACGGCCGCCGTGTGTTGAACGCGCGGATGGCGGAGATGACGGAACGCTTTGGCGATAGCCGTATCCCGTTGCCGCCACACTGGGGCGGGTATCGCGTCAGACCGGAAGTGATCGAATTCTGGCAGGGACGCCCGAATCGTTTGCACGATCGCTTCCGTTACACGCGACAGGCTGACGGTAATTGGCTCGTCGAACGCCTGGCGCCATGAAGTGAAGAATCCCGCAGCTAAGATCGATATCGTGCGCTGCGACATCACGATCGTCGATGTGGAGGCTATTGTGAACGCTGCGAACACGACACTTCTCGGCGGTGGCGGAGTGGATGGCGCGATTCATCGCGCTGCTGGTCCCGAATTGGTTGCAGAATGTCGAATGCTCGGCGGGTGCCAGCCCGGCGAAGCGAAGTTGACGCGCGGATATCGTTTGCCCGCCCGGTTTGTCGTTCACACAGTAGGCCCAGTTTGGATGGGTGGGAAGCGCGGTGAATCGCGGACTCTGGCAAATTGTTATCGGAATTCATTGGGACTCGCGGTTGAAAAAGGAATCAAGACGATTGCGTTTCCCGCAATCAGTTGCGGCGCCTACGGCTATCCTATTTCCGAAGCGACGCAGATCGCAGTAGAAACAACCCGAGAATTCCTAGCGACCAACGACGAAATCGACAAAGTGATCTTCGTTCTTTGGAGCGAAGACATCTACGACGCCTATCGCCGATTGTTGTAGCACCGCCTCTTGCATCGAAGTGAAAAGCGCAACAATTTGAGAGACGCAACGAAAGCATCATTTACGATTCTATTTATATGATTAATCCGAACGAAAACGATCTTACGAGGGACGAACCGCTGCCGACGCCGCTCCAGTCGGGCGAGGGAGAAATTAGCTCGGGTGGGCGTGAGCAGTTTCGTCGAGCATCAAGGAAAATTTCCACGGCCATGAGCAATACGTGGGATGAGACAAAGCAGAAAGCCGGCCGAGCGCGCGAACGCACAGAGTATTTCGTGCGCGAAAATCCGGTGCCGACCATCCTCGGCGCGCTAGGGTTGGGAATCGCGATTGGATTCGCGATCCGCTACGCTTCGAGTAGCGAGCAAAAGGCAGAAATTGACCTGAAGTCGCCGCTGGCAAATCTGAACTGGAGTCTTCTTTCGCTGCCGTTTCTCTGGCCGTTGTTCAAATCGGCTAGGGAAAAATATGAAAGCTCGGCCGAGGCAATGAAGGATGGCGTCAAGCGGCTGAAAAAGATCGACGTCGAGCGCTACTCAAAGCCGATCCGCAAGCGTTGGAAGGCGTGGACGCGGTAAGCGTCTCTGTCACGCTGCCTGGACTAAGGTGCCGATTCATGAAAGGGCGAGGAACCCACTGATGAGATCAGCCAGCGGAGGTGGATACTGAGCCATGAAAGCGTGGCCGCCGCCCTTAAATTGGGCGAGCCAAGCGCCCGGGATGGCGTTGACGAGTGCTAGCGCGTTGGAGGCAGGGATTACAATGTCCTCAGTACCAGTAGCAACGAGCGCGGGCGCCCTTAGCTCCCTGAGCCGGTCGCCGGCGCCGTCACGGTGCCATGCATCCATCGCTGCGGTCTGTCGACGGACGAGATCAGGAGACAGCAGTGCACGCGCGGCCGCTACGATATCGCCGAACTCGCGGTAGATCGACTCGGCGAGATCGCCGGGGAACAACAGGGAAAGCAGTCGACGAGCCTGCTCGTGTGGTGTGCCAGACGTGTCGGTCAGTTGCGCTCGGACCGTGGACGAGGCGAGCTCAGCGTCGGCTCCTCCTGGGTCGCTGGAGAGCAGGACGAGCTTATCAACCAGGGCCGGGTGATCCAAGGCGAGGATCTGGGCGATGAATCCGCCCAGCGACCATCCCAAGACGCTTACGCGCTTGAACTCGAGCGCCTTGATCACTCGCCCGGTGTCGTCGGCGAGTTGGGCGATATCGAAGGGTGCTCCGTTATCCGTTGAAAGCCCGATGCCGCGGTTGTCGAGGAGGATGATCTCGTTGGCAGACGCGAGCCGGTCGACGAAGGAGGGATCCCAGTCGGCGCTCGTCGCGGCCAAGCCGTTGAGGACCAGCAGTGGTCGCCCACTTCCTAGGCGCCGGCAGGCGATTCGTCCACCGTCGACAGCGATCATCGCTATTGGCTCACTGGCCATCGGCGACCATCGGAAACCGCTTGGGGCGTCAAGTCCCACGGGTACGGGTTATCAGGCAGAGGCTTGGTGACGGTGGATCAAGCGCTCCGAGCTTGATGCTAGAATCAGGCCGCGAAGCCGTGATTATTCGGCATCGCCCGGCGGAGCGGTCGATCCACCTTGAACCGAGGAGTATCCTCGCGGAAGATGTCGATCTTCGCATGGCGAACTCGAATTCATCGGAGCAACCGGCCTGGCAACGCAATCCGATCTTTGAATTTTTTGCGTCGCTCAGGCTCGCAGTCGTTTTGCTTGCGGTTCTGATCCTCGCCGCGATCGCAGGTACGATCTACGAATCAAGTTTCGACGCGAAGGTCTCGCGCGCTTACGTCTACGGTGCGCCTTGGTTCAATCTCTGGCTCGTTTTGCTCGGCGCTAACCTCGCCGTCTCCGCTCTCTCGCGCTGGCCCTGGCGCAAACATCATCTTGCGTTCCTCATCACGCATCTTGGCATCATCACACTGCTGATTGGATCGCTCATCGGTCGGATTTTTGGAATCGAAGGAACCATGACCCTCTTCAAAGGGGAGGGGCCAACGAATCGTCTCCTTATCAATCAACGCCAGTTGCGCGTGCACGATGTCGACGGAATCGTAAAAGGCTATCCCGCAGAATTTTTGCATCATCCGCCGAATCGGCAGCATCCGCGCAACCTCGGCCTGCTCGCGAGCGGCGCGCGTTTGCAGATTGTTGATTACGCGTCGGCGATTGAGGGGAAGCTGAACCCGAAACCAGTCGCTGATGGCGGTGCGCCTGCGCTGCATTTCACGATGTCTACCGCGATGATGAACCAGCATCTCGATAGCTGGTTGCTCGCCGATGATCCACAGCACGGAAATTTCTCGATGGGCCTCGCAAATGTCGAATTGAAGCGCGGCACCGCGTCGAACGCTGCGCAAGGTAGGGCCGATTCACCGAATCGCCTTGAAACGAGCGAGAGCGCCCGTCTTCGGAACGCCACCGACGGGCAGGCGAGTAAGAATGAAGAAACCGATCTTGAGGAATCGATTTTTGCGTTTAGCAAAGCGGCCGACGAACAGATCGGCCGCGTTCGCAAAGGCGGCAGCACCGGTGCGAAAGTGAGGTTGGAACAACCGCAAAACGGAAATAAAGGGCGCGTGTTGATTTCGTTAGGCGAAAGGGAAGCCAGCTTCGATGTGGCTGAAAATCTCGGCCGCGAGGCGGCAATCGACGGGACGCCGTTCGTGCTCAAGATCGACGGTTACTGGCCCGATTTCCGGATCTCGGATGGCAAACCGAGTTCGCTAAGCGACCAGCCCAACAATCCTGCGGTGCTTGTTACGATTCGCGGAAAAGCCATTCCCGTAGCGGAAGCCGCAACAAATCCGCACGGGGGCGGAAAACAACTCACGGCGACGGGTGGCCCGCCGACGATGCCTGCACCCGGCGAAGAGGCCCCTAATCGTCTCACGCTTTTCGTCGCTGACGATGGCGCAATTACTTACGAACTTGTTTCGCGAAAGAATGGGAAATCATCCGGTAACACCGAGATAAACAAGCCGCTCGCGACCGGTTGGGCGGACTGGCAACTCAGCGTCGACAAGATGATGCCGCACGCCGAGCAAAGGATCAACTTCACGCCGGTGAAATCCGACCAAGCATCGACATCTTCCACAGACTTGCCCGACGGCGTGCGCGTTCGCATTCAACAAAATGGCGAAACATTGGAGCAATGGGTGCCGGCTGGCTGGCAAGTGACAGTGCCGACTTCGCCCAGCGAAACCATGATTGCATACGGGTGGAAAACGGTTCCCCTTCCGATCGGAGTCGAATTGCTCGATTTCGAGGTGAAACGCAACGAAGGCAGCGACAGTCCAGCGGGATTTAAAAGCACTTTGCGAATCGTCACGGCCGATGGCGACATCGCCACCGGCTGGTGCTGGATGAACAACCCGTTCAGCTATCCCGGCGCATGGTGGCGTACTTGGACCGGGCTGACTTACAAAATTTCGCAGGCGTCGTGGAATCCGGAGAATCTCGGACAAAGCACGGTGCAGATTCTGCGCGATCCCGGCTGGCTTTTGAAATGGATCGGTTCGTTGCTAGTGGTGATTGGCGTGTTCATGATGTTTTATCTCCAGCCGTACCGAAAACAAACCGAAGGCGAACCGATCATGCCGACTGGCCTAAAGCCAAAAGAACAGAAGCGTCCGGCAGCTGCCGGATCGCCCTCTATCCCAGCGACAGTTCAGCATTGATTCCGAAAGTTTTCGCCACTTGAAACCTGAAGGGAGACGTTGAACGTTTTGCTCTCACATGGGACACAGGAAAATTATTCAATCGTTCGTGTCTTTCGGCTTCATGGCGGTTTTGGCCGCATGGGCGTCGGATAACGAGCCAGCCGAAGTTTTAGCCGGTGAGCGATCCGAGTCAGCCGCATCTAAATGGGGTAACTACAACGGCGAACCAGTGACGAAGTGGAACGCGGATGGGCGGACAATGACGCTGTTAACTGAATTGCGTTATACCGATCCACAGGGCTTTGTCTGGATTGCCCCGATCGGATCGGTTGTCGATGGGGCATCCATCCCGCGCTACCTCTGGTCGATCATGGGCGGACCGTTCGAAGGAAAATATCGGAACGCCTCCGTGTTGCACGATGTCGCGTACGGGCAACACAACCGGCCATGGCAGGATTGCGACCGCATGTTCTACTACGCGATGCGTTGCAGCGGCGTGAGCGTGGTTGAAGCGAAGAGCATGTTTTACGCGCTCTATAAATTCGGGCACCATTGGAAGTTTCCAATCAAACGCGCGAAACCGGTGAAGTTTGAAGGACAGTTGGTAGCGCGAGCGGAGCAGATTCCCCGAGCGATTCCAGTGAATCCAGAGCAAATCAACGAAGCACGAGATTGGATTCGCAGCGCCGACCCGAGTCTCGACCAGATCGAGCAAAGGGCCGACGCTGAAGCTTGGTGAACTTGCCTTCGTAGACGGTCAAACTTTTTTTCGCTATAGTTTTCGGAGCTGAATTCAACGGATTCGAGGAAGGAAACGCTAACTGGAGGACATTATGCTAGGCGATAAGATTGGTGGAACGTCAGGTAAGATTACTTCGCAGCGCGTATTACCGAACCTAGGCGGCGGTCCGAAAATGGAAACTTCGTTTCAGGCGAATGGATCGCTGTTGGGCACAAACGTAAAGGAGACGGGAACCTATTGGTCCATTGTCCGCCCCGACGGGACACTCTACGGCGAAGGGCAAGGGGTGATGATTCTCAAGGACGGGAAAACGGCTACGTGGACAGGCCACGGTGTCGGCGTGATTAAGAAAGACGGTACCGCGAGTTATCGTGGTGCCGTTTATTATCAAACTTCGCCCCCACGATGGTCACGGCTGAACAAGGTTGCGGTGGTATTCGAATACGAGGTAGACGCAGAGGGCAACACACGCTCCGAATTTTGGGAATGGAAGTAGCCCACAGCAAGGGCACGGCGAGATCCAATTGCTCAGGTCGCTTTTGAATCTGGCGAGGGCGTAGCGCCATCCCTTTCCAGCGCGGCGCTCAGGACTTCATCGACGTTTTCGACCGGGATGAACTTGAGCTTTTGTTTCGCCTCCTCAGGAACATCGACAAGGTCTTTTTCGTTAAGCTGGGGGATGATGACGGTGGAAATGCCGGCGCGCATCGCTGCCAGGCTTTTTTCTTTCAGGCCGCCGATCGGCAGCACGAGGCCGCGCAACGTGATCTCACCGGTCATGGCGACGTCGGGACGCACCGGCGTATTACTGAAAAGCGAAGCGAGTGCGGTGAACATCGCAATGCCCGCGGACGGGCCATCTTTCGGCACCGCGCCTGCTGGCACATGCACGTGCACGTCGATGTCGCGGAAATCTTCCGCCTTGTCGCTGATCTCGCTGTTGCGGCTGCGCACGAGACTGAAGGCAGCCTGGACTGATTCCTTCATCACTTCGCCGATGTGACCGGTAAGCGTAACGTTGCCTTTGCCGGGATAGCGTGTCGCTTCGATATGCAGAACTTCGCCGCCTGCTGGGGTGTAAGCTAGGCCGGTTACAACGCCGGGTTTGCTCGTTTTTAGTTTCGTTTCGCGCACGTACTTCGCTGGGCCTAGCATTTCCGCCACTAGCTCGGGCGTGATCACGGCGTGTTCGGTTTTTCCGCGCGCGACCTGCGATGCAATGCCACGACAAACAGACGCGATTTGGCGTTCGAGTTCACGGACACCAGCTTCATGCGTGTAATCGTTGATGATGTGGCGGATCGCTTCTTCCTGCCACTCGCATTGCTCGGGTTTAAGCCCGTTCTCTTCCAA
>WNES01001675.1_pt1 | contig 11054 bp, 8 predicted proteins | sample 5399931 | NCBI WGS metagenome assembly WNES01 (sample SAMN13153332, study PRJNA577476) | soil metagenome | isolation source: 20 cm grassland meadow soil 2 days after 3rd rain plot 5 | place: USA:California | collected 2015-11-11
GCGTTCTGCGACGGCGCTCCGGGGCCCGACCCCGTGCCGGCAGGCGCCTGTCACGGCGAGATTGTGGACATCGCGCGCGGCCTCGATTCAGGCACGGTGGACCTGATCGTGAGCGGGCATACGCACTCACTCGTCAACACCGTGGTGCACGGGATCCCGATCGTCCAGGCGCGCTCGAGCGGCGCCGGCATCGCGGTCGTGGACTTCGTGCGCGTGCGCGGCACGGAGCGCCAGGTGCGCGCGCGCATCGAGACGCCCTACGCCGACCAGGTCCGGCCCGACGCGGCGCTCGCCGACACACTGCGTCCCTACCAGCGGGACATCGAGACGGTCACCGGCCGCTCCGTGGCGCGCATCAAGACCGAGCTGCGCCGCGGTGGCGAGGAGTACGCCCTCGGGCGCCTCATCGCCGACGCGCAGCGCAACATGACCAAGACGGACGTCGCGCTCGTCAACAGCGGCGGCATTCGCGCGGACCTCGCGGCGGGCACCGTGACGTACGGCGACCTGTACCAGGTGCAGCCGTTTCAGAACCGGCTGGTGCGGCTCTTCGTCCCGGGCAAGCTCCTCAAGGCGGCGCTCGAGCACGCGGTCGCCGGCGACCGCGCGGACGCGCACGCCTCGGGGCTCGAGGTCTGGTACGATCCGCGCAAGCGCGTCGGGCATCGGGTCACCAAGGTCAGGCTCGCGAACGGACGCGGGCTGGACGACGGACGCACCTACACCGTCGCGGTGAGCGACTTCCTCGCGGCGGGCGGGAGCGGCTACACGATGTTCCGGGGGCTGCCTGCCGAGGACCTGGGGTTGGTCGACCTGGACGCGCTGATTCAGTACCTCGCCGTGCTGCGGCCGCCGGTCGAGGCGCCGGGCGACGCGCGGGTGCACCGCCGGTGAGCCTGCGCGTCTTCGTCAACGAGCAGCCGGTGACGGTGGCCCGCGGGGCCACGGTGCGCGACGCGGTGGCGGCGCTCGACCGGGCGCTCGCGGACCTACTCGCCGGTGGGGCGGCGTACGTGACGGACGGCGTGGGACGCCCGGTCGACCCCGGGGACCCGATCGACGAAGGGGGCGCGATCGTCCGCGTGGTCGTCACGGCGCGTCAAGGACCGCCCCGGCTCTCCAAGGAGCTACTGCGGCGCTGGCCCAAGGCCGAGCTGCACGTCCACTTGGACGGATCGTTGCGTCCCCAGACGATGCTCGAGCTGGCGCGAGCCCAAGGCGTGCGGCTCCCCGCCGACACGCCCGACGGGCTCGCCCAGGCGCTGTCGGTCAAGCACGCGAAGAGCCTCGAAGAGTATCTCACGAAGTACGAAATCACCCTGTCCGTCATGCAGACTCGGGCGGCGCTCGAGCGGATCGCCTACGAGTTCGTGCTGGATGCGGCCGCCGACGGCGTGCGCTACGTGGAAGTGCGCTACTCCCCGCTGCTGCATCGGCCGGCGCTCACACTGGCGCAGGCGATCGAAGCGCCGCTGGCCGGAATCAAGCGCGCCGAGGCGGAGACGGGCACGAAGGTCGGGCTGATCGTCTGCGCCATTCGCACGCGGTCGCCCCGTGAGTCGCTCGAGCTGGCGCGCGGCGCGGCGGAGTATCGCGGCGCGGGCGTGGTTGCGTTTGATCTGGCGGGCGCCGAGCGGGGGCATCCCGCCCGGGAGCACGCGGCGGCGTTCACGTACGCGGCGGCGCACGGCCTCGCGTGCACGTGCCACGCCGGGGAGGGGGACGGGCCGCACTCGATCCACGAGGCGCTGCACGCCTGCGGCGCGCGGCGTATCGGCCACGGCACTCGGCTGGATGAGGAGCCGGCCATGCTCGACGAGGTCGTCGCCACTGGCATCCCGCTGGAAATGTGCCTCACGAGCAACCTCCACACGCACACGGTGGCCGCGATCGCCGAGCATCCTTTCAAGCGGTACCTCGACCGCGGGGTCGTGGTCACGCTCAATACCGACGGCCGCCTGGTGGACGGCATCTCGCTTACCGACGAGTATTTCCTGGCGCACGCCGCGCTCGGCCTCACGCGACAGGAGCTCGTGCGCGTGACGCTCAACGCGTGCGAGAGCGCGTTTCTCCCGGAGTACGAGAAAGTCGCGCTGGTGTCGCGCGTGCAGAGCGAACTGGAGGCTCTCTAAATGTCCTTCCGCCGCACGGTGCTGGCGTGCGCCGTCACGTTCGTGTGCGCGCTGGCCGTGTTCACACTTCCCCGGTTCGCCTGGAACAGCCTGCAGGGGGCAATTCGTCCGCCGGCGGCACCCGACGCGGTCCTGCCGCCGCCCGCCATCGCTCCTCTCGTGGCCCAAGCGGCGCCCCGCTCGGCGGGCCAGCGTCTCACGGGCCTGTTCGGGATCGTCCTGATCCTGGGCATCGGTATGGCCCTCTCGCGCAACCGCCGCGCGATCAGCTGGCGGATCGTGGCCTGGGGAGTGGGTCTGCAGCTCGCCTTCGCGATCTTCGTGCTGCGCGTGCCCCTGGGGCAGAAGCTGTTCAGCGCCTTGGGCGACGTGGTGAAGCAGATCCTGAGCTTCTCCTACGTCGGCTCGGAGTTCGTGTTCGGGGAGATCGGCAAGCAGCACTCGAGCCTGGGCGTGATCTTCGCGTTTCAGGTGCTCCCCGCCATCATCTTCGTGTCGGCGCTGTTCGCCATCCTGTACTACCTCGGGATCATGCAGCTCGTCGTGAAGGCGTTCGCCGTCGTGATGAACAGGGTGATGGGGGCGAGCGGGGCGGAGAGCTTGAACGTCGCCGCCTCGATCTTCATGGGCCAGACCGAAGCGCCCCTCACGATCCGTCCGTTCCTTCCCGGCATGACGCGCTCCGAGCTCATGACCGTGATGACCGCCGGCATGGCGCATGTCTCCGGCTCCATCATGGCGGCCTACATCGCGTTCGGGATCGAGGCGCGCCACCTCTTGACGGCGGTGATCATGACGGCGCCGGGGACCATCATGATGGCGAAGATCCTCGAGCCTGAGACGGACACGCCGCAGACGCTGGGCGGGGTGCGGGTCGACATCCCGCGGACCGACGTGAACGTCGTCGACGCGGCGGCCCGCGGCACCACCGACGGGTTGTACCTCATGCTGAATGTGATCGCGATGCTGGTCTCCTTCATCGCGCTCGTCGCCCTCGCCAACGGGGCCTTTGGCTGGGTCCACGGGTACGCGGCGTGGTTTCCCGAGAACATCCAGACCGTGCTCGGTTGGGTCTTCAGCCCGATCGCCTGGGTCATGGGGGTGCCGTGGCACGACAGCGGCACCATCGGGAGCCTGCTGGGCACACGCATGGTGCTGAACGAGTTCATCGCGTACGCCCAGCTCGGGCCCATGAAGCCGGCGCTCGACCCCGTCTCCTTCACGATCGCGACGTTCGCGCTGTGCGGCTTCGCCAACATCAGCTCGGTGGGCATACAGATCGGCGGTATCGGCGCGCTGGTCCCGGACCGCAAACATGATCTCGCGCGCCTCGGCTTCCGCGCCATGATCGCGGGGACGCTCGCCAACTTCCTGTCGGCGACGCTGGCGGGAATACTGTTGTGAACCACCGGGAGCAGGGAGCCGGGAGCAGTTCCATCGGTGCGGCCGCTGACGCCGTCGCGCGCCGGCTCGGCGCGCTCGAGCCGCGCGTCGCGATCGTCCTGGGGTCGGGTCTGGGATCGGTGGCCGATGCGGTTCAATCCGCAATCCGCATTCCGCAATCCGCAATTCCGGGCTTTCCCAAGCCCGCCGCTCCAGGCCACAAGGGAGAGCTCGTCGCCGGCACGCTCGAGGGCGTGCCTGTATTGGTCCAGAGCGGCCGCTTTCATCTCTATGAGGGCCACGCGCCGCAGCTGGCGGCGCTGCCGGCGCGCGTGTTCGCCCGGCTCGGCGTCCGCACCCTGATCGTCACCAACGCCGCGGGGGGGATCCGCCTCACTTTCCGGCCGCCCACGCTGATGCTCATCGCTGACCACATCAACCTCATGTTCCGGAACCCGTTGGAGGGCGCGCTCGAGGAGGGGGAGCAGCGCTTTCCCGACATGAGCGATCCCTATGACCGCGAGCTGCGCGCCCTCGCCCGGGAGGTGGCGCTGCAGCAGCAGATCGGGCTCGAGGAGGGGGTATACGCCGCGCTACTGGGCCCGTCGTACGAGACGCCCGCCGAGATCCGCATGCTGGCGCGTCTGGGCGCCGACGCCGTGGGGATGTCCACGGTGCCCGAGGTGATCGCGGCGCGGGCGCGGGGGATCCGCTGTCTCGGCTTCTCGAGCATCACGAACGTAGCGGCCGGCCTGTCCGCCGCCCCGCTGTCGCACGAGGAGGTGCTGGCGGCCGGAGCGCGGCTCGCCGGCCAGCTTGCGACCCTGATAAGAGGCGTGCTCGCGAGGCTTTAGCCCTGCCGCTTCCGCTTTTCCGCCCGTTGACGGTCTTCTGACACGTTCGTTGCAACCCTTTCGGACCGAGCGCTGTCATAATTGACGGTAATCAGCCTGCCTCGGACACCGTCGCCGGGGAACTCGCACCGACCTCCGTCTCGAGGTGCCCATGTCTCTGGCTGTCATCTGGCTGGCCGGCTCCGCCGCCGCGCTGGCGCCGACGCCCGTCATCGCCCCCGATTCCTCCGCCGTGGCCCCGCAGCAGGTGCGTGCCACCCGACTGGTCCGACCCATCGTGATCGACGGCGTGCTGCACGACGGCATGTGGGAGGGGGCCGAACGCGTGACGGGCTTTCTGCAGCGGGACCCCAATGAGGGGATGGCGCCGACCGAGAGCACCTACGTGTACGTCGCCTACGACGACGCGGCGCTGTACATCGGCGCGCGGTTGTTCGACACCCATCCGGACTCGATCGTGGCCCGACTGGGGCGACGTGATGCCCAGACCAACTCGGACGCCTTCACCGTCTACATCGACCCCTACCACGACCGCCGCAGCGGCTACTACTTCGCCATCAACGCGGCAGGGACGCTCTCCGACGGTACGCTGTACAACGATGAATGGGACGACAACTCGTGGGACGGGGTGTGGGAGGGGAAGGTCAGCCGCGATTCGCTCGGCTGGACGGCGGAGCTGCGCATCCCGTACTCCCAGCTCCGCTTCATCCAGAAGCCGCAGTACGTGTGGGGGATCAACTTCCGGCGCGACATCGCGCGCAAGAACGAGCGGGATTACCTCGTGTACACGCCCAAGAACGGCAGCGGCTTCGTGTCACGCTTCGTGGACCTGGTGGGGATCGAGCGAGTCACCCCGCCGCCGCGGCTCGAGGTCCTGCCCTACACGACCGGCAAAGCGGAGCTGTCGTCTCGCACCCCGGGGAATCCGTTCAACGACGGGTCGAAGCTCACGCCAGGCATCGGTGCCGACGCCCGCATCGGACTAGGGCCCAATCTCACTCTCAACGCCACGGTGAACCCCGACTTCGGCCAGGTGGAGGTGGATCCGGCGGTAGTGAACCTGAGCGACGCCGAGACGTTTTTCCAGGAGAAGCGGCCGTTCTTCATCGAGGGCGCGTCGATCTTCAACTTCGGCCGGGGCGGGGCGCGCAACTACTGGGGATTCAACTGGGCCGAGCCCCGGTTCTTCTACAGTCGCCGCATCGGCCGCGCCCCGCAGGGAAGCGTGCCGAGTGCCGACTTCAGCGACATGCCGGTGGGGGCGCACATCCTCGGGGCCTTGAAGATGACCGGGAAGGCAGCGGGGAGCTGGAACGTCGGCGCGCTGTCGGCGGTGACGGGTCGGGAGACGGCCCAGCTCGACACGGCCGGGACGCTGTTCAAGAAGGAAGTCGAGCCGCTCACGTATTACGGAGTGTTCCGGGTGCAGAAGGAATTCCCGGACGGCCGCCAGGGGCTCGGCGTCATGAGCACGGTGGCCGCGCGCGGGTTCCAGGACCCTACCCTGCGTGATGACGTCAACGCGCACTCGTTGGCCTGGGGCGCCGACGGATGGACGTTCCTCGACCACGATAAACGCTGGGTGGTCACCGGGTGGGTCGGCGCCTCCCGCATCGACGGCAGCGCGGCCCGCATCACCGCCGTGCAAGAGAATCCCCGGCACTACTTCCAGCAGCCGGACGCCGGTCACGTGCGTGTGGACTCGACCGCCACGTCGCTGACCGGGTGGGCGGCCCGGGTCTACGTGAACAAGCAGAAGGGGAACTGGTTCTCGAATTCGGCGATCGGGGTCATCGCCCCCGGGTTCGACGTGCACGACCTCGGGTTCCTCTGGCGGACCGGCGTGATCAACATGCACGTCGGCGCCGGGTATGACTGGACCAAGCCCGGCAAGGTGTTCCGGTACGCGGAGCTGGGCGGCGCGCTGTTCCGCAATTACGACTGGGACGGCAACATCAACTGGTCGGGGGCCTTCCAGTTCGGGACCCTGCAGCTGCTCAACTACCACCAGTTCAACTGGGACCTGGCCTACAACCCGTGGACGGTGAACAACCGGCGTACCCGCGGCGGCCCGCTCACCTTGAATCCCCCCGGCTACCAGGTGGACCTCGGTTGGCAATCGGACACGCGGAAGGCGTGGGTGATCAACTTCCAGTCCGGGACCTATCAGGCGGAGAGTGACCGGAACTGGTACGTGTCGCCCAGCGTCGATTTCCGGCCCGCGTCGAACGTCCTGCTGAGCGTCGGCCCCAATCTGTTCCGCGAGCTGACGCCGGTACAGTACGTCGGCACGTACGCGGCCCCGGCGGCGACGGCGACGTTCGGCAACCGCTACGTGTTCGGCACGCTGCACCAGACCGAGCTCTCGGCGGGCATCCGTTTGAACTGGACTTACAACCCGACGTTGTCGCTCCAGGTGTACGCCCAGCCGCTGATCTCGGCGGGGCGGTACGGCGACTTCAAGGAAGTCACGCGGCCGCGCTCGTTCGACTTCACGGTGTACGGCCGGGACGGGGGGACGATTGCGCGGGCGTCGGACGGGACGTACGTCGTGCACCCGATCACGGGGAACACCACCGATTCCCTCAGCTTCCGCGATCCGAACTTCAACTTCGTATCGCTGCGCGGCAACGCCGTGCTGCGCTGGGAGTACCTCCCGGGCTCGACGATCTTCTTCGTGTGGACGCAGAGTCGCTCGGACGACGAAAACATCGGCGACTTCCAATTCCGGCAGTCGATGGATCGACTGCTGCACGCTAAGGCGGAGAACATTTTCCTCGTGAAGGTCAGCTATTGGTGGAACCCGTAAGGCGAGGCGGATAAACCGCGACGTCCGATCCCACTGCCAGGACGGTGGAAACGGGTCTCGCGTGGTTCAAGAATTGCCACGCGGGCCCGTACAGCGCCGCGAAGTCCACCGCATAATCCACGCTGACGATTGTTCTCACAGCCCACGGTGGGTGCGTTACCCGGAAGGCCCGCACCCGGCCTTGCCGATCGGCGCGGCAGCCGTGCGTACGCTCCGTGAGATAGTGCTCGAACGTCGCGGCGCCCGGGACGGTGCCGTCACGTGCCGCGGTGACGCTGACGCGATCGCGCAGCGCATCGAGCCCGAAGCGGTACTCCGCGCTGACGCGGTCCGTGGCCCCAATGACGCGGGCTGAAATCCGGGCGGCCTGGAACGGCTCCCCATAGCGCAGTCGCCCCACCGCCGCGATCAGGCGGCTCGGGACGAGCTCACGCACGAACGTCACGGCGGGTTGCCCGCCATACCGGGCATACACGCGAAAGTTCACCTGTAGGTGCCCGGCGAATCCGGGGACGCGCCACCCGCGCACCCGCACGTCGCGCATCTCGAGCGCTACCAGACTGGCATGCGTCTTCCCGTTCCAGCGGTCGGGTTCGACGCCCGGCGCGAGCTGCGTCCGCACGAGATCCTCGGGAGCCTCGAAGGTGAGCAGGACGACGTTCGACCAGTGCGCCGTGAGGAAGGGGCGGCTCGCGTCCGAGTCCCTACCATCCATCCGTAGGCGGGCGCGGCGGCGCGGGAACGAAATGGTTCAGGGGTCCGTGCCCGTGTCCCAGCCCCGGCGCGGCCGCGATCGCTCGTTGCACGAAGTCGAGGGCGTCCTCCACTGAGCGCTCGAGTGGGCGGCCGTGGGCCAGCCCCGCGGTGATTGCGGCGGAGAGCGTGCAGCCCGTGCCGTGGGTGGAGGTCGTGTCGAGGCGCGGTCGGCTGAAGCGTCGCACCATGCCGTCGCTCATCAGCACGTCGACGACGTCGTTCCCCGGGAGGTGGCCGCCTTTCACGAGCGCGGCCTGGGCACCGAGCTCGAGCAGCGCGCGGCCGGCGCGCTCCATGTCGGCCGGCGTGCGCACTTCGCGGCCCGTGAGAATCGCGGCCTCCTCCAGGTTGGGCGTCACGAGCCGCGCGAGCGGCACGAGACGCCGGCCGATCAGCTGCTCGGCATCGCGGTCGAGTAGCCGGTCTCCCGAGGTGGCGACCATGACGGGATCGAGCACGTAGCTCGGCAGCCGGCGGCGCGCGATCCCCGCCGCCACCGTTTCAACGAGCTCCGCCGAGCCGAGCATACCGCTTTTCACCGCGGCCGGCGGGAGATCGTCGGCGAGGGCGTCGATCTGCCGCGTGACGAGCTCCGCGGGTAACGCCTGCCAGGCTAGCACGCCCACGGTGTTTTGCGCGGTGACTGCGGTGACGACGCTGGTGCCGAACACGCCGAACTGGTGAAACGTCTTCAGGTCGGCCTGGATGCCGGCGCCCCCGCCCGAATCCGAGCCGGCGATGGTGAGGGCGACCTTCACCCTGGTCTCGTCCCGGTCACGGGCTGTTTCGGGGCTTGGGTGGCGGGGGCGGCAGCGCGTGCACCGCGCGCTGCAGCTCGTGAAACACGGGTGCGTCCTTGCGGCCGGTTTGCGCGGCGGCGCGGGCGGCCGGGTCCGCTGCAATCGTCCGTTCGACGTCGGCGATGCGATCGGCGGTCATGGGGTGGGACGCGAAGAATTGCTCGATAGCGCCGGGGTCCTTTCCCTGTACCTGCTGCAGAATGTGAAACATGTCGGCGAGCCCGTGCGGGTCGATTCCGGCAGCCGTGGTGTACCGCACGCCGGCGTGGTCCGCCGCCCGCTCGTCCTCGCGGCTGAAGCGCGCGAACACGGCCGCCGCCACGACGTTCAGCGCCTGGCTTTCCGCCGCCCCCGGCTCTCGCCCCAGCACGATGTAGCCGAGCCCGACGCCCAGCGACGCCGCACGCTGCTTCTCGATCTGCCGGGCGGTGTGGCGCAGGTCCACGTGGCCGATCTCGTGGCCCAGCACGCTCGCGAGCTGATTGTAGCTGGTGGCGTGCTCGATCAAACCGCGCGTCACGTAGATGTGCCCGCCCGGGATCGCGAACGCGTTCACGTCCGTGGTGTTCACGACCCGGAAGGTCCAGGGGAGGTCGCGTCGCGTGGCCACGGCGACGAGGGGCCGGACTGCCGCGTCGAGCGGCGCCTGGACCGCCGGGTCGTGGATCACCGGCATGGCGGTGTCCACCGCGGCCGCATATTGGTCGCCGAGCTGCCGCTCCTCCTGGACGCTGACGGCGCACGCCGCCGCCGCGACGAGCCCGAGCCCGCCGGCGAGGAGGGGCAGACTCCGGCGCCGCTTCTTCGCATATTGATTCCTCATGGCGGGCCCCGAACGCGTGAGAAAAGCCATTGCCAGTAATCTGCAGTCGACGATCCGTGATCTTCAACGGCGCAAGGCGCGCGGCCGACGCGGGCTGGCGCTGATCGAGGGCGTGCGCCTGGTGGAGGAGGCACTTGCGGCGGGCCTGACCTTCCGGGGCGCGCTGGTCGCGCCGGACCTGGCGCGCACGACGCGCGGTCGGGAGCTCGTGGTGGAGCTCGAGCGGCACGCCGTCTCGGTGGAAGAGGGCTCGGCCCGCGCGCTGGCGCAGGTCGCGGACACCGAGGCGCCGCAGGGGATCGTCGCCGTGGTCGAACCCCGCATCTGGGTGCCGGGCGACATCCTGCTCGGGGGGGAGCACACCGCGGCGTTGGTCATCGACGGCGTCCAGGACCCGGGGAACGTGGGCACGCTGATTCGCACCGCCCACGCCCTGGGCGCCGCGGGCACCATCGTGCTGCGCGGCACCGCCGACACGCTCAACCCCAAGGCATTGCGCGCCGCGATGGGCGCGACGTTCCGCCATCCGGTCGTGCCGTTCGACGATGCGGCGTTCATCGCTTGGGCACGCCAGCACGACGTTACGCTGTGGGCCACCGCGGCGGACGGCGAGCCACTCCCGCGGGCCGTGCGGGCGGGCGGCTCCGGCCCGATCGCCGTCATCGTCGGCAACGAGGGCGCGGGCATCCGGCCGCAGCTCAACGCCGTGTCCGCCAAGCGCGTGGCGATCCCGCTGGCCCAGGGGGCCGAATCGCTGAACGTCGCGGTCGCGTCGCTGATCCGATCCTGCTCATCGGGGCAGCCATCCTCGGGCTGTGCTTCGGGAGCTTTCTCAACGTCTGCATCCTGCGCCTGGCAAACGAAGACAAGAAGCTGCGGTCGTTGTTCCACCCGCCCTCCACCTGCCCGAGCTGCCGGCAGCCGATCGCCTGGCGGGACAATATCCCGATCGTGTCCTGGCTGCTGCTACGGGGGCGGTGCCGGCGCTGCGGCCACCCGATCTCGCGGCAGTACCCGATCATCGAGGCGGTGGTGGGCGTGCTGTGGATCGCGGCGATGGCCGCCTACGGACCGACCGTGCATTTCCTCGCCGCCGCGCTGTTCGGGACGATCCTCCTCGGGATCGCCGTCACCGACGCCCGCCACTACTTGATCCCCGACGAGTACAACTGGGCCGGTCTCATCATCGGGCTCGGCGCCTCGCTCACGGCGGGAGTGCCGGGGTTCAAGGACGCGGTGCTCGGCGCCGCCACCGGGTTCGCGCTGCTGTACGCGGTGGGCGTCGTGGGGCGCTGGCTGTTCAAAGAAGAGGCGATGGGAGGCGGCGACATCAAGATGATGGCGATGGTGGGCGCGTTCGTCGGGTGGAAGGGCGTGCTGTTGACGGTGTTCGCGGCGTCGGTGTTCGGCAGCCTGGTGTACGTCCCGCTCCTGCTCCGGGGCAAGAAGCGTCACGTCCCGTTCGGGGTATTCCTCGCCATGGGCGCGGCCGTCGTG
>WNES01001475.1_pt1 | contig 11019 bp, 4 predicted proteins | sample 5399931 | NCBI WGS metagenome assembly WNES01 (sample SAMN13153332, study PRJNA577476) | soil metagenome | isolation source: 20 cm grassland meadow soil 2 days after 3rd rain plot 5 | place: USA:California | collected 2015-11-11
GAAGGATAAGCTCTTTTTCTTTGGCAGCTACGATGGAACGTTCGAGCGTGACAGCCGCGCAGCGGGTGGAGGCTTGCAGACTCTCCCGACCGACGCAATTCGCCACGGGGACTTCACCGGCACGGGAACGATCATCTATGACCCCGCTACAGGGAACGCAGATGGTACCGGAAGGTCACCATTTCCCAATCAAGCGGCCATCCCGATTGACCCCATCGCCATGAAGATTATTGCTCTGATTCCCGCGACAAACGTCACGGTGAATGGGGTTACGCCTAACACGGACAATTATTTCTCGTCAGCGACACAGCGCCTAAATCGTAACAACTTTGACGGCAAAGTGGACTTGAACCGGACTTCCAACCACACAATCTTTGCCAAGTACAGCGCCATGAAGTCCGTGTTTCACGGCCAGCCCAGCCTCGGGCAAGCCATCGGTGACTGTAACTGTGATGGAGGCCTCGGTGCGTTTCATTCGTTTGTCCAACTCGTGACGGTAGGCCACACGCTGACGCTCTCTCCGACGCTGGTGGTCGATGGGAACGTCGGGTTCACGCGTATGAGTGAGTACGGTCAGACGCCGGACTTTGGCACGAACATTGGGTTGGATGTGCTGGGGCTACCTGGTACGAACAATCCCAACGACAAGCGAGCCAGCGGGATACCCTACTTTTCTGTCGCCAACTACGCCGACCTTGGCAATCCCGAGGGTTGGAACCCCGCCTACCGCAATGACTGGAGCTTCACCAGTTCGCACAACGTGCGGTGGTCCCATGGCAAACATCAAGTCAGTGCGGGTACGGATATCGTTCATCATCACCTGAACCATTGGCAGCCTGAACTGGGCTCTGGCCCACGAGGGGAGTTTGACTTCAGTGGTGGTGCAACGGTACTCGGCGGGGCTTCTCCGGACCAGTTCAACTCCTGGGCGCAGTTCTTGCTCGGGTTGTACGATGGAAGCGGCAATGACAACAGCGGTGGAAGCGGCAGGAGCGATCAGTTCATCAAGGCCACAGCCAAGGAGTGGCAATTTGGATTCTTCGTTGGAGACCGCTACCGAGTCACGAACAAGTTCACCGCTACTCTGGGTCTTCGCTACGAGTATTATCCGCTGATGACGCGTGATGGGGCATTCTCGTTTGACCGCTACGATATCAGTACGAACGAGGTTCTCCTCGGTGGAATCGGAGGCAATCCAGCCCACTTGGGCGTAACCACCAGCAAGAAGCTGTTTGCTCCGCGCGTCGGCGTCGCTTACCAGATCAACGAAAAGACGGTAGTACGGAGCGGCTTCGGCATTACAGTCGATCCTCTACCTCTGGCAAGGCCACTTCGCGGCTTCTACCCATTAACAGTGGGCTTAAACTTAGCTGGTTTAAACAGCACTTCTGCAGCAGGGTCGTTTTCGCAAAACCCATTGCCGCCTGGCGGTTCTGTTCTTCCTTCTTGCCCTTCCGGAACGTTTCAGCAGGGCGTGTGTTTCCCCGTTGGGCTCCCGATCATTTGCTGCGGCAATATCGACATCAGCAGCGGGACGATCGCCCTGCCCGGACAAGCCTTGGAGCGAACCGTTGGTCCAGGCGAGTTAAAGCGTGGTTATATTGAGTCCTGGAACTTGATTGTGGAACGCAAGCTGCCTGCCGACTTCCTCGTATCCGTCGGGTACGTCGGGACACAGACAGTTCACCAGTTCGCCGACCTAAACATTAACGCGGCCCTGCCAGGGCCGGGGCAGAGCGCGTTGGGACAACCTCTAAACTGCGCACAAGCCAACTTGACAAGGACTGCTTGCATTACGCCCGGCTTTGGGCGGACGACCGAAACCGACCTTTGGCAGGGTTATTTGAGCGCCAACTATCACTCCCTGCAGATCTCTATCAATCGCCAGTTCACGCATGGCCTGATGGTCAAGGGAGCTTACACCTATTCCAAAGCTATTGACTTCACAGATGACGACGGTTGGGCCGGGCTTGCCTGGAACGATACGAGTATCCTGCGCAGAAACCGTGCCCGGGCCGGCTTCGATACCCCGCAAATCTTCCAGATGGCCTACGTTTATGAACTACCAATCGGGCGGGGGAAGAAATGGGCGAGCGGTGGTGGCGTTGCCGAGAAGATTGCTAGCGATTGGCAGATCAGCGGCATCTTCAGCGCCATCCATGGCCAGCCCTTCAGCCTCACGGCTTCGGGGGGTCTTCTGAATGCTGTTGCTCAGAGACAGACTCCAGACCAGGTCGCAGCAGTGCACAAGCTCGGCGGAATCGGCGGAGTCGCCTCAGGCAACCAATTCTATGACCCAACTTCCTTTGTTGCCGTTTCCACTGCCGCTACTTACGGCAATGTGGGCCGCAACACGCTCTTCGGGCCAGGGAGCGTGAATATGGACTTCAGCCTGTTCCGGACGTTCAGAGTCAAAGAGCGCCTGGACTTGCAATTCCGCGCCGATGCGGCAAACTTCTTCAACTCGCCACATTTCAATCTCCCTAATGGCAACCTTACGAGTGGCAATTTCCTAAGAGTCACCAGTGCCAAGGACGACGAACGGCAGTTCCGTTTCGGTCTCCGACTGGCGTTCTGAAATTTTCAATCATGCGGAGCACGCAGTGCTCTGCGGTTTTGCTTAGGGCGCATGCCTACCGGCGTGCGCCCTTTGGTTTGTACTCGTCACCCGCTCACAGGCAACGGAATCTTTCAGCAACGGATTCCGCCTTACGGGATAACGTTCGGCAAAATGTGTGGTCAATCCTATAATCTCTCTAGTCCTCGAATACGGATGAAAGAGGATGATTTTCCATCATGGGAACACGGATGAAAGCCGCATGGCCACTCCTTCTCTGCATAGCCCTGCTTCCGGAACCATCCAGCAGCTTGGCTCAATCCGAGGATTTGGCCACTAAATCCCAGCGCGCCAAAGAATTCATGGCGGAGGGCAAGTTCGCCGAAGCCATTCCTCTCTATAGCGAACTGAACCATGCCCTCCCAAACAATCCAGGCTTGCTCCTGAATCTCGGCATGGCGCTTCACATGGCCGGGGATGAGCGCAAATCTATTCCGCAGTTGGAAGCGGCCGTAAAACTGGATCCCAATCTGGGGCCTGCATGGCTCTTCCTTGGCGCTGCGCGCCTGCAACTCGGCGATGCTCTCGAAGCTGTCGAGCCGCTCCGGGCAGTCCTGCGTTTGCAGCCGGATCATCAAGAGGCGCGGCTCATGCTTGCGGGCGCATTGCTTTCGCTCGAGCGCAATGCGGAAGCAGCGCAGGAATACCGGAAGCTGGCGGACCTCAGTCCCGCGAGTTCGCCTGCCTGGTACGGTCTCGGGCGCAGCTATGAAGCACTTTCGATTCGCGCTTTCCATCAGCTGGAGAAGACCGCACCGGAGTCGGCGTACTGGCTGGCGCTCGTGGCCGAGGCTCGTCTTCGCCAGCAGCAATTCACGAGCGCTTTTTATTTGTACCGCCGCGCGTTAGAGAACTCGCCGGCGATGCGCGGCCTGCACGAAGCCGTGGCGGAAATTTATCGTCAAACGGGACATCCCGACTGGGCCAGCGTGGAAGAGGAAAAGGAACGCAAGCTTTCTCCGCCGGACTGTCATTCGCACACGTTCGAATGCGACTTCCAAGAAGGTCATTTCGAACGCGTGATCGCCGCTGCGACAGAAGCGAATCCTGAGGAATCGTATTATTGGCGCTCGCGGGCTTACAACGAACTGGCTCTCAACGCGTTTGCGCGTCTGGGACAGATGCCGCCCTCCGCTGAACAACACGAGATCAAGGCGCACATTTACAGTAGTCAGAAGAAATACATCGAAGCGGCTGAAGAATGGAGGCAAGCGCTGAAATTTTCGCCTGGCGACAGGCAGATTCGAGAGCAATTGGCGATCAGTCTGAAATTCGCCCAGGACTACAGTGGCGCATTGCTCCTTTTCCAGGATCTCCTTCGAACGGACCCGGAATCAACGCAGTTGAATTACCTGGTCGGCGACACGCTCCTCGAACTGCAACGCGTGGAAGAAGCTACCCCTTTCCTGCGGCAGGTGGTGGCACGCGATCCGAAATCACAAGCGGCTCACAAGTCCCTCGCGCGCGCTTACTTGGCCGCCGGAAAATCGGCGGATGCCATACCGCACCTGAAGGCTGCCCTGGCTACAGACGAGGACGGCAGTCTCCATTACGAGTTAGGGCGCGCCTATCAAGCGCATGGTCAGCTCGCGTTGGCGCGGCAAATGCTCTCGCAGTATCAGGAAATTCACAGCAAACAAGAAGCGGAAAAGCAATCTCTCAATCAGGAGATGCAGATCACCCCACCGGACGAACGCTGAGTCAGTAATCACCGAGACGATGCACCAGTTGGTGTTCCTCGCTCATGACTCATGACTTCCTGCTTGTGCTCCGACCGCTGAAATCCTAATGCCTCCCCTACTTTTCCGGCTCTCGAACCTGCAGAACCTGGTTGGCCTTTATGTCCTTGAGTACTTGCACGACGCCGCTCGGCCATCGGATTTCCAGGCTGGGGATCTTTTCAACCTTCCCCAGTCCGAAATGTACTCCAAAATGACTCGAGGAGGCGTATCCGCAGGCGCTGCTCATGTGGTTATACTGTTTGTCGATGCGCACGCGCGCGCCGATCCCGTCGCGATTGCTCTTGGTTCCGGTGAGCTTGAGGATGATCCAATGGTTCGGATCTGGGCTCACGTTCTCCCACAGCTCTGCCCGATCCTGAAGAGAAGCAACGACAACATCGATTTTGCCGTCGTTATTGAAATCCGCGAAAGCGCAGCCGCGATGCGCGCGGGGCGCCTGAAAATCCTCGCCAGCCTGCGCCGATGCGTCCTGGAAGGTCCCATTTCCAAGGTTCGCAAAAATGGCGTTTGACTGCTTATATCGCGTGGTTTGGAACATTTCCACGTTGTCATCAACGTGCGAGCACGTGGTGAACAGGTCTTTCCATCCGTCATTGTTCAGGTCAAAGAAGCCCGTGCTCCACCCGCTTCGCTCAATCGTAAGGGCAGAGAGGCGTGTGCGGTAGGTCGCGTCTTCGAACAGGCCGCCCCCGACGTTACGAAAAAGGGGAAACGTCTCGTTCGCCAGACCCACGACGTTGATGTCCGGAAGACCGTCGTTGTCATAATCCCGGAAATCCGTCCCCATGCTCGATACCGGCTTGCCGCTGTTCAGCAGAGCCACGCCCGCCAGCACCCCTACTTCTTCAAAGGTCCCGTCGCCGCGGTTATGAAACAGGAAATTCTCCTGGTTGTCGTTGGTCACGAAGATGTCCATAAAGCCGTCGTCGTCATAATCGGCGAAAGCCACGCTCATGCCCCGGCCATGGTGCTGCGCGATCCCGGCTCGCTCGGAGACATCTTCAAACGTCCCGTCTCCCCGGTTGCGGTAAAGCGTGTTGGTAAGGCCCTCGAAGTACTTCGGGTGGCAATAAACGCGCAGTTTGCGCGAGGGGTCGCCGCAAAAACGATCGTAGCTCGGTGACCAGGAAGCGTAATTCACCACGAACAGGTCCAGCAGCCCGTCATTGTTATAGTCAAACCACCCCGCCGCCACGGCCCACTTGTCGCTTTTGATTCCCGCCTTTTCCGTCACGTCCTCGAAGTGTCCGTCGCCCCGGCTGTGATACAGGATGTTTCGGAAAACGCCGGCGACAAAAAGGTCCACGTGACCGTCGTTGTCGTAATCTCCGGCTGCCGCGCCCATCGAGTACCCGCTCCCCGCCACGCCCGCGTCTTCGGTGACGTCCGTGAACCGCATACCCCCTTCGTTGCGAAAAAGGCGGTTAAAGTACTTGGGAGAGTCTTTCTGGAGGGATGGGATGCTCGCGCCGTTGGTAAAAAAGATGTCCGTCAAGCCGTCGTTGTTGTAATCGAAGGCCGCCACTCCACCGGCCATGCTTTCGATGAGATGTTTTTGGGGCGTGGGATGATTCTCCAGTACGAAGTGCAACCCGGCGCTGTCGGCCACATTCCGGTAGCGAATCGGGCTGAGCGAGGTAACGCCACTCGGGACGGCGTTGTGCCTCTGGATCGTAGGCAGCAAGAAAGCTCCGAGGCCGGAGGCAAGAAATTGCCTGCGGCTGGTTTTGTCTTTCAGCTTCATCCCCTCGCTGCTCTCGAACTTTCATCATGCCATTCGCCAAAATGAGCGTCAATCCTTGGAGAAGGAAGAGAACTCCTCATGGTATCCTGACATCGCACAGGTCGCGGGCCTGCTGCACGACTACGCAGATATAGCCCCGGGTCCTTGCCATTCTTCAGGAATGCTGAATGCAGCAGGGTGTCTCCGCGATCACCAAGGTCGCTCGGCCCACAAACAAACCCGCCCAGTCTTGTTTGTTTCACAAACTAAGTATCTCAGCGATCGGCGGCCGCCCGAATATGCGGTCAATGGAACTTCGTTAATCATCATTATGAGTGACGTCCAGGATCCCGATTCACCTTGTCCGCCTGAAATAGGTCAGCCTGAAACTGGCGTAAGTTCCGAGGACTTGCTCCGCATCGTGCGCGGCGACGACCCCAACCGCCCGCCCATCTGGAACGGCCTGCCTCGCATGACCACTCCGCCCGACACTCCCACCAAGCCGATGTCCGAGAATGGCCAGCTCTTCGAGTTTCTCTTCCCCTATCCCATCCACATTTTTGACTCGACCGATTGGCCTCCGCTGCGCATCGCACAGGATGGCACGGAGATTTTTCTCTTAAAGCCCATCTCCACGCCCGTCACTGCCACGGAGCAGTTGGCCGTCGGCAACGAGAGTCCCGACCTCTTTTGCAGCAACGTCCGCGCCGTCGTTTTGAAAACATTCCAGGGCTTCCCGGCCACTCACGATCGCGTCTTCGAAATTGTTCGGCACGCTCTCCAATGGATGCGCGTCTTGAGCCGCCAGTTTTGGATCGGCACTGGCGCCGCGGGAGTGGCCGCCGCATCCCGCGGCTCCGCCTTCAACGTGGATGGCGCTTTCGTCACGCAGATGAACTACGCCTTGTACGGCTCCACCGTTCTGGTTCGCGCGCTTCCCCTCCGCTTTTGGGAACCGTTGGGCCACTGCGTCGCCAGCGGCGCGCCCGTTCCCGTTTCCGAATCCATTTATTGCGACGCCCTCGCCAGTTTCGCCAGTGGCGACAGCGTGCGTTGCCTGGTTGAGTTGGGCGTCGCCGTCGAAATCGAGCTAACCAAGCTGCTCGATGAAATTGCCGCCGTAAGCCCGGACGCAAACGGCGCTGCAAAATACCACCGTGAAAAACGCGATCTCACCTTCAAGCAAAGGCTCCTCACCGCCACGGCGTGGCTGCACGCCACCAATCCCAAGCAATTTGTAATCCCTGACATGCCGGCCGACTGGGCCGAACAACTTCTTTCGCTCTACAAGTTTCGCAGCACCGCCGCCCACGAGGGCCGCGCCGTCATCACCGACAGCGAAACAGGGCCGCGCCCTCTCGCCGCGGGAGACCTCCAGTCCTTCATCTTCTCCACCGAAGTTCTTTATCGCTGGGCCAGCGCCCAGCGCCTGAAGTTCCGCCTGCCCGCTCCCGCGGCATCTGTGGACCGCTCCAGCCAAATCATCGCCATCCTCGGCGATCCTCTCGATCGTCGCGGCCTCGTCATTGGCACTTCCGAATCCTCGAACGCCATCGAAGGCGATCCGTCAGCCTCCACATTGCCCTCTCCGTACGAGTCGTAGTGCCCTATGTGGGTTCGCTTTGCGCCTGCCACCGCTGCAACTTCACTGGAACGCTCCAAGTCCCGCCTCTCCCCCTGCTATCCAAGGAATCGGTTGTGGCCCCTTGCCGGAAAGGACTAGAATCCCCTTGGTGGTCATTTCACCAATCGGAATGCGACAGTTTTCAACGGACATGCGCTCCATTGCATTGCACGCGCTCCATTGTATGCGCTCCATCACGGCCACGAGAGATGCCCCAGGCGCGTTGAGCAACCTGGAGTGAACAGATGAAATCGAAATCGTCACGGCGCACCAAGCCAGCCGCCTCCCCGAAGGACGGCGATTCCCCTTCTCCAGAACACAAGAACGACCTCTTGATTGCCGCCATCGGCGCTTCCGCCGGCGGAATCGAAGCCTTCACCGAATTCGTGAGTAATCTTCCCAAGGACACAGGCATGGCCTTCGTCCTGGTCCAGCATCTGGATCCCGAACACAAAAGCATGCTCACCGAACTCATTTCCAAAAAGACCGTCATGCGCGTCAGCGAAGTGACCAATGGCATGACCGTCGAGCCCAACCATGTTTACGTCATTCCCGCGAACGCCACCATGTCCATTTCCAACAGCTCCTTGCAGCTCGAGCCTCGCGGGGAATCTCGCGGCGTGCACATGTCCATTGACCACTTCATGCGCGCCCTCGCCGAGCAACAGGGGAATCATGCCATTGGCATCATCCTTTCCGGTTCAGGCACGGACGGAACCGCAGGCCTCGCGGAAATTCAGGCTCACGGCGGCATGACCTTCGCCCAGGACGAAGCTTCGGCAAAATATGCCAGTATGCCCGTAAGCGCTGTCGCTGCAGGCTGCGTTGACTATGTTCTTCCCCCAAGAGCCATCGCCCACGAACTTGCGCGCATTGCCCGTCACCCCTATCTGGCGCGCGCCGAAGCTGCCGATATCGCCCCCGCGGAAAACACTGGATTGACCCTGGTTTTCAAGCTTCTGCGAAAAACCACTGGCGTGGACTTCACTCATTACCGGCAGAGCACCATCCTCCGCCGCATTCAACGCCGCATGGTCGTTCACAAAATCGACAGGCTCGACGAATATGTGAAACATCTTCAGAGCAATCCGCCGGAGCTCAAGGCCCTTTACCGGGACATGCTCATCAACGTCACCAGCTTCTTTCGCAATCCCCGCGCTTTCGACGCCCTGAAATCCACCGTTTTTCCCGCCATTCTCAAGAACCATCCCCCGGAAGCCAGCATCCGCATCTGGACCCCCGGATGCGCTTCCGGCGAAGAAACCTACTCTGTCGCCATTGCCCTGCTCGAGTTTCTCGGCGACAAATCCTCCCAGGCAAACATTCAATTTTTTGGCACCGACGTCAGCGAATCGAGCATCGCCAAGGCCCGCGCCGGCTCTTACCCCGAAAACATCACGGCTGACGTCTCCCCCGAGCGCCTCCGCCGCTTCTTTACCAAGGTCGAGGGGCGCTACCGCGTCACCAAAAACATTCGCGACATGTGCATTTTTGCCCAGCACAACATTCTCAATGATCCCCCGTTTTCTCAGATGGACCTCATCGCCTGCCGCAATCTCCTCATTTATCTCGAGCCCGTTCTTCAGAACAAGGCCATCTCTTTATTTCACTACGCGCTCCGCCCAGGCGGCTATTTGCTTCTGGGAGCTTCCGAGGGTGTGGGCACGGCGGGCCATTTGTTCTCCACGGAGGACCGCGCGAACAAGATTTTCCTCAAGAAAGCTACTTCCGTGCGTCAGCCGGTCACTTTTTCCATGCATCATCATGCCGAGCGCGTGCAAGACGAACCTCTCCGCGTTCCTGCAAAACTCGATTCCAGTTGGAACTATCTCGAAGCCCAGAAGGAATTCGATCGCCGCCTGCTCAGCCAATACTCTCCAGCCACGGTCTTCATCAATGAAGACATGGAGATTATCCATACCCGTGGCGGCGTGAATCGTTTTCTCAAGCTGGCCCCGGGCCGCCCCAGTCTTAGCATCATGAAGATGGCGCGCGAGGGGCTGCTCCCCGATTTGCGCAGTGCTATCGCCAAAGCCAGGAAGGAAAACGTCACCGTTCGCAAGCACAATATCCAGATCAAGGACGGCAATGGCAATGGCGCGCCACGCTCCGATTCCGAACGCCTCGTGAACTTTGAAGTGGTGCCCGTCAACCTGGGTAGTCTCAAGGAATTGTATTTCATGATTGTTTTCGCGGATTCTCCGGTCATCCCGCGCCCGGCTCCTGCTTCGCGTTCCGCCCGGGCCGAGCGCGAATCGCAGGTTGTGTCCGGGAAAATCACCAGGCTCGAGCAGGAGCTCGCCGCCACCAAGGAATATCTCCAATCGGTCATCGAAACCCAGCAAGCCACCAACGAAGAGTTGCAGTCCGCCAACGAAGAGATCCTGTCCAGCAACGAAGAGCTGCAAAGCACCAACGAAGAGCTGGAAACCGCCAAGGAAGAGCTGCAATCCGCCAACGAGGAGTTGAGCACCGTCAACGACGAACTGCGCAGCCGCAATCTCGAGGTCAATCAGATCAACAACGATCTGACCAACCTCTTCGCCAGCATCTATTTCGCCGTGGTCATGGTCGGCAGCGATCTCACCATTCGCCGCTTCACGCCCCAAGCCCAGAAATTTCTCGGCCTCATCCCCGCGGACGTCGGCCGGCCCCTGACAAACATCAACCCCCCCGTCGAGGTCCCCGACCTCCAGTCTCTGGTCTTGCAGGTGATGGCCACCTCCGCCCAGGTGGATCGCGAGTTTGCCGATCGCCAGGGTGGGCGCTATCAGGTCCGAATCCTTCCTTACCGGACCCTGGACAACAAGATCGACGGGGCGGTCATCACCTTTGTGGACATTTCCAACCGCGCGCTAGGCGAGTCTGGCTAGCCTCCCTCGATCTCCCCCTGCGTATCGTTGCTGCCCATTGACTTTGTCCTCGGTATCATATTGACAATTCTCCTAGACGGTAGATAATAAGTATGTAGCGTAGGGTCCGGCTCAATCCTTACATTGGGACTTTTTAATGGAGCCAAGGTTTGCTTTTACTGCGCAGTTTTGGGGCAACGGCGGTGTTGTGTGTCGCGCGGTGGAAGATCGCCCTGGACCTGTTGTCGAGCAGCAGTTTGGCCAGTTTCCCACTTGGACGCAAGCTAACGACTGCGCCTGTAAACTGAACGAGGGCTTGGGTCTCGACACCGTCGACGTCCGCCAAATCGTAACCAGCTCTTTTCTTGCCACTGCTTATGTCCTTCAGGCGGCTCTTACCGCCAACCGTTCGTGGATAAATTCCCCCGTCAGGCTTGCTACCCGTGCGGCCCACAGGAGCT
>WNES01001480.1_pt1 | contig 11008 bp, 10 predicted proteins | sample 5399931 | NCBI WGS metagenome assembly WNES01 (sample SAMN13153332, study PRJNA577476) | soil metagenome | isolation source: 20 cm grassland meadow soil 2 days after 3rd rain plot 5 | place: USA:California | collected 2015-11-11
CCGTATTCGAGGTGGCCGACTACCGCGAAATTCCTTATTATTTTGGAGTGAACCACTGCTGGATGACGATCAAGCGCGGTCGCGTGATCCATGCCGCCAAAGATTCCAAGAGCTAGCTATACCGGCAAGCCCGTCCGGAGACTAAAACTTCCGAAAATCGGGCCGACGAAGACGACGAACTTCTTCGAAGAGTATCTTTTTGCGCTGCTGGCGTTCGTTTTTTTTGCGGTGACCATTCTGGGGAAGGCGGGCGGCTTCAGTGCTTACAATGCGGTGGTTATTGGCGCTTGGGTGACCGCCATTCTTTGGTGCGCGCATCAATTAAAGGACTATTTTACGGAGAAATCGAAGACGGAGAATGGGAAAACTTCCGCGCCGCAGCCTCAGGCGGCCACCGAAACGGCGAAGGGACCTTTGCCGCTTCCATCCGGCATGAAGCCCATGATCGGGCTGCAATGGCCGGTGAAGTCGGGGGCTCGGCCTTCGTGGCCCAAATTACCGCCCAAATTGCCTAAGGAACAGCGTGCCGCTCCGGAGCCGCAAGCAATTCAGCCTGCGGCAACGTCGAACCAGACATCACAGACAGATTCCAATGAGAAAAAGCGCGCCTTCGTTTACGAGCGGCCCACGCTGCCGGACCGCAAGCCGAAACTGCCGAACAATTGGGGCGATTTGAACGATCAGAAACCAAAAGACAAGAAGCGGGACCACAAAAAACCAAAACGATGAAAAGACTGATTGAATGCGTTCCGAATTTTTCTGAAGGCCGGGATTCCGCGAAGGTGGATGCTCTCGTTGGAGCGATGAGCAGCGTTCCAGGCGTGTATGTGTTGGACCACGAGATGGACGCGGACCACAACCGGTCGGTGATTACGCTGGCGGGTGAGCCGGATGCCGTGGCCGAGGCGGCGCTGCTTGGCGTGGGCAAAGCAATGAAGTTGATCGACCTGACCAAGCACACGGGCGCGCATCCGCGTGTGGGAGCGGCGGACGTCGTGCCGTTCATTCCCATTGATGGCGTGACGATTGAAGACTGCGTGGCGCTGGCACGCCGAGTGGGCAATGAAATTTGGACCCGCTATCGCATTCCCGTTTTCTTCTACGAAGCGGCGGCGACTCGGCCGGAACGCGTGAATCTGGAAAACGTGCGGCGGGGGCAATTCGAAGGACTGCGCGAGGAGATGAAGAAGAATCTCGACCGTCAACCCGATATGGGGGAGCCTAAAGTTCACCCCACGGCCGGCGTCACAATAGTGGGCGCGCGGAAGTTTTTGATCGCCTACAACGTGAACCTGAACACCTCAGACGTGAGCATCGCCAACAAGATTGCCAAAGCCATCCGATTTTCCTCGGGTGGGCTGCGTTATGTGAAGTCCATGGGCGTGGAATTAAAGGCGCGCAACCTGGCACAGGTTTCCATTAACTTGACCGACTTTGAACAGACGCCCATGCATCGCGTGTATGAAATGGTGAAGCGCGAAGCAGAACGGTTTGGGGCGATGCCCGTGGGGAGCGAGATCGTCGGGTTGGTGCCAAAAAAGGCGCTGGAAATGGCGGCAGACTTTTTTCTGCAACTGGAGAATTTTTCTCCCGCGCAAGTATTTGAGAACAAGCTGGCCGACGCACTGAGCGACGCGCCGGTGATGACAGCAAAGGACGGAAGACTGGCGGGACTGGCACGGCCTTTTCTGGATGCGTTGGCGGCGCCGAGTGCGACGCCGGGCGGCGGAAGCGCTTCGGCATTCGCCGCTGCGCTGGCCGCGTCGCTCGGACAAATGGTTGCGGGGCTTTCGCGGAAAAAGAAATCGCAGGCGGCCTACGTGGAGCAGCTCTCTGCGGCGTTGGATGAAATGCGGAGAACCGCTGACGAGCTTGCCGAAGCGATTGACCGGGATGCGGAGTCTTACGACGCGGTGATGGTGGCTTTCAAATTGCCACAGGGAAACGCGGAAGAGACCGCCCGGCGTGAAGCCGCCATTCAAAAGGCAACCAAGGGCGCGGCGGAAGTTCCACTGCAGGTGGCCGAGCGGACGGTTGCCCTTTTCGAACGACTGGGACAACTGGAAGGTATCGTCGCCGCATCCATGCGTTCAGACTTGCATGTAGCACGAATGATGGCCGATGCAGGGGCCCGCGGAGCATTGGCTAATGTCGAGATCAACCTCGATGGATTGAAGGATCCAACTTACGTCGCATCTATGCGGGCGAAGGCCGCGGCACTGCGCCAGCGATTGGGCGATGCGCCCCGCGCCACAAGCGCGTAGAATCAATACTCCCTCGGCCCTTCCCGAAAGGAGCATTTCATGAGAGTCATCACGGCGATCGGCAAGGCCGGAGCCGCGGCCATCGTGACAGCGATTCTGCTTGCGGCGCCAAAGCCTGCGCGCGCAGGCCGCCTGGGCACGGACGTGATCGCGCTTTTCCCGAAAAACATCGGCGAATTTGCCTATGCCGACCTGAAGAAAGCGCGGTCGCAGAAATGGTTTCCGCAGCTCCAAGAGCAGATGATTCCGGAGAAGTTCAAGCAATTCGAGAAATTTCTCGCGTCTGCCGGCGTAGATCCGAATTCGCAGGTGGATGAGCTGGCCTGGGGACTCGTGGCGGAAGGGCTGAGTACGAAGACCGAGGGCGCCGGCTCGTCGGCAGTTCCCACGGGCGAAGAGGTTGTCGGCGTCGCGCTCGGCACGTTCAACCCCAACTCGACCGAAGCGTATTTCAAACAGCAGAAGTTGCCCACCTTCAAGGCCCGGAGTTACACGCTCTATTCTTTTGGCAGCGGCACGGGGGCGAACGACCTGTTTTTCTTGTTCATTGATTCAAATACCGCCGCGTTTGGACACCGCGAGGTCCTGGAAAAAATGGTGGAAGTGCGTTTTGGCGCAGAGGAAGGTTTGCTGACGAACGACCAGATCTTCCCGCTGATCAACGAGGCCAACGGCAACGGCGTGGTCTGGGCGGTCCTGAATCCCGCGTATACGCGGCTGGCCATGCAGCAGCTTGCGCCGGAAGTCGAGCAGTTTCCCGAGGCCGCGAAGCTGGTTGCGCGCATGCAGAACCTGATTATCAACGTGGACGCCAGCAGCGGCATTGATGGAAAGTTCCAAGCTGTTTGCGGTTCTGTGGAAGATGCGAACACACTGGGCCAATTGCTCCAAGCAGGGTTCCTCTATAAGCGCTATCAGGCACAAAAAGAAAATCCGGACCTCGCTGACCTGCTGGACCAAGCAAAAATCGTACCCGCGGGGGACCGCGTAACGCTGCGCATGTCGTTGAGCGATGACCAGATGACCTCGCTCATTCGCAAAAATACGTTTGCCCTGAAGATGTAGGAGACCGAAATTCAGTTGAAAAAGAAATCGGCCGGACTGAGCTTCAATCCAGCGCATTCCGCTTTTGACACCGTCTACAGACTGGGAGCCACCTGGCCAAGGTATTTGGTCAGGCGCGTCACGCTTTCCTTGCCGTGTGTTTCGTGTTGCACGCGATCGACGCCCTCCGGCGTTCTCGCGTCTCCGAGATGTTTCAGTCTGTTTGCCGAAAAGCCAGTAATGGTGTGCATGCCAACAGCGGGGCTGGCGTCTTCATGCGAGAGGGAAACCTCAAGGCGATCGGAGAAACGCGCAAAATCAATCTCTAAATGAGGATGCTTCCCGGCCAAATGCTCGAAGGCTTCCAGGCACGCTTCCATGACCGCGGATTGCAGCCGGGCCACCGCTTCGCTTTCCAGACCCGCGGCGTCTGCCAGGAAACGGGCTACGCCACCTGCCGCCGCTGCCAGCCGCGCGTCGGCGTCAATGCACATGTGCAGGTTTTTGGCTTCAGTGGCCACGGCTCGTAGCCAGCGCAACGTCGCAGGCTTCCCGGCAATCCGGGCAGTAATAGAGGCCGTCGGCGCAGAGACGGATGTTGGTCTGCCCTTTGCAAATGGTGCAGTACTTCTCGCAAGTGCAGCGTGACTCCGGCATGTCGCACTGCACACAAACGGTAGGACCGTCCATAGCGCGCCCTCTAGAAAACTGTACCTGAGCTGAGCCGCGCGCGGCAAGGCGAACGTGCGCAAAGGGCCGTGAATCTTGCATGCGCTCGCTGAATCGTGGAAGTCCTCTGATTTTGACCCCTTGGGAAGCGCATGTTAGTATCGGTCTCTGCCCGAGCGATGGGAATGGATTCCTCCACAATTTCTCCCGTGAACGAGCTTCGCAAAACGCCGTTGAATGCATTGCACCGCCGCCTTGGCGCGAAAATGGTCAATTTTGGCGGCTGGGACATGCCTGTCGAGTACTCCTCGAGCGGCGGCTTGATCGCGGAACACAAGGCAGTTCGGGGAAGCGTGGGAGTTTTTGATGTCAGCCACATGGGCGACATTCGCATTCGCAGCGGCAAGCAACCTGGCGGAGCGCTGGCGGCAACGCAACACATCACCATGAACGATGCGTCCAAGCTGGCCATCGGCCAGGCGCAGTATTCGGCGATGCTTTACCCCGAAGGCACGTTTGTGGACGACGTGATCGTGCATCGTCTGGGTGAAGATGATTATCTGCTGGTGATTAACGCAGGCACGCGGGAGAAGGACATCAACTGGGTGCGCGAGAACACCAAGGGTTTCGATTGCGTGGTGGAGGACTTGAGCGACGCGTACGCGCAATTGGCGATTCAAGGGCCGCGAGCCGCGGAGGTCGTGCAGAAACTAACGGACGCGGATTTAAGTACAATTAAAAACTATTGGTTCACCCACGGTGCCGTGTGCGGGTTGAAAAATACGTTGCTTGCGCGCACGGGCTATACGGGCGAAGACGGATTCGAAATCTACGTGCCCTCCGATGTCGCGACCAGCGAACGGGTGTGGAATCAGGTAATGGAATCAGGGCGCGGATTCGGCATCGTTCCCTGCGGCCTGGGCGCGCGCAACACGCTCCGGCTGGAATCAAAGATGGCGCTGTATGGGCACGAGATCAGCGACAAGATCAACGTGTGGGAAGCGGGCCTGGATCGCTACTGCAAAATGGAGAAGGGCGACTTTATCGGCCGCGCCGCGCTGGAGCCTGCCAAAACCGCGGGAGTGAAGCGAACGCTTGTGGGCATCGAGATGATCGACCGCGGCATTGCGCGCGACGAGTATTGTTGCTGCGACGAAAGGGGCGAACGCATCGGCGTCGTGACGAGCGGCTCGCCTTCGCCAACGCTTGGCAAAAACATTGCCCTGGCGTACGTGCCTCCTCCATTTTCAGCGATTGGCACCATAATTTACGTGGAAATTCGTGGGCAAAAGTACAAGGCCCAGGTGGTTGCAACTCCGTTTTACAAGCGGCCCAAGAAACAGGCAGCCGCTTAGGGAGAATTTGTGAAAACTCTTGCAGCGTTTGTTTTGCTTTGGGTGGGGCCGCTGGCTTTGGGTCAAAACGCGGCAACCGGCAAACCAGCGCCAACAAAGACCGAGCCAGCGATCACGCAATCAGCAGCACCGACAAAGACGCAGGAACCGGCTTCCAAGGCTTCAGTAAGGGTGGATCCTGAAAAAGAAGCAGCCATTCGGAAGCTGTTCGAGATTCAAGGTACGCGGAGCTCCATGGTACAAGTGCTTGCTGGAATGAGCGAGAATATGAAGCCGACGCTCTCCAAGATGCTGCCGCCAGGAGAATATCAAGACAAACTGATTCCTCTGTTTTTTGAAAAGTTTCAGGGCAAAATGAAAACGGGCGACCTGATGGACTTGATGGTTCCGATTTACGACAGATATCTCACAAAAGAGGATGTCAACGGGCTGGCGCAGTTTTACCAGACACCGTTGGGAAAAAAGATGCTTTCGGTATTGCCCCAATTAGTCATCGAGACTCAGACCGCAGCGATGAACATGGGACAAGAGCTGGGGCGACAAGCCATGATGGAAGTTCTGACAGAACACCCGGACTTGCAGAAAGCTTTGGAAGATGCCGGGGCACGAAAGAATTAAGGGAGAGTTCCGCAATCCAAGAACGGTTTAGCACAAGATCGTATTCGAAAGGCTGCAGAGGAGATTGTAAATGGGATATCCCAAAGACCGGCGCTACACCAAGGAGCATGAATGGATGGATGTGAAGGGGGACCTCGCCACCATCGGCATCACCGATCACGCTCAGCACGAATTGGGCGACGTGGTGTTCGTCGAACTGCCCAAGCCCGGCGCGAAGGTCGAGACGGGTAAATCCTTTGGCACGGTGGAGTCGGTAAAGGCCGTCAGCGAAATCTACGCACCCGCGAACGGCGAAGTGATTGAAGTAAACAGCGAACTTCAGAATAAGCCGGAAACCATCAATAGTGACCCGCACGGAGCCGCGTGGCTGATCAAAGTGCGCCTGACGAACGCCGCAAGGATCAGCGACTTGATGGATGCGGCCGCGTACGAAGCCTACATCGCGGAGAAGGGCAAGGAAACCTCCGCCTAATGCGCTATCTCCCGAAGAGCGCCGTCGAGCGGCAGGAAATGCTGGCCGCCATCGGCAAAAGATCGATTGACGAATTGTTTTCCAGCATTCCGGAGAAATACCGGCTGCCCGAAGCGTTGAAGATTCCCGGGCCGTATTCGGAAGCGGAGGTCATCCAGTATTTCAAAGAGCGCGCGGCAGAAAACGCGGCGGAATACACGAGCTTTCTCGGCGCGGGCGTTTACAACCATCTGCGTTCCGTAGTGACGGACACCATCATCCAGCGCGGGGAGTTCCTCACTTCATATACACCGTATCAGGCGGAAATTTCACAGGGCACACTGCAGGCGATCTTCGAGTTTCAAACTTTGATGTGCCAGCTCACGGGGCAGGACGTCGCGAACGCTTCGATGTACGACGGCTCGACGGCCACGACGGAAGCGGTGTTGATGGCAGAGCGGCTAACGCAACGACGGCGCGTGCTGGTGGCGCGCTCGGTGCATCCGGAATATCGCGAAGTGCTGAAGACCTACGCGAAGAATTCCGGATTGCGCATTGAGGAGATTCCTTTTACCACGAGCGGGACCGTTGATGTGAAAGCGTTGCAGGCTGCGTTGAAAGACGACGTAGCCGCGGTTGTTGCGCAATCCCCGAATTTTTTTGGAGCCATCGAAACGTACGCGCCATTGGCGGAAGCGGCGCACGCGGTTGGCGCGATGTTTGTCGTGGCGATTGCCGAGGGCGTCTCGCTGGGGCTGCTCCGTCCACCCGCGGAGGCGGACATTGTCGCGATGGAAGCGCAGAGCTTCGGTTTGCCGCCGAGTTACGGTGGACCGTTTGCCGGCGTAATTGCCGCGCGCGAAAAGTATGTGCGCCAGATGCCGGGGCGGCTCGCTGGTCAGACCACCGATTCCGAGGGGCGGCGCGGATTTGCGCTGACGCTGGCTACCCGCGAGCAACACATTCGCCGCGAGAAAGCCACTTCAAACATTTGCACGAACCAGGCGCTTTGCGCGCTGGCGGCCACGGTACACCTGACGCTTCTGGGCAAAGAAGGCTTGCGCGAAATGGCGGAGCAGAATTTCTCAAAAGCGCAGTTTGCGTTGGGCGAGTTGCTGAAAATCCCCGGCGTGCGGCGAACGTTCGACGCGCCTTTCTTCAACGAGTTCACGGTCGAGCTGCCGCGCTCGGTGAAAATCGTGAATTCTCAACTGCTGCGCGAAAAAGTTGTCGGGCCGTTAGCGCTGGGTACGTCTTATCCGGAGCTGACCAAACGCGCGCTCGTATGCGTGACGGAAACAACGCCCCGCGCGGAGATTGAGCGATTTGCCGGCGCGGTGAAGCGGGCGCTGGAACAGCCGATTTAGGAAAATATGAACGAAACAATCAGAAAAGTGTCGCGGCACGTAAATCAGAACGAAGGACTGATCTTCGAGAAATCGTCGCCGGGAAAGCGCGCGTTCGAATTGCCGCCACTGGATGTGCCGGCCGCGGAACCAGCCAAAGCGCTTGGCGCACATCATCGCAAGGAAGGCGTCGAAGGCTTCCCCGAAGTGAGCGAAATCGAAGTGCTGCGCCACTTCACGCGGCTCTCCACCTGGAATCACGCCATCGATCTTGGCATGTATCCGCTCGGCTCCTGCACCATGAAGTACAACCCGCGCGTGAATGAATTCGTGGCGCGGCTCGAAGGAATCGCGACGGAGCATCCCTATCAGCCGCAAGAACTCTCGCAAGGCTGCTTGAAAATCCTGCGCCTGCTGGAAAAATGCCTGCTCGAAATTACCGGGATGGACGCCATTACGTTGCAGCCGGCCGCAGGCGCGCAAGGAGAGCTCACCGGATTGCTTTTGATTCGCGCATACTTGCAGAAGCAGGGCAGCCCGCGCAAGAAAGTGCTGATTCCCGATTCCGCGCACGGCACAAATCCAGCCACCGCCGTTATTGCGGGCTACGAAGTCGAAAACATCAAGTCCGAATCGCACGGACAAGTGGACGTCGAAGCTTTGCGCAAATTGGTGACGGAAGACGTTGCGGCGCTGATGATCACCAATCCTTCGACGCTGGGGATTTTCGAACAGCGCCTGCCGGAAATTGCGCAGATCTTGCACGCGAAGGGCGCGCTACTCTACATGGATGGCGCAAACATGAACGCGCTCGCAGGAATCACGCGGCCGGGCGATCTTGGCGTCGATGTGATGCACCTCAACCTGCACAAGACTTTTTCAACGCCGCACGGCGGTGGAGGGCCGGGCGCGGGTCCTGTGGCGATGAAGAACATTCTCGAACCATTCCGGCCGGTGCCGATCCTGGTGGAAAAAGAAAACGGTCGGCTGGCGCTGGAGCCCGTGCGGCCGGATTCGATTGGGCGCGTGAGGGCGTTCAGCAGCAACTTTGGAGTGCTGGTTCGCGCGCTCGCGTACATTCTTGCGTACGGTCCTGGCGTGCGCCAAGCCACCGAAGACGCGGTCCTCAATGCGAATTACATTCGAAAGCACCTCGAAGGCGTTTACGACCTGCCCTATTCCTTGCCCTCGATGCACGAAGTGGTTTTCAGCGACGCGATTCAAAAGAAAAACGGCGTAAGCACCATGGACATTGCGAAAAGGCTGATTGACTACGGCTTTCATCCCTACACGACCGCATTTCCGCTGATTGTGCCGGGCGCGCTGATGATCGAACCGACCGAATCCGAGTCGCGAGAGGAGTGCGACCTGTTCATTGACGCGATGAAATCCATCGCTCAAGAAGCTGCAACACAGCCGGAAATCGTGAAAACCGCTCCGCACACCACGCGGGTCCGGCGGCTGGATGAGGTCGGCGCGGCGCGCAAGCCGGTGCTGCGCTGGAAACCTGCGGCGCCTCGCAGCACCGCCGCTGATTAGACACACCACGCCGCAGGACCCGGATTGCACTTCTTATCGCTCTGCTAAACTTAGGTGACTTCTTTTCCCTCGAAGATTGAAGAACACATGAATTTCGAGATCGAAGACTGGCTACCCAAATCTGTAATCCTGCTGCGCAACTACGACCGGCACAAATTTGTTTCGGATTTGATCGCCGGTGTCACCGTGGGCCTCGTCGCGCTGCCGTTGGCGATGGCCTTCGCAATCGCGTCAGGCGTACCACCGCAAGCAGGTTTGTATTGCGCGATTGTCACCGGTTTTTTAATTTCCGCACTGGGCGGCTCGAAAACGCAAATTGGCGGCCCTACTGGGGCCTTCGTGGTAGTGGTTGCCGGCATCATCGCAAAGCACGGCATTGATGGCCTGTTCATGTGCACGATGATGGCAGGAGTGCTTCTCGTGCTGCTTGGCATCACGGGCATGGGCACGATGGTGAAATATTTCCCGCGGCCAGTCGTTGTCGGCTTCACCAATGGCATCGCGATTCTTATCGCCAGCACCCAGATTCGCGACTTCTTCGGCTTGAAGATGGATCATGTCCCCGGTGATTTCTTTCATCGCATGAAGGCGTTTGCCCTGGCGTGGAATACCTTCTCCATGCCTGCGACAGCGGTTTCCATCCTTTCGATTGCCGTGATGATTTTTTGTTTGAAGTACGCGAAGAAGATTCCAGGCGCCATTCTGGTCACCTTCGGCGCGACCGCCGCGGTGATGCTTTTCCATTTGAATGTGGAAACCATCGGCACGCGCTTTGGGGGCTTTCCGAAAGGGCTGCCAACCATCGTTATGCCGCACTTTCATTACGACATTTTTCGGCAATTGCTCTCTTCCGCCTTTACAGTGGCCATGCTTGGAGCGATCGAGTCGCTCATGTCCGCCGTCGTATCCGACCGCATGAGCAACGACAAGCACAATCCCAACGTGGAATTGATCGGCCAGGGCGTGGCAAACATTATTTCACCGCTCTTCGGCGGCCTGCCCGCCACGGGCGCGATTGCGCGCACGGCGACGAACGTCCGCTCCGGCGCGAAGTCTCCCGTTGCGGGAATGATTCACGCGCTTACGCTGCTGGCGATCGTCTTGTTTGCCGCGCCGCTTGTGAAGAACGTTCCGCTCGCAGCCCTCGCCTCCATTCTGATGATCGTCGCGTACAACATGGGCGATTGGGAGGAAATCCCGGAAATTCTGAAACTGAGCGTCGCGGACATTGCCGTTTGGTTTCTCACCATGACCCTGACCGTGGTAACGGATCTGACCTTTGCCGTGGAAGTTGGCATGGTGCTCGCCGTGCTCATGTTCATTCGCAAAGTCTCCCGCACCACTACGGTAAGCCCTGTAACCAAAGATTATGTGGAAGACAGCCGCGTACACGTGCTTCAGGGGAAAGACATTCCCGACTATGCGATTGTCTATCGCATTCATGGGCCATTTCTCTTCGGCGCTACGGACAAGTTTGCGGACATTCTCCACTCCATTGATAGGCTGCCGCCCATCGTCATTGTGAGGCTGCGCAACATGACCGCAATTGACGCCACAGGCCTCGGCGCGATTCGCGATCTCGCGGACACGCTGCACCAATCTGGACGGTCACTTTTGCTTTGCGGAGCGAGAGAGCAACCTTCGCAGTTGATGAAACAGGCGGAGTTCGAGCGCCACGTTGGCGCGGAGAATATTTGCGGCAGTATCACCGAGGCGATCGAG
>WNES01002277.1_pt1 | contig 10992 bp, 12 predicted proteins | sample 5399931 | NCBI WGS metagenome assembly WNES01 (sample SAMN13153332, study PRJNA577476) | soil metagenome | isolation source: 20 cm grassland meadow soil 2 days after 3rd rain plot 5 | place: USA:California | collected 2015-11-11
CAAGGAGGTAAGTTTCAGCACAATGCGCAGCATCGCGGAAACGCTCCTTATGGGAATAGGCAAACAGCGAACAAGTTCGGCGGAAGAGGCCCGGGTGGCGCTGGTGGCGTAGGACGCCCCGGTGGAGCCGGCGGTGTAGGTGGCGCTGGCGGCGTCGGAAGACCCGGCGGAGCCGGCGGTGCAGGTGGTGCTGGTGGAGTCGGAAGACCCGGCGGAGCTGGCGGTGCAGGTGGTGCTGGCGGGGTCGGAAGACCCGGTGGAGCCGGCGGTGCAGGAAAGCCCGGCGGTGCCGGTGGCGCGGGCGCGGGAGCTCGTCCAGGTGGAGGCGGAGCTGGAGCTCGCCCAAGTGGCGGTGGAGCTGGAGCTCGCCCAAGTGGTGGTGGAGCTGGCGCCCGGCCGGGTGGAGGTGGCGCGGCGGCTCGGCCCGGTGGCGGTAGCGCCAAGAACCAAGTCGGTAACCGCAGCGCATCATCCCGGCCTAGTTCCGCTTCTCGCGGCGGAGGAGGATTTGGCGGCGGCGGTAGCGGAAACTACGCGCGAGCCAGCAGCAGCAGAGGCGGTCATAGCATGGGCGGCGGAGGAATGAGTCGCGGTGGAGGCGGCGGCGGTCGTGGTGGCGGCGGTCGCGGTGGTGGCGGAGGAGGCCGGAGATGAAAAAAGCTCGGTGAGAAAACACAAATGAAATCGAAAGCAAATATTATGACTTCGTCGAAATTCTTCGTGATTGCTTGCGCGATCGTTAATTGCGCTTTTCTTGTTCTGGCCTCGCAAGGAGCGCCAGAGCAAAAACAAGAGTCAACTGCGGCGGCGTCGCAGCCACAACAAAAGCAATTCGACACGCCGAAACAGGCAGCCGACGCTCTTATTCAAGTAGCGGCAAATTTCGATGTCGCCGCGACTAAGGAAATTCTGGGACCGGACGGCGAGGATATTATCAGTTCCGAAGATCCCGTGATGGACAAAAACCGCGCGCTGGCATTCGCAGCCAAGGCGAAGGAAAAGAGCTCGACTCAAATCGACAAGAAAGATCCGAACCGCGCCATTCTCCTGGTGGGTAACGATGATTTTCCGCTTCCCATTCCGATCGTGAAGCGCAAAGGCAAGTGGTCGTTTGATACGAAAGTAGGTCGTGAGGAAATATTAAATCGGCGGATCGGCGCGAACGAGCTGAATGCCATTGAGATTTGTCGAGGTTTCGTCGAGGCACAGCACGAGTACGCTCAGGAAAAGCACGATGATTCAAAGGTGAACCAATACGCACAGCATGTCCTCAGCACGCCCGGGAAGCACGATGGTCTGGCATGGAAGAACGCCAACGGAACCTGGGAAGGGCCGGTCGGAGAAGAAGCGGCGAAAGCGCTGGAAGAAGGCTACAAGGCAGAGCGAGGTCAACCTTATCATGGTTACTATTTCAAGGTGTTAAAGGGGCAAGGACCTGCGGCCCCGATGGGAGAGATGGATTTCGTCGTTGGCGGTGCCATGATCGGCGGATTCGCCCTGGCCGCGGCGCCCGCTGAGCATCGGGTGACCGGAGTGCAGACTTTTATCGTCGGTCCCGACGGGGTCGTCTACGAAAAGAATCTGGGACCCGATACGCTGAAGACGTTTCAGAGCATGGATCGGTATAACCCTGACAAGACCTGGAAAGTAACTGAAGATGATGTGGAAGACGACTCACAGGAAGGTCAGTAACTCGAATCAGAAGAGCAACGGCAGCCTAACAACTGACCAGTGGACTTAGCCGTGCTGAACTGAGTCTTTGTTCTTGCAATTGACGTTGGGTCTCAACCTTCGCCTGAGTTTCGGTTAATCGCGGTGGCTGGTTGCGTCCTTTCTGGCTGGCGCATCCCAGGGTCACGCTTCGTTTCGCCGACGCGCTTCCGCTCTGCGTTTCTTCAGGCTCGATCATACTGACGCAGGTGCGCTGGCTTCAGCCTTCACCGAGATTCATAAAGCTGCTCAACGACTCAAGTGGTCCCGCACGTCTCTGAAATGTTTGGACGACGGTTTGCCGATCTTCTCCTGTTCTGCGTCACGTCAACAGAATTGGTCATCCTCTTTTTACTGACACCCACCTTCACGATTACAGACTGGATTTACGTCCTGCAACATTTGATCGTTCTAGGGATCGCGCTCACGCGGCGCCGACCGAAGGTGTGGGATTACTCCATAGTTTCCAGCATAGCGGTCGGGATCGCTTATGCTTATCCCTATGCCCAAGTCATCTATCTACGCTGGTCGCCCGGGCATGGGGCGTGGCCCGCAGCGGGGCTGGTCCTGGTAACGCTCGCGGCTGGCCTTAGTCTTGTTACGCTTCTTACTTTAGGGAGATTGTTTGGGGTCCGTCCGGCTTTGAGAGGTCTGGCGACCAGTGGACCTTACAGATTCGTCCGCCACCCGATGTATCTCTCGTACGTGCTTGCAGACATCGGGTACAACCTACAGGAATGGAATTCTGTCACGCTCCTCCTGGTGTTAGTCGGTTGGGCGTCTCTGGTCTACCGCATCCACGCGGAGGAGCGAGTACTCTCTCAACATGCCGAATGGCCAGCCTATGTCGTCTTGGTCCGCTACCGCCTTTTCCCGGGTCTTTGGTGAAAGCGCCGCTCGCTTACCTCCTGGTCTACCGTATCGGACCATCGTTTTGCTGCCGACCGCCATGGAAGACCGACTCGGTGTGGAACTTTGGAGGACTAGGCCAGCCATTCCGAAGATGCCGTTGATTTCGCATGACAAAATGCCGAGTCTTGTAGTTAGGTATTCGCAATGCGCCGTGTCCATCTCGCTGCTGGCATCGCGCGCTATGTCTGGGCCGCGCCCTGCACTGCGGTTGGTCTGTGCCTCGTGGCGCCAGCATTTTTGTTCGGTGCCACCGCCCGGGTGGTTGACGGTGCTATTGAAGTCGCACTTTCCGCGTTCAAATCGTCCAACTTTCTCCTTGGAGCGCTGCCCTTTAACGCGATCACGTTCGGTCACGTCGTATTCGCAAGCAGCCAAACAGAACTCGACCGCCTGCGAGCACATGAGCAGGCACCCACGTCAGGCAATACGAAAGGTGGGGAGTATTCTTCTTCGTGGCATACCCCGCTGCGAGCCTTTGGCAGTTGCTGAGGTGTCGCCGTCCGTACATAGACAACTGGTTCGAAGTCCAGGCGCGTGAGCGATCCGGTCACTGTTCATCGTGAAGTGAAAACCAACCTTCACCGGGCTCGTTTTGTTTGTGCCGATCGCGATTGCATTGCGGTTCTGGCCGGGTGTGGAGAACCCCACCGCGCTTTTCATTTGCTCGGCCATTGGCATTATTCCGCTAGCGGGATGGATGGGGCGCGCGACCGAGGCGTTGGCGACGCGAATGGGCGAAGGAGCCGGCGGATTATTGAATGCCACGTTCGGCAACGCGGCGGAACTAATCATTGCCGTGATTGCACTCTCGAAAGGCCCGAGCAGCGTGGTCAAAGCGTCGATTGTCGGCTCGATTATCGGCAACATTCTGCTCGTGCTCGGGCTGTCGATCTTGTGCCTCCGATGTTTTGTTGCCGTCTGTGGTCTGTAGGCCTAAAGTCCAACAATCGGATTGCGCAAAAGGCTGTAAACTTATTAGCGGCTATAAACATGACGACGATAACCGACATGGTTGCGCGCGGATGGGAGAACTTCGTCGCCCGCCCGAGGGGCCCGCTGAATTTGCGGTTTATCATTCAGCCTACGCTCGCCTCTATTATCGCGTTGCGCGCTGGTTTGAAGGACGCTAACGCAGGCCGGCCCGCTTACCTCTGGGCGGTTTTCACAAACTCCGATTACCGGAAAACTTTTCTGCATGGTGGCTTGAAAGATTTGCGCATCCCGGTTGTCGTCGGCACAACACTGGACGTAATCTACCAGATCATCATTCACCGCTGGGTCTATCCTTTGGAGCTGCTATTCACTGTGACACTGCTGGTTCTCGTGCCTTACCTCATTCTGCGCGGCCCCATGAATCGCATTGCACGTCGATTCGTCAGGGGCGGTGGGGCGGAGGCAGCAGGCAAGGATTCTGGACAACAAACTAAAACAATAACTTAACCCACAACCAAGAAAGGCAGACTGTTATGTCAGACACTCCGAAGCAAAACGATTGGACGAAACCCGCGGCCATGGCGATCCCGAAGGGGGGATTTTTCAAAGATAAAGTAGAGCAGGGACGCTACGGCCCCATATTCCCGAAGAGTCCCGCCTGCTATGGCTTCACGATCATCGCGAAGATCAAGCCAGGGCGCGAGGACGCTGTCCGCGGGTATGGGAACAAGATTGAAGAAACGATCAAGGGTCTTCCCGAAGCCCTCGAAGTGCTGCAGCTGCATTACCTGCGCTGGGTGCTCTTCGACATCAACAAGGAGACCTACTTCATGTATCAGGGCATTTTCGATACTGACTTCGACAAGTACACGGAGGACGCCGTAGCTCTCTTCGGCAAGTATGGCATCAACACGGTCTTCGAAAATCTTGAGGGATTTCCCGAAGACTGGAAGACGAATCCGACAGCGTTCGTCAAGTTTGTCAGGGAACACCAGTGTCCGAGCTTTCTAGAATACGGCGAATACCCGTATGTGAGCGCGAAAGAGATCAAAAAGGCGCTCAAGTTGAAGGCGGCGTTCTCGGAAGCGCTCGACCAAATGCAATAATTCACATGAAGGGCGTCAAACTCGAGTTCGACGACATCCAGCACATTCTCCTCACCCGTGCGCCGGCAATTACGGGACGGTATGAGTTCTTGTCCTTTCGCAACGCAGCTGGAGGACGGGCGTGGCTGTCAGCCATTTTGGAGAAAGTTCATTCCGCTGCGGCCGTGCGCGCGTCAGTGGGGAAAGACAAGCGATGGGTGTCGGTGGCATTCACATGGAATGGCCTGCGCGCGCTGGGTGTAGATGACACTTCGCTGGCCACGTTTCCTGAAGAGTTCAAACAAGGCATGGTAGCCCGCGCCGAGATTCTCGGAGACAGCGGCGCGAATCATCCTAAGAACTGGGTGGACAATACAGCGAGTCCAGAACTCCACGCCATCGTGATCCTTTTCGCCAAAGATCCGGCGGAGCGGGGGCGTTGTGAGTCTGAGCACAAAAAACTCATCGCGCAAGGCGAAGGAGTTGAAGTGCTCTCGTCATTAGACTTGGAAGCAGTGCCGCCACTCGGGTATGCGCACGACCACTTCGGCTACCGCGATCGGCTCTCTGAGCCGGCCATCGAAGGATCGGGCGACGAGCCGAGACCCGGCTTCGGCGGGTCAGTGAAGGCGGGCGAGTTCATTCTCGGTTATCCGGACGAGGACGGCCCGCCAGCGAACTTGCCGCAACCAGAAATCCTGTCGCGCAATGGTAGCTACATGGCCTATCGGCGCTTGCAGGAACATGTGGGCGCGTTCCGCGATTTTCTGCGACAGCATGGGGAGACGCCGGAGGAGCAGGAGCTCGTTGCAGCAAAGCTCATGGGCCGCTGGCGCAGCGGCGCACCGCTGGTGCTGGCGCCGCACAAGGATGATCCGGAACTCGGCGCCGACATGCAGCGGACCAATGACTTTAACTATAAGGAAATGGATCCACACGGTTATGCAGTACCGCTTGGCGCGCACATTCGCCGAATGAACCCGCGTGACACGGCGGCGAACATGAATCGGCGCCGCATGATACGTCGCGGAGCTCCCTATGGCCCGCACCTGCCTGAGGGCGCGCCGGAGGATGGGAAGGAGCGTGGAATCGCGTCCTTCATTATCTGCGCAAGCCTAGTCCGCCAGTTCGAGTTCGCGCAGAACGTGTGGATCAATGACAAGAATTTTCATGAACTTGGCAATGAGCGCGATCCGATCATCGGCAACCAAGACGGAACTCTGGAATACAAGATTCCAATGCGTCCGATTCGAAAAAAAATCACCGGGCTTCCAGCGTTTACGACTCTGCGAGGCGGCGCCTATTTTTTTCTACCGGGACTGAAAGCGCTTCGATATCTGGCGTCATTAGGCACCCCTAGATGAGAGGGAAGCAATTGATTAGGACGAAGCCAACTGGAAGGGAAATATATTATGAGCAGAATCGCTGAGGAAGGAGCACGAACTTACAATCAAATCCATCTACCCCGTAAATACACCGGCAAACGGCGGGTGAGTATCTACTGGACGTGGAGCTACCCATGGGAAAGCAACCGTGATGTCGCTGAACTGGATAACCGCTTTTCAACCATGACCGAGGTCCGGCGCGTAGCGTGGCCGCAGTATGAGACACCCGAGTGGAGTGCAGCCGAATTCCTCCAAGGAATCGCCGGCACGCTCGAGTTATTCCATGTTTCCACGCTCGACTTCCAGAAGTTGGTCGGAGAAATCACTGACCATCCTGTCGCCGTGTTTCAGCGCATTGATCAGGCGGGATTTAAGGTGCCGATTGATGAAGCGATTCTCGCAGACACGGACACCTTGATGGTATTTGGCCTTGACCATTTAGTGTCCGAGCAGGAAGCCGCGCCCGAGGAGATTGCAGCAATACGCGACTGGCTCAAACGCGAAGGAACCTGCCTATTGCTGGCGCCGCATCATGATGTGGGTTTCACCACCGATATGAAGCAGCGGCAAATGGAATACCGGCACCATCGTGATCCGCTCGTCCCCCGGCAGCAGCGGTTCGGACAATATACGCGCTCATTGATGAAAGGACTCGGTGTGCCGGTGATGAACAAATACGGGCTCCGCCCCGCAACCGTTAAAGGAACCAACGATTTGATGCCGGCGACAGCCTATAGAGACTTGGACAAACTCGGCTTGCTCGAGGGTGTTACCACCTTCAACTTTCATCCTCACCTTCCGCATTACGAAGTAACTACTACCGATACAAATTCCATCCGTCTGCTGGCGCGCCAGCCAATTAATCTCGAACGTCCCCATCCATTCGTGGAAGAGGGCAACAAGGAATTCAATTGTTTCCTCTGGATGCCGCCGGCGGACGAGCGTCCCGGCGATATCGTACTGGCTGACTCAACTATCTTCACAACGCTGTTTGGTGTTTCGGACAGTTTGAAGAACTTCTGGAGAAATCTCGCGACGATGAGGATGGGATGAGATCGTGTGCGCCGTGGTCGCCATCGGCAAAAGCGGCCCTGATGTGACGGAACACAGTCATTACGACTTTATCATCATCGGCGGCGGACCTGCCGGACAAGGTGCGGCCGAGTTCGCTACGCTCGCCGGACTCCGCACGTTAGTCATCGAGCGCAATATCCTTGGCGGGCTCGTGGTCACCACCGGTGGCGCGCCAACTAAAACGCTGCGCGAAGCTGCTCTATATCTCACTGGGTTTCGCGAACGCGCCCTTTACGGGCTGACAGCGCCCGCAGACATCGCTCTTGCGGTGGAACGCATGCGTGCGCGGACGGCGCAAGTGCGCTCAGCGATGCAAGACATCACTCGCTCCTTCTTCGACGATCTCGGCGTCGAGGTCGCTTACGGCTCGGCGCGTTTGGGGTCAGGGCGCACTGTCCTATTGACTCCCCGCGATGGTGACGGAAAGGAATGCTTCCTCACCGCCGAGAGAATTCTTCTCGCGACCGGGTCGCGCCCGTCCCGCCCGCCGAACATCCCGTTTGACGATCCAGACGTTTTCGATTCGGAAGGTCTACCGAAGCTTCAACGCATTCCTAAGAGCGTCTTGATCGTTGGAGGCGGCTCAATTGGCTGCGAGTTTGTTTCCATCTTCAACGCGTTCGGAATTCCGGTCACGTTGGTTCAACCAGGGGACCGCCTGCTGCGCGAAATGGATAGCGAGATGTCGCAGCTGCTGTGTCACGTATTTGAGAACTTCGGGATCCATCTTCTCTTCGGTAAACGCGTATGCGCTGCACAGCGAATCAACAACGAATTGAATGTTACTCTCGAAACGGGCGAAGTGCTGCGCCCCGACATTGCGCTGTTTGCGGCGGGCCGGACAGTCAATACGGAAGGGCTGGGCCTCGAAGCCGCCGGCGTGAAGTTAAACGCTCGCGGCGCCGTCGCGGTGAGCGACAAATTTGAAACCAGCGTTGACGGAATTTACGCGGCCGGTGACCTGATCGGGCCATCGCTCTCCTCGATCTCGATGGAACAAGGTCGCGTGGCGGCTTGTCATGCATTCGATCTCCGCTTTAAAGAAAAGATGGATCCGTTGCCGGTGTCGGCAGTTTATTCCGTGCCAGAGGTGGCCGGAGTGGGTTTGACAGAGGACAACGCGAAGAAGCAGCGCATTAATTACGAGGTGGGCCGTTGCAGCTTCGCAACGATCCCTCGCGGTATTATCGCGGGCCACTCCGAAGGGCTGTTGAAACTGGTGTTCCGCAAGGACGACCGCCGTTTACTCGGCGTGCACATCCTCGGCGAAATCGCGTCGGAGCTCATAGGGCTCGGACAAGCGACGATTCACACCGGAGGAACGATTGATGTATTCAATCGCTTAACATTTGCTACACCGACATACACCATGGCCTATAAGTTCGCGGCTTTCGACGGACTCAAGCGCTTGGCCGGCGAATCGGAGCCAAGCCCATGACGGAACGAGAGCACGCAGATGTTTCGCGTCGCAATCCAGACACGCTGGAAAAGCGTGAAACCAGTCGCTGGCTGGACATCGGCAGCGCAATTGTGCTGGCGCTGGCTACGATGGCGTCTGCTTGGTGTGGCTATCAATCTGCGCTGTGGAGCGGCGTGCAGACGTTCCGGCTAGCAGCTGTAAGTACGGCTGGCCGCGAGGCTGCGGCGCAATCCATGAAAGCATTGGAATTGCGTGGGCTGGATGCGAGCATGTTCATCTATTACGTCGAGGCGGAGGGACGTGGCGACACATCGCTCGAGGAATTTCTTTATCAGCGATTCCGTCCCGAGATGCGCAAGGCGCTCGACGCTTGGCTTAAGACCGATCCGCTCCATAATCCACATGCGCCGCTCACTCCGTTTCAGATGGCCGAGTATGTGCAGCCGGAGCTATTGGAAGCGCAACACCAATTCTCTGACCAGTATGTCTTGCTCACCGTGGTGTTCGCCACTGTCCTGTTCTTTGGTGGTATTAGTGGGACATTCCGCTCAAGGCGATTACAACTGACCGCTTTCGCCATCGCCGTTCTGCTGTTTGTTGTAACCGTCGTCGGCTTGGGGACCATGCCCATTTGTAACGAATGAAGAAGTCGTCGGCGGACAAATTCAGCGATTCCTCCGCCGTCGTTTTGATGCTGATAATCGGCGCTACTCTGAATCCTGCTGGTTTGCGTACGTATGGCGAAGAATCGACTTCCACCGCGTCCGCACCCGCTAACGAAAGAACGCCCGCGCCGGCTTCTGCGATTGACGCAACGATTTTCGAACGACCAAACCTAACCGGGGACTGGTTAGGCGCCCGCGATACTTTGTCCTCCCACGGCTTAACGCTGGAGATCAGCCTCACCCAGTTTTACCAAGGCGTGGTCGATGGCGGTAACGAGCGAGATTTCGAGTATGGAGGCAAGGTCGATTACTACGTGAATCTTGACGGCGGGAAGGCCGGCCTTTGGCCAGGCTTTTCGATCACGACGCACATCGAAACCCGGTACGGCAATGACGTGAACGAGATCGACGGCATGTTTTCCCTCGCCAATTTCAACATGGCGTTTCCAAAGGGGGAGCACGCCGTTACTGGCGTCACGGCGTTGAAGCTGACGCAACGGTTGTTTGACCATCTGCTGCTCATTGCAGGCAAGATCAACACCTTGGATGATTTTCGACTCAACTATACCGGTGGCAACGGCCTCGATCGATTCATGAACAGCGCCGTCGTCGCCAACGTCATCAACGGACGGACGATTCCGTATTCGACCTACGGCGCGGGCTTCGCCATGTTCGCCGACCAGGGTCCGGAGTTCACGTTTCTCGTTCGCGATCCCGACCATCACCCGACAACGACCGACCTCGACAAACTTTTCGCCCACGGCGCGTTGCTGACCGGCTCGTTGCGATTGCCGGTTGCGCCCTTCGGGTTGCCGGGCACGCAAGTGTTCGGCGGCAACTGGAGCAGCCGGCACTACACATCGCTCGACCCATCCGATTGGGAGAACGTTCCCGGTCAGGGTCTGCCCGCGCCCGAAGAATCTGGCTCGTGGGCGATTTGGTACAACGCCGACCAAACCCTCTGGATCAACTCCGCCAACACAAACCAGTGGCTCGGCGTCTTCGAAATGTCCGGCCTCTCCGATGGGAATCCAAACTCCGTTCGCTGGAATGTTACCGTCGGCCTCGGCGCCGGCGGACTTGTGCCCAGCCGGGAACACGACACGATGGGCGTGGCGTACTTTCACATCGGCGTGTCGGATGAGGTTAAGGATTTGCTGGCCAGTCAGCCCGGCCTCGCGCAGCGCGACGAACAAGGAGTCGAGTTGTATTACAACGCCGCGCTCAGTCCGTGGTGTCACTTGACCGCCGACCTGCAAGTCGCACAACCGAGCACGAAGGCTTTCGACACCGCCGTGCTGGCCGGCAGTCGACTGAAGATCGATTTTTGACGGAGTAAGTTATGGAAATAATGCAAAAAGACTAACATTGCGACCGAGGTCGCTTTTTGGTGTCGAGTATGCTGGCAAACACACCAACCAGAAAGGGAACGCGATTATCGAAATTCATCCCGACTAAACGCGCGACGTTGCTGAATTAGAAGCTTTGAAATTTGCACACGCTTTCACCGTCATCGCCTGCTGCATCGACGCGCTCTCGGCTGCTGCGCAAGAAGCCCCGCCGGGTCAAGCCGCAAAACTCGCCAAAAAACTCCAAAACCCCGTTGCATCTCTCATCAGCTTCCCGCTGCAAAGCAACTTCGACTTCCACATCGGTCCTTCAGACGAAGGCCGGCGCTACACCTTAAACATCCAGCCCGTCATTCCGAGATCGATTGGCAGTGATTGGAATCTTATCGTCCGCACGATCATTCCCTACATTCATCAGGAGGATGTTTTCAAAGGCCCCGCCCGAATTTTTGAAGAGGA
>WNES01003675.1_pt1 | contig 10952 bp, 12 predicted proteins | sample 5399931 | NCBI WGS metagenome assembly WNES01 (sample SAMN13153332, study PRJNA577476) | soil metagenome | isolation source: 20 cm grassland meadow soil 2 days after 3rd rain plot 5 | place: USA:California | collected 2015-11-11
CGAGGTCCAGGTCGAGCGCCGGCGCGGCACCGATCGCCGCGCGGGCCCCCAGCGGCGCGCGCGCGGGGAGCGCCGCACGCCGCCCCAGGGCTTCCGCTTTCTCGACCGGTCTTGATGCCCTGCGTCGCGTTCTTCATTGGGGTTGTTTGCCCCAGTGTGTGTAGGTGATTGAGCTCACCCCGAAGGGAATCGCTACATTCTGCGGGAATGAGCTACACACGAACACGTTGTCGAGGGCAAAGCTCCCGCTCATCGTGAAGTAACCGGACCCGGAGTTGGCGGGATCGCCCTCATCCTGCGTCACGGTCACGGATCCCCCTGTATGAATTGGACGAACCACGCGTCACACCCCGACGCGCTGGTCTGAAAACGACGACCGGCTGCGTAGGTGGCCCACTCAGCCGGTCTCGCGATTCGCTAGCAGCACCTTGGTCGATCGGCTATGCAGCGTCGAGCGCGCCCTCGATTGCGTCCTCGACGACCGCGAGATCGGCGAGCAGGTGCGCGCGGGCGCTCGGCGTCAGGCTTTCCACTCGGCGCACGCGTTCGAAACAAGCGTCGAGCAAGGCGAGTGCGCCGCAGAGATACCCGGTCGCTTGGTCGGCGACGGCCCAGATCCGCTCGAGTGCGCCGAGTGAGAGACCGGCCAACTCGAGAACCAACCGCTCCGGGCTGCGGCGCTCGATACCGGCAGGTGGCGGCGCGGGCACGTCGCTCCGCACGCGGGCCACATGCAAGCGGCTCGGGTCAAAGCGGCATGCCACCCAGAGACTCTTGTCGCCCACCGCCCCGACCCACGTTCCCAGAGCCGCGGCCACGTCGAATTCGATCGCGTCCCGCGGCGGATTCGGGCGGCTGGCAACCTCCGCCACCGCGAGCCCCCTCGCCACGCGCCACAATGTGACCACTCGCCCCCGTAGGGCGGCGCTCGTCTGGCGGAGGATGGCTTGACGTCGCTCGGTCAATCTGTGAGGTGCGGAGTCGCGCATGTGAGGCGCCTCCGTTAGGGTGTGAGGTGAAGACGTCACACCCCTGAGCGCAGGTAACGGGCGAGTTCTAGCCGTGTGCTGTCTGAAAGACTTACGCCGCGCGTGACACGGGTCCGGCCCGCTTGACGCCGCCCACGCGGCCGCATATAAAAGGGGACCGAATGACCGCCGAAGACGTCGCCGCGCAGCTCGCGCGCGAGCGGGCATTGAGGCAGGCCGATAAGATGGAGACGATCGGCCGGCTGACGGGCGCCATCGCGCAACAGTTCAACGAGCTCCTCACGGCGATCCTGACGAATCGCTGCCTCCGAACCGCGACCTCGACGAGCTGAAAGTCACGGCCCAGCGAGGGGCCGAGCTGGTGCAGCGGCTCCTCGGCTTCAGCCGCCACCACGTGCTCGACCTGCAGCCGCTGATCCTCACCGAGTTCGTGCGCGGCGCGCTCGACTCGCTGCGGCGCCAGCTTCCGGCCAACATCGAGGTGCAGTTCGAGGCGGACGAGGACGGCGGCGTCGTCGAAGCCGATCCCGCCGCAGTGAAGCAGGTCCTGCTGCACCTCGTGACCAACGCCCGGGACGCCATGCGGAACGGCGGCACGCTGCACGTCGAAGTGCGGCGCGCGCGGCTCGGGGCGGCCGATCGGCCGCTGCACGCCTGGGTCGAGCCCGGGTCCTACGTCAGCGTCGCGCTGAGCGACACCGGCGTCGGGATGGACGCGGAGACCCTGGCTCGAGTGTTCGAGCCGTTCTTCACCACCAAGCCCGTGGGCGTCGGCACCGGCCTCGGCATGTCCATGGCGTACGGCCTCGTGAAGCAGCACCGCGGCTACCTGCACATCTACAGTGAGGTCGGGCAGGGCACGACGGCCAAGGTGTACCTCCCCGCCGTGCGCGATCGGGGGATGTCGGAGTTCGAGTCCGTCGCCGACGAAAGCCTCCCCGGCGGGACGGAAGCGATCCTGCTGGTGGAGGACGATCAAACCATGCGTTTGGCCGCGCAGCAGCTCCTGTCGAAGGTGGGCTACCGGGTCCTTACCGCCGTCGACGGCCAGCAGGGACTCGACGCGTTCCGCGCCCACCGTGCGGACCTTCAGCTCGTGATCACCGACGTCGTGATGCCCAAGCTGAGCGGATTCGACATGTATGAGGTCATCCGGGGGGAGTCGCGCGGCGTGCGGGTGCTGTTCATGAGCGGCTTTCCCGCGCCGAACTTCCGAAAAACCGTCGGCCAGGATTCACACGTGGCGTTCGTCACCAAGCCGTGGACCGCGAGCGAGCTGCTCGCGCAAGTCAGGCTGCTGCTAGAGGCGCCGCAAGCCTAGTGGAGGTGGTGGAGGATGGTGAAGGTTCTGGAGGATGGTGGAGGACGGAGCGCACCTCCACCAACCTCCACCATCTTCCACCATCCTCCACGATCCTCCACCACCCTCGCTACTTCTCGTCGCGCGGCCCCTCCCGGTGCTGTGGCTGTTGCGTGGCGATGTAGGTGACGGCGTCCCAGGCGTTGTGAATGCCGATAAACAGCAGCAGCAGCGCCGTCGCGCCGATCACGAGGAGGCACACCGGGGGATCCCGCTGCACAGCGAGCGCGGCCACGAGCAGCGTGACGTACGCGATGAGCGGAAAGGCGCAGTGCCACAGCCAGTCTTCCAGCACCGGCACGTAGCGCGTCTGCCTGCGCGCCCGCCGGATGACCACCGCCATGTACACGATTCCCGCCACACCCACGGCGGCGAGGGAGAGCCCGGCGTGCGAGACCGCGCGCCACGGCACGCTCAGGATCGCCGACATGAGCAACACCGCGCAGAAGTGCACGACAGTGGGCGTGCCAAAGGCGCCTACCTCCGGCCCGAGCGAGCGCGCCTCGGCCCCGAGCACGACCACCACGAATTGCAGACCCGTCAGCGCCGCGGCCGACGAGCCGATGATCACGTAGAAGTTTTCCCAGGCGCTGAACGGCGTTGACTCCACGATGGATCTCCCCTGCGAGGGTAAGCACTGCCGCGGCGGTAACATGCAGAACGCCCGTCCAGGTGGCGAGGGCGTCCATTGCGCCATCGATTAGATTCTTGCATGACCCTGTTCCGTAGCCTTGTGCCGCTCCTCGCCTGTGTCAGCGTCGCGCAGGCGCAGATCCCGGCCTTCGCGGCCACGTCCCGGGTTCCGCCGGCCAAGGGTGAGCAGATCGCCGTGCTCGCGGGCGGATGCTTTTGGGGAGTGGACGCCGTGTTCAAGCACGTGAAGGGCGTGTCGGGCGTGGTGTCCGGCTACTCGGGCGGAGGTGCGGCCACCGCGCGCTACGGCGTCGTGAGCACCGGCATGACCGGGCATGCCGAGTCGGTGCAGATCACCTACGATCCGTCGCAGATTTCATATGGCGAGCTGTTGCGGATCTTTTTTTCGGTGGCGCACGATCCGACCCAGTTGAACCGCCAGGGCCCCGACGAGGGGAGCCAGTACCGTTCGGCGATCTTCTACGCGAGCGAGGCCGAGAAAGAGACCGCACAGGCCTATATCGATCAGCTGAACAAGGCCCACGTCTTCTCTCGTCCGATCGTCACCCAGGTGGCGCCGTTCGAGCACTTCTATCCCGCGGAGGAGTATCACCAGAACTATCTCGCCCGCCACCCCGAGCAGCCGTACATCGTCTTCAACGACCTGCCGAAGGTGCAGCGGCTGCAGCAGCAGTTCCCCACGCTCTTCAAGCAGTAACGTCCGGCTACTGCCGCACCCGCACGGCGTCCGCCACCACCACCGAGCCGCTCGCGGCGCGCCGCAGCAGCACGACCTGATTCCAGCCGGCCGGGAACGTCCACGTACCCAGCGTGTGCCAGGTCCCTCCGCCGGTCCGCTGATCCACAGGCACGATCCGGAGCGTGTCGCCTGTGGACGTGATCACCGCATACTGCGCCTGCGGTGAGCGGTTCGTCCCGCTGGTCCAGCGGGCGTCGAGCGTGCGGGAGCCCGCTGCGGCGACGAGGAACGAGAAGACGGCGCCGTCCCCCGCCGCCGGCTGTGTGAGTGCCCAACGATAGCCCCCACCGTAGTAATCGGGCGTGGTGTCGGCAGCGGTCCACGCAGCTGGGACGGACACCATGGCGACCGCAGGATCGTTGAACTGCGCCGAGTCGTCCACCACGACCTCGCCGCACAGCGCCTGCACCCGGTGGAGGTACGGGATCCAGGGCCAATTGGGCCCCGGGTCGGTGCGGTTCGCGGGCTGCAGCTGCCCGTGGCCGACGATGTGCTGCCAATCGCGCGGGATCCCGCGGTCGCGCGTGACGTCGCACACCAGCGTCGCCGACGCCTCGATCTGGGATGCCGGAAAGCCGGCCTGTGACGCGAACCCCGCGTGCTCGATCCCCACGGTGAAATCGTTGCTCTGCACGCCGTTCAGCCCGCAGTCGTGCCGGCGGTTGAGCGCGCAGTCGTACAGCGCCGCGATGTGCCACGCCCGGTCGGGCTCGCGCACCAGCTGCGAGATTTCGCCGCCTTCCTCGTCGACGACGTAATGCGCGCTCGCCTGCGACGCGGGATTGACGAGCCAGCTCCAGCAGCTCGCGTAGTCGCTCTCGCAGGTGTGGATGATCACCATGTGGAGCGTGCCCGTCTGGTCGGCCGGTCGCTGGTCGACGTTCGGTGATGCCCGCCACACGGCGGGCGCATAGTCCGGTGCGCCGCCGGGATTGGGCGGGCACCCCGCCGCCGCGGCGGCCGGCCCAGCTCGACCTTGCGCCTGCGTGATGGCACGCGTGTAGGCCGCGCGACCCGCGGGAAGGTCGATCCCGCTGAACCGTGCCGCGGCCGCGTCCCAATCTCCGCCGGCCTCCGCCGCGTACGCGCGCAGCAACGCCGCCGCCGCCCGGATGTTCGCCGCGGCGTCGCGGCGACCGGCCTCGACCGAGACCCCGGCGAGCGCGGCGCCGCGCTCGAGCGCCGTGCCACCGAGCGCCATCACCCCGAATACCGGCGGACGCCCGGCGAACTCTTCCCGACCCTCGACCATTTGCCAACGCGTCGCCACCCAGCCGATCGCCTTGAGCAGCGCCGGCGACACGTCAAACTCGGTGCCGGCAGCCTGGAACACGGAGTCGAACGGCGACGGCCGCGCGACGGGCGCTGCCCGCTCCGCCGAGATCCCCGCCACGCGCGGTGCGGGACAGGACTCGACGGGCGCTTCGTGGCAGGCAGCGACGAAAACGATGAGCGCCGGCTTGAGCCGCGTCGTCATGGGCGGCGCCGTATGTCAACCACCACACGCGCCGGCCCTGTGAGCTCCGACACCCGAAACGGCGACACTGCGGCGACGCCGAGCACCCACTCCACCTGTGCCTCGAAATCGCACACCAGCTTCATCTCCTTGACGGCCGGGAGCCCGAGCGCGCGGTCGCGCTCCACGGGAGCGGGATTGCCGTGCTCGTCGTGCGCGCGGGCGGGCTCGAATCGCACCACCAGATGGTGCGCGCCCACCAGTGAGACGGGATCTCCTGAGCCGCAGCGGCGCACCGGGGCGCTCGCGTACTCCACGTGATAGCCCGGCGCGCTATCGCCCGTGAACTGGAACACGACGCGATCATAGCCGGGACTCGAGCCGGTCTCGACCGCGCGGAGCATCGCGAGCGGGACGCCGGGCCTGGTCGGTCGTGCTCGGTGCACCGGCGCCGTCGTGCCGGCGAACGCGGTGTCTTGCCGTCCCGACGCCACCGCGGCGGCGGCGCTCGCGCCGGCGGCCGGCGGTCGCGGCTCGTCGGGGCGGCAGGCGGTGAGGGCGCTCACCAGCAGGGCGATCGGGACGGCCATAGCGGGTCGTGTCATCGCGGTTTATACACCGCCCCTGCAGGTCGCGGTCGGGGATCTTGAAGACACCCCGCAAGGACCCTGGGGGGTATACACACGGGCGCCCGCATCCCCCTCGAAGGATGAGAGGCGCCTATGCCACGTTGCATCGTATTGATCCGCAGCCACGAACCTCTGCAAGAGGGATGGCGCAAGCGCTCGTTCGGGCCCGCCGGTCCCCTGCTCGATGACCGGGTCAGAGTCGCCGGCGTGAGGTTTGACGAGACCTACCACCCGGTCCAAGTGTGGCGCCGCGTTGGTGGGGGGGACGACCCTCCCGTCGCGAGCGGCTTCAACTACGGTGGCGTCGCACCGGCAGCCACCTACGCCGTGCGGGTGGAAGCCGAGGACGAGGACGCCATCCAACGGCTGCGACGCGACCGCCGGCCCGAGATTGTCGGTGTGTTCGCCGACCCTGCCGTGTCGCCGTTCCCGTCCGCCTACTGCGGCGCCGCCGCGATCGGGGCCACTGCGGACGTGGCCCGAAGGCTCGGTGTCCCAACGCTCTCCCGGGCGGGGCTGACCGGCCGCGGTGTCCACGTCGCCGTCGTCGACACGGGGATCGACGGCTCGCGCATTCCGGTCGCCGGCGGCTGGGCGCCGACCCCGGGTTACGTGCCGGGCTCGAGCGCGCCGAACCACGGCACCATGGTCGCGTACGACGTCCGGATAGCGGCTCCCGACGCGCAGATCTTCGACTACGCGCTCCTCACGTCCCACGCGGGGACCTGGGCCGCGTTCCTTTCGGACGCCATCGCCGCGTTCGCAGATCTTGTGGAGCGGGTGAACGCTGCGCCGGGGCGATGGGTCGTCAACAACAGCTGGGGGTTGTTCGACCGCGCGAGCGACGCCCCGATCGGCTCACCGGAGAACTACAGCGCCAATCCCGACCATCCGTTGAACCAGGTCACGGGTGCCCTGGTCGCGGCGGGCGCGGACGTGTTCTTTGCGGCGGGGAACTGCGGTGCGGGCTGCCCCGACGGGAGATGCGGCGCGGGCGATACGGGCCCCGGCGCCTCGATCCACGGGGCGAACTCTCATCCCGACGTCTTCAGCGTGGCTGCCGTCACCATCACGGACCGAAGGCTGGGTTATTCGTCGCAAGGGCCCGGCGCGCTCTACTCTCGCAAACCCGACCTCGCCGCCTTCAGTCACTTCAAGGGCGCGGGCATCTATCCCGTGGACGGGGGCACGTCCGCCGCGAGCCCGGTTGCGGCGGGGGTGGCGGCCGCGCTCCGCCAGCGGTTCGCGACCGATCGGCTGGCGCCGGCGCAGCTCAAGGGACTGTTACAGCGGACGGCGCGGGACCTGGGGGGCAACGGCTGGGACTATGACTTGGGCTATGGCGTGATCGATGCGGCCGCGGCGGTGAAGGCGCTCGGGGTCAAGCCCCTCAGGAAGCGGGCTCCTGCATAGCGTCGGCGAAGAAGCGGACGCCGGGAATCTGCTCCGCCCGCTGGCGCGCGTCGGGCGAAGCCACGCCGCGGACCACGTAGCGACCGAGCGTGGGGTTGATGGGGACTGGACCGTAGTCGGGGTCCACCGCGACCCCGACCCCGTCGAGCAGGGCCCTGATCGTTGCCATGTCGACCCGTTCACCGGGTCGGTCCACCTGGATGATATAGCGCGTTGCGGGGGACATCTCGCCGGGGAGACAGTAACCGCTCCAACAACAAACGGCTAGCCCAGCGGTGTGACGCTGTAGACCGGATGCAATGCCCCACTCACGGCATCTGGTCGGACTCGATCGCCACCCGTATCATGGACTCGTCTCAGCCGTCGAAGGCCCCGTGTCCGACGTCGCTGGTCGCTTGGCAGTCGCCCTCACTGGCCGGTACGCGATCGAGCGCGAGCTCGGCCACGGTGGGACGGCGCTCGTCTTCCTGGGACGAGACCCCAAACACGAGCGGCTCGTCGCGATCAAGGTGTTGCGGCCGGAGCTCGCGGTGGCCCTCGGCGCCGAGCGGTTCCTGCGGGAGATCAAGCTCACCGCCCGGCTGAACCACCCCCACATCCTGCCGCTTCTCGATTCGGGAGAGGCGGCCGGCTTTCTCTACTATGTCATGCCCTACGTCGAGGGCGAGTCGCTACGCGACCGGCTGGTCCGGGAGCGGCAGCTCCCGGTGGAGGAGGCGCTGATCATCGCGCGGGAAGTGGCCGATGCCCTGGAGTACGCCCACCAGCAGGGCGTGGTCCACCGTGACATCAAACCCGAGAACATTCTCATCTCGGCCGGGCACGCGGTCGTTGCCGATTTTGGCATCGCGCGCGCGATTCAGGCTGCCGGGGCTCAGACCGTGACGCAGACCGGCACACTGCTCGGGACGCCCGCGTACATGAGCCCGGAGCAGGCGGCCGGCGAGTCGGAGCTGGACGGCCGCAGCGACATCTTGCTGTACGAGATGTGGGCTGGAGCACCTCCGTTCACAGGGCTCACCGCGCAGGCAGTCATCGCGATGCGTTTCACCCACCGCCCGCCGGAGGTCTCGAGCGTGCGCGACGGAGTCCCGGTGTGGGGGAGCCGAGCCGTCGCCAAAGCGCTCGCCCGAGACCCGGCGGAACGCTACGCCACAGCCGCACAGCTCGCTGCCGCGTTAATCGCGCCCGAGCCGGGGAGCCCGGCCGAACGCGAAGCGCCGACCGACAAGTCGATCGCCGTGCTCCCGTTCACCAACATGAGCTCCGACCCGGAGATCGAGTACTTCGGCGACGGCATTGCGGAAGAGATCATCAACGCCCTCGCTCAGCTGCCGGGGCTGCGAGTGGCGGGTCGGTCGTCCGCGTTCTCGTTCAAGGGGAAGCGTGAGGATCTGCGCGTCATCGGGGACAAACTCTCGGTGGGCACGGTGCTCGAGGGCAGCGTGCGTAAGGCAGGGGCACAACTGCGGATCACCGCGCAGCTCGTCAATGTGGCGGATGGGTATCACCTCTGGTCGGAGCGGTTCGACCGTGAGCCCGAGGATGTGTTCGCGATCCAGGAGGAGATCGCCCGAACGATCGCCGAGCGCCTGCAGGTGAGCCTCGCCGGCAGCGACCAGATGACGTTGGTGCGACCCCACACGGAGAACCTCGAGGCCTACCAGCTCTATCTCAAGGGCCGTGGGTTCATCAACAGGCGGGGGGTCGCCCTCTGGCAGGCGCTCGAAGCGTTCCGCGCCGCGTTCGAGCTCGATCCCCAGTACGCGCTCGCCTCCGCCGGCCTGGCCGACGCCTATACGCTGCTGGGCATGTACGGTGTTCTCAGTCCGCGCGACGCGCTCCCGCACGCGCGGGCCGCCGCGCGGCGGTCCGTCGAGTTGGGCCCCGAGCTCGCCGAAGCCCACAATGCCGTGGCGGGCGTGCGGCTGTGGGATTGGGACTGGGCCGGCGCCGACCGGGAGTTCCGCAAGGCATTGCAGCTCAACCCGAGCTACGTGCAAGCCCGCTGCTGGCACGGGATGTTCAACCTGCAGTGGGTGCACGGCCGGGATGAGGAGGGGATTGCGGAGGCGGCGCGCGCGGTCGAAATAGAGCCGCTGGACGCCTACCCGCGATCGATGTTGGCGCTGGCGCTGTCCGGCGCACGCCGCCACGATGATGCCGTGGAAGAGGCCTCTCGGGCCGCGCGACTCGATCCCGACGCGTACTTCTCGCAAATCATCCTGGCGGCGGCGTACCACGGGGCCGGGCGACTGGCGGACGCTCTGGCAGTGTACGAGCGCGCCCTCGCGATCTCGGGGCGACACCCTTGGGGGGCGGCGGGCCAAGCGGTCGTCTATGCGGACGCGAGCAAGCCGGACGAGGCGCGGGCGATCCGAGATGAGCTCGTCAGACGGTCCCAGCGCGAATACGTCCAGCCCACGACCCTGGCCATGTTGTCCGCCGCGGTGGGAGCGCGAGATGAGGCCTTGGCGCTGCTGCACCGGGCGTGCGACGAGCACGACCCCTTCCTCATATTCGCGCTCTACGGCGTCCCCACCACGGCGCGGCTCCGCGAAGATCCTCGGTTTGCGGAGATCCGGGAGCGGATGGGCTTACCCTCGTCGCCCTAACGTCGGGTCGGTGATTACCAAACAGAGCGCGCCGGACCATTCGAGAATCCGGCGCGCCCCAGCACCGCTTGCGGACGTTTCGCCTTAATGCACGGTGATTCCCAGGCCGATCTGCCCGACGTTCGCGTCGCCGCCTGAGTAATTGAGCGCGAACCCGTTCCAATACGGGGTGAGACTGATGGTGCGGCCGACCGGGATGTCGTAACCCAGGCCGAGCAGTGCGGCCACGCCCGTCTCACTGGCGCTGCCGAAACCCGACACACCGGCGCTGACCGTCCCGAGGCCGAGGCCACCGGTCAGGAAGAGGCCGCCCGTTGGGGAGGGGTAGAATCGAACGGCCGCGGTCAGCGTGCCGACCGTGAGCGTCGAGCCGCTTTCCGACTTGGTCCAGCCGTTGGTCGAAACGCCGAGCAAGAACTTCGGGCTCAGCGTGCCGCCCAGCGCGATGTTGCCGCTCAGGGCTCCAGTGCTCGAGGGCGCACTGTCCATCGCCTTGCCCGTCCAAGACGGCTTCGCGCAAGGGGGCGGTGAGCATACGGTTGCGGCCGGGGCCTCGATGTGATGTATATCACCAGGGCCCAGAACGGCCTGCCAATAGGCCCCGATTCCCTATATTGCGACCCCCGATTCTAGAGGCGCTGCGTGACGCTGCCCGACCCCCACCCTCTTCCCGACGACGCCTGGGCGGTCGACGAGCGTTCTCTCACGCTGTTCGTCGAAAAGCTCAAGGAGCCACCCGCCGATCGCGCCTGGTACGAGCTGCGGCGGGAGGCGGAGCGGATTGCGCTCGTTCCCGGTTTCGACCGGCTGATCACGCTCGACGCCAACGCCATCAAGGAGCTGCCGCACCAGATCGACGTGGCCCAACGCGTCCTGCGCGACATGGGCGGCCGCGCCATCCTCGCCGATGAGGTGGGCCTCGGGAAGACGATCGAGGCGAGCATCGTCTACAAGGAGCTCGCCGTCCGCGGGCTCGCCCGGCGCGCGCTGATCCTCACGCCCGCCTCACTGGTGGGTCAGTGGCAGGGGGAGCTCGAGGAAAAGTTCTTCGAGCGCTTCGAGACTCCGACCGATCCCGACGACTGGCAACGCGTCAC
>WNES01001512.1_pt1 | contig 10911 bp, 13 predicted proteins | sample 5399931 | NCBI WGS metagenome assembly WNES01 (sample SAMN13153332, study PRJNA577476) | soil metagenome | isolation source: 20 cm grassland meadow soil 2 days after 3rd rain plot 5 | place: USA:California | collected 2015-11-11
GCTGGCATGGCTGGTCGGGTACACGTTGGCGGTGGAACGCATGGGCCGTTGGTTGCGCCGGAGCCCGGTCCGGCGTGCGATTGACGGCATGCTGGGCGCTGTCCTGGTTGCGCTGGGCCTACGCGTAGGCTCCGAGGCCCTCGCGTCTTCTTCTTAATATGGCGTTCCGCACCGTTGGTGCCAGCGAGGCCTTTGTGCCCATCGGATTACATACCTGTGACGTCAGGGGAGCGAAATTCCACTCCTAAACATGCCTACACTTGGCTCGCATTACGACGGGTTCACCAGGAGGTTTGGGGGCATGCCACGGGCCAAACAGTTGACAGTGTGGGTTCCGGACCAGCCGGGAACGCTCGGCGAGATCGCGTCGGCGCTGGGTGAGAAGAAGACGAACATCGGGGCCCTGATGGGCGCGACCGAGGGTGGCCGCGGGGCCGTCCGCCTGATCGTCGACAAGCCGGCCACGGCGAAGAAGGTCTTTGCCGCGAAGGGCTGGCAGACGACCGAGGAAGAGGTGCTCGCCGTCGTGCTGTCGGACTCGCCTGGCACCCTCGGCAAGGTGGCCACGAAGCTGGGCCGGGCTGGTTTGAACATCCAGTACGTCTACGGCGGGTCGGCCGGCAGTGCTCGGAAGCTGACCGCCTACTTCGGCGTCTCGGACATCAAGGCCGCCTTGAAAGCCGCCCGCTGAAGGCTACCGTTTGACGGCGTAATCCCCGAGGCCGCGCTCGAGGCGGGCGAAAGCCCGCCGCGCCTGCGTCCGGTATTCCTCGGCCAGGCGTTCGCCGCGCAGCCCGGCGAGAACGCGGCCGCGCACATCCCGACCTGGAGGTTGTGCCGCGCCAAAAAAGCCACTTGACAAGGCCGCTTGCGGGATCGTATTCTACCGATTAGTTAATTAGCTAGAGAGAAAAGTACGATGGCAACCGATCAACTGAGCGTCACGTTTGCAGCCCTCGCCGATCCCACCCGGCGGGCGATCCTGGCTCGTCTCGCACAGGGCGAGGCCTCGGTCACGGAACTGGCCAAACCGTTCGACCTGAGCCTCCCCGGCATCTCCAAACACCTGAAAGTGCTGCAGCGGGCCGGGCTGGTCCGGCAAAGCCGAAACGCCCAGTGGCGGCCGTGCCGGCTGGAGGCCGAAGGTCTAAAAGGGGCGACTGAGTGGGTGGGGCAATACAGGCACTTCTGGGACGAGAGCTTCCAGCGCCTGGACGAGGTTCTGCAGGATCTGATCAAAAAGGAGAAGACAGATGAACACGAAGGGCACGATGCCTAAGACCGAATACGTGATCGAACCTGGGAAGCAAGAGATCATCTCGACGACGATCCTCGATGCGCCGCGCGAGCTCGTCTTCAAGGCTTACACGGACCCGAAGCTGTTCGCGCAGTGGTGGGGCCCGCGGCGGTACGAGATCAAGATCGACAAGTTCGACTCGCGGCCGGGAGGCTCGTGGCGGGTCGAGCACGTCGGCGCCGACGGCAGCCGGCACGGGTTCCGCGGTGTCAACCACGACGTCGTCGCGCCCGAGCGGATCGTGGCCACCTTCGAGTACGAAGGCGTGCCCGGCCACGTCGCTCTGCAGACGGCCACGTTCGAGCCCCTCGGCAACAAGACCAAGCTGGTCGCGCACCAGGTTTTCCAGTCCGTGATGGACCGCGACGGCATGGTCGCCTCCGGCATGGAGGAGGGAGCCAATGAGTCGATCGAGCGCCTGGCCGAGCTCCTCGAAATGATGAAAGCGGGCAAGTCGTAATGATCGAAGCTCTCGCGGTCCTGATTGGCGAGTGGGATGTCGAGAGCAAAGTTCAGTAGCGTCGACGGCTACATAGCGGCTGCGCCTGAAGAGGCGCAGCCGCATCTGCGCCGCCTGCGGCAGATCATCAATTCCGCCGCGCCCAAAGCCAAGGAGGCGCTGAGCTACGGCATCCCCTTCTACGAGTACCACGGGCGACTCATCTATTTCGCCGGTTACAGGAAGCACGTGGCGCTGTACCCGGCGGGAGACGCGAAAGGCCTCGAGCGCTACCTGGCCGCGAAGTCGACTCTCAGGTTCCCGCTCGATGAACCGCTTCCGGTCGCCAAGATCGGCAGCCTGGTCAGGGCGCGGGTGAAGGAGCGCGACGTCGAGCAGGGCTCACAAAGGCCGGCACGCGCTCACCGTTCCGCGAGTGCTCGATGAGCTTTTCCAGGCGCCGCTGCTTGGTTGCCTCCTGCTTCGCGCCCATCACCCAGTAAGAAGCAGTCATTCGATACGACGGGGCCTGTGTCTCGAAAAATTTCCACGCGGCCTTGTGCTTTCGGAATGCAGCCTCGCTTGCCGGATCGAGGCCCCGCGAACGGTTTTCGTACGAGTAGATCCTTGACCGTGCTTCGTCCCTTCTCTCGAACGCCGCTTTTCCGCTCGGGTGGATCAGGCCCAGCAGGTCCAGCTCCTGGAAGCGCTTGATGTTGACATCGCTCCAGATGCTTCCCTTCCGCCGCGGCGTGATCCGCTGCGCTGAGCGGTCGTCGTCGAGCGAGTAGCGAACGCTGTCGATCCAGCCAAAGCACAGCTCCTGGTCGACAACCTCTTGCCAGGTCACCGACGGGCGGCCGGTTCGCTTGCGGTGATAGCCGAGCCAGAGCTCGGTCGCGGTGTCATGGTTGCCTTCGAACCAGGCGCGCAGCTCTGCCGGGGTCTCGAAGAACCGCACGTTCTCAGGTGTCGGCATGTCGCGACAATCTACGCGTGAGCAGCGTCCCGGACCAACCGACGAGCTACAACGAGGTGGCCGGCTCGAGCATCCACAGGCTCGCGGGTCTCGCCGACGGCATCTTTGCGGTCGGCATGACGCTTCTGGTCCTGGGCCTGGCCGTTCCGGCCCTGGACGCCGTCAAGTCCGAGGGCGACCTGCTGGGGCAGCTTGGAGGCTTGCTGCCGGCCGTCGTCACGTACTTCATGAGCTTTTTGACCCTGGGCATCTTCTGGGTGGCTCAACAGACGCAGCTCGGCCGATTGGAACGGGCCAACCGCAACTTCACCTGGATTCACCTGGGCTTCTTGCTCGCGGTCACCTTGATTCCGTTCTCGACCGCGCTGCTGGCACGCTTTCATTGGTCGCGGGTGGCACTGGTCGTGTACTGGCTGAACATCTTCGTCCTCGGAGCGGTGCTGCTCCTCGCCTTTGAGTACGGGGCTCGGGCCAAGCTCTTCCCCGAAGCCGACACGGCGTCGATCGCGCGGTTGACGCGGCGCCGGGTTTACGGCGCCCAGGCCCTTTACCTGGTCGGCATGCTCCTGTGTCTCATCGACACGCACCTGAGCATTGCTGCGATCGTCCTCATCCAGCTCAATTACGCGGTCGCGCCGCGCATCCCGCTGCTACATCGCCTCTGACCCGCGTCCGCGTCAATAGAATGCCCGCTGTGGTAGACGCTCACGCGCAATCGCGCGGCGCATTGTCGGGCAAGGTAGCCGTCGTCGCCGGAGGCGCCAGCGGGATCGGCAGGACCGTGGCCAACGCGCTCGCGCGCCAGGGTGCCCGGGTGGTCATCGCCGATTTCGATTCGGAGCGGATGGAGCGCACGGTGGAGGAGATCCTGGAGCTGGGGATCGCCGACGCGCTGGCGCTCTCCACGGACGTGCGCAGCGATGCGTCGGTGCGCGCGATGGCAGGCGACGCGATCAAGGCGATGGGGCAGGTCGACATCCTCATCAACATGGCGGGCGTCCTCCTGGAGGGCCCACTCGACCGGATCAAGACCAGCGACTGGAAGTGGATGCTGCAAACGAACCTGCTGGGCGCGGTCCGCACGACCACGGCGCTGATGCCGCACATGAAGGAGAGGCGCGCGGGCCACATCGTCAACGCAGTGAGCGCGGACGGCCCCGCGCCGCACGACCCGCTGACCGTCGCCTATGACGCGGGGCATGCCGCGCTGGCCGCGTTCACGCGCAGCCTGGCCGCGGAGCTCGACGGAACCGGTGTCAACGTCTCCCTCTACTGCACCGGGTCCAGGGGCCCGCGCATCGGCCAGAACACCCGGTCGCGCGGCGTCAGTCGTCTGCTGCACCGGGGCGAGGGCGACGATGTCGAGGAGCAATCCAGACCGACCGATCAGCAGGTCGACAGCTTGATCGACGCCCTGCACCATCCTCGCTTCCTGGTGCTCGCGGAACCGCGCCGTTGAACGTCCCCACCGACCTTCTCTCGAGCATCGGCATCTGCGTCGGCGCGGCGGCCCTGATCGCCGCGGTCACCTGGAGGTTTCGACAGCCGCTGATCATCGCCTACCTCGCGACCGGCGTGATCATCGGGCCCAGGATCGGCCTCAAGTTCATCACCAACGAGGACAGCATCCAGACCGTCGCGGAGATCGGACTGATCCTGCTCCTGTTTGTCATCGGGCTCGAGATCGACCTCCGCAAGATGGCCTCCGGCGGCCTCGCGGTCTTGCTCACCGGCGCGCTGCAGGTGCCGATCTGCATCGCGCTCGGGTTGGGTTTCTTCGCCGTGGTCGGGGTGACGAACTCCCAGCACAACTACGCCTTGCTCTACCTCGCGGCCTGCATGAGCCTCTCCAGCACGCTCGTGGTGGTCAAGATCCTGAACGACAAGTTCGAGCTCGACACCCTGCCCGGGCGCATCACGCTCGGCGTGCTGGTGATCCAGGACCTGTGGGCGGTCGGCATGCTCGCCGTGCAGCCGAACATCTTGAATCCCAATCTGGTCCCGCTCCTGGGCTCGCTGTGGCGTGGCGCGGTGCTCGTGGTCGGGGGCTTCGCCCTCTCCAAATACGTCCTTCCTTATCTCTTCCGGATGGTGGCGAAAGCTCCCGAGCTCGTCCTCGTGTCCGCGCTCGGGTGGTGCTTCTTCCTGGCCGGCGCGGCCAGCTTGATCGGGCTCTCGCGCGAGATGGGCGCCCTGATCGCCGGCGTCAGCCTCTCGACGTTTCCCTACAACGTCGACGTGGTCGCCAAGGCGGTCAGCCTCCGCGACTTCTTCGTCACGCTTTTCTTCGTCGCATTGGGCATGCAGATCACCATCCCGAGCCTGGAGGTGCTCGAGCTGGCCCTGGCCGCTTCGGTCTTCGTGATCGTCAGCCGGGTCGTCGTCGTGCCGATCCTCTACGCGCTGCGGCTCGGGTTGCGGACGAGCATCGTGCCCGCCATCAACCTGGCACAGGTGAGCGAATTCTCGATCGTGATCGCGTCGCTGGGGGTGACCCTGCACCAGATCAACCAGGACGTGCTCACCGTCGTCATCGTGACGTTTGCTGTGACGTCGGTCGTGTCGACCTACATGATCAATTTCAGCCATCCGATCCAGAGGCTGCTCGCCGCGGGCTTCAAGGCGGTGGGGTTGCGGGACCTCGATTCCAAGGCGGAGCTGGCCGAGGCGGCCGAGGTTCACCAGCCGGTGATATTTCTCGGCTTCTTCCGCGACACCAGCTCCATCCTGTACGAGTTCGAGCACGAGGGGTCGGCTGAAGAGTCAAGGCGCTTCATCGAGAAGATCCTGGTCATCGATTTCAATCCGACCGTGCTGCGAGAGCTCCGCCGCAAGAACATCAAATGCGTCTACGGGGACATCGCCCACGCCGACACGCTGCGCCATGCCGGCGTTGAGCACGCGCAGCTCGTCGTTTCGAGCATCACCGACGACGTGCTCCGCGGCACCAGCAACATGAGGCTGATGAACAGCGTCCACACCCACGCGCCGAACGCCCGGGTGGTGCTGACCAGCGACCATATCCCGGAGGCGCTCCGCTTCTATGAGCATGGAGCGGACTTCGTCTTCATCCCCAGGCTCTACTCGGCGGCGGCGTGCGCGCGGATCCTGCGCAAGGGCCTGGCGGGCGGCTTCGAAGAAGTGCGCTCCCAAGCCATAGAGCATCTTTCGAAGAGACAAGAGGTATTGGCCTAGGGGACGTCACCTGCCCGGATAGTCCGGACGAACCGACCTGGGCTTTGGCGCAACCCCCGGATAGTCCGGACTATCCGGGAAGCCGCCGGGTGCGGGCGGTTTCCTCGGTAGAGTCTCGGCTGTGGACACCGCTCGGCTCAGTCCTCTGGAACCGCTCGCCAGGGCCTATGAGCGCGCGGTGCCCGAGCATCCCGCCGACGACGGGCTGTTCGGGCCGCGCAGCATCGTCTGGCGGGTCAACCGCGACCGGTGCTTCCCGCTGGCGGGAATGCGGTCGCTCATGATCCAGGCGCTGCATCCCCTGGCCATGGCGGGCGTCGCCGAGCACAGCAACTGGCGGCAGGACCCGTTTGGGCGGCTCGCCGCCACGAGCAGCTACCTGTTGACGACGACGTACGGCGATACAGCCTCGGCGCTGGCGGCGGCCGCCTGGGTCCGCAAGATCCACACCCACGTCCGCGGGGTCGACCCCGAGACCGGGCTCGCCTACTCCGCCGAAGACCCCGCGCTCTTGCTCTGGGTGCACGCGGGGATGGTCGACTCGATCGTCTCCGTGGTGCAGCGGTACGGCAGGATCCTCGACGCAGCCGACGCCGACCGCTACGTGGCCGAGATGGTCCGGTTCGCGGAGATCGTGGGAGTTCCAGCCGAGCAAGTGCCGGCGACCGTGGACTCATTGCGGAAGTACATCGACTCGGTGGAGCTCCGCCGGGCCACCCCCGCGGCGCGCGACGCGATCGGGGTGGTCCTCGATCCGCCCGACCTGGACGCCGAGATGAGAGACCTGTGGCATGACCTGGCCCAGGTCGCCGTCGGCACGCTGCCGGGTTGGGCGCGGGAGATGTACGGCTTCGCCGCGCCGCCCGCCGAGCTGATGGAGCGCGAGCCCGTCCGCCAGCTGCTCGGCGCCCTCGACCTGGCGTTCGAGTCGCTGCCGGGAGTGCTCGAGGCGCGCCGGCGGATCGAGCTCCGGATGCGTTCGTGAGCGCCGCCACCGAGGCGCTCCGGCAATCGCGCGTCAGTCGCGGCGCCGCGCTGGCCCGGCTCGCCTTGCGCATCGGCGGCCGTTACGTCATGCGGTCGCCGCGCCTGCTCTTCGCCTCGGTCGAACGTCGCGGCGAGCTGCGCCACGATCTCGCTCTGCGCTCGGCGGACGAGGTCGCGGAGGAGCTCGGCTCGATGAAAGGCGTCCTGATGAAGCTCGGCCAGATGGCGAGCTACATCTACGACGACATGCCCCAGACGTTTCGCTCCGCGATGTCGCGCCTGCAGGACAAAGCGCCGCCGATGACGGCTGTCCTGGCATCGTCGGTCATCGTCGACGAGCTGGGGGACGTGCCCGAGCGAGTCTTCGCGCAGTGGGATCCCCTGCCCTTCGCGGCCGCCTCGATCGGCCAGGTCCATCGCGCGATCACGCGCGACGGCCGGGCGGTTGCCGTCAAGGTGCAGTACCCCGGTATCGCGCGCAGCATCACCTCCGACCTGCGCAACGTCGGGCTGCTGCGCCGCATCGTTGGCGCGGCCTTCCCCGGCCTCGATACGCGTTCGCTGGTCGACGAGCTGGGTGAGCGGCTGCAGGAGGAGGTCGACTACGTCCGCGAGGCCGAGAGCCAGGAGCTTTTCGCGCGCTACTACGACGGCCATCCTGTGATTCGCGTGCCGCACGTGCTCGCGGAGCTCAGCACCGCGCGGGTCCTCACGAGCGAGCTGGTCTCGGGCGCCACCTTCGAAGAGCTGCTCGGCTGGGACCAGCGCGAGAAAGACCTCGCGGCCGAGACGATCCACCGCTTCGTGTTTCGGAGCCTGTACCGCCTGCACGCCTTCAACGGCGACCCGCACCCCGGCAACTACCTGTTCCATCGCGGCGGGCGGGTCACGTTCCTCGACTTCGGCCTCACCAAGCTGTTCAGCGAGCAGGACCTGGCGCCGCTCATCGACGCGGTCAGGTTCCTGGTGTTCGAGAAGGACTACGAAGCGTTCCGCGCCGCGCTCGAGCAGGCCGGGTTCCTGCGGGCCGGGGCGCCGGTCGCGACCAGTGTCGTCGTCGACCGCTTCGGGCAGTTCTACGGCACCGTGCTGCAGGACGCGCCGATGACGATCACGCCCGCCTACAGCTCGGCGATCGTGCGGAGGTTCTTCGACGCCCGGGGCCCCCTGGCGCCGTACTCGGACGTACCGCGCGCCTACGTGATCATGCAGCGCATCAACCTCGGCCTGTACGCGCTGCTCGGGAGCCTGAACGCGACGGCCAACTGGCGGCGCATCGCGGAGGAGATCTGGCCGTTCCGGAACGGCCCGCCGTCGACTCCGATCGGCGAGGCCGAGGCCGGCTGGGAGCGAAATCGGGCGGGCGTTTAGGCGCAAAAAGTGATAAAGAATTAAGTAGCTGCAGGCTTAATTCAGCGTCTGCTGGGGGATTTGTACATGGCGAATACCGTAGGTTCGGCTGCTTTGTCGCTCTCGCCCGAGGAACGCCGTAAACAGATGATGCGGGCGGTGGTGGCGAGCACCGTCGGCACCTCGATCGAGTGGTACGACTACTTCCTTTACGGGACGATGACCGCCCTGGTCTTCGCCAAGCTCTTTTTCCCGAAGGCGGACCCCATCACCGGCGTCACTGATGCCTTCGCGATCTACTTCATCGGTTTTGCAGCGCGTCCGGTGGGGGCCTGGCTGTTCGGGACATACGGCGACCGCATCGGCCGCAAGGCGACCCTGATCGCGACCCTGCTGCTGATGGGAATCGCGACCTTCCTGATCGGCGTTCTGCCGACGCACGCCCAGATCGGCGTTTGGGCGGCGGTCCTCCTGACCGCGCTGCGGCTCTGCCAGGGCCTCGGCGTGGGCGGGGAGTGGGGCGGCTCGGTGCTCATGTCGATGGAGTGGGGCAGCCAGAAGCGGAAGGGCTTCCTGGGCAGCTGGCCCCAGTTTGGGGTCCCCGTGGGTCTCTTCCTGGCCACGGTCGTCACCCTGATCACGCAGAACTTGACGGGTGCGTCGTTCCTGACCTGGGGCTGGAGGATTCCCTTCCTGCTCAGCATCATCCTGGTCGGTGTCGGCCTGTACATCCGGCTCGGCATTCTCGAGACGCCGGTGTTCCAGGCGCTGATGGCCGAAAGGCGCGTCGAGCCGCGGCCTGTAAGGGAGGTTGTCCGTCGGAACTGGAGGGAGATCATCCTCAGCGCGCTGCTTCGGCTTCCGGAGCAGGCCCCGTTCTACCTCTTCACCACCTTCGTCTACACCTTCGGGACGGTCCTGAAGTTCCAGCGGTCCTTCCTGCTGACCGCAGTCGTGGTCGCATCGCTGGTTTCTTTTGTGACGATCCCGTTGTTCGGTCATCTCTCCGACGTCATCGGTCGCAAGAGGATGTACATGATCGGCATCGCCACGATGGCGGTCTGGGGCTTTGTCTACTTCGGCCTCTACGCGACCGCGATCGCGGGAGTGGTTTTCGTCGTCATCGCACTGTCCTTGATCCCGCATGACATGCAGTACGGTCCGCAGGCGTCGCTGATCGCGGAGAGCTTTACCGGGCGCCTGCGCTACAGCGGCGCATCGCTCGGCTACCAGCTCGCTTCGGTGATCGCCGGTGGTCCGGCCCCTCTCATCGCCACGCAGATCTGGGCGCGCACGCACAATGCGTACTGGATCAGCGCCTACGTCCTGGGGTGCTGCGTCGTTGGCTTCGCCGCGGTCGCGGCGTTGAGAGACCGGTCGGCGCTCGACCATACGCGGGAGTACGAGGAGCAGGAAACCGCTCAGCCGGAAGGATTCAGGCGCCCGGCCATGGGCTAGCCCCGCCAGGGGCGCCGCGTCAGCGGCGCCCCTTTCTTTGTATCGAGGAACCGAGAGCAGTGTCGCGTTTAACGCAATGAGGGAGTGCGCGCGCTCACGATCGTCAACCTTTCGCTCTGGGCAGTCCTCTTTATCGCATGGATTCCCTACACGGCTCAGGTCGGATGGGCGGACCCGATCAGCTCCGAGGTCAGGTGGATCCTCGCGACGACGGCGGTCCTGATGGTCATGCTCGGATTCTTGAGGGTGAGAAGGCACCGCCCCGTCCTGGGCTAGAGTGTCCGCATCGCGGACCAGCCTCAAGCTCCCGAGCAAGACCCCGACCTAGTTCTGCTCTTCGACGGGACTTGAGGCGTTTGAACACGCATGGCGCGCTGGGTCCGCCGGCGCGACCGGGCCGGCCGTGTGCTGGTCGTCGCCAACCAGAAGCCCGGAATCCTCGAACGCTACGGGGTCACGCGCGAGGAAGCTGATCGCGCCGCCTGGACCATCGACCGCAGCGGCAAACGGCTCCAGGGCGCGGCCGCGATCAACCGGGTCCTGGAAGAGCTCGGCGGTGGCTGGTCGGTGCCGGCAGCACCTTATCGATTGCGACCGCTGGCGGCCCTCGAAGAGGCTTTCTATCGCTGGTTCGCAAGCAATCGCTCCCGATTCCACCGATTCGGCGTGACACCCGAGTGTGAGTGACCTGCTGGCGCTGGAGCACGTCTTGGCGCTGGTCGCGATCGCGCTGTCGACGGCGTTGCTGGTCGTCGCGGCCCGCCGGCGGCCCGGGCCGTGGCTGAAGGTGCTGGCGGCCGTGCTCGTGGTGGACGAGGTCAGCTGGTGGGTTTTCCTCCTCGGCGGCGGCCAGCCCGGCAGCCAGGTTGCGCTTTCGCTTCCGCTCCAGCTGTGCGACGTCGCGATCTTCATCGCCGCGGCGGCGTTGTGGACGCGACAGCAGCTGCTCGTCGAGGTGACCTACTTCTGGGGCCTGGCGGGGACGATCCAGGCTCTGCTGACGCCGGACCTGCCGCAGCACTTTCCGAGCTACCCCTACTTCCAGTACTACATCGCGCATGGAGGGGTGGTGGCGGCGGCGCTGGTCCTGGTCGTCGGGCTCGTCAGCGTCCGCGACGGTGGGCGGTGGCCAGGGTCGCCGGCCTGACGGTCGCATACGCGGCGCTGGTCGGATTCGTGGATGCCGTCACGGGCGCCGACTACATG
>WNES01003281.1_pt1 | contig 10899 bp, 10 predicted proteins | sample 5399931 | NCBI WGS metagenome assembly WNES01 (sample SAMN13153332, study PRJNA577476) | soil metagenome | isolation source: 20 cm grassland meadow soil 2 days after 3rd rain plot 5 | place: USA:California | collected 2015-11-11
TGGAGCCAGAACGAGTCCCGTAAGCCTTGCGAGACCTTGGCGCCCGGGCGGTTGGCGCCGTAGAACGGCGCGCCGAGATCCTTGAAGAACTGCGAGCGGTCGGCGAGGACGGCGGCGCGGATCTGGTCGAACGCCTCCATCGGCAAGCCGCCCGGATTGGCCGCCGTCTTGAGCATCAGCGGCGGCACCGCGCCGATCAGCACGGCCTTGGCGACACGCTTCGTGCCGTGGCGGCCGATGTAGCGGGCGACCTCGCCGCCGCCCGTGGAATGGCCGACATGGATCGCGTTCTTCAGGTCGAGCGTTTCGACGAGCGCCGCGAGGTCGTCGGCGTAGGTATCCATGTCGTTGCCATTCCAGGGCTGGCTGGAGCGGCCGTGACCGCGACGGTCATGGGCGATGCAGCGGTAGCCGCGGGAGGCCAGAAACACCATCTGGTCTTCCCAGGCGTCCGCAGTCAGCGGCCAGCCGTGACTGAAGACGACTGGCTGCCCGGTTCCCCAGTCCTTGTAATAGAGGTCGATGGGCGTGGAGTTTTCCCGACCGACGGTGACGCTGCTCATCACACTCCTCCTTCTGTTCGTCGTGTGAATCCGATTGTCGGGGGCTACGCGACTCGTCTGAGCCGCGGGAGAATGACCTGATGCCGGGACCCGCTGCCGTCACGACGTACCGACGACTTTCGCTCGGCTGTGGCTTCCACCCATTGCCGGAGACCGCGCCGGATGTACGCGGGATCGAAGCTCAGCGAGTCGCAGATGGCGATGAACGTGAAGGGGCCGTCGGTGTCGTCGGACGCGAACCAGCCGTCCACCTCCGCGAAGAGACGCCGGGCTCGCGGGTCCGCGACGCCCGCCCACCGCTGGAAGGTCAGGACAGCGTCCGCCAGGACCGCGACCTGCAGGCGCTTCTCGGGCTGAATCCGGGCCCCGCCGAAGGGCCTGTCACCGAGCTGCTCAGGCAGGATGGTGTCTGGCGCGAGCTCAGGCTCTGGAAGGTGCATTGTCCGACCTCCTTGGTTCCAGGGGTCGCTTACCGCAACTACCGTGCCGTCCCGCAGAGGGCCGAGGCGGAGGATCCGAAGGACCACGTGCCGATCGTTCGGCACCCGTGCCGATCCGTCGGCAGAGGGAGGGCGTGCCGCGCCGGCCTACAGCCCGGGCATCTCCGCGTCGTGAGCGTGGCCGATCGCTCGCCGAAGGCGGCGGTCCAGCTTGCCGCACTCGAAGATGACCTTCTGGGAATGCACCGCCTTGACGGCATCCAGCGGCACACGGAACTCGCCAGCGTTCTCCACGTAAACCACCAGACCATCCGGCGATACGTCCCGGACCGCGCCGAACTCATCGTCCCCATCGGTAACAAATGTCTGGTACCCGACTTCGATCGTCTCCCGCATGACCCGATCTCCCAGTTTCTCACTACAGGTTGTCCCGCTTGGCGCGTCCATTCTTGACGGGTTGCTCGCGCTACTGGGCAGTATACCCACCGTCAATCGGGAAAATCTGGCCGGTGACGAACGAGGCGTCGTTGGAACAGAGCCAGATGACGGTGCTCGCGACCTCTTCCGGCCGGCCGATGCGTCCGATGGGATGTGCGGACTCCAGCATCTGCCTTACCTCAGGCGCAGTCGCAAAGTCGCGAAACATTCGCGTCTCGATTGCGCCTGGAGCGACGGCATTGATTCGAACGTTCTGTTTGGCGTATTCGAGCGCGACCGATTTGGTCAACCCCGCGACGGCGTGTTTGCTGGCAGCGTAGATTGGAGCCGTTGCAAAGCCGATCAGTCCTGCGACTGAAGAGTTGTTGACGATTGCACCGCCGCCGTTCTGTAGCATCGCCGGAATTTCGTGCTTGAGCGAAAGCCAAACGCCTTTGACGTTGACGTCCATGATCTGGTCGTAAGTCTCTTCGGTCTGATCAGGCAGCGGAGTCAGCGCCTGCTCGATGCCGGCGTTGTTGAAGGCGCAATCGAGCCTGCCGAATGTCGCCAGCGTCCGTTCAACCATCGCCTTGACGTCGCTCTCTTTCGAGACGTCGGTTTTGACGAAAATCGCTTTGCCGCCCAGCTCTTCGATCTCGGCGATGACTGCATGGCCTTCTGTCTCGCGACGTCCGCTGACGACGACCTGCGCGCCAAGTTTCGCAAACTGCCGCGCGGTCGCACGGCCAATCCCAGCATTGCCTCCAGTGACCAAAACGACTTTGCCTGCAAACTGACTCATGACATTCTCCCTTCTCGAACTTCTCACCGCTAGTGCTCCCTGATCTCCTCCAGGATCGCGCGTGTCATGCAGCCGGAGGCCGCGAGGGCCACTCCTTGCTCGTGCATCGTCCCGAGCAGGGCTTTGCCGGCGGCATCGATGAATGTCACGGCGTCGAGCTCGACGCAGACCGCGCGCGCGTCCTGCGTGACCGCCAGGGCCTTCCAGCACCGGGCCAGCTCGTCCACCCAGGGGCCGGCGAGCCGTCCCTCGAGCGCAACCGTCACGCCCTCGGGGCGCGTCGTGATGGTGATCCGCAGCATGGCTCGCCGAGAGAACGCACGGTCATGGGCCGACGGAACGTTCCGGGTCGTCTCGAGCGTCAGGTCGCGCACCCATGCCCCGCGGCCGCCTTCCGACGCCGGCCTCAGGCTCATCCGCGGGGTCGGTGGTGCACTCGAGCCGTTCGACGTTGCACATGCCGGCGTCGCGAGCCCCCTGCGCCCTCGCGTCGCTGCAGTCCTGGTGGAACTTCCGGCAGTCCTCCTCGTTCGCTCCGTCTGCGAGCGAAGGCTTGCCGGCGGCGAGTACGGCGGCGCACGCCAGGGCGCCGAGCATCAGGGTGAGTTGGCCTGCCATGGGGCCTCCTTGTGGGCGGCAATCCTACGGACCGTCGTCCCAGTAGCAGTATTGAGGGGCGTAGGAGGGTGAATACGGGTCGCAGTACGCGGCGTACGGGTAGCCGGGATAGTAGGGGTCGTACCAGTAGTAGGGATCGTAGAAGTACGGGAAGACGAAGACTCGCGGGCCGCGGTGCACGTGAGGGACCGGTCCGCCACCGAAGCGGCCGCCCCCGAACTCCCGGCCGCGCGGAACACCCTCACCGCGCTGGCCGCCGCCGGCGAATCCACTGACGTGGCCGCCGGCGTGACCTCCCACCACGGCGGGCCATGCCGCACCGCTTCCCAGCGCGAGCACGAAGAAGGCGGCGAGAACCAAGACTGGCAACCAACCGTCCCGATGTCGTGCGGCGCCGGACATGATCACGTACCAGAGGCAAGTGCCGTGCCGGCCACCCAGGGCGACGGGACCGCCGAAGGCCCCGCGTCACATCGAGGCCGGCGCCTGAGTCCGGCTGGCGATGCCGAACGACGATGCCGACCTGTCGGCGCGCGCCGACATGTCGGCAGTTGGCTCACGCCGTGGAGCGATCGATGCCGAGCTTCTGTATCCGTGATTGGAGCGTGGTGCGCTTGAGACCCAGGCGGGCGGCGGCCCCGTGCGGACCTCCGAGCACCCAGTTGGTCTCGAGCAGCGCGCGGAGAATGGCCTCGCGCTCCGTCGCCTCGAGCGTGCCATGGGCACGCGAAGGGCAGGCCCGCTCGTCAGGATGACGGCGCGCTCGACTGCGTTCTCGAGCTCCCGCACGTTTCCCGGCCACGCATAGCTTGAGAGCGCCGTCATTGCGTCCGCGGGGATGGTCTCGATGCGCTTGTTCATGCGACGCGCGAACTTCTGCACGAAGTACCGGACGAGCGGCGGAATGTCCTCTGGCCGCTCGCGGAGCGGTGGAAGCGTGATCGGGAAGACGTCCAGGCGATAGTACAGATCGTTCCGGAACGCCCCGGCGGCGACCATCTCTTCGAGGTTCCGGTTCGTGGCCGCGACGACTCGGACGTCGACTCGTTTGGTACGCGTGCTGCCGAGACGCTCGAACTCCTGCTCCTGGAGCACCCGGAGCAACTTCGGCTGCAGCTCGAGCGGGATGTCACCGACCTCGTCGAGGAAGAGCGTCCCCCGGTCCGCCAGCTCGAACCGCCCGATCCGCTGCGCGATCGCGCCCGTGAAGGCGCCCCGCTCGTGGCCGAAGAGCTCGCTCTCGAGGAGACCCGTCGGGATGGCCGCGCAGTTGAGTTTGACGAACGTGCGCTCCCGACGCTGGCTCAGGTCGTGAATGGCGCGGGCGATCAGCTCCTTGCCGGTGCCCGTCTCGCCGCGGAGGAGCACCGCCGAGTCCGTCGGCGCGACCGTCTCCACCTGGTGCAGCACGCGTTTCAGCGCCGAGGACTCACCGATGATCTCCTCGAAGTTGTACTCGGTGCGGATCTCGTCCTCGAGGTAGACCTTCTCCGCCGCGAGCTTGTCCTTGAGCTCGGCGATCTCCTGGAAGGCGAGGGCGTTCTCGACCGAGAAGGCGATCTGGTTCGCGACCGAGGCGAGGAGCTTCTCATCCCAGGTGGTGAACGGCTCGCCGCCGAGCCGGCCGATGCTGAGCGTGCCCAGCCGGCGGTCGTGCACCGTGAGCGGCACGCTGCACATCGACTGGATGCCTTCGGCGAGCAGCATGCGCCCGACGTCGGAGTCGAGCGCCGCGAGATCCGCACGCTCGAACCGCGCGGGCTCACCCGCCGTGAACGCCTTGCCCGCGGGCGACCCCTCCACCGGGACGAACATGTGCTCCTTGATCAGCCCCTTGCCGGCGAACTCGAGCGCCCACATGTCGAAGGCGTTCCGCTCGCCGTCGTAGACCGCGAGGCTCGTGTAGTCGTGCGCCACGACGCGCCGCAGGCACGTCGCGATGGCGCTGAACAGCGCCCGCGGCTCGAGGTTCGAGACGAGCGCGTTGTTCACCTCGAGCAGCAGCCGGAGCCGATCCCGTTCGCTCGCCAGCTCCTGCTGCGCCCGCTGGGCAGCCTCGTGGTGGAGCGTGTTGTCGACGGCCAGTGCCACCTGGCTGGTGAGCTCCTGCAGGACCTCGACGTCCGCGTCGGAGAAGGCATCTTCGTCCTGGCTCGCGAAGCTGAGCCCGCCGAGACGGCGGAGCGGCGTCGTGAGAGGGAGCACGCAGAAGGATCGCATCCCCTCGGCCCGCAGGATCCGTCTGACCTCAGGGAAGCGCTTCTCACCGTCGATGCGCGGCACGACGAGGGGCCGTTGCGTCTGCCACACGAGGCCGGCGGGGGACTCGGGCACGGGCAGCTCGATGTCGGTAGTGAAGGTCGGCTCGAGTGAGACAATGGTGTGAAGGCGCATGAGGTCCCGTTCCGGATCATGGAGCACGATCGCGAGCCGGTCGAAGCGGGCGACCCTGCGGAGAAGCCCGGCCAGATCACCGAGGAGGCTCTGCAGATCCCGGTGCGAGGCGGTGGCGTGCGACACGTCGAGCAGCATCCGGTGGAGATTGCCCGGCGCGCACGCGCGGTGATCGGCGCGCGCCTCGCTCACCAGCGCATCTCCCATCCTCCAGATTTGGCCCGCGAGAGCATGCCCAGAGTGGCTGCCTATGTAGCCGGCCGTTCCGGATGAATCCATAGCCCTCGGCGTGCCGCGTCTGCCGGCCGGGCCGGCGTCGCACCGAGCGGCGTGATCGTCCTGGCGTAGGCGAGACCTCCACGCGCCGCCCGCATCGCCTCGGCGTTACCCTCCGCCTCCGCACAAGCCCGCCTCCCACCCCGGACCGCGCCCGGCGTGGGGGAGGCACTCGTCCTCTGCATCCTGAACATGTGCCTCATGCGTGAGCATAAACCACTCAGCGCGGGCAAGTCCGCGGCCCAGGTAGGCGGCATGGCAGCGCCTCGGGTCGAGTCGGCGGGATGGACGGGCGCAGCGGGGCGGGGATGGCAGGAGGGGACGGCACTCGGACGGCGACCCGGCGACTGTGCACGACCCGTGCTCATAGTAGCTCAGTGTCCTGCGGCCGAGCGGCGCTTGTTGCCTTCTGATATCATCGCCGAAGTCGAGTCCCGCCAGCGGCGCTCGGCGGCATCGTCGGCCTTCTTCGTCTGTCCTCCTCCGGCCGCGACCCTAGCGCACACGTGCACGGCCATGGAACCACGGCATTGGATCGCCGATGAGCGCCGAGCCGAGCCTCCACGTCGCCGAGCGCCTCTGCCGTCGCCTGCCTACTGAACCGTGATCGTGCCCTTGGTCCCGAGCGAGTCCTCCCCACCGTGCGGATCGCGGCTGACTCGCTTCGCGACGAACGTATACTGCCCGGGAGCGAGCGAGCATGCGCTCGCGAACTTCCCCGGGGGCATGGTGGCCGTCAGCCGCCGCCCCGGGCCCCAGTCGAAGAGCAGCCCGGGCGCTTCGTACGGCCGTGCGATCGTGTGATCGATCGGGAAGCAGCGGATCTTGTCGGTCTGATCCTGCGGCTCCACGAAGATGAGCTTCATGAGCCGGCTGGACTCGTTGTCCAACTCGAGCACGTCGTCGTGACTCATCGTCAGTGCGGAGGGACTGATCAGCTCGTCATCCCGCATGATGAGCTTCCGTGCGGCGGCTACCCGGCCGTCCTCTGATGCCGATGCGATCCCGGACGTTACGGCCACCGCCAGCATCATGGCCGCGATGGCTTTGCCCCAGCTGCCGATGTTGGTCCCGAGCATGTCACCCTCCTTTGTTCGTTGACCTCGCAACTGCCGTGCCGCCCGCAGCCGCCGGTGCGGCGCCAGGCCATTCCGGCGCGAAGCCGAGAGCTGCGTGCCGAAGCCTCGTCACCGTGCCGATCATTCGGCAGCATCGGGCGCTTCGTATCGCAGGTCCCCGACGCCCGATTCTTTCCCGGTGCCGCCGAGGGAAGGGTTGCCTCAAGGCAAAAGAGGCGTATCGTCCGGGGACCCCATGGCGGCACCTGCGCGCCCGGTCATCGAGACCCGCTACGAGCAGATGTTCCCCACCCTGGAGCCCGCGGACGTCGACCGCCTGCGGCGCTTCGGCGAGCGGCGCGCCTACGGCGCGCGCGAGCGGCTCGTCGCGACCGGCGAAATCAGTGCCGGCATGTTCGTCGTCCTGACCGGCGAGGTCGCGATCACGCAGCACAACGCGCTCGGGCGCGACGAGGCGATCATCACGCACGGTCCGGGCGCGTTCATTGGCGAGCTCAGCCAGCTGTCCGGTCGCCCGTCGCTGGTGGACGCGCATGCCGTGAAGCCGGTCGAGGCGCTCGTCATTCCGCCGCGCAGGCTGCGCGACGTTCTGGTCGCGGAAGCCGAGCTGGGCGAACGCATCATGCGCGCGCTCATCCTGCGCCGCGTCGGTCTCCTCCAGAGCGGCGTCGCGGGCCCGCTGATCATCGGCCACGCCGGCGACGGCAACGTGCTTCGGCTGGCAGGATTCCTCACGCGCAACGGGCATCCGCACCACACGCTCGACCCCGACAGCGATTCCTGCGCGAAGACCCTGCTCGAGCGCTTCAGCGTCGCGCCGTCGGAGCTGCCGATCGTGCTCTGCCCCAACGGGCAGATGCTTCGCAATCCGAGCGAGGTCGAGCTCGCGCGCTGCATCGGCCTCGTGCGACCCATCGATCCGAGCAAGGTCTACGACGCGGCGATCATCGGCGCCGGACCGGCCGGCCTCGCAGCGGCGGTATACGCGGCGTCCGAAGGGCTCTCGGTGATCGTGCTCGATTGCCGCGCCTTCGGCGGCCAGGCCGGCGCGTCGGCCCGGATCGAGAACTACATGGGCTTCCCCACCGGAATTTCCGGTATGGCGCTCATGGCGCGCGCGTACAACCAGGCGGAGAAGTTCGGCGCCGAGATGGCGATACCCGACGAAGTGATGCGTTTGCGATGCCTGCCGGCGGGCGAGGACGCGCGGTTCGAGCTGGGGCTCGCCAGCGACGAGCGCGTCAGCACCCGCGCCGTCGTGATCGCGAGCGGCGCTCGATACCGCCGCCTCGATGCTCCCAATCTCGCCGAGTTCGAAGCCTCGTCCATCCACTACTGGGCCTCGCCGCTCGAAGGGAAGCTCTGCGCCGGGCAGGAGGTGGTGCTGGTCGGCGCCGGCAACTCGGCGGGCCAGGCGGTCGTCTATCTCGCGAGCCAGGTGACCAAGGTCTGGCTTCTCGTGCGCGGACGGAGCCTCGAGGCGAGCATGTCGCGCTATCTCGTCGACCGCATCGCCGGGCTGCCGAACGTCGAGGTGCTGGTGCAGACGGAAGTCGCCGCCCTCGAAGGACAGGACGGCATGCTCGAAGCCGTCCGCTGGCGGCATCTGCCGTCGGGCGAGGAGACACGGCGCCCGATCCGCCACCTGTTCCTCTTCATCGGCGCCGACCCGAACACCGCGTGGTTGTCGCAGTCCGACGTGGCGCTCGACGACAAGGGCTTCGTGCGCACGGGCGCAGACCTCGGGAACGGGCGCCGGCCGCTCGAGACGAGCCGCCAGGGCGTCTTCGCGATCGGTGACGTGCGCGCCGGATCGGTGAAGCGTGTTGCCGCCGCCGTCGGCGAAGGGGCGCAGGTGGTCGCGACGCTGCACGCGTTTCTCGCCGACGCCGCCGTCATCGGCAACATCGGGAGGACCAATGGCTGACGAATGCGCCGACGCGACCGGCCATCCGATCATCGAAGGCTACGACCCGCCCGAAGGTTGGGGATGGTGCTACGTCGACGAGGCCACGCTCGACCTCACCGGTGACATGACCCCGCACAGCGGCCCCATCCCGCGGTACGTCTGAGGCTCCGTCTCTGAAGGGCGAGACCCTCGACGACTTTGCCGACGTCTCCGGCTGGACCCCGGTGGCGTCGGGACAGGCGCAGCTCGACATCTCGCGGGATCGAGGGCCCCGAGGCGGCGCCATGCGGCTCGACTTCGATTTCAAAGGGGGCGGCGGCTTCGTCGTTGCGCGCAAGCGCTTCTCGTTCTCACTGCCGGACGCTTATGCCTTCACCTTCGACGTCCGCGGGGTGGCGCCCGCCAACAAGTTCGAGTTCAAGCTCGTCGACCCGGGCGGTTACAACGTCTGGCGGTACCAAGAGGACGCATTCGAATTCCCCGCGGAGTGGCGGTCGCTGCGGATCAGGAGCAGCCAAATCGACTTCGCATGGGGACCTGCCGGGAGCGGCCCCATGCGCCAGGTCGGCGCGATCGAGCTCGCGATTGCGGCGCCTCCGGGCGGGAAGGGCACGCTCTGGATCGCCGACCTGTGCCTCGAGGATCAGAGCTTTCGCTCGACGCCGGCCGTCCAGGCGTCGAGCGCGCTGCCGGGGCACGAGCCCCGGTGCGCCGTCGATCGTCGCGTGGAGACGAGCTGGCAGAGTGAGCCCTCCGACGAGCCGCAATGGTTCCTGATCGACTTCGGGGAGGCGCGCGAATATGGAGGGCTGATCATCCGCTGGGACCCGACGACGACAGCGCGGCCGTTCGACCTCGAGAGCTCCGACGACGGCACGGCATGGAAGACGGTCTACTCGGCCAGGCGCCCCGACGCGGCACGCAGCTACGTCTACCTGCCCCACGGCATGTCGCGACGGCTCCGGCTTCGCCTGCACCGCGGCGTCGACGGCAAGGGAATCGGCATCGCCGAGATCGACATCAGGCCGTACGAGTTCTCCCGCTCGCTCAATGCGTTCTTCCAGAATATCGCCGCGAACGAGCCCCGGGGCCTCTTCCCCAGATACCTCTGCGGAGAGCAGACCTACTGGACCCCGGTGGGCAGCGCCCTCGGGGGCGTGACGCAGGCGCTCCTGAACGAAGATGGCATGCTCGAGGTCGACAGAGGCACGTTCTCGATCGAGCCCTTTCTGTACGTCGGCGACGAGCTCGTCACCTGGGCCGACGGCTCCCCCACGCAGGAGCTGGAGGAGGAATTCCTTCCCATCCCATCGTCCGTGTGGCGAAAGGATGGCATCGCGCTCAAGGCCACCGCCTTCGCGACCGGCGAGGTCGGGAAGGCCGTCCTGTACATCCGGTACCGGCTCGAGAACCTGGATACCGCGCCGCGGCAGGTGCGCTTCTTCGCCGCCCTGCGCCCGTTCCAGGTGACGCCGCCCTGGCAGGCCTTCAACGACCTCGGCGGCGTCAGTGGCATCACGACGCTCGAGTACTTGAGGGGCGCCGTGTGGGTGAATCGGCGGAAGGCCGTGATTCCCCTGACTGCGCCGAGCGGGTTCGGGGTGGCGGCCTTCGAGCAGGCTGCCGTGACCGAGTACCTGCGCTCGGGCGACGTGCCCCCCGAGGACGCAGTGAGCGACGGCTTCGGCTACGCCTCCGGGGCCCTGCGATACGACCTCGACCTCCCTCCGGGCTCTGCACGGGACGTCTATCTGGCGACCCCCTTCGGCGCAGCGGACCCTGCCCTCGCCCTCTCGTCCCGAGGTGTCGACGGTGCGGAGCAGTTCGATGTCGCCGTCCGCGAGTGGAGCGCCAAGCTGGGGTGCGTGGACATTCGCCTCCCGCCGACGGCTCGCGCCTTCGCCGACACGTTCCGGACGGCGGCGGCGCACATCCTGATCAATCGCGACGGACCCGCGCTCCAGCCGGGTCCGCGCCGCTACGCGCGATCGTGGATCCGGGACGGCGCGATCATGGCGGCGGCGCTGCTGCGAGCCGGCTGCACCGCGGAGGTACGCGACTACATCCGCTGGTACGCAGGCCATCAGGCCCCCGACGGCACCGTTCCCTGCTGCGTCGACCGGAACGGCCCCGACTGGCTCGCGGAATACGACAGCCAGGGCGAGCTCATCTACGCCGTCATGGAGCACTTCCGCTTCAGCGGGGACCGCGCGTTCCTGGCCGAGATGTGGCCCGCCGTCACGAGGTCCGTCGACCGGATCGAATCGCTGCGCAGCCAGCGTCTCACTGCCGAGTTCCAGACGCTGGGGAAACGGGCCTGCTACGGGCTGCTGCCGGAGTCGGTCAGCCACGAAGGCTACCTGGCGCATCCGGTCCACGCGTACTGGGATGACTTCTG
>WNES01001518.1_pt1 | contig 10891 bp, 3 predicted proteins | sample 5399931 | NCBI WGS metagenome assembly WNES01 (sample SAMN13153332, study PRJNA577476) | soil metagenome | isolation source: 20 cm grassland meadow soil 2 days after 3rd rain plot 5 | place: USA:California | collected 2015-11-11
GCCTCTAAGATCGTGACGACCATCGACGCTTCGTCGTTCGAAATGGACGCCGCACCGCAAATGTGTCTCGACATTATGAAGGGACCTCAGATGCTCGATACAGCGAAGTATGCGCAGATTACCTTCAAGTCGGAGCGCGTCCGGATGACGGGCAGTAAGACTATGGAGATCACCGGTACACTGACTCTCCACGGTGTGACTCGCCCGATGGTGCTGAGCGCGACGTACAACGGAGGTTATGCCGGTATGCCCCAAATGGACCCTAATGCCCGCGTCGGATTCTCGGCACATGGCTCACTCAAACGGTCGGACTTCGGTATGACGTTCGGCGTACCCGCTCGGGGTACGACAATGGGGGTTGGCGACTTGGTCGAGTTTTCGATCGAAGCCGAATTCACAGGCCCCGCACTGCCCGCACCAGCGGCCGGCGCACACGAATGACCGCTCACGATCACGTTCTCGAGTACGGCCGATCGGTACTCCCGAAGATGGGTGGGTTTGCCGCACGTCGATCCAGTGAGACCGGCGGACGCGGGAGAGCGCGCAAGCAACAAGGCGCATGCTGAAATCGAGCTCGCGTGCGGTCATGAGTTGCCCGCCGCGCGCTGAATAACAGCGGAGCGGCGAGCCTGGACTGGTGAACGCGGCACTTTGGAAATCACACGATGAAAGACCTGATAGCTCCACGGTACGCCAGCGTTCCCTCGACCCCAGCCTGCGCAGTCACGACGTTCAAGCGAGAGCTCTAGAAATCGTTTAGTCTGCGCGACCGCGGTTCGGACGCAGAGATTGCACGCGAGCTAAGAAATGCTTAGCTACCAAACGACATCAATACTGCTCTGTAAGTATTGGAAAAGTATGCCCGGGAGAGGAACCTAACTCAGGCGACTCGGCGAATAGAATCAGGCTGTTAGGAAATCAGGGGCGCTCGTTACCCCCTAAATTACCCCCTGGCAGATACCTGCTTAAAACGATCTCCGGCCGCAGTCGTGGCGGGTAACAACAACAAGCGCTTCCGCCGTGGTTCGTTGGCGTGCGTCGCGCGCGATCTACCGTAGTAACTGCGCAGCCTCAGCGCAAATTTCCTTGGCGCGATTCTGCTGCCCTCCGCCCGGGTGCACCGACAAGCGCCTTACGCTCCGAGGACTAGCCGCACGCTGTGGGTGTTGCCGTCATCCACCAGTGGGATGCGTGTTTGGGAACCCGACGGCAGCGTATCGCCATTCAGCTGCGCGCGCGCTATGCCGCGACTGACGCCCAGAGGGTTGTCGATAAGGATTTCGTAGCGCGCAGACCCATACTTGAACACGATCTCGAATCCCGGCCATTTCTCGGGGATGCACGGAGTGAGGACCAAGCTTGCTCCATGCACGCGAAAGCCAAGGATCCCCTCGAGGCCAGCGCGATACATCCAGCCGGCAGAGCCCGTATACCACGTCCAACCCCCACGCCCTACGTGTGGAGGGACGGAGTACACGTCTGCGGCAACAATGTAGGGCTCGACCTTGTAGCGATGCACATCGGCGCGTGTGCTCGTACGGTTGATGGGGTTGATGAGTGAAAATAGCTCCCAGGCCTTGTCCCCCTGGCCGAGGAGGGCATACGCGATGACTGACCATGTGGCGGCGTGTGTGTACTGACCACCGTTTTCGCGAATCCCCGGCGGATATCCTTTGATATACCCCGGGTCGAGTTCGGTCCGATCGAAAGGCGGCGTGAAGAGCAACGCTAGCCCCGCATCACGTCGAATGAGATGACTCTCCACGGCGGACATCGCGCGCGCGGCGCGGGTTGGGTCGGCGGCTCCGGAGATGACGCTCCAGGATTGGGCGATGGAATCGATCTGACATTCGGTACTTGTGGCCGATCCGAGCGGTGTCCCATCGTCAAAATAGCCGCGTCGATACCATTCGCCATCCCAGGATTCTCGCTCCAGTGAGTTCTTAAGCGCCGCCGCATGGGTCAGCCACTCGGCCTCGCGCACCGGTTGATTGCGTGCGCCCGCAAGGGGCGCGAACGCCACGAGCGTGGCGTGCAGGAACCACCCGAGCCAGACGCTTTCACCGCGCCCCATCTCGCCGACCCGATTCATGCCATCGTTCCAGTCGCCCGCGCCGATCAGAGGCAGGCCGTGTTGCCCAACGGACAGGCTCCGCTCCAGCGCCCGCGCACAGTGTTCGAACAGCGGAGCGGTGTCGTCGGAGGTGACGGGCTGAAAGTACGCGTCCTGCTCACCCGGTCGCAGTGCCTGGCCCTCCAGAAACGGCACCCTTTCATCCAGAACCGCGAAGTCACCAGTCGCCTCGACGTAGTGAGCGGTGGCGTACGCCAGCCAGACCCGATCATCAGCAATGCGGGTGCGGACGCCGGGGCCGTTCGAGCCTTCTTCACTCGACGGCAGCCACCAATGCTGGACGTCACCCTCGATGAATTGTCGACAGGCTGCGCGCAGCAGATGCTCGCGCGTCAGGGCGGGCCGGGTAAGTGCGAGCGCCATTCCATCCTGGAGCTGATCGCGGAATCCGTAGGCGCCGCTAGCCTGATAAAAGGCGGATCGTGCCCACATGCGACAGACCAGAGTCTGATAGAGCATCCAGCGATTGAGGATGATGTCCAGGGAGCGGTCCGGCGTCTTCACTTGAACCATTCCGAGCACATCGTCCCAGTGCTGAACCACCGTGCGGAAGACCGCGTCGAGATCGACCGATCGGTAACGGACCAGCAGAGCTTGCGCCTCCGTGGTGCTCGCGGCTTGACCAAGGAAAAAGACCACTTCCATGGTCTCGCCCGCCACAAGATCGACGTTGGTTTGCAGCGCGCAGCAAGGGTCGAGACCCGCGCCCACCCGCTTGGACAGAGGCGTTTGTCGGGTAAGTGCTGCCGGGCTGTCGAGCGTGCCATGTCGACCGAGAAACTCGCGACGGTCGGCGGTCCACTGCGTTTGCCTTCCGGCGAGATCCGCGAACGCCACGTACGAGCCAAGTGGCGTGTTCCAGGGATTGTGGGCGAACATCGCGCCTGTTGCGGTGTCGATCGCCGTCACAATGAACGGTGCCGAGGCAGCTCGCGAAGGCCCGAGTACCCATTCGGCGTAGGCCGTGATGGAAAGTCTTCGCGACCGTTGTGAGCTATTGTGGATTTTCAGGCGCGAGATCTTGATGGGATCGCCCATCGGGACGTGCACAATCAGGTCGAGGTCGATGCCGTGTGAGGCGTGCTCGAAGCGGCTATAGCCCTGCCCGTGCCGCGCGCTATAGTGCGCGCGTTGATCCCTGAGCGGCGCAGCCGTCGGTCCCCACAGTTCGCCATTCTCTTGGTCGCGCACATACAACACCTCACCCGGACGATCCGTGACCGGATCATTTGACCACGGCGTCAGTTGGTTCTCCCGACTGTTAAGCGCCCAGGTAAACCCGCCCCCCTCAGCTGCGACTTGGAAGCCGAATCCGGGGTTGGCGATGACATTGATCCACGGAGCGGGCGTCGCCTGTCCTGGACCCAAGAGCGTGACGTATTCCCGTCCGTCTGCTGAGAATCCTCCAAGTCCATTGAAGAATTCGAGATCCTGCGCGACGGGAGCGGTCGTCACTGCCTCGAGATGTGGGCTGCTCCTCGGTCGCCGCGTGGCAGATATGGCGGGTGCTCGCAGACGATCGAGTTGGTCGGCCAGGTTGCCGCGTTGAGCGACCAAAACGACACGTGCAACGGATGAGAGCCGCGCGCTCGTCTGTTCCGAGAGCAGATCCGCACGCAGCAGGAATACCGAGCCGCGCGGGTTGTCTGCACCGATCTGTGGCTGCGACTGACTCATTCGAAGCTGCGTCTCCAGGGCCATCTGTAGGTCCTGAAGATAGGAGGTGCGTTCGTTGAGGATTACGAGATCGACGGAAAGGCGCTTGATCCGCCAATATTCGTGAGCGCGGAGTAATTGCCTCGCGATGGCGATGTCTTCGACATCAGCGATTCGTAACAACACGATCGGCAGATCGCCGGAAATGCTGTGAGTCCACAGTGCCGCTGGCCCGCCAGCTCCGCGGCGTATCCTATCGGATGACGGCCGCACCGACGCATCAGCGTACAGCACATAGCCTGCAAGCCGCTGAAAGAGGCTGGCCTCCGCGGCGTCGATGCCGATGTGACGAAGTTGTATCTGTGCCTGCGTCCACGCCAATGTGGCCGCGCGTACGAAGGCGTTTGCCTCCTGGTGCTTGTCGACGAGATCCAGAACGCTTTCGCGGGAAGAAGCAGCACTGGTCCAGAACCCAATACGCACAGTGAGGCCCGCCGGTATGCGCACGCGATACCGGAGCGCGAACACCGGATCAAGTACTGCACCCACGGTGTTTGACAAACGCCGCCCGTCCATCATCGCGATGGGTGCGTGAACGTCGCGCCCACGGCCGAGGAAACGAGCGCGATCAGTTTCGACCTCCGGCTCGCCCAACGTCTCGCCTTCAATGACTGCGTGATGTGCAACCCAGATCTCAGGCTCGGCGGGTGAGCGCCGACGCCGCGTCGCCAGGAGCGCGCCCACCTTTGCCACATACTCGGTCTGTACAAAGAGCTTGGAGAATGCCGGGTGTGCCGTATCAGCGGCGGGGGGCGCAAGCACGAGTTCGCAGTAGGATGTGATCTCCAAGTCGCGCACTCGGTTGCTTGCATTCACAATGGACATACGGCGGATCTCGGCGTCGTCCTCCGGCGAAACGAGCACTTCCAGGATCGTACTGATCGCCCCGTCGCTGCGGATGAATTCGGCGCGGTCTTCGGTGAAGTTCACCTCGTAGCTGTCGGGCTCTACGCCGCTTGGTTGGTAGCCGGCGGACCACAAGGCGCCGCTTTCGATGTCACGCAGAAAGAAATAGCTGCCGCTATCGTCGCGCGTGGAATCCTCGCGCCAGCGTGTCACGCCGAGATCGTGCCAGCGACTGCAGCCGGACCCGACACTCGTGAGCATCACCGAATACCGGCCGTTCGAAAGTAGGTGAGTTTGCGGCGTTAATTCGTGCGGACTTCTCAGCCGCCGCACTTCAGGGAGTTGCGCCTCGCTAACTCGCGCCGCCGTGCTGACTTCTTCGGCGCGAGGATGAGCGACCGAGACGTCACGTGGCGCGCGTTCCTGCAACAGCAATTCCGTTGCCTGGATGCGGGGCTCCGCGTGAAATCGTTCGCGCATCCTCCCGTCGAAGAGGACGTTGGCGATGGCAACCACGCTCATGCCTTGATGATGCGCCATGAACGCCCGAACGATGGCAACCCGGGATCCCTCGGGCAGGCGGCTGCGGGTGTAATCGAGCGCCTCAAAGAAGCCGTATCGCCCGCGCGCGCCAATCGCAATGAGTCTCGCGAAATTGAGCGCCGCGCGACTCGGATCAACCATCGCGGCCAGGGCGGTTGCATACGGCGCGATCACCGCGTTCTCGCTCAAGCCGCGTTTGAGTCCCAGGCCCGGGACGCCGAAGTTCGAATACTGGTAGGTGAGCTCCACGTCGCGCGCGTTGTAAGCAGATTCGGAAACGCCCCAGGGAACGCGGAGCTCAGCACCGTAGTGTATTTGCCGTTGAACAATCAGACGATTGGTTTGTTCCAGCAGACTCCCGAACGGCGCACGCATGACAAGCGAGGGCATCAGATATTCGAACATCGATCCTGACCAGGAGATCAGCGCTGCGCCCTGTCCAACTGGTGTGGCCGCGCGTCCGAGCCGAAACCAATGGCGGGCCGGCACTTCGTTCTTGGCGATGGCCACGAAGCTTGCCAGACGCGCCTCGGAGGCGAGTAAGTCATAGCAGCTCGGATCGAGTGTGCCCTCGGCCGCGCGGTAGCCGATCGAGAGGAGTCGGCGTTCGGGATCAAGCAGAAAGCCGAACTGCATCGCCTCGTACATTCGCCGCGCTGTTGTTTCAAGTATTGCCAGCCGTTGCTTCAGAGTCCGGATGGCCTCAGCTGTCAGGCTTAGATCCCGCTGCCAGCTCTCAATCGATCGTTGTGTTGCTTCTGTCCAGAAAAGTATCTCGCTGCCCAGGTCATCGCCCAGCTCACCGGCCAGCGCCCGCGCAATATCGGCAAGGGTCGCGGCCAGCGGGACTGTCCGCGCCAACCGCGCTGCGCAGTCGCCGGGTCCCGCCTCATCGGCAAGTGCGGCGGCGAGCGAATCGAGGGCGTATTCAAGGTGTGCGCAGGCGGTCGTGTTTGTTCGTAGGTCGTTAGGGAGCTCCTGAAGGGCTTCGCGTGCAAGGTGTAGAGCGTCCATCACCCCGACACAAGAGAAGTGATTGGGTATGGGGACGTCAATCCACTCTCGACAAGTATTCGCCAGTGCGATGAGATGCCCCGCGAGGTTGCCGCTATCCACGGAAGAGACGTATCGCGGATCCAAAGGGCGCAGATCGCGTGTGTCGTACCAGTTGTAAAAGTGGCCACGACACTGCTGAAGGCGGCTCATCGTCGCGAGCGTCGCTTCTAACCGATCAACGGTCTCGCTCGTCCCGGCCCAACCGAAGTCGCGGGCGCTGACGGCGGACAGGAGATAGAGGCCAAGATTGGTAGGGGAGGTTCGATGCGCCAGGACCGGTCGCGGATCCTCCTGGAAGTTATCGGGGGGCAGCATGTGGTCGTCTGCTGTAATAAACGTCTCGAAGTAGCGCCATGTGCGGCGGGCGACCAGTCTCAGCGCCCGGGCGTCGGTATCAGAGATCGCCAGGTGACCGGCGACGCGTGGGGAAAGACTGATCCATACGGCGATGGCCGGGGAAGCAATCCACAGGATCACGAATGGGGTTGCTACTCCCCAGGCGTCCGGCCGGAGGTCTCCGATGAGCGCGGCAGAAATTGTCGCGATGACCACGGCTCCGCTCATGCGACGATAGGCGGCGTTGAGATCAAGCTCGGGCCCGAGGTTCGTCTGAGCCGAAGTGACCCACTGGAGCAGATTCCGCCGACTGATGAACAGACGAAACAGCGTTCGACCGATTGCGTCGAGCATGAGCCAGGCCTGATGCGCAAGAAAAGTTATCAGGAAGGCGGTCAGTGAAGCAGCAAGCCAGATGTCTTTGCGCAGCGCGCGCAGGTGGCTGCGTGCGTTGACGCCAGCGCGGCGGGGCACCATGGCTGCAAAAATTGGCAGTAGCGCCGGCACGCCAATCGCCAATACGACAAAGGCGGTCCAGACGAGCGCGACTTTGCCTGGCAACATCCATCCGGCCAGCAGTGCCGCGATACTCGCTGGCGCCGACAATGTGCGCCGCAGATTGTCCAACATTTTCCACAGGGCGATCAGCGGCAATCTGCGCCGGCCCCGAGTGGCGCCCGCCGCGTCGCCCCTTCCAAAGATCCAGGGCAGCAGTTGCCAGTCGCCCCGCGCCCAGCGGTGCTGGCGTGCCGCAGCGACGTCGTACCTCGCCGGAAATTCCTCGACCACCTCGATATCGGAAACCAGACCCGCGCGCGCAAAGACGCCCTCGAAAAGATCGTGACTAAGCAGCGTGCCGTCGGATACTCGACCGGCGAGTGACGCTTCAAAGGCATCGACATCGTAGATGCCCTTGCCAGCGTACGAGCCCTCACCGAAGAGATCCTGGTAGACATCCGAGACGGCTGAGGCGTACGGATCGATACCGCTCGAGCTCGAGAAGACGCGCTGAAAGAGCGAGCCTTCGCGACCGACTGGCAAAGACGGCGCGACCCGCGGTTGCAGGACTGCGTACCCCTCGACGACCTGTCCGGTGGCGCCGTCGAACCGGGGATGATTTAGCGGGTGGGCAAGTTTGCCGACCAGGCGCCGTGCCGCGTCCCGGGGCAGTCTGGTGTCGGCATCCAAGGTAATGACGTAGCGGACTCCCGACGGAACCTCAGGGGCCCGCCCATTGATGCCATGGAAGTTCGTATCGGTCGCTCCACGTAGCAGGCGATTCAGTTCGTGAAGCTTCCCGCGCTTGCGTTCCCATCCCATCCACTGCGTCTGCACGTCGCTCCAGACCCGGCGACGGTGGAGTAGGAGGAAGCGTTCGCCGGCTGAACCGTTGCCGTGAAGTCGATTCAGTCGCGCAATTGCCTCGCCCGCCACCGCAAGCAGCGCTTCATCCCCGGCAGCGTTCTCCGTCGGGGCGTCAGTCCAGTCCGAGAGCAGAGCAAAGTACAGTTCGCCGTCTGGTGAGGCGAGGTAGTGAATCTCGAGGCGGTCGATCTGGGCTTCGAGTGCGGCGCGAGTGGTGAGCAAAGCGGGAACGACCACCATGGTTCGCAGATGTGACGGAACGCCGTCACGCAGCGCGAGACCGGGTAGGGTTGTTGCGCCGAAAGCCCTCATGACGGCGCGATTAACGAGTGCGATGGCGGCATCCAGGGACGGAATCAGGCCGAGGAGAGCGAGCAGCGCTAGGTGGACGCGGGGGATGCTCCAGGCGTTGAGGACAAATAAGGGCAGCGACAGCGCGACGGCCCCCACCAGGGCGATCGCAGCTAGGTAGTTCCCAACCCCGGCCGCGAGTTCGAACCGGCGGGGCCAGGTGAAGCGCGGATTTCGATAGCCGATGGTCGCTTCGAAGGCGCGCCGACCGTTTGCGATCAGGTAGTAACCCGGATCAGTGCGGCGGCAACCGGCATGTCTGTCGTCCGTTGCGTCGGGCTCATTCGCAGCTGCTAGGGCCGCGGCTGCAACTTCGAGTTCCGTCAGTTTCGAGCCTCGTGCAAAGCGCTCTATTGCCCGACGGTAGAGATTACGGGTGGGGAAATCCAATTCGGCGAAGGCGCTGCCCGAGCGCAACAGGTCGTCGACCAAGCTGACACTTTCGAAGAACTCCGGCCAATCCACATCCGAGAGCAACCGCATGCTCGTGATGAGATTGCGTACCGTCACGTTGGACGCGCCCTGTCGCTGTTGCTCATCACGCACAATCTCGTCCGATGTTGTTCCTTGCGCCGCAAGGAGCTCCTCCAGCCAATGTAGCGCCGGCGTCACTCGCGGGTCCTGATCCCGCAGGCGCTGGAGCAGCTGGACGGTAAATGCAGGTGAGAAGGACTCGCGGTCGGCGTCGCGCCGGAGCAGGGCGTCAGGCTCGGCGGTGTAACCGTTGACGCCGAGAAGTCGATCTGCCAGGGCGTCCGCTTCCTGGCGCGCGGCGCGACTACTCACAATGCGTGCCGCCGCGCGGCGCAGGTTTTCCACCAGTACTATCCGCAGCGTGATCGCGACCGCCCACAGCTCGCCGATGGTCAGCGGTTGAACGCGCTGATAGGCACGCACGAAAGAACGCAGTGATTCGGGATCGAAGCGACTATCGGTGTGGGCAACAAACGCCCAGGCCACGCCGAGCACGCGCGGATAGCCCTCAAACGGTCCATTCCCCAGCTTGGGTAGCACTCGATAGAAGCTCGGCGGGAGATCCTGGCGGATCTCGCGGATTTGCTCTTCAACGAGGTGGTAGTTATCGAGTAGCCACTCAGCGGCCGGAGAGATCGGGCGCCCTTCGCCCGCCGCTGCTGCGATGGCCCGATAGGCCGCGAGCAGCACCGATTCGTTGTCGCGAAGGCGTGCGTGAAGAGACTGGCGGGGTGGTGGTCGCTCCGTGACTTGCTGTGCGGCGGCGAGGCTCGCTGCATGTTGCTCCAGGCGCTCCATGCTAAAGAGCTCCGCGCGCAGAATCTCGTCACTGTTCCAAGGTGAGAGCGGAGACCGGCGCTCAAAGGCGCGACGGAAAGGTGATTTCAATTTGGTCGGTTTGTCGAGTTGCACATGGGATAGTCTCCGGGCGCACTCACGTCGATACGTCTCTCTGTCTGGATATAGGCCAAACAAACCGCAACCGGTGGATCAAGGTTGCCGGCAGACTTCAGGCTGACCACCGGACGGCGGGGCACTGGTGGTGCGTGACCCGGTCCGGGAGCGTACGCGACGAAAGTACGCGGGCACTCCCCGGAACAGATCACCAGCGCCGATTGCCGATTGGCGATCGCAGCAAGATCTGATGGCGGCCAAGCGCAAAGGGCATGCCGCCGGTGTTCGTCGGCATGACCGTCGTCGCACGTGCAGTCGCCGAACGAACCTCGGTAGCGCCGCGGTCCGCGTGCGTCTGTGGCCTAGCGGGCGCGCTCCTGGGCCTCGCTGACTTTGAGGGCCCGGCCTCCGAAGTCCGTACCGTTCAAGGCCTCCGCGGCGCGCGTGCCATCGGCTCTTAAGGCGCAGGCTACCGCAACCCGCCCTGTCTTGCTGAAGTTTCGCGCGCAGGAGTGCACTCAGCGATTGCATCTGCCCAGCAGCCGGCTGCACAACACCAGAGCACGCGGAGGATCACCCCGTGGGTCACAAGATCAGCTGAATAACTCGTTCAAGGCCGCGGAGCCGACGGGCTTACTCAAATACCGCTCGATCCCTGCCTGACGTGCGAGTTCGCGTCCGGGGTGGTCACTGTTAACCGTCAGTGCAATCAGTCTGAGGTTCTGCAGCTGCGGATGCTGTGAGAGGTGCCGGGCTACGTCGTAGCCGCTCATGTCCGGCAGATCGAGGTCTACAAGCAGGACCGTGGGCACGAACTCGGGGGCGAGGGCAAGAGCAGCCGCTCCGCTGTACGCGACGCGCGCCTCACCGTAGCCCGCCGCTTGCAGCAATGACGCGAGAGCATCGGCGGCATCCACGTCGTCATCGACTATCAATATGCGCGGCATACCGCCTCGTGCGCCGCGTTCGCTCGGCTCGCTCGATTGTGTCAACGGATGCGCGGTCACGACAGACTGCTCAACGAAAGCTCGCGGGGCGCGGGTGCTGGTTGCGCGCTTCGAAGCTCTTGATCTGCTGCTCGGCTACGTCGCCTGTGACGCCGTACGCCTCTTCAATCTTATTCGCAAGACACGCGCGCCTGCCCGCAATCGCGTCGAGGTGACCGCAGGTAAGCCT
>WNES01001527.1_pt1 | contig 10853 bp, 8 predicted proteins | sample 5399931 | NCBI WGS metagenome assembly WNES01 (sample SAMN13153332, study PRJNA577476) | soil metagenome | isolation source: 20 cm grassland meadow soil 2 days after 3rd rain plot 5 | place: USA:California | collected 2015-11-11
ATGACGGCGGCGGGCACGGCCGGCGTGCCCGGCGGCTCTCTGGCGCCCCTGATGATCGTGTGTGTGGGGGTCGGCATCCCGCCCGAGGTGGTCGGAGTGGTCTACGGCGTCGAGCGTATCCTCGACATGAGCCGGACCACGCTCAACGTGTGTGGCGACCTCACTGCGGCCGTGTACGTCGCGAGAACCGAGAGCGACTGGGATCCTCGGGCCGTCACGGGTGCCGTGGGCTTGGCGCCGGCGGCCTAGCAGGGGCGCGACGTAGGAGCGTAGCATGCTACGCCCCTACACCATCCTACGTCATTTCTGAAGCCAGCTTCAGCGCCCCCATCGCGGCATCGATCCGCTCGGGCACCAGGCGCGCCCGCTTGAAGCCGGCGGCGAGCCGCTGCCGGAGCGCGGCGGTGAGCGGGGACTGCGGCAGCAGCAGGCCGCCCGTGATGGCGACCGGGACGGGGTCCGGGGCGGGAAAATGCCGCCCCAGCATGACCACCAGCTCGACGAGCTCGCGCGCTGCCTCGTCCACGGCCCGCTGCGCCACCACCTCGCCCTCCCGCGCCGCGTTGAGCACGTGCGGCGCTAGCGCCGCCACCTGAGCCGGCGTCGCCGTCGCCGTCCAGCGCACCAGATCGTCGAACTGCTGCAGGCCGAGTGCCGCGAGCAGCCGGGCCAGGAGGGTCGAGCCCTCCCCGCGGCCGTCCTGCGCTCTCCCGGCGAGCTCGAGCGCACGCCGGCCGAGCCAGTACCCGCCACCCTCATCGCCGAGCTGCCATCCGTACCCACCCGCGCGGTGGATCTCGCCGTCCGGCGCCCGCGCGTACGCGATCGACCCGGTCCCGGCGTTCACCAGCACTCCCGGGCCGCGCGCGAAGGCCGTCGTCACGGCCACCTCGCCGTCCGCGAGCACCCGCACGCGCCTGGCAACGCCGGCCTCCACCAGCGCCGCTTCGAGCTCGGCCTGCTCCTGCCGCCGCCCTGCGCCCGCCGCCCCGACGACGGCGGCGTCGCCGGGCAGGGGGATGCCGCCCTGGGCCGCCGCCCGGCGGGCGGTGTCCGCGAGGACCGCGGCCGATGCGACCGCTCCGCCCGGTCGCATCGCGGCGCCCGGCCCGTCCGCCCGGCCCAGCACGTGTGCCGGCGACCCCACGACCACACTGGAATGCGAGCCCCCGGCATCGCAGCCGAGAAAGACGGCGGATGGGCGAGCGGGCGGACGGGCGGACCGTGGCGTCATGGTGTCGTGGCGTACTGTCCGCCCAGTGAGGACAGCATCCCCACCGCGACCGTCACCGCCGTGCCCAGCGGCACGTACCACGGCCATGCGAGCCCCGGTAGCACGCGCCACGGCACGCCGAGCACGACGGGGGTCATCGCGAGCACGCTCACGATGATCGCGACGACGACGTCGCGCTGGCGCGCGCGCGACCACCATCCACCCAGCAGATAGGTGCCGAGCAGGGCGCCGTAGGTGATCGACGCGACGCTCAGGGCGAGCTGCACGACAGGGGTGTTCTGGTTGCGGAACGCCATCGCACCCGCCACGAGGACCGCGGTCCACAACAGCGTGAGCCAGCGGCCCACGCGGAGCAGGTGTGTTGGTTCCTGGCGCCCCGAGAGCGGCGCGTAGAAATCGTGCGTGGAAGCCGAGGCGAGCGAGTTGACGGCCGATGCGTGGCTGCTCATGGCCGCGGCGAGGATCCCCGCGACCACGAGCCCCGCCAGCCCGGTCGGGAGCCGGGTGATCACGAACGTGGGGTAGATGGTGTCGCTCCGCACCGCGCCCTGATCCGCGCCCGCGAGCCACAGACTCGTCCCCACGAGCAGGAACAGAGCGAACTGGGCGATGATGAACACGCCCGATCCGATCAAGGCGCGTTGCGCATCCTTCAGCGCGCGCGCGGCGAGCAGCCGCTGCACGATCACGTGGTCGGTGCCGTGCGACGCCCCGGCGAGCAGCGCCCCGCCCAGAACCCCACCCCAGAATGTGTACAGCACCTTGAACGACGGCGTGAAGTCGAGCGTGACGAGCTTACCGGCGTCCCAGGCCCGCGCGAATGCGCCCGGGCCTCCCGCGAGCCGGGTCGCGACGACGAGCGTCGCCACACCGCCCAGCAGATACACGCCCAGCTGGATCACGTCCACCCAGACCACGGCTCGCAGCCCGCCGACCCACGTGTAGATCACGGTGACGATACCGATGGCGAGGATACCCGCGGGAAGGCTCCAATGGGTGATGATGGCGAGGGGGATCGCCGTGGCGAAGATCCGCACGCAGTCGGCGAGCGCGCGCGTGAGCAGGAACACGCCCGACGCGGCGCGCCGCGCCCCCCGACCGAAGCGGCGCTCCAGGCGCTGATAGGCGGTGTCCTGGGTGCCTTCGAAATACCCCGGGAGCAGCAGCGCGGCGACGCCGATCCGCCCTGCCAGGTAGCCGAACGCGAGCTGCAGGAACGTGAGGTCGCCGCGGGCCGCGATGCCGGGGATCGAGATCACGGTCAAGGCCGACGTCTCGGTGGCGACGATGGACAGCATGATGGCCCACCAGGGCAGCCCTCGCTGACCGAGGAAATAGTCGCTTGCGTCGCGCTGGCGCCCCGACAGCACCAGGCCGAAGACCATCACGGCGGCGCAATAGGCCGCGATGACGGCTACGTCGAGCGGCCGCACCGGCGGGGAGGAGCAACAAAAAGCCCGCGCCAGGCGCGGGCTCGGGAATCCGATGGGAAGAGGGCCAACCGCTTCAGACCGTGAAGGACGATCCGCAGCCGCAGCCGCCGGTGGCGTTCGGGTTTTCGAAGGCGAACCCCGACTCCTGGAAGTTGCTCTTGTAGTCCAGGGTGACGCCGTTCAGGTGCTGGGCGCTGAATCCGTCCACGAAGCAGCGTACGCCGGCGCTCTCGATCACGATGTCGTCGTCGGCGGGCTTGTCTTCGATGCTGAGGCTGTATTTGAAGCCCGAGCACCCGCCCGGCAGCACGCCGATGCGCAGGCCGGCGGTCTCGGGGGACACCTTCTCCTCCGCCATGAACTTGCGGACCTCGACCGCGGCCTTGTCGGTCACGGTCAGGGTGATGGGAGCGGAACGTTGCGTCGTCGCCATTGCGATCCTCCAGTCACATGCGAACTTAGAAAGTCCGGACGGCCCTGTCAACTCTCGCCCCACGAGGCCCGCGCCCTCATGCGACTTACGCCCGCCGATTGGTTGGTCGTCGCCCTGTACTTCCTCTTCAACATCGCCGTCGGCCTGTATTACAAGGGCCGGGCCGGCAAGAGCACCGCGGAATACTTCCTGTCCGGTCGCAACGTTCCCTGGTGGCTGGCCGGCACGTCGATGGTCGCCACGACGTTCGCCGCGGACACGCCGCTCGTCGTCACGGGCCTGGTGGCGCGCAACGGCGTGGCGGGGAACTGGCTGTGGTGGAACCTGCTCGCGAGCGGTATGCTGACCGTCTTCTTCTACGCCCGCCTGTGGCGGCGCGCCGGTGTGATGACCGACATCGAATTCTCGGAGATCCGCTACGCCGGCCCGCCGGCCGCGTTTCTGCGAGGCTTCCGGGCGCTGTACCTGGGCCTGCTCATCAACTGCATCATCCTCGGCTGGGTCAATCTGGCGATGGCGAAGATCCTGCAGCTGGTCTTCGGCATCTCGAAACTCGAGGCGTTGTGGATCGTGGTCGGGCTGATCGTCCTGACGTCCGCCATTTCGACGCTCTCGGGCCTGTGGGGCGTGCTGGTGACCGATCTGTTCCAGTTCGTGATCAAGATGGGCATGGTGATCGTGCTGGCGGTGGTCGCCGTGCACGCGGTCGGGGGCATCGAGGCGATGAAGGCGAAGCTCGCGCTGATCGACCAGGCGCGCGCGGCGAGCGGCAGCGGCGGATCCGTCCTGAGCTTCGTTCCCGACGTCGGCTCGGCCTGGATGCCGATGCTCACCTTCTTCGTGTATATCGCCGTGAACTGGTGGGCCACGTGGTACCCCGGGGCCGAGCCGGGGGGCGGGGGATACGTGGCGCAGCGCATGCTGAGCGCGAAGGACGAGCGCCACTCGCTGCTCGCCACGCTGTGGTTCAACATCGCGCACTATGCCGTGCGCCCGTGGCCCTGGATCCTCGTGGCGCTGGCGTCCCTGATCCTGTTTCCGGGGCTTCCCGATCCGGAGACCGGCTATATCCGGGTGATGATCGAGTACCTCCCCTCGTCGCTGCGCGGCCTGATGGTCGCCGCGTTCGCGGCGGCCTTCATGTCCACCATCGCCACCCAGCTCAACTGGGGCGCCAGCTATCTCGTGAACGACTTCTATCGCCGCTTCGTGCGCCGCGACGCGAGCGAACCGCACTACGTTCTGGCGTCGCGCGTCGCCACGGCCCTGCTGACCGTGATCTCCGCGGCCGTGGCGTTTCGCATCGAATCGATCGGGGGAGCCTGGAAACTCCTGATCATCACGGGCGCGGGGACGGGTGCCGTGCTGCTGCTGCGCTGGTACTGGTGGCGCATCAACGCGTGGAGCGAAGTCTCCGCGATGATCGCGGCGTTCGTCGTTTCGGTCCTGCTGCAGACCGTGGGCGGGCTCGACAGCGACCTGCCGCTCGACTTCGCGCACATCGTGCTGATCACCGTGGCGGTCACGACCGTCGTCTGGCTGGCGGTCACCTTTCTCACGCGTCCCGAGTCCGAGTCGACGCTGGTCGCGTTCTACCGCCGCACGCGGCCGTCGCGGATGGGGTGGGGGCCCGTCGCCGCGCGGGCGCCGGACGTACAGGCCTCCAGCGACGGACTCGCCAACCTGCTCGACTGGGTGGCCGGATGCGTGCTGGTGTACGGCGTGCTGTTCGGCGTGGGTAAGCTGCTGCTGCACGAGACCCGCCCGGGCATGCTGCTGCTCGCGCTCAGCGCGCTCGCCGGGTGGGTCATCTACCGCGACCTGTCGCGTCGCGGGTGGAGCGCCGTGGTGGAGTGACGGCCGGCTAGAGCTCCGGGTGCGTGAGGGCGTCGACCACCAGGTCCGCGACCTGCGACCGGACATGCAGGATCATCGTATTGGCGCGCGTGGGGTTGACGCGGTTCGTCAGCAGGATGATGAACTGATCGCGCTCGGGGTCCAGCCACAGTGACGTCCCGGTGTAGCCCGTATGGCCGAACGAGTGGCGCGACAGCTTGGAGCCGGCGCTCGAATAGCCGGAGTCCGAGGGCGTATCCCAGCCGAGCGCGCGGGTGGAGCCCGCGGGGATGTCTTGCCGGCGCGTGAACTCGGCGACGGTCTCGGCGCGGATCAGCTGGAGCGTGTCCCAGGCGCCTCCGTTCAGCAGCAGCGCCGCGAGGCGCGACAGGTCGAGGGCGTTCGAGAACAGGCCGGCGTTCCCCGACACGCCCCCCAGCCGCGCGGCACTCTCGTCGTGCACCTCGCCCACGAGCAGCCGATGGCGAAAGATGGTGTCGTTTTCGGTCGGCGCGATGCGATCCCGCCACCCCCGCGGGGGGAGGAACCGGGTCGACGGCATGGCCAGCGGTCCGAACACCCGTCGGGTGAGGAAGCGGTCGAGCGGCTCACCGGCGAGCCGCTCGACCACCTGCATCAGGACGATGGCGCTCAGATCGGAGTAGCGATACGTCGTCCCCGGCGGGGCGAGCAGGGTGGTCGTGTCCACGGCGTGCAGCGCCGCGGCGCGCGTCCGTGTCGAATCGTAGAGCGGCAGATCCGCGACCAGGCCGGCGGAATGCGTGAGCAGGTGCCGGATCGTCACACGATCCTTCAGGGGCCCGATAAACTCGGGCACGTAGCGCTGCACCGGCTCGTCGAGCGCGAGCTTTCCCTCGTCCACGAGCAGCATGCACGCGGTGGTCAGGGCGACCACCTTGGTGAGGGAGGCGAGGTCGTAGATGGTGCCGGCCTGCACGGGCCGGCGGTCGCTCACGGCGTAGACCCCTACGGGCGCGAGCAGCGCCAGGCGGCCGTGTCGACCGACGGCCAGCACGGCGCCGGGAAACGCGCCGCTGTCGGCTGCGGCCCGGAGATAGCCGACCGCGCCCGCCAGGCGCGTGCTGTCGAACCCGAGGGACGCCGGTGGCGCGGCCGGGATGCCGGCGCTCACCGGGACCGGCGGTGCCGCCGATCCCCGGCAGCCGGCGGCGAGCACGGCGACCGTCAACGCGGCGCGTACCGTCACGGCTGTGCGTCGGGGATCACGACGCCCCAGCCGACCGGATACTCCGGCGGAATCCGGATCGGGAGGTGCCCGGTGATCGGCACCCGGCCGAGCAGGGCGAGCGCCACGGCCCGCTCCGACGCCCGCACGCCGCTCCATGCGACCAGATACGACTTCACGGTGGGGGCCTGGGTCAACAAGTACGGGCTGCCGAGCGAGACGAGGACGGTCGGGCGCGTGGAATCGGTGGCGCTGATCAGCGCGGCGAGCGAGTCGGGCAGGGCGATGGTGCCGCGGCCCGAGAGGGGGCGGACGTTGGCCGCGAACACCGTCCCCGGGGCCCGCGCGATCACCGCGCGCGCGGAATCGTAGGAGAGCGTCCCCGACATCGGCCACAAGCGGAAGTATTCGACGCTGTCGCCGCCCTGGCGCAGCAGCTGAGCCATGGTCTGCCCCACGCCGCCGTTGTTCTCGTCGGCGTAGGCGATCAGCGCGAGGCGGCTGCGGTGGGCGCGCAGGGCGTGCAGCCGTCCTCCGATGTCGCGCACCAGCGTCAGGGCGCGCACGGCGATGTCGTCGGCCTGGTCCTGGAAGCGTTTGGCGCCCACCACGAGCATGATCGAGTCGAGCGACACGGTACGGTCGTGGAACAGGCCGAGGCGGCGCTTGATCTCGAGCAGGCGGCGCACCGATTGCTCGAGCCGCTGCGGCGTGATGCGGCCGGCCGCGACCGCCGCCGTCATTGCAGCCATCGCGGAGTCGGGATCGGCCGGCATCAGGAGGAGGTCGGAACCCGCGAGAAACGCCCGTACCGTGGCCTCGCCGGCGCCGTACTTCGCCACGATGGCGCCCATCGTCAGCGCATCGGTCACCACGAGGCCCGGGAAGCGCAGCGAGTCCCGCAGCAGGCCGGTGAGCACGGCGGCCGAGAGGGTGCCCGGCTCATCCGAGCCCGTGAAGGCGGGAAACGCGATGTGTGCGCTCATCACCACGTCGGCGCCGGCGGCTATCCCAGCGCGGAACGGCACCAGCTCGATCGAGTCGAGCCGCGCGTACCCCCACGCAATTAACGGCAGGCCGATGTGCGAGTCGATCTGGGTGTCGCCGTGGCCGGGAAAGTGCTTGAGCGTGGCGAGCATCGCGTGGTCGTGCAGCCCGCGTACGTACTCGGTCACGAGCCGCGACACGGTACGGGGGTCCTCTCCGAACGATCGGATATTGATGATCGGATTGGCGGGATTGTTGTTGACGTCGGCGTCGGGTGCGAAATTGACGTGGATGCCCACCGCGCGGCCCTCGACCGCTGCGGCCGCCCCGATCGTATAGGCATCCCGTGGGTCCCCGGTGGCTCCGACCGCCATGATCTGCGGGAACGCCGTGGCGCCGATCACCCGCATCGCGGCGCCCCATTCGAGGTCCGCCGAAACGAGCAGGGGCACGCGGGCGCGGCGTTGCAGCGCGTTCAGCTTGGCGGCGATCTCGAGCGGCGACCCGACGGAGACGATCAGACCGCCCACCTCGAGGGAGTCGACCCACCGCGCCGCGACCTGGAAAAGCGAATCGTCGAATGCGGTGTAACTTCCCGAGAGCCACGGGACGATGACCTGTCCGACCCGCTGGCGCACGGTGAGGGTGGCGAGCAGCGAATCGACCGCCGCCGCGGGGACCGGGGACGAAGGACGAGGGACGGGCCGGGCCGGTCGACCGAGCGTTTGGCCGCCGGCACAGCCGAGCACCGCCGTAAGAATCAGGAGTCTATGCGCTCGCATTCTCTCTCGCTGTTGCTCGGGCTGGTGTGCGTTGCGCCCGCGGCCGCGCAGGTGCGGCCGGGGATCGAAGTGCTGCTCTCGGATTCGATCGGGCTCGTGACGGGCAAGCGGGTCGCGCTGCTCACGAACCAAACCGGCGTGAACCGCCTGGGCCAGCGCGACATCGATCTCGTGCGCGGCACCCCCGGAGTACGCCTGCTCGTGATCCTCAGCCCGGAACACGGGTTGCGCGGCACGGAGGACCGCCCGGGACTCCCCGACGCGGTCGACTCCGCATCCGGATTACCAATCTACAGCCTCTACGGCGGGACGCCGCTGTCCGCCATCGCGGCGCTCGACAGCGTCGACGTCGTGCTCGTGGACCTGCAGGACATCGGGGCCCGCTACTACAGCTATCCGACGACCGCGGTGCTGCTGCTGCAGGAGGCGGCGCGCCGCGGCAAACCGATGGTGGTGCTCGATCGCCCCAACCCCGTCGGCGGCGTGGCGGTGCAGGGCAACGTACCGGCGACGGCCCGGCCGGTGGAGCGCGTCGGAGACTTCCTCCCGGTTCCGATGCGCCACGGGATGACGATGGGTGAGGTGACGCGGCTCGCGAACGACGTCTTCGGCATGCGTGCCCGGCTGATCGTGGTGCCGGCGGCGGGGTGGCGCCGGGCGATGTACGACGACGACACCGGCCTGCCGTGGGTGCGCCCGTCGCCCAACATGCCGGATCTGGAGAGCGCGCTGCACTATCCCGGGACCTGCCTGTTCGAGGGCACCAACCTCTCGGTGGGACGTGGCACGCCGCTCGCGTTCAAGGTGATCGGGGCGCCGTGGCTCGATACGGGCGCGGTGTTACCCCGGCTGCGCGGCGCCGGGCGCTGGGCTCAGGAAGGACTGAACGGCGTGGAGGTGTCGGGTGTGGTGTTCACGCCGAGGACGCCGACCGACGGGAAGTACGACGGCGTCGAAGTGCGCGGCATCCGGCTGCGCGTCACGGACCGGCGCCACTACGATCCGACGCGCGCCGCGGTGCTGGTGCTCACGGCGATCGAGGCGGCGCAAGGTGACTCGCTGCGTTTCGACGCGGCGCGGTTCGACCGCCTGGCCGAGGGTGGCGAGCTGCGTCGCGCGATCCTCACCGGCCGTGCCGCGGACGCCGTGTGGCGCAGCTGGGAGCCGGCGCTCGCGCGGTTCCGGCGGCTGCGCGCCAAGTACTTGCTCTATTGAGACTCCGCTCCCCTCCCGCTACTTTCCCCCGGCTATGATCGTGATCCCGCAGAAGGTGCGTGACGGCTTTGGGAACCTGCTCGACCCGCTCGCCCTGCGACTGATTCGCCTGCACGTCCGGCCCAACCTCATCACCACCCTCGGCACGGCGGTGATCGTGGGCTCGGCCGTCGCGTTCGCGCTCGGCTGGACTCGGTGGGGCGGTGTTCTCCTGCTCTTGTCCGGCCTGTGCGACATGGTGGACGGCCGCGTGGCCCGGCGGGGAGGCATGGTCACGACCTTCGGCGCGTTCTACGACTCGACGCTCGACCGGGTCGGCGAGGCGGCGTTGTTCTCAGGGATCGCGATCTATTTCCTGCGCGGTGGCGTCGCTCCCGGCCGCGTCACGCTGGCCGTGGCCGCATGCATCGTCGCCCTGACGGCCTCGCTGCTCGTGTCGTACACGCGGGCCCGGGCCGAAGGCCTGGGGCTGAGCGTCAAGGTCGGCATCGCGCAGCGGGCCGAGCGGGTGCTGCTGCTCGGCGCTCCGACCATGTTTTTCGGAGCCGGGAACCGTGGGGCGTTGCTGTTTTGGATCGTCGTGGTGCTGGCGGTCGCCACCACGGCAACGGTGGTGCAGCGCGTGCTGTACGTGGCGCGGCTCGCCCGTGAGCCCGCCATGCCGCGCCCGCCGCGCTCGCGAGACACGCTTCCCGGGCACGCGCCGGCCCTGCAAACTCGGAAAGGACAGTAATCGTGGCACCGCAGTCCGGCCGGGACATCGCGCCCGCCAGGGGAAAGCTCGGGGTCCTGCTGGTGGGGCTCGGGGCCGTCTCGACGACCTTCGTGGCGGGCGTCGAGAACGTGCGCCGCGGCTCGGGGCTGCCGATCGGCTCGATCTCGCAGATGGGGACGATTCGGCTCGGGAAGCGCACCGAGAAGCGCAGTCCCAAGATCAAGGATTTCGTGCCGCTCGCCGACTTGAAAGACCTGGTGTTCGCGGCCTGGGACCCGATTCCAGACGACGCCTACAGCGCCGCTCGCAAGGCCGGCGTGCTCGAGCCGCCCCACCTCGAGCCGATCGCCGACTTCCTCAAGGGGCTCAAGCCCATGCCCGCGGCGTTCGACCAGAGCTACGTGAAGCGGCTCCACGGGACGCACGTGAAGAGCGGCAAGAACAAGCGGGACCTGGCCGAACAGCTGCGCCACGACATCCGCGACTTCAAGCAGCGCTCGGAGGCCGACCGGCTGGTGATGATCTGGGCCGCCTCGACGGAGGTGTTCCTCACGGCGGGCCCCGCGCACCAGACTCTGGCGGCGTTCGAGAAGGCGATGGAGCAGAACGACCCCGCCATCGCGCCGTCGATGCTCTATGCCTACGCCGCCCTGATGGAGAACGTGCCGTTCGCGAACGGGGCGCCCAATCTCACGGTGGACATACCGGCGCTGCAGCGCCTGGCGGAGGAGCGCACGCTCCCGATCGGGGGCAAGGACTTCAAGACCGGCCAGACGATGATGAAGACCGTGCTGGCGCCCGCGTTCAAGGCGCGGATGCTGGGCCTGGCCGGCTGGTACTCGACCAACATCCTCGGCAATCGCGACGGCGAAGTGCTGGACGATCCCGAGTCGTTCAAGACCAAAGAGGAGTCGAAGCTTGGCGTGCTCGAGTACATCCTCCAGCCCGACCAGTATCCCGAGCTGTACGGCAACGTGTTTCACAAAGTGCGGATCAACTATTATCCGCCGC
>WNES01001547.1_pt1 | contig 10752 bp, 12 predicted proteins | sample 5399931 | NCBI WGS metagenome assembly WNES01 (sample SAMN13153332, study PRJNA577476) | soil metagenome | isolation source: 20 cm grassland meadow soil 2 days after 3rd rain plot 5 | place: USA:California | collected 2015-11-11
GACCGGCGTCGCGCGCCTCGGCGAGCTCCTCAAGATGCAGGTGCGCGAGCTCGCCCGCATCGCGCAGGCGCACGCGCACGACGCCGACCCGGCCGCCGGGATTCGCGCCGAGATGCGCTCCCTCTGGCTCGATCTCGTGCACCGGCACGGCTCGCCTTTGAGCGATGCCGAGATCGAGGCGGTCCTCGAGAACGATCTCACGCTCAACACCCAGGGCCTCATGGTGTGGCTCGAGCGGCTCGGCCGCCGGCCGCAGCACGCTTAAGGCCGCGGCGCAGTTGATCCGGGCTCGGCTTGGCACCATTCACCCCGGTTGGGAACATGAGCCATACTCCCGCCATGGACGCGTTCAAGGCCTTCCGCATCCACTCCGAGGGCGGAAAGATCGCCGCCCGCTTCGAGAAGCTCACGCTGGACGACCTCGACCCCGGCGAGGTCGTGATCCGCGTCACCCACTCCGACATCAACTACAAGGACGCGCTCGCCGCGACCGGAGCGGGCAAGATCCTGCGCCGCTATCCGCTCGTCGGCGGGATCGACCTCGCGGGAGTCGTCGAGAGCTCGAAGGATGCGCGCTACCGGCCGGGAGAAGCGGTACTCGTGACCGGCTGCGGGCTCTCCGAGACCCACGACGGGGGCTACGCACAGTTCGCGCGGGTGCCCGGTGACTGGGTGATCCCGATGCCCGCCGGGCTCGATGCCGAGACCGCCATGGCGCTCGGCACCGCGGGCTTCACGGCGGCGCTCGCCATCCATCGCATGGAGCAGAACGGCCAGTCCCCGGAGGGCGGCCCGATCGCGGTCACCGGCGCCTCGGGAGGCGTCGGGAGCCTGGCGGTCGACATGCTCGCCGCACGCGGCTATCGCGTCGTGGCGGTGAGCGGCAAGGCGGCGGCGGCGGGCTATCTCAAGGCGCTCGGCGCAGCGGAGGTCCTCACCCGGCAGGAGACCGACCTCGGCTCCCGGCCGCTCGAGACCGCCCGCTTCGGCGGGGCCATCGACAACGTGGGGGGCGATGTCCTCACGTGGCTCACCCGGACCGTGGACTTCTGGGGCAACATCGCGAGCATCGGCCTCACCGGCGGGGCGGAGCTCAAGACCACCGTGATGCCCTTCATCCTGCGCGGCGTGACGCTGATCGGCATCAACTCCTCTGCCACCCGCCGCGAGTGGCGGCTCGCGGTGTGGCAGCGCATCGCCACGGACCTCCGGCCCCGTCACCTTTCGCGCATCGTCACGCGCACCATTGATTTCGATGAGCTTCCGGGCGCTTTTCCCGCCTACCTCGAAGGCAAGATCACCGGGCGCACCGTGGTGCGCATACAATAGCGCGGCTCTTTCGGGAGCAAGCGCAATGTCGGGAACTTCAGTGAGCGCTGGCGCTCGGCTGCGCGCCGCGGTGGAGGCGGAGCGCCCCCTGCAGGTGGTCGGGGCCGTGAACGCCTACGCGGCGCTGCTTGCGGAACGGGCCGGCTTTCGCGCGCTCTACCTCTCCGGTGCCGGAGTCGCCAACGCCTCCTTTGGTCTCCCGGACTTAGGCGTCACCTCGCGTAACGACGTGTGCGAGGACGTGCGGCGCATCTGCGCCGCCACCGCGCTCCCGCTCCTGGTCGATGCCGACACGGGCTTCGGCGCCGCCTTCAACATCGCCCGCACCTGCGCCGATCTCATCCGCTCGGGCGCCGCCGGCATGCATCTGGAAGACCAGGTGTCCGCCAAGCGCTGCGGCCACCGGCCCGGCAAGGCCCTGGTCCCGGCCGCGGAAATGGTCGATCGCCTGAAGGCCGCGGTCGATGCGCGCACCGACCCCGGCTTCGTGATCATGGCGCGCACCGACGCGCAAGCCGTCGAGGGCCAGGCCGCGGCGCTCGAGCGCGCGGCGGCCTACGTCGAGGCGGGCGCCGACATGATCTTCGCGGAAGCGCTCCGGACGCTCGAGGAGTTCCGGGAATTCGCCGCGCGGCTGCGCGTGCCGGTGCTCGCCAACATCACCGAGTTCGGAACGACCCCGCTCTTCACCACCGAGGAGCTCGGCAGCGCCGGGGTGCGCCTCGTGCTCTACCCCCTGTCCGCGTTCCGCGCCGCCGCCAAGGCCCAGGTCGTCGTGTATGAGGCGATCCGCCGTACCGGCACGCAGAAGAGCGTGGTCCCCTACATGCAGACCCGCGCCGAGCTCTATGAGGTGCTCGGCTATCATGCGTACGAGAGGAAGCTCGACGAGCTGTTCGGAAAAGGAAGCCCGGAGGGAGTGGAGCCATGAACGCCATGAGCGAGAGCAGCGCCCCCAAGCCCAAGAAATCCGTCGCCCTCTCGGGCGTCGTCGCGGCCAACACCGCGATCTGCACCGTGGGACGGACCGGCAACGATCTCCACTACCGCGGCTATGACATCCTCGAGATCGCGGAAGTCTGCGAGTTCGAGGAGATCGCCTATCTCCTGATCCACGAGCGGCTGCCCACCCGCGCCGCGCTCGCCGCTTACAAGGTCAGGCTCAGGTCGCTGCGCGGCCTCCCGGCGCCGGTGCGGAGCGTCCTCGAGGAGCTCCCCGCCTCGAGTCACCCGATGGACGTGCTGCGCACCGGGGTGTCGGCGCTCGGCTGTACTCTGCCCGAGCCCGACGAGCATTCCGCCCCCGGGGCGCGCGACATCGCCGACCGCCTCATCGCCTCGCTCGGCCCGATGCTCGCGTACTGGTATCACTTCAGCCGCGACGGCCAGCGCATCGAGCTCGAGACCGACGACGACTCGATCGGCGGGCATTTCCTGCACCTGCTGCACCGTCGGCCACCGCCGCCGTTGTGGGTGCGTGCGATGCACACCTCGCTCATCCTCTACGCCGAGCACGAGCTCGCCGCCTCGACCTTCACGGCGCGCGTCATCGCCGGCACGGGCTCGGACCTCTACTCGTGCATCACCGGGGCGATCGGCGCGCTGCGGGGACCGAAGCACGGCGGCGCGAACGAAGCCGCGATGCAGATCCAGCGGCGCTACCACACGCCGGAGGAAGCGGATCGGGACATCCGCGAGCGCGTCGCGAGCCACGAGATCATCGTCGGCTTCGGGCACCCGGTGTACACGCTCGCCGATCCGCGCAATCAGGTGATCCGGGAAGTGGCGCGGCGGCTCTCGAAGGAAGCGGGCGACATGCGGATGTTCGATATAGCCGAGCGGATCGAGACGGTAATGAAGGGGGCGAAGGGGCTATTCCCGAATCTCGACTGGTTCTCGGCCGTGGCCTATCACATGATGGGCGTGCCGACCGAGATGTTCACGCCGCTGTTCGTGATCGCCCGCACCACCGGCTGGTCGGCGCACGTCATCGAGCAGCGCGAGGACGGCAAGCTCATCCGTCCGGCGGCCAACTACACCGGTCCCGAAGACCTCAAGTTCGTCCCCATCGTGGAGCGGCGCTGAGCGGATGTCGGCCCACGATGTGAGATCCGCCGAGCGCCCGGCGCCCGACGCGGTGCTGACGGCGATCGCCGACTACGCGCGCAATTTCACCGTGCGCAGCGAGACGGCGTACGAGACCGCGCGCTACTGCCTCATGGACACGCTCGCCTGCGGCTTTCAGGCGCTGAAATACCCGGCGTGCCGCAAACTCCTCGGTCCCCTCGTGCCGGGAGCGGTCATGCCGGGCGGCGCGCGCATTCCCGGCACCTCGTTCGAGCTCGAGCCGGTGCAGGCGGCCTTCAACATCGGCGCGATGATCCGCTGGCTCGACTTCAACGACACCTGGCTCGCGGCCGAGTGGGGTCACCCTTCCGACAATCTCGGCGCCATTCTCGCGGTGGCCGATTACCTGGCGAGGAACGCCATCATGTCGGGCAAGACCCCGCTGCGCGTGCGCGAGGTGCTCACCGCCATGATCAAGGCGCACGAGATCCAGGGGGTGCTGGCGCTCGAGAACAGCTTCAATCGCGTCGGGCTCGACCATGTCGTCCTCGTGCGCGTCGCCTCGACCGCCGTGGTGACGAGCCTGCTCGGCGGCAGCCTCGAGCAAGTGGTGAACGCGCTCTCGAACGCCTGGATCGACGGCGGGGCACTGCGCACCTATCGCCATGCTCCGAACACGGGCTCCCGCAAGAGCTGGGCGGCGGGGGATGCCACGAGCCGCGCGGTGCGTCATGCGCTCATGGCGCTCGCAGGCGAGATGGGCTATCCGTCGGCGCTCTCGGCGAAGACCTGGGGCTTCTACGACGTGCTCTTCCGGGGCAAGCCCTTTTCGCTCCCGCAGCCCTTCGGCAGCTACGTCATGGAGAACGTGCTGTTCAAGATCTCCTACCCGGCGGAGTTTCACGCGCAGACCGCGGTCGAGGCGGCGATGACTCTCCACCCGAGGGTGTTGGACCGGCTCGCCGACATCGAGCGCATCGTGATCGAGACCCAGGAGCCCGGCGTGCGCATCATCGACAAGGTGGGGCCGCTCGCCAATCCCGCCGATCGCGATCACTGCATCCAGTACATGGTCGCGGTGCCGCTCATCTTCGGGCGCTTGACGGCCGCGGACTACGAGGACGCCGTGGCCGCCGATCCGCGCATCGATGAGCTTCGGGCGAGCATGCAGGTGCGCGAGAATCGAGTGTTCACCGAGGAATACTACGCGCCCGACAAGCGCTGCATCGGCAACGCCGTGCAGGTGTTCTTCCGCGACGGCAGCCACACCGAGCGCGTGCAGGTGGATTTCCCCATCGGGCACCGCAAGCGCCGCGCCGAGGGCATGCCGGTGCTGGTGAGGAAGTTCGAAGCGTCCGTGGAGGCGCACTTCGGCGCCAAGCAGGCCGAGCGCATCAAGGCGCTGTTCGCGAAGCCGAAGCAGCTCGACGCCTTGCCGGTGAGCGAGCTGATGGCGGCGATGGTCACGAACGGATCGGCCTAGTGAACTCCGGCATGACTTCCGACGCGCCTCCGCCCCACGCTCGCCACGGCCTTGCCGAAGACGGCGGGCCCGGCGAGATGGAGCGGCGGGTCCAGGCGCTGCGGACGGTCCTGGCGGAGAAGGGATACATCGATCCTGCGGCGCTCGATGTCCTGATCGACACCTATGAGAGGAAGACCGGGCCACGCAATGGCGCGCGGGTGGTCGCGCGGGCGTGGGTCGATGCGGAGTTTCGCAACTGGCTCCTTCGGGACGCCACCGCTGCCATCGCTGCGCTCGGCTACACGGGCCGGCAGGGCGAGCACATGGTCGCCCTCGAGAACACCGCGTCCTGTCACAACCTGGTCGTCTGCACGCTGTGCAGCTGTTATCCCTGGCCGGTGCTGGGGCTGCCTCCCACCTGGTACAAGAGCGCGCCCTACCGCGCCCGTGCGGTGAAGGACCCGCGCGGAGTACTCGCTGATTTCGGCATTCGCCTCCCCGAATCCACCGAGATCCGCGTCTGGGATTCCACGGCGGAGGTGCGCTACCTCGTGATTCCCCAGCGCCCGGCAGGGACTGACACTTTGAGCGAGGAGCAGCTGGCGGCTTGCGTGACGCGGGACTCGATGATCGGCACCGGGCTGGCAAGAGCTCCATGAGCTATCGATCCCACGCGGACCTCGGCGGCGAGGACGGCCATGGCCGGGTCGTTCCGGAGCCGGAGGGTGAGCTCTTTCATGCTCCCTGGGAGCGGCAGGCGCTCGCGCTGACGCTGGCGATGGGCGCGACCGGCGCCTGGAATCTCGACATGAGCCGCAGCGCCCGCGAGACGCTGCCGGACTATTCGACGCTGAGTTATTACGGGCTCTGGATCAAAGGGCTCGAGAAGCTCCTCGCCGAGCGCGGCCTCATCGCCGCAGACGAGCTGGACGCAGGCCGGATGCTCCACCCGGCGCCCCCGCTCGAGCGTGTGCTGCGGGCCGCCGACGTGCCCGCCCTGCTGGCGAGAGGTGCGTCCACGGAGCGGCCGGCGGCGGCACCGCCGCGCTTTGCGGTCGGCGAGCGGGTGCGTACGCGCGCTTCCCGGTTCGACCACCACACACGCCTGCCGGGTTACGCGCGCGGGAAAATCGGTCGCGTCGAGCACGTCCGCGGCGTGCACGTGTTCGCGGACACGCACGCGCACGGACGCGGCGAGCAGCCGCAATGGCTCTACACGGTCGTCTTCAGCGGGCGCGAGCTCTGGGGGGACGATTGCGCACCGGGTCTCGGTGTATCGATCGATGCCTGGGAGCCGTATCTGGAGATGGCGCCATGAAGGAGGCGCTTGCGGCGCCGCCGGGTGAGCCGCGAGACGAGAGCGGGCCGGTCTTCCGCGAGCCGTGGGAGGCGCAGGCCTTTGCGATGACGCTCGCTCTCTATGAGCGGGGTCTCTTCACCTGGCCCGAGTGGGCGGCGGCGCTCGCGGCGCAGATCAGCGCGGCGCAGACTTCAGGCGATCCCGACCTCGGCGACACCTATTACCGTCACTGGCTGGCGGCGCTCGAGAAGTTGGTCGCCGAAAAAGGTGCGAGCTCGCCGGAAGAGCTGACGCGCTACCGGCGAGCCCGCATCGATACTGTCTAACCCACCCTCACCGGCACGAATATCCGCGTCTCCCCGCGCTGGATCAGGAGCGCGATGTGCCCCTTCGATTTCTCCACCGCGCTCTTGAGCTGCTCGGCGCTCGTCACGTTGGAGCCGTTCGCGGCGATCACCACGTCGCCCGGCTGGATGCCCGCCTCGGCGGCGGGACCGGTGACGCGCTCGACCAGGAGTCCGCCCTTCACGTTGCCGTTTTTCTGCTCATCCGGGGTGAGTGGACGGACCGCGAGGCCGAGCTTTCCGCTCTCCTTGTGCGACCCGTTCCGGGCGGTGGTCCCCTTCTCCTCCATCGTGCCGAGCTTCACGCTCAGCTCGCGCGGGGCGTGAGAGCGCCAAACCTCGAGATTCACCGCCGTGCCCGGCGCGAGGCTCGCGATCTGCACCGGTAGCTCGCTGGAGTCCTCGATCGTCTGGCCGTTGAGCTTGAGGATCACGTCGCCCGGCTCGACTCCGGCCTTCTCGGCCGGTCCGCCCTTCTCGACGCTCGACACGAGCGCCCCTGCGGGCTGCGGCAGTCCGAAGGAATCGGCGAGGCCCTGCGTGACCGGCTGGATCAGCACGCCGAGCTTGCCGCGCGTCGCGTGACCGGTGGTCTGCAGCTGCTCGCCGACCTGCATCGCCACATCGATCGGGATGGAGAAGGACACGCCCATGTAGCCGCCGCTGCGGCTATAGATCTGCGAGTTGATGCCGACCACCTCGCCGCGCATGTTGAACAGCGGGCCGCCGGAGTTGCCGGGGTTGATCGGCACGTCGGTCTGGATGAAGGGCACGTAGCCTCCGCCGAGCGTGCGGCCCTTGGCGCTGACGATGCCCGCGGTGGCGCTGTTCTCGAAGCCGAACGGCGCGCCGATCGCGAGCACCCACTCACCGACCCTGAGCGAGCGCGATTCGCCCAGCCTCACCGTCGGCAGGTCCTTGGCGGAGATCTTCAGGATCGCGATGTCGGACTTGGGATCGACGCCGACGACCTTGGCGGTGTATTCGCGCCGGTCGGTGAGGCGCACGGTCACCTCGCTCGCCCCGTTCACGACGTGCGCGTTGGTCATGATGACGCCGTCGGGACGGATGATGAACCCGGATCCCTCACCGCGTATCGGCTGCGGCGCGGGCATCTGGAAGCCGAACGGCGGCATGCCGCGGAAGAAAGGCGCGAACGGGCTGTTGGGACCGAAGGGATCGTTCTCGCTCGGACCCTCGTTCTCGTCGGGGTTCTCGTCCCCCTGCGAGTTGAAGGACGTCGGCACCTTGGTGACGACGCTGATGTTGACCACGGCCGGGCCGTACTTCTGCACCATGGCGCTGAAGTCCGGGAGCGTCACGGTGGGAGTGGGCGAGCCGGGCGCCGGCGTGACCGGGCTCGCGCCCGTGGCTGCGGCGGCGGGCGCCGCGGCTGCGGCGGTCGCGACCGCGCGGCTCTCTGCGACCGCGTAGAGCGCGCTGACCGGCACGGCGATGGTGGCCGCGCCGAGAATTGCCGCTACGAGCGGCTTCCTGATGAGCTCGAACAGGTTCATTACCTCGCTCCGTCCGTCAAAGCTGTGGTCTTGATGCATATCATAGGGAAAGCGGCTTATGGGAGCCTTAAGGGATGGCTCAGCCTTCCGGCCCCGCGTTTATGGAATACAGCAGCCGGCCGGAGTAAGTTCCCTTCGGCGCGTTGAGCTCGCGCACTCGAGGGGTGGCTCATGAGGAACGCCGTCGGTGCGATCCTGATCCTGGTGTCCTCGATAGCGGTTGCGGGCGGCTCCCACGGCGGAGGCGGCGGCGGCCACGCGGCGGCATCGGGTGGATCAGGCGTCCATGCCAGCGCCTCGGGCGGCGGCGGCGCCCACTCGGGCGCATCCCGGGCTGATGCCACATCGGCAAGTCACATCCAGAGCGCCAGTCAGCCACGGTCCGCGGCCCCGACCGCCATGAGGCCGCTGCCGCCGAGACCCAAGCCCAGACCCGGGCCCGGGCCCAGGCCCGTTCCGACAATGCCGCCCGCGACCTACCTCTGGCCGACCACCGCCGCGGCCCATCCGGCCGGCTGGTATGCCATCGCCTGTACCGAAGAGGAGCGGCGCCAGCACAAGTGCGACGATCAGATCAGCGCGCCGTGAGCCAGGTGTAGGGACGCGACTCGGTGCTGAGCGAAGGCTTGAGATGGCTGAAGTACCGGGCGATGACGTGGATGTCCTCGTCCTTGAGGGTCGCGGCGAAGCCCTTCATGACGGGGTTGTTGCGCCCCCCCTTCCGGTACTCCTCGAGCGCGCGCACGAGATAGTCCTCGTGCTGCCCGGCTAGCGAGGGATACATGGGCGCAATCGCGACCCCGTCCTGACCGTGGCACGAGACGCAGAGCGTCGCGGCCTGCGGCACGCTCCCCTGCGCCTTGCCGGTGGGCGCGAGCGGCTTGCCCGCGAAGTAAGCCGCGATGTCGTCCATGTCCTTGTCGGAGAGCGTCGAGGCCTGGGAGTGCATGGTGAGGTGCGAGCGGTCGCCGTCGCGATAGCCGTGCAGCGCCGCCGCCAGGTACTCGGGATTCTGTCCCTCGAGCTTCGGCACGCTGTACATCGGGTAGGCGTTCTTGTAGTCGTCGATGCCGTGGCAGCCGAGGCAGGTGTAGGAGATCGCCTTGCCGTGCGCGGCACTGGCGTGAGCCGGAGCGGCGGACTCCTGCGCGGCGGCGCCGGTCAGCGCCGCTGCCGCGAGCGCTGCGATCACGGCGATCGAAACTGCGTGCTGGCAAGATCCCCGCCCACGCCCCTTCATCCGCCCCTCCGCCACGAAAAAACGGCCCCGAATCTTACGGACTAGCCGGCCCAATTACCACGATCAGGCCGCGGAGGCGCGAGAGCGGCGCTACCCTCCGCGAGGAGGCAGAGGAGCCCTGATGATCGCTCTCATCCAGCGTGTCAGCCGGGCCGAGGTGCGTGTCGGCGGCGAAGTGGTCGGCGCGATCGACGCCGGGATCCTGGCCCTGATCGGCGTGCGCCGCGCGGACACCGACGCCGCGGCCGAGCGGCTGCTCGAGCGCGTGCTCTCCTATCGCATCTTCCCGGACGCCGACGGGCGGATGAATCGGTCGCTGCGCGAGGTGGGCGGGGGACTCCTCCTCGTGCCGCAGTTCACCCTCGCCGCCGACACTCACAAGGGCACCCGTGCGGGGTTCAGCCTGGCGGCCGCACCGGAGGAGGCGCGGCGCCTGTTCGAACATCTGCGGAGGCAGGCGCAGGCCGCCTATGCCCCTGTTTCGGCGGGCGTATTTGGCGCCGATATGCAGGTATCGCTGGTCAACGAGGGGCCCGTGACGTTCTGGCTCGAGACCCCCTGAATGGGCCCCGAGGCCCGCGTTCCGGAATTCGCGAACTTCTGGGGTTCCGGGGGCTCATTTGACCTATCATCCAATTCTTTTCTCCGCACGGGCGGAGAGGTCAGCGGAGTCGCCAGTCATGGGTGGTTTAGGGATGCGCGAGCTCGTGGTGATCCTGCTCGTCGTGCTCGTCGTGTTCGGCGCGAAGAAGCTGCGCAGCGTCGGCTCCGATCTGGGCGCCGCCGTGCGCGGATTCAAGAAGGCCATGAGCGAGGGCGAGGAGGAGCAGAGCGCTCCGCCGAAGCAGATCCGCTCCGAGGGCACGGACGCGGAGTTCCCGGACGTCGCCGCGAAGAAGAGCGACCCGAAGACCGAACGGAGCGCGTGATCTGTTCGAGGGCCGATTCTCGGAGTTGCTGATCATCTTCGTCCTGGCGCTGATCGTGCTGGGACCGGAGAAGCTGCCGCGCGTGGTTACCGAGATCGGCCGCTGGATGGGACGGGCGCGCGCCATGGCGCGCCAGTTCCGCGAGCAGCTCGAGGAGGAGGTGCAACTCGAGCAGGCGCGCAAGGCGAACTCAGCCGGGAGCGCGGCGGCGGCCGGCACGGCGGCACCGGGTACGGCAGCATCGGGTACGGCAGCACCGGGTACGGCGGCACCGGGTACAGCGGCACCGGGCACACCTGCACCGGGCACGGCTGCACCGGGCACGGCGGCTCCGGGCGCCGCGCCGGGCGGCGGCGCGTCGCCCATAACGGCGCCGCCGGCGGGTGCGGCGGCCGCGGAGCAGCCGACCCACCCCGACACTCTCTCCCACGCCCACGCCACGGACGCCACCGGCGCCGACCCCTCGGCGGTCCGGGCCGGCGCCGCGTCGAGCGCCGATGAGCGAGGAACCTGAGAAGCTCGCCGAAGGCACGCTGATCTCGCATCTGCTCGAGCTGCGGG
>WNES01004175.1_pt1 | contig 10747 bp, 12 predicted proteins | sample 5399931 | NCBI WGS metagenome assembly WNES01 (sample SAMN13153332, study PRJNA577476) | soil metagenome | isolation source: 20 cm grassland meadow soil 2 days after 3rd rain plot 5 | place: USA:California | collected 2015-11-11
GATCGCCCGCGTGAGACTCTCGTGTGTGCTCGTCTTGGTGACGAACCCGCTGCCGCCCGCCTCGAGCACCTGCAGCAGCACATCTTCCTTCAGGTGGGCACTGAGGACGAGGACCTTCGTGCCGCGCTTGAGCCCGGCGATGCGACGCACAGCCTCAAGCCCTCCGATGCCCGGCATAACGAGGTCCATGAGCACCACGTCGGGCTTGAGGGACCGGGTCTTCTCGACCGCCTCCTCCCCGGTGGCCGCTTCCCCGACCACGCGCAAGTTAGATTGGCCGTCGAGGAACGCACGCAACCCCGCGCGGACCACCCAGTGGTCGTCAGCGAGCAGGATCTGGATTGGATTGGGCACGGGCGCGGGTGCCGTCGGGGGAGGCCTCCTCCTCACGGTCCTCCTTAACCTGACGAAGCGTTGACCCGCGTCTCCTCCGACCGGGCGCCACGGTGCGGAGAGACCCTCTCAGGATACCAAGTCGGGACCGCTTGGCAAGGGCTGAAGGGTGATCTTCGTCACGCACTTTGCGGCCTTCCGTCGTTTCCTCGCTTTCGTAGCTTACACGACCGACATGCCGAGCACGTTGATCATCGTGGGCATCTGCCTGCTCGTCGTGAGCGTGGCGCTGTTCCGCGGCGTCCCCGCCGCCGTCCGCGGCGGGCGCTGGCTGGGCGGTGCTGGCCGCGGCCTCGTTGGCCTCTTGCTGCTGGCACTCGCCGCCCTCGCGGGGACGATCAGTGTGGGCATCCGTGGCTACCGGGCGCTCACCTATGAAGAGGTCGCAGCGACGGTAAAAACCGAACCGGTGGGGGTGCAGCGTTTCCGGGCCACGATCGTGCTGCCCGACCAGCGGCTCGCGATGTACGACCTCGCGGGCGACGCCTTTTACGTGGACGCCCACATCTTGAAATGGCACCCCTGGGCGAACTTCGTCGGCTTGCACACAGCCTACGAGCTCGACCGGGTGACCGGCCGCTACAACTCGGTGACGGACGAGCGGACCAGGCCGCACACCGTGTACTCGGTCGCACGGACGAGGCCCGTCGATCTGTTCTTTCTGGCGCGTCGGTTCAAGCTGCTGGGCCCCCTGGTGGATGCCGAGTACGGCTCGGCCGCCTTCGTGGCGGGAACGAAGCCGGCGGAGTACGAAGTGCGCGTGTCCACGACGGGGCTGCTGATGCGGCCGGTGATACACTAGCCGCGATTCCACGCGCTGAAGCGTGTGCTCGGCACAACACTGTGCTAAAGCACACCACGCTTCAGCGTTGCGTTGTGCCGAGCCCATCCTTCAGGATGGGAAACTCGACGCCACGCTCTTCTTCTCCTTACCAGGAGCCCTTGTACATGCCCGACTCCCTCACCCGTCGCGCGTTCGCCGAGCAGCTCGCAGTCGTGGCCGCCGCACCGTTTGTGACCGAGGGGCTCGGGACTTGGGGCTCGGGGCTCGGAATAGCACTCCCGAGCCCCGAGCCCCAGGCCCCGAACCCCGAACCGTCGGCCCTCGCCAAGGCCCTGGCCGAGGGGATTCGGCTCCGGTACGGCGACCGGCTCACGGCCGATGACCTCAAGACGATCACGCAAAGCATCGAGAACCGCCTGCAGGGTCTGGAGCGGCTGTATCGGGTGAGCCTCGCCAACGGCGACGAGCCCGACTTCGTGTTCTCGGTGTACCGGGGGGAATGATGGCGGACGAGCTCGCCTACGCGTCGATTCCCGAGCTGGGACGGCTGCTCCGCGCCCGGCGCGTCACCTCCACCGCGCTGACCGAGCTGTTGCTCGAGCGCCTGGAGCGGTTCGGTCCCCGTTATAACTGCGTCGTGACGGTCACGCCGGAGCGGGCGCTCGCCGAAGCTGCCACCGCCGACCGCGAGCTCCGCGCAGGGCGGATGCGCGGGCCGCTGCACGGCATTCCGTACGGCGTGAAAGACCTGCTCGCGGCCAAGGGGTATCCCACGACGTGGGGCGCCGAGCCGTACCGCTATCAGACCCTCGACGACGACGCGACCGTTGTCGCGCGCCTCGGGGCCGCAGGCGCCGTGCTCGTGGCGAAGCTCGCCATGGTCGAGCTCGCGGGAGGCATGGGGTACAGCCAGGCCAATGCCTCGTTCACCGGGCCCGGGAAGACCCCCTGGAATGTCGACTACTGGAGCGGCGGGTCTTCGTCGGGTCCGGGCGCGGCCGTGGCCGCCGGCCTGGTGCCATTCGCTATCGGATCGGAGACGTCGGGGTCGATCCTCACGCCCGCAGCCTACTGCGGTGTCACCGGGTTGCGCCCGACGTACGGGCTCGTCAGCCGTCACGGCGCGATGGCGCTGTCGTGGACGATGGACAAGCTCGGCCCGATGGCGCGCAGCGCCGAGGACTGCGCGCTCGTGCTCGCCGCGATCGCGGGGAGGGACCCCCAAGACTCTTCGTCGATCGGGCGGGGCTTCCGCGCGCCACCGCCCGAGCCCCGCAGAGGCGGCCGCCGGTTCCGGATCGGCGTGCCGAAGGGCGTGATCGACTCGGTGCAAGGGGAAGTGGCGGAGAATTTCACCGCGGCGCTCGACGTGTTGCGCGGCATCGCGGAGATCGTTCCGGACGTCGAGCTGCCGGACCTGCCGTTCGGCGTGGTGGGGGGCACGATCATCGCGGCCGAAGGCATGAGCGCCTTCGACGACCTGCTCGAGGGCAACCGCCTGAAAGCTCTCACCGCGCCCGAGGACCGCACCGGCGGCTACGGAGCGCTCGCCATCTCGGCGCGAGACTATCTGCGGGCGCTGCGCGTGCGGCGTCTCATGGGCCGGGCGTATGACGAACTGCTCAAGCCGTTCGACGCGATCGCGACGCCGACGCGCACCACGGTCGCGAGCCCGCTCGATAAGGCGTTCCGGGACGCGTACCCCGACGTGCGAGGCGGCGTTTCCATGATCGGCTCGAGCAATGTGGTGGGCGTCCCGGCGATCTCGGTACCGAACGGCTTCGGGCTCGCGGGGCTGCCGACCGGTCTGAGCCTGGTGGCGCGGGCATTCGACGAGGTGAAGCTGGTGCGCATCGCGCGGGCGTATCAAGGGCGGACGGACTGGCACACGCGCAGGCCGGAGGTGGCGTGACGCTCATCCTGAAGCTGCTCCAATCGCTCTTCAGTGCCCTCCACTCCGAGGGCACGCCCGGCCAGATCGCAGCCGGGATCGCGCTCGGCTCCATCCTCGGCCTCACGCCGCTCGTCAACCTCCACAACGTCATCGTGTTTGGGCTGATCGTGCTGCTGAACGTGTCCCTCCCCGGCGCCATGCTCGGCTTCGCGCTGTTCATCCCGGTGGGGTTCCTGCTCGATCCCGTGTTCGACCGGATTGGGTACACCCTGCTGCTCGAGACGCCGGCGCTCACACCGCTCTGGACCAGGCTCTACAACGTCCCGGTGGTACCGCTCACCAACTTCAACAACAGTGTGGTACTCGGCAGCTTCGTCTTCGCGGTCGCGTTCTCGTCGCCGCTGTTTTTCCTGAGTCAATGGGCGGTGACGCGCTACCGCGCGACGGTCGGCGAGCGGGTGCGGCAGTCGAAGCTCTACAAGTTGATCAGCGCGTCGAAGCTGTACGACATCTACCGCCTGTTCCGGCCGGGACCCTGAGATGAGCGTCGGCACGGTCCGGTGGAGGGCCGTCAGGCCGCTCGCGATCTGCGGTGCGCTTGGGCTCGGCGCGTGGATCCTGTTCGCCGACCGTGTCGCGAAGCACGCCGTGGAGTCGGTAGGGACGACCCTGATCGGTGCCTCGGTCGAGATCCGCCGTCTGCACCTCGACCTGCCGCACGGACGAGTGGAAGTGCGCGGGCTCACCGTGGCGAGCCCGTTCGCGGCCCTTCAGAACCTGCTCGAAGCCGACGAGCTCGTCGCGGACGTCGACCCGCTGCCCCTGCTCGAAAAGAAGGTCGTGATCGACCGCCTCGCAGCGAAAGGGTTGCGGTTCGGGACGCCGAGACAGACGGACGGACGGACTGTCGGACAGTCGGACGGAGTGAGGGGGCAGGTGGAGCGGTGGACCGCCCAGCTGCATGTGCCGGTCCTACAGTTCGCGACTGGGAAGATCGACGTGAGCCAGCTCGACCTGAGCACGCTCAGCACGCCCGCTGCCGCGCAGTCGCTCGCTGCGCAGGTCGACTCGGTCCGCACGGCCTGGAACGGTGGGCTCCAAGGGCTCGGCGTCGCCGCCACCGTCGACTCCGCCAAGCAGATGACGGATCGCCTCCGCGGCGCGAAGCCGACCGACCTCGGGTTGCTCGGGGACGCCCGGCGCACGCTTGACCAGGTGAAGCGGACGCGCGCTGGGCTGGCCGGCCTCGAACGGGGCGTGCACGCCGGCACCGAGCGGGGCTCGCCGCTGCGCGGCAACGCGACTATGCGACCGCGCGTGCGCTGCTCCGGCTGCCGACACTCGATGCGCCGCAGATCGGCGCCGCGCTGTTCGGGTCAGAGGCGACCGAGCGGTTTCGGCGCGCGCTCTACTGGGCCGAGCTGGGCCGTCGCTACATGCCTCCCGGGCTAAGGCCAAGCGCGACGCCAGGACCGCAGCGCACGCGCCGTGCGGGGGTGACGGCGCGGTTTCCGCGGGAGCGGGCGTATCCGGCGTTTCTGCTCCGGGCAGCGGAGCTGAGCTTCGAGCTGGGCGGCGGCGGCGGCGCGCCCCGCACGTACGCGGCCCATTTGGCGGGACTCACGAGCGATCCGACGCTGTACGGGCGAGCCACGACCCTCGAGGCGTCGGCCCCCGGCGTGCGGGCGGCGGCGCTCGTCGACCATGTGCGCCCCACGCCGCGCGACACCGCGGCCGCCAGCGTCAGCGGCGTCACTCTCTCAGGCTTCGCGCTGCCCTCGCTTCCCATCCGGCTCGAGCCGGGGCAGGGGACGGTCTCGCTCAGCTTGACGCTGGTGGGTGACAGCGTGCAGGCGCGCTGGAGCATGCGGTCCGAGCATGTCCGTTGGGTGCGCGACTCGGCGACCGCACGATCGCAGCTCGGCGATATCGTGTGGCGCGTCGTCTCCGGCGTGTCGACCGTCGACGTCTCGGCCAGCCTGGGTGGCACGCTCGCGCGACCGCGGCTCGCGGTGGGGTCGAATCTCGACGGGGTGCTCGCCCAGCGGATCCGCGCGCTCGCGGGCGAAGCGAGCGCCGGGGCCGAGCGGCAGTTACGCGCCCGGGTGGACAGCCTCGCCGAGCGGCAGGCGGCGCCGGTGCGCGCCCAGGTCGCTACGCTGACGACGGACGTGACCCAACGCCTCAGCGGTCAGCAGGCCCTGCTGGATCAAGCGCAGCGAGCGCTCGAGCAGCGGCTGCGGGAGCTGACAACGATTCCCGGTGTGCGACTGCCGTAATGTCCTCACCGCCGGACCCCCTCCCGTGGACGCCTCACCCCCTGTCCCCCTCTCCGTTCCGGAGAGGGGGGACGGCGTGAGTTCCCCCTCTCCCGAAGGGAGAGGGGGTCAGGGGATGAGGACCTATTGAGAAGGGGACAGGGGGTGAGGACTTCGCCGGACGTCAACCACCCCGGCCCGGCCGGTATCCTATAGTTGTGCCGGCGCTGGCGACTCGAATCGACGGGATCCGTATCCGTGACTCGTATCAAAGAACGCTGGTTCGCACTCCGCAGCTACCCCGAGTGACCGACCTTGTCCGGCAGGCGCAGCAGGGCGATCAGGCTGCGTTCCAGTCGCTCTACCGCGAGCACGTGGGGCGGGTGTACGCGCTGTGCCTGCGGCTCACGGCGGACGCCGGCGAGGCCGAGGAGTTCACGCAAGATGCGTTCGTGCGCGCGTGGGAGCGGTTGGCGACGTTTCGCGGCGAGAGCGCGTTCTCTTCCTGGTTGTACCGTCTGACGGTGAACGTCGTCTTCCTGAGCCGCCGGGCGGCGCGACGCCGCATGCAGCGGGTGTTCGCGACCGACGACCCGGGGACGCTGGAGCGGCCGGGTCGTGACGCGAATCCAGGGCTCGGCGTGGATCTCGAGCGGGCGGTGGCTGCGTTGCCGCCCGGAGCCCGGGAGGTCTTCGTGCTGCACGACGTCGAGGGATACCGGCACGAGGAAATCGCCGAGCTGACGGGCATCGCGGTCGGGACCTCGAAGGCCCAGCTGTTCCGGGCGCGCAGGCTGTTGCGAGGGATGTTGGAGTCATGACGGAACGCGACCAAGACGCCGAATTCCGCGAGCTGCTCGAGCGAGCCGCGCAGCTGCCCAAGAGCATCGAGCCCCCGCGCGATCTCTGGCCGGAGATCGAGGCTAGAATCGCGGGGAAGGCGCGCGTTCGCTTCCGCGCATGGCTGCTCATCCCGCTGGCGGCAGCGGCGGCGCTTGCGGTGCTGCTGTTGGGTCGGCGCGGCCCACCGCGCCCAGGCGAGGCGTGGGAGGTCACGCGAGTGGCCGGTCTGCCGCTCGTCGGCACCACGCCGCTCGGCGCGACGGGTGCGCTCAAGGTCGGGGACTGGCTCCAGACGGACGATTCGTCGCGCGCCGTGATTTTGGTGGGCGACATCGGCCATGTCGACGTGAAGCCCGACACTCGCATCCGGCTGGTCCGGGCGCAGCGCACCGACCATCGCCTGGCGCTCGAGCGCGGCGAGATCTACGCCACTGTGGACGCGCCGCCCCGACTGTTCTTCGTCGACACTCCCGCCGGCACCGTCGTGGATCTGGGGTGCGCGTATACGCTCGCCGTGGACTCGAGTGGCGACGGCACGATCCACGTGTCGGCTGGATACGTGGAGTTCGACTGGAGCGGCCGCCGCTCCATCGTGCCGCTCGGGTTCCGGGCGGAGACGCGTCGCGGCTTCGGCCCCGGGACGCCGTACGCGGAAGACGCGTCCCAGGCGCTGCGGCACGCACTGGCGACGTTCGACTTTGCGCACGGCGGGGGGGGAGCGGAGGCGGTCCGCCAGGCGCTCGCCGCCGCGCGGCCGGAGGACGCAGTCTCGCTGTGGCACCTGCTGCGACGGGTGGATCGGGTGCTACGGGGGGAAGTCTACGACCGGCTCGCCTCGCTCGTGCCCCCGCCCGCGGGCGTCACGCGCCAGGGCGCGTTGCAGCTCGACCGGGCGCCGCTCGAGACCTACTGGAACACCATTCGCCGGATCGCGTGGCGTAGGACCATCCTGAAGGGCATTCGCGACATCGATCCCCGGACCGGCATGGCCCGGTGACCCGCGTCGCTGTCGCGCTCGCTGTCGCGCTCCGGAGCGGCCCGGCGCTGGCGCAGGAGCTGCCCGAGCGCACCGCCGATCTCCGCGTCGAGGTCGTGGCCCGGGGTCTGGACGATCCGTTGTATCTCACCGCTCCCCCCGGGGACGCCCGGCGCTTCGTCGTGGAGCAGGCGGGACGCATCCGGATCATCAAGGACGGCCAGCTGCTGGCGACGCCGTTCCTGGATTTGAGAGATTCGGTTGGCGCGGGCGGGGAGCGCGGGCTGCTCAGCATGGCGTTCCACCCGCAGTTCGCCCGGAACGGCTGGCTCTACGTCAACTACACCGACAAGCATGGCGACACGCGCGTGAAGCGCTTCACGGTCAGCGCCGCTCCCGATCGCGCCGATCCCGCCTCGGGCAAGCAGATCCTGTTCATCGCGCAGCCTTACGCGAACCACAACGGCGGGCTGGTCATGTTCGGCCCGGACGGCATGCTGTACGTCGGGATGGGCGACGGCGGCTCGGGCGGGGACCCGCACGGCAACGGTCAGAACAGGCGCACCTTGCTCGGCAAGCTGCTGCGCATCGATGTCGACCGCGGCGACCCGTACGCCATTCCTCCCGACAACCCCTTCGTCGGCGCAGCGGACGCTCGGCCCGAGATCTGGGCCACGGGGCTGCGCAACCCGTGGCGCTTCGCGTTCGACCGCGCGACGGGACTCCTCTTTATCGCGGACGTCGGGCAGAACCTGTGGGAAGAGCTGGACATCGGCCCGGCGAGTCGGGGCGGGGTGAACTACGGTTGGAACGTAATGGAGGGGGCGCACTGCTACGGGGCAGGGAGTTGCGACACGACCGGGTTGGTGCCGCCTGCGCTCGAGTACGACCATTCGTACGGCTGCTCGATTATCGGGGGATTCGTGTCGCGCGGCCGTGCGTCTCCGTCGCTCGACGGGCAGTACTTCTTCTCTGATTACTGTCAGGGCTGGCTGCGCAGCATCACCTACCAGAACGGCCGCATCACCTCCCGTACCGTGTGGAACGTCCCCCGACTCGGCCAGGTGCTGTCGTTCGGGGAGGATGCCGCGGGGGAGATTTACGTGCTGTCCGATAATGGAAACGTGTATCGGATTAGTGAGCAGTAGCGCTGCTGCCTGATGCGCGAGTAGGGGCGCAGCATGCTGCGCCCCCACCCTTACCAAACCCTTGGAGGCTCACCGGCATCCGACCAGTAACCACTTCTCAGGAGCCTTCCCATGTTGCGCCGCACTCGCTCCCTTGGCCTCGCGGCCGCGCTCGTCACGCTACTCGCCGCCCCCGCTCTCGCGGGCCCGCCCTGGATCTCGATCGAGTTGCCGGTGAATCCGTACGACCAGTCGATGCGCGGCGCATTCCTGTTGGTGCACTCGTTCCACCACGGCACGCCGACCGGGTACATCGTCACCGGGACGGCCGAGGGGATCGTGAACGGCGAGCGTCGCTCGATCAAGCTCGAGTTCAGCGAGACGTCGCGCGACGGGGTGTACGCGCTCAAGCGGATGTGGCCCACCGACGGGGTGTGGACGCTCGTGATCAAGGCGAATCAGGGGCCGGACGACGCGGCCACGGCAGTGGTCGAGCTCGGGCCGGAGGGCGAGGTGGCCTCGGTCCGGGTGCCTACGACGCTGCGCGGCCAGTGGACGGTCCCCGCGCCCGTGTCGCTCGGAGACATTGACGCAGCGCTCAAGGCGCGGGCCAAGCAGCTCGTGCGGCGTTAGTAGCTCCGCTTCCTGACCTCTCTTCCGGTCCTCACCCCTTTCATCCCCTCTCAACCCGACCTTCGTTCCCCCTCTCCCGTAGGGAGAGGGGGACAGGGGGTGAGGACCCACACGGAGAGGGGATCAAGAGGTGACGCTGCTCATGATTTCTATTGCTAATGACGGCTTGACAAGTATCGCCCGGCGGGTATGCGTAAGAGCGACGCTGGTGCAGTCCTTCTTTCACCTCTAGGGGTAGGGAGGCGCTCATGCGCAGACACGTCATGTTTGGTGGACTCACGGTCGCCGCACTGGTGGCGGTCGGCAGCTGCAGCGACGACGTCGGTCCGACCACCAACGAGCGGTTTGTAGCAACCCTCTCCGGCGCGAACGAATCGCCGGCCGTGACGACGACGGCTACCGGAACGGCGGAGTTCACCGTCTTCAACGAGTTACCCGGAATCTTCTTCAAGCTGGACGTGAAGGGACCATTTGCGGACAGCGTGATTCTAGCTCACATTCACGGTCCCGCGGATCCGACCGTGAACGCCGCGGTCATTGTCAATCTCTTCTTGGGCCCGAACGCAGGCCCCGCTATCAACGGAACCCTCGCAGAAGGCATGCTGCCGACTCCCAGCCGGATCACGTTCGATTCGGTGCTGGTGCTGCTGCGGGCAGGCAAGGCGTACGTGAACGTGCACACCAAAGCGAACGGGGGCGGCGAGATCAGGGGACAAATCGCCAAGCAGTAGGCGCAGAAAAGGCGGGGAGTAGGGAGAGTACGTGAGGGTGCGAGCCCCAAGAAGTAGCTCGTCCCCAACGGAGCACTCCTGCTCCCCGCGTGTATTTCTCACACCACTGTTGGTGTTCACGTCAACCGCATGCAGGGAGACGAACGATGACGCTCAGACGTTGGAATAGAAGGTTCGCGCTCGGCATGGCACTGCTCGGTTTGGCCTGCGGCGGGGATGGCGGCGGCACCCAGCCGCCCGGCCCGCCCGCCGACCTCGTGAAGAGCGGGGGAGACGGTCAGAGCTGGTACTTCAACAACCCGCTGCCGACGGCGCTGAGCGTCACCGCGGTGGACGTGGATGGTCGCGCCGTGCCCGGCGTGGTCATCACGTGGGCGGTGGCGTCCGGAGGCGGCAGCGTGACTCCGACGCAGAGCACGACCAACGCCAACGGTGTAGCGACCACGACCGATTCGATCGGCGGCTCGACCATTCAGATGGTCAATGCGACCTTCACCGGCCTGGCGGGCCCGGTCAGCTTCACTGAGCAGGCCACCACACCGCCGACTGCGGCGGTGGTGAACGTCGGGGACTACTTCTTTGACAAGGCCAGCGTGGTTGTGCAAGTCAACAGCGCGGTCACCTGGACATGGACGGGGCAGGTCGGACACAGCGTGACGTTCACTGGAGGGCCGGATTCGGGCGTGCAGCCTTCCGGAACCTTCCAGCGGACGTTCACGAGCACCGGGGTCTTCAATTACTTCTGTAAAGTCCACCTGGGGATGACGGGATCGGTGACGGTGGTGCACTGAGCCGAGGCGGGCCTACCGGTGCCTCAGGCCACTTTCCCGATCGGTAGTCTCCTCACCCGCTTCCCGGTCGCTGCGAAGATCGCGTTGCACACGGCGGGCGCGATCGGTCCGACGGAGGGCTCCCCGATGCCTCCCTGCTTGTCGCTGCTCGGCACGATGTGCACCTCGACCACCGGCATTTCGTTCATGTGCAACATCGGATAGTCGGTGAAGTTGCTCTGCTTCACCCGGCCGCGCTCGATGGTGATCTGGCCGTACAGGGCGGCCGTTAGCCCGTACACGATACCGCCCTGCAGCTGCGCCTCGATCTGCCCGAC
>WNES01001999.1_pt1 | contig 10727 bp, 8 predicted proteins | sample 5399931 | NCBI WGS metagenome assembly WNES01 (sample SAMN13153332, study PRJNA577476) | soil metagenome | isolation source: 20 cm grassland meadow soil 2 days after 3rd rain plot 5 | place: USA:California | collected 2015-11-11
GCGATCCCGCCTCGCGCCCCCTTCGCCACCACCAGATGGTGATTGGCGTACGCCCCGATCTGCGGGAGGTGGGTGATCACGAGCGCCTGGCGGCCCCCCGGCGTTCCCTGCGCTACTGTCGCAAGCGCCTCCCCCACGCGCGCGCCCACCTCACCCCCGATACCCTGGTCCACCTCGTCGAATACCAGGGTCGGCACGGCATCGTGCTGCGCCAGGACGACCTTCAAGGCCAGCATCAGGCGCGACAGCTCGCCTCCTGAGGCCACCTTCGCGAGCGGTCGCGCCTCGAGGCCGACGTTCAGTTGGACCTCGAACACGGCATCCTCGGCGCCATGGGAGCGGGGCGCAGGGAGCTGGACCAATCGTACCGCGAATCGGCCTCCCTCCATGCCGAGCGCCGGGAGGAGCGCGTTGACGGCGGTGGCCAACCGTTCGGCGCCGCCCTTCCGCTTGGCCGTGAGCGCCGAGTACGCGCGTGCGCAGTCCGCAGCGGCCGTTTCACGCTGCTCGGCGATGTTACGCAGGTCCAGGTCGGCGGTATCGAGCAGCTCGAGCTCGCGGGCGGCGCGATCGCGGGTAGCCAGCACGTCGGGGAGCGCCGGACCGTACTTCTGGGTCAGCCGGAACAGCACGTCGCGTCGCTGCTCGACGGCGCCAAGCCGCTGCGGGTCGCTCTCGATGGCGGCGGCGTAGTCTCGCGCGGCCTGGGCAAGCTCCGTGACGTGCGCGAACGCACCGTCCAAGAGCTCCTGCCACTTGGCCACCGAGGGATCGAGCCGCGTGAGGCCAGCGAACAGCTTAGCCGCGCGCGACAGGCCCGCGGTATCGAGTGCCTGCCCGAGCTCGCGCGACAGACGACCCAGCTCGTCGGCGTGGGCGAGACGCTTCGCTTCGACCTCCAGGGACTCCACTTCGCCGGTCTGAGGGGCCGCGCGCTCGATTTCCTCCACGACATGACGCAGGTAGTCCGCCTTGCGGCGCACCTCCTCGCGTCGGGCCGTGAGCTCCTCCTCGCGACGCTCGAGCTCGTGCAGGCGCTCGTGCGCATCGCGCACTGCCGTCCGCTCCAGCGCGGCGTCGGCGTACGCGTCGAGCATGTCGCGCTGGGCGTCGGGGCGCAGCAGGGATTGGGTCTCGTGCTGGCCGTGGAGGTCCACGAGGAGCGCGCCGAGCTGTGCCAGGACGCTGACGGTCGTAGGGCTGCCGTTGACCCAGGCGCGGGAGCGCCCCTCCGCGGAGATGTCGCGCTTCAGCACGAGCCGGCCTTCGTCCAGCTCCACCCCCAAGGCGGCAAAGGGCGGCAAGAGGCGGGAAAGGGCGGCAGGGGCGAATTCGAACGCCCCTTCAATAACGGTCTTCTCGGCTCCTGGACGGACGACGTCCGACGAGGCGCGCTCGCCGAGCAGGAGGGCGAGCGCGTCGACCAGCATGGACTTGCCGGCGCCGGTCTCCCCGGTCAGGACATTGAGGCCAGGGGAGAGGGGGAGCGTGACGTCGGCGATGACGGCGAGGTCGCGGACGCGCAGCTCCGTGAGCACTACTTACGCTCCCGGTCGGAGAGGTCGCCCCACTGCAGCTTCTTGCGCATGCGCGCGAAGAAGCCCTCGGGCCCGAGCCTCACCAGGAGCACCGGATGCGCGGCGCGCTTCACGACCAGCCGCTCGCCGGTGCTCATGGTCGTGCCGACCTGACCGTCGAACGAGACGAGCACCTCCTCGGTCCAGGGAGGAATCGGCTCGACGGCGATGGCGGCGTTCGAGGGCACGACGAGCGGCCGGACGGCGAGGGTGTGCGGGCAGATGGCCGCCACGACAATGGCGTCCACGCTCGGCACGACGATCGGTCCGCCCGCCGACAGCGCGTACGCCGTGGAGCCGGTGGGCGTGGCCACCACGATCCCGTCCGCCGAGTACTGCCCGACTTCGTCGCCGTCCACGGACACGCGGAGCCGGATCACGCGCGCCACGCCGCCCTTGTGCACCACGGCGTCGTTCAACACGATCGGTTCGGCGCGACTCCGGCCCTGCTTGTCCTCGATGAACGGCGCCAAGGCGAGACGCGACTCGGTGACGTAGGCCCGGCGCACGAGGGCGTCGAGCGCCCAGTCGAGGGTCTGCGAGGTAGCGGTGGTCAGGAAGCCGACCCGACCGAGGTTCACCCCCAGGATCGGTGTATGGGCGCCGTTGAGCGTCCGGGCCCCGCGCAACAGGGTCCCGTCGCCCCCCAGGGTGATCAGGCAGTCGAGCTGCGGCGCGCGGTGGAGCGGCGGGGGGGGGGGCGCAGGCTCGGGCCAGAGCGGCCCGATTTCCTCCTCGGTGTACAGGGTGACCCCGAGCCGAGGCGCGACCTGCGCGAGATGCGCGAGGATGTTCTTGAGATCGCGGTAGCTGGGGTTGCCGACGACCCCGACGTTCATGAGTGGGTGAGCGATCGCTCCGCGGCCAACGCACGCACCCGCGCCGCGATCCCAACGCCGGTGAGACCGACCTCTGCAAGCTGCTGCGCGCGGGGCGCATGCTCGTAAGTGCGGTCGGGGACACCGAGCGGGACGACGCGGGTTTCCGGGGCGACGGTCTGGACCAGGGCGGCGAGGAAGGCGCCGAACCCGTTGGTGACGGTGCCGTCTTCCACGGTGACGAGCAGCCGGTGGTCGTGCAGCAGCGCGTCGAGCACGTCGCGATCGACCGGTTTCAGGAACCGACAGTTCACCACCGTGACCTCGATCCCCTCGGCCGCGAGCTCCTCCGCCGCCGCCAGCGCCGGCTGGCACATCGCACCAACCGCGAGCAGGGCGCATTCCCGCCCCTTGCGGAGCACGTCCCATGTGCCGTAGCGGATGGGCGCCACCTCGGCGGCCGGGGGCGTCTCGCCCGGCGCCTTGTCGCGCGGATAGCGCAGCGAGAAGGGCCCGGCCGTGTGCTCGAGCGCGCAGCGCAGCAATCCGATGAGCTCGGCGCCGTCTTTCGGCGCGGTAACCGTCATATGCGGCACGGCGAGCAGATAGGCGATGTCGTACAGGCCCATGTGCGTCTGCCCATCCTCGCCCACCATGCCGGCGCGGTCGAGGCAGAAAATCACGGGCAGCTGCTGGATCGCGATGTCGTGGATGATGCTATCGTAGGCGCGCTGCAGGAACGTCGAGTAGATCGCGACCACAGGCCGGATGCCCTGCGTGGCGAGGCCCCCGGCGAATGTCGTGGCGTGCGCCTCGGCGATGCCGACGTCGAAGAAACGGTCGGGCCACTTCTTTTGGAAAATGCCGGTCCCGGTCCCCGACGGCATGGCCGCGGTGATCGCCACGAGCTTGGGGTATTCCCCCGCGAGCTGGGTGATCGCCTCCCCGAACATCGTAGTCCACTGGGGCGGACCGGCCTTGACCGGTCGCAGCTCGCCCGTGACCGGGTCGTAGGGTGCACGCGCGTGGTACTTCTCGGTGTCCGGCGCCGGCAGGGGGAAGCCCTTCCCCTTCTCGGTGATCACATGGACGACGCGCGGTCCCTTGAGCGTCTTCACGATCTCGAAGGTCTGCACCAGCTGCGCGATGTTGTGACCATCGATCGGCCCGAAGTAGCGGAACCCGAGTTCTTCGAACAGCATACCGGGAGACCAGAAGTTCTTGATGCTCTCCTCCATCGTCTTGGCGAAGTCGACGAGCTTCTGACCGCCGACGATGTGGGAGACGGACTCGATCAGCGCCTTGACGCGCTCCCGGATCCGCACGGTAATCGGACTCGCGATGATGGAGCCGAGGTACTTGTTGATGGCGCCGACGTTGGGGGCGATCGACATGCCGTTGTCGTTCAGCACCATGATGATGTCGCGGCCGGAATGGCCCGCATTGTTCATCGCCTCGTAGGGGAGGCCGCACGTGAGCGCACCGTCTCCCACGACGGCGACCACCTTGAACTGCTCGCCGGCGAGATCGCGCGCCGCGGCGATGCCGTACGCCGCCGAGAGGCCGGTCCCGGCGTGCCCGGCCCCGAACTGGTCGTGCGGACTCTCGCTGCGGCGCAGGAACCCGGACAGGCCACCCGCCTGGCGCAGCGTCGGCAAGCGATCGTTCCGGCCGGTGAGGATCTTCCAGGGGTAGCCCTGATGGCCCACGTCCCACACGATCTTGTCGCGGGGCGAGTCGAAGCAGTACCCCAGCGCCACGGTCAGCTCGACTACGCCCAGGCCGGCGCCGATGTGACCGCCAGTCTGCGAGACGACGTCGATCAGCCGGCGGCGCACCTCGTCCGCGAGGGGCTGGAGCTGGTCGCGCCCCAAGCGCCTGATGTCTTCCGGTCCCCGAATGGATTCCAGTAGCGCCATCACACCTCGTCTAGCGCGGAACGGGGAACGCGGAACGCGGAACACCAGGACGCGCACCCGTTCCGCGTTCCGACTTCCGCGTTCCGACCGTCAATTGGGCCTCGTAACAATGTAGTGCGCCAGCTCCGCCAGCGTAGGAGAAACTAACCCCGCCTGCCGCAGGCGGTCCACCGCCCGCGCCGCCAGGCGTTCCGCCTCCGCCCGGGCGGCGCCCACGCCGAGCAGGGTGACGAAGGTCGACTTGGCGAAGGCAGCGTCCTTCCCCGCGGTCTTCCCGAGCTGATCCGAGGTCGCCGTTGCATCCAGGACGTCGTCGTAGATCTGGAACGCGAGCCCAACGTCCGCGCCGTACCCCCGGAGCGCTTCGCACGCCCCGGCCGGCGCCCCGGCGGCGAGTCCCCCGATCACGCACGCGGCCGCGATCAAAGCTCCCGTCTTCCGCCGGTGCACGTCCTCGAGCTGCGCCGCCGGCAGCCGCCGCCCCTCCGCCTCGAGATCCAGCGCCTGCCCGCCGATCATGCCACCCGCTCCGGCCGCGCGGAACAGCTCGAGGGCGATCGTGCGGCGCCGGGCCGGCTCCAGGTCGAGTGCGGCCATTCCGGCGTCGAGCACGCGGGCGCCGAGCGCTACCATGTGAAAGCCGGCCACGGTGGCGGTCCCGACGTCGAATGCGCGGTGGGTGGTCGGCCGGCCGCGCCGCAGGTCGTCGTTGTCCATGCAGGGAAGGTCGTCGTGGACCAGGGAGTACGCGTGCACGACCTCGACCGCCGCCGCGAGCTCCGCCACCCCGGCCGCTCCCCCGCCCCCACCGGCTTCCGCCGAGGCGAACACCAGCGTGGGGCGCAGGCGCTTGCCGGTCGAGAGCAGGCTGTAGCGGATCGCCGCCGGGAGCGGAGGACGCCACCAGCCGTCGGCGCGGGCGCCCCAGGCTTCGAGGGTCGCATCCACGCGGGCGCGGGCGTCCAGGAGGTAGACCTCGAGGGCGCGGTTAGCCGTCGAAGTCCTCGACCTTGAGATGGCCGGCCTGGTCCGACAGCACCTGCTTCACCTGCGCCTCGGCGGCGGTCAGCCGCGCGCGTGCCTCGCGGAGCCGCTCGACGCCCTCTTCGAACAGCTTCAGCGCTTCGTCCAGGTCGAGCTCCTGCGCTTCGAGCCGCCGCACGATCTCCTCGAGGCGGTCGAGCTGTTGTGCGAAGCTCAAGGGCTCGCGGGCCGAGGGGGTGCGTGCCATCACGACTCGCCGGCGCGCGCCGCCACTTCACCATCGGTGACGCGCAGCCGGAACCGCAGCCCGGACGAGAACTGCACGACACGCTTCAGGACCCGGCCCTGTTCGTCGCGCGCGAGCGCGTAGCCGCGCTCCAGGATCTTCAGGGGGGACAGGGCATCGAGCCGGCCGGCCAGCCCCGACAGCTCGTGGCGGTGCCGCTCGAGGCGACGCTCCAGGGTCCCAGTCAACCGATCGAACGTTCGGTCCAGGCGCTCCGCCACGCGCCCCGAGCGTCCGGCGAGACCGCGAGCCAACCGGGCGCCCAGGTGCACGAGCTCGGCCAGGACGTCGGTCCGGTCGGGCGTCGCGGCCTCCGCGGCGGCGGAGGGCGTGGGAGCGCGCACATCAGCCACCAGGTCGCACAGCGTCACATCGGTCTCGTGGCCGACCGCGGAAATCACCGGGACGGGAAGCGCGGCCACCGCCCGCGCGACGCGCTCGTGGTTGAAGGTCCAGAGATCCTCGCGCGACCCACCGCCCCGGCCGATGATCGCGACGTCCAGGCCCTCCACCCGGCAGAGCAGCGCGAGTGCGGCGCAGATCTCCTGCTCCGCTCCCTCTCCTTGCACGCGGGTCGGCAGCACGAGCAGCTCGGCTACCGGCCAGCGGCGCGCCGTCACCGCGATGATGTCCCGCAGGGCCGCGCCGTCTGGGCTCGTGACGACGGCGATCCGGAGCGGGTAGCGCGGGAGCGCGCGTTTGCGCGCCGGATCGAGCAGCCCATCCTTGGCGAGGGCGGCTTTCGCCTTCTCGAACGCGAGCTGCCACAGCCCACCCGCCTCCGTGGAGAGCAGATCGACCACGGTGAGGCGGAACTCACCCTTCTCCTCCCACACGGTGGGCCGCGCGAACAGGAACACCTGCATGCCATCCTGGGGCGGAGCGGGCAGGCGACGGTTGTCCTTCTGGAACATGACGCACCGGATCTGAGCGCTGCGGTCGCGCAGCGCGAAGTACCAGTGCCCGCTTTGCCACGCCTTGAACCCGGAGATCTCCCCGCGCACCCACAGCGGCAGGAGCCCGCCCTCCACCACCGCTCGGGCCCGTCGGGTGACCTGGGTGACGGTCCACGCGCCCTCGGGCGAAACGGCCGCGAACAGGTCTAGACTTTGGCCCACTGGCGCGCCGCCTGAACGGTGTTGTAGAGCAACATGGTGATGGTCATCGGCCCCACCCCTCCCGGCACGGGGGTGATCGCCCCCGCCACTTGTTTCGCGTCCTCGAACTGTACGTCGCCCACCAGCCGGTAGCCCTTTTTCGTCGTTGGATCCGGCACGCGATTCACGCCCACGTCGATCACCACTGCTCCGGGCTTGATCATCTCGCCGGTCACGAACTCGGGCTTCCCGATAGCCACGATCAGAATGTCCGCCAGCCGCGTGACCGACTTGATGTCCCGGGTGCGGGAGTGACACACGGTGACCGTCGCGTTGCCGCCCGGGTCGTCCTGGAGCAGGAGCGCCGCCATGGGCCGGCCCACGATGTTGGACCGACCAACGATCACGGCGTGCTGACCCTTGGTCTCGATCTCGTTCCTGACGAGGAGCTGCTGGACCCCGTACGGCGTCGCGGGGCGGAAGCCGGTCGGGTCGCCGAGCGAGACCTTCCCCACGTTCTCCGGATGAAAGCCATCCACATCTTTGCCCGGTGACACCCGGTGCAGCACCCGCTGCGCGTCGATGTGCTTCGGCAAGGGCAATTGGACCAGAATCCCGTGGATCTTGTGGTCCGCGTTCAGCCGCTCGATCAGCTCGAGCAGCTCGGCTTCGGTGGTCTCCGGCTTGAGCCGAATCGTCTCGTGATATAGGCCCGCCTCATCACACGCTTTCCCCTTCATGCGAACGTAGGTGGCAGACGCGGGGCTGTCTCCCACCAGGACCGCCGCGAGGCCCGGGGTGATCCCACGCGAGCGGAGCCGGTCGATCTCACCCTGGAGCTCGGCGCGCATGGCGTCGCCCACGGCGCTGCCGTCGATGAGCTTAGCGGGCAAAATCCACCGCGCGGGTCTCGCGGATCACCACCACCTTGATCTGGCCGGGGTACTGCAGCTCGCGCTCGATCTTGCGGGCGATCTGCTCGGACAGCTCGCTCGCCTTGCCGTCGTCGATCGCGTTCGGGGTCACCACCACGCGCACCTCCCGACCCGCCTGAATCGCGAACACTTTTTCCACGCCGGCGAACTCACTCGCAATCTGCTCCAGCTGGGTGAGCCGCTTGACGTACGTCTCGAACGCTTCGCGCCGCGCTCCCGGCCGTGAGCCGGACACGGAGTCGGCCGCCTGCACGATCACGCTGATCGGCGACTCGTGGGCGACGTCGTCGTGATGAGCGGCAATGCAGTTGATGACGGTCGGGTGCTCACCGTACTTCGTGGCCACCTCCACGCCTAGCTCGACATGCGTGCCGTCGTGCTCGTGCGTCAGCACCTTGCCGATGTCGTGCAGCAGCGCGCCGCGCTTCGCGAGCTGGACGTCGAGCCTCAACTCGGCGGCGATGATCCCCGCGAGCCAGGCAACTTCCTTCGAGTGCTCGAGAATGTTCTGCCCGTACGAGGTGCGGTAGCGCATCCGGCCCACGAGCTTCACCAGCTCCGGGTGCATGCCCTTGATGCCGGTTTCGTACACCGCCTGCTCGCCCGCCTCGAGCAGCGAGCCGTCGACCTCGGCGCGCGCCTTGTCCACCACTTCCTCGATCCGGCCCGGGTGGATGCGTCCGTCCGTGACCAGCCGCTCCAGGGCCAGGCGACCCACCTCGCGCCGCACGGGATCGAAGCACGACACCACCACCGTGTCCGGCGTGTCGTCGATGATGACGTCCACACCGGTCGCTGCCTCGAACGCACGGATGTTCCGACCCTCGCGCCCGATGATACGACCCTTCATCTCATCGGAGGGGAGGGCGACCGCGGACACCGTGGTCTCGGCGGTGGACTCGGGCGCGAGCCGTTGGATCGCGAGGGCGAGGATCTTCTTTGCCTCTTTATCCGCGCTGCGACGCGCCTGCTCCTTCAGGTCCCGGGCCAGGGCGGCGGCATCATTCCGGGCCTCGTCCTCGAGCCGGCGCAACAGCTCCTGCTTGGCCTCCTGGGCCGTCAGGCCGGCGATTTGCTCGAGCCGGGCCCGCGCCTCGAGCTCCTGGGCGGCGAGCGCCTGATCCCGATCCTCCAGCGCCCGCCCGCGCTGCTCGAGACCGCGGGCACGCTCTTCCAGGCCACCGATTCGCTGCTCGACCACCTGCTCGCGCCGCTCGATCTCGCGGCGACGGCGCGTGGACTCCTCCTCGAATGCCTCGCGCGCGGTCATCAACTCTTCCTTCGCCGCGAGCACGACACGCTGTCGGGCTTCCCCGAGCAGCCGTTCGGTCTCCACCGCGGCCGCGCGCGCCGCCGCCTCCGCCGTTCGGCGCTCCACGCGGCGGCCGACCAGGTAGAACAGCACCCCTGCAGCGACGCCTCCGCCGAGGAGGGCTGAGAAAAGGGCCAGCCAGTCCGCCATAGGATCTATCTCCAGCATCACCCCGCCGGAGGCGGAGCGAGTGTCTTCTACGCGAGCAACACCACTTCTCAACCGACGACGGAAGACGGATGACTGATGACGGCCTTTCGCTTCGCCGGCGGCAGCAGCTTGGTCAGATCGTCCGCCAGCGCCGCGAGCCGAGCCGCGACCTCGCGTTCGCCTTTCTTCGCCTGGAATAATTCGTTGGTGATGTCCAGCGCCGCCAGGATCGCTGCCTTGTGCGTTTCGACGATGGGTCCCTGCGACAATACCTTCTTTAGCGCCTGGTCCACGTATGCCGCGACCTCTCGCGTGTACTCGGGCGGCAGGTCGGACCGCACCGTGTACTCCTCGCCGCCAATCATCACCTTGACCGCGTGCTTTTTTGTGCTCACTGGGCTCCTCCGCCGGCACCCGGAGCGCTCCCCCCCCCCCCCCCCCCCCCCCCCCCCCCCCCCCCCCCCCCCCCCCCCCCCCGCCGCGCCGCCGGCCGCCGAGCGCACGCCGCCGTTGCCGCCGGCTTCCCGCGCCTGCTCTTCGAGAAACGTGAGGCGCGAGAGGAGATCGTGGACCCGCCCACGCGCCGCCTCGACCCGTTGGCGCAGCGTCTTGTTCTCCTGCTCCAGGTCCGCCACCCGGTTCCGCGTCTCGGCGTCGGGCTTGGCGGCGGACCCGCCCCGCCCACTACTCTCCTTCAGCTCGGCTTCGGCCTTGACGGCACGCGCGCGCCACCCGGCCAGCTCGTCCGCCACGTGGCGAAGGATGGTCTCGAGCTGGTCGAGCACCTGCGCATCAGCTCTCTCTCCGTCGTACGCCAAGCTCACCCTCCAGCGCCGCCAGCCCTTGCGCCAACAGCGCATCCACGTCCCGCTCGCGCAGCGTCCGCTCGGGATCGCGGAACGAGCAGTGCCAAGCCACGCCGCGGTGCCCCGCCGGGATGGCGGGCCCCCGATACTCGTCGAACACTTCGAGCCGCTCGAGCAGCGGCCCCACCGTCCGCCGCAAGACATCGGAGACCTGGGCGGCACTGACGCCCGGGGGCAGCACCAGCGCCAAGTCCCGCTCGACCGGGGGCTGCAGTGGCAGCGGGCGGTATGCCACCAGGTCGCGCTCGCCCGCGTCCAGCCGTACCTCGAAACCGAACAATGGAGCGGCCCAAACCGGCGCGTCTGCCTCGAGGGGGCTGGCCCAACCCACCACCTCACCACCGCCCCGTTGCACCGCCTCCCAACCCACTGCCCCCCCCGTTGCAGGCCGCACGTCGCAAGAGGGGTCGGCGACCGCTACCGCTAACTCAAAGTGGTACTTCAGGTCCCATATGTCCATATCAGGTAGTTTCGCACCCTCCGACCAATGGGGCGGCCGACGGGCCCCCGTGAGGACTCCGGCGACGGATGTCCATTCCTCAGGCGCTCCCCGCCCCGCCCCGGCCCCCTTCCGGAAGACCGTTCCCACTTCGAAGAGCCGGATATCACGGTTCCGGTTGGCCCAGTTGTACTCGATGCGCCGTACCAGACCAGGCAGCAGGCGCCGTCGCAGGTACGCCTCTTCGGCGGACATGGGATTGAGGATCGGCACGGCGTCGGGACCGTCGGGAGGCCCGAGCGGCAGCGTGCGCGCCTCGAGCAAGCCGGCACGCACTAACTGCT
>WNES01001560.1_pt1 | contig 10721 bp, 10 predicted proteins | sample 5399931 | NCBI WGS metagenome assembly WNES01 (sample SAMN13153332, study PRJNA577476) | soil metagenome | isolation source: 20 cm grassland meadow soil 2 days after 3rd rain plot 5 | place: USA:California | collected 2015-11-11
CGGGGCCACCGACCTGCTCGTGCACTGGCCCGTCCGGGTCGACGCCCACGACCGCACCTACGTGGATCTATCACGGCTCGACGCCTTGAAGCCGCTCTCCTGGACCGCGGACGAGCTGGTGCTCGGCGGGCTCACCACGTATTGGGACGTGATCCGAGACGCGCGTGCGGCGCAGGAGTTTCCGCTGCTCGGCAACGCCGCGCGCCAGGTGGGAGCGATTCAGATCCAGGCACGCGGCACGTGGGCCGGGAACATCGTCAACGCCTCCCCCGCCGCCGACGGCGTGCCGGTCCTCATGGCCTACGACGCGGTGGTGGTGCTCGAGTCACGGCGCGGCCGGGAGCAAGTCCCGCTGGACCGTTTCTATTCCGGATACAAGGAGATGCGGCGTCATCCCGACCAGCTGGTCGTGGAGATCCGGATCCCGCGCCGTCCCTATTCCTATCAGGTGTTCGAGAAGGTCGGTGGGCGGCGGGCCCAGGCGATCGCGAAGGTCGGTTTGGCCGTCACCCGTTCCGGCGCCGGCTGGCGCGTGGTGGCGGCGAGCGTCGCGCCCACCATCCGCCGCTGTCCCGCGGTCGAGCGATTGCTCGAGACCGGCACGGCGATCGCGTCCCCGGAAGCGCTCTTGCCCGCCGTCGCTCGGGACGTCGCTCCCATCGACGACATCCGCTCGAGCGCGCGCTACCGCACGCACGTGATGGCGCGCCTGCTGTATCACGACCTGAGGGACTTCTGGGGAAAGCGGGGGTGACGCCGACCCGTCGTGTCGCTACCTGAGCGGCGCCCCTGCACGTATCCATCGTCCGACCACGTCCCGCTCCTCCGCCGTCATCCCCGTCACGTTGCCGAGCGGCATCGTCTGTGCGTCGACCGCGACCGCGAGGATGCGCGGTGCGTTGGCCCGGATCTCGTCGGGCGTGTCGAGCCGGACACCCAGCGGCGCGGCCGGGATTCCCGGCGTGGTGGGCGCGCTGGAGTGGCACCCGGCGCAGCGGCGCGCCACGATCGGCCGCACGTCCGCAAACGAGACCTGCCCGCTGACGCTCGGCAAGGCGGGACCCGACCGCGGTGCCGTCACGAGCGCGAGCGCGACCAGTGCGACCGCGACGGCGGGGAGGATCCAAGCGTTCTTCCGGCCCTCGTTCCGCAGGTTGAACCAATGGCGCGTCGCGACCCCGATGACCGCCAACCCGGCGAGGATCGCCCAGTTGAGCCGGTGGCCGTAGGTGGCGGGGTAGTGGCTGCTCACCATGATGAACAGCACCGGGAGCGTGAGATAGTTGTTGTGCAGCGAGCGCAGGGCCGCCTGCTGACCGCGCCCCGCGTCGGGGGTGCGACCCGCGGTGAGCGCGGCGACCATGTCCCGTTGGGCGGGAATGATGACCATGAGCACGTTGGCCGCCATGATCGTGCCGATCGCGGCCCCGACGTGCAGGTACGCCGCGCGCGGGCTCAACAGCTCGGTCAGTCCCCACGCGAGCGCCGTCGCCAGCACGAACAGCGTCGCGGCGAGGGCGAGGGGCCGGGCTCCCAGCGCGGAGCGGCACAGGGCGTCGTACCCGAGCCAGCTGACGATCAGCGTCGCCACCCCCACCGCCACGCCCGCGACGGCTGACACCCGGGCGCGCTGGGGATCGACGAGAAACGACGCGGCGCCGATGTAATAGACCAGCACGAGCAGCGCGAAGCCCGTGAGCCAGGTGGCGTACGCCTCCCATTTGAACCAATGGAGCGTGCGGGGGAGCTCTGCGGGGGCGACCGTGTACTTCACGACGCGGTAGAACCCGCCGCCGTGCACCGACCAGAGCTCGCCCGCGACGCCCGGCTCCCGTCGCTCGGGCGGGAGCGGAACGAGCCGACTGTTCAACCAGTTGAAGTAGAACGACGTGCCGATCCACGCGATCCCGGTGATCACGTGGGCCCAGCGGAGCACAAGGTTGAGCCATTGTTCCAAATGAGCGCTCACAACGGGCGGCTCAGCTGCCGCGATACGTCGTGTAACCGAACGGGCTCACGAGCAGTGGTACGTGATACTGCTCGGCGTCGCGAATCTCGAACACGATCTCGACGAACGGATGGAACGGCGCGACGCCCAGGGCCGCGAAGTACGCGCCCGTATCGAAGCGTAGGCGGTACGTGCCGGCGGCGGACTTCAGGTCGCCCGGGAGCAGATTCCCGACACGGCCGTTGGTGTCGCTGCGGATGGTGGCAAGATCGGCCCAACCGTCGCCCGCGCGGCGCGCCAGCGAGACCGCGACGCCCGCCGCAGGTCGCCCGCGCGCGATGTCCAGGATATGCGTCGTGATGCCGCTCATGGGGCCACCAGGTTGTCGAGTCGGAGCCGCGTGATGCTCGCCTGCTCCTCGGCCGCGATCCGGAGCTCCGTGGCCGGATCGTGCATGAGGCGACCGCGCAGCGCCTCGAGCATCTGCTCGGCGGTCTTTCCTGTGGCGCAGATCAGGAACACGTACCCGAATCGTTTCTCATAGTCGCGATTCCCCTGCGCGAGTGCCCTGCGCGTGTCCTCCCCCGCCCCGTCCATGCCGGCCTGCTCGCGCCGGGACCACGCGTCGCCCGCCCCCTCCCCGATGCGCGCGTGGTGGGCGAACGCCTCGAGCCAGTCCACGCGCCCGAGCCTCCACCAGACTCGCTCGGCCGATGCCAGCAGCTCGGCGTCGTGCCCGAACGGGCGCGCGGCGAGCATCGCGTCCACCCACTGGCGCGCGCCGCAGCAACGCTGCAGCTCCGCCCGGGCCTGCTCGTCGGACAGGGCGTTGAGATACCCTGCTAGGCGCTCGGTCGTCATCCGCGGCTGAAGCCGCGGCTCGGCACTGCCGCTGAAGCGGCGTCATGCCCGTTCACGGGCAGATGCCGAGCCGCGAGTTCACTCGCGCACACTCGCGCAGTCACGGTTCGATCCTCCCCCACACCCGCAGCCGCGCCACCCCACCATCCGGGAAGATGTTCAGCCGCACGTGCGTCACCGGACCGCGCGTGGCAGAGGTGACGACCAGGCGGTGCCGGGCGTGGGCCCGGAGCTCGGTGCGGGCCACAAGCTCCTCCCAGTCCGCGTCCTTACCCGGCGGCCCGCTGGCGTCCGCTGCGTCGCACCCGTCGAGACTCGCGCTCTCCGGGAAGTTGCCCTTGAAGTGGGTCGTGTCCAGGTCGACGCGCTGGATCACGCCGCGCCGGCCGAGCCGCAGCACGACCCAATCATGGCCGGGGCCCCGGCGGCGCCGCGTCTCCCAGCCGTCGCCCATGTCGCGTGATGGTCCCGGCATGATCAGGTTCAGCGGCTCGCTGAAGAATTGATCGCTCGTGGCGAGCGGCGCGCCGCCGTGCTCCACCGCGACCAGGTCGATCACGCGCCCCCCCCCCGCCCCTGCGATCCGCCGCCAGTCGGGGCGCGCTTCGCCCCAGACGCGCAGGCGAGCCACACCGCCGTCGGGATAGATCTTGAGCCGCACGTGCGTGTGGCGCGCATCGCTCGCGACGGCAAACTCGTTCGCGGTGTGGCCCGCGAGCGGTGAGCGCGGCAACAGCTCTACGAAAGCATCGTCCAACGCGCGGAGCGCTCGAGCACCCCGCCCGAGAGTGCCCGACAGCTGGGCGGCGTCGAGTGAGCAGGCCACGGGGTGGTTGCCGCGGAAATGCGTCGTATCGACGGTCACCCCGTGAATCGCACCCGGGATGCCGAGCCGGATGATGCACCAGTCGTAGCCGCCCTCCGGTCCGCGCCGCCGGCGGGTCTCCCACCCATCCATCCATTTGCCCCGATCGGTGTACTTGCCCTCGATGAACACGGGGGGTCTCGCCGCGAGCAGATTGTGCCTCGAGGCGAAGAATTCGTCCGACGCGACCAGCGCCCGACCGCCGACGCGCGCCGCGGCGAGATCGATCAAGCCCTCGTGCGTCACCGCTCCCATCTGCCGATGGCTCCCGTCGGAAACTCCCCTTCCTCATACACGCACATTCCCCGCACGAAAGTCTGGCGTACGACACCGTGCAGTACCATCCCCGCGTACGGTGTGACGGGATGCCGCTGGCGCAGCCGCTCCGGCGCGACGGTGAAGCGGGCCTCGGGATCGAATACGACGACGTCGGCGTCGCACCCGGGCGCGATCCGTCCTTTGCCCGTGAGGCCGGCGAGCCCGGCCGGTCGCTCGGCGCACCAGCGGGCGACGTCTTGCAGGTCCCGGCCGCGGGCGCGCGCTCCGGTCCAGGTGGCGGCGAGCCCCACTTCGAGTGACGCCACCCCGCCCCACGCCCGTACGAAGTCGCCTGTGTCGAGGCACTTGAGCAGGGGCGGCGCGGGCGAATGATCGCTCGCGACGAGGTCGAGCGTCCCCTCGGCGAGGCCCTCCCACAGGCGCTCCCGATCGCTCCGCTCACGGATCGGCGGAGCGCATTTCCAGGCGGTGGCGCCGTCCGCAATCTCCTCCGCGGCGAACGTGAGATAGTGCGGGCACGTCTCGGCCGTGACCGGGAGGCCGGCACGCCGGGCGTCCCGCAGCCGGTCGAGGGTGTCGGCCGCCGAGACATGCACAATGTGAACGCGGCAGCCGGTTTCGCGACAGAGCCGGAGCATCAGGTCCACCGCCTCGAGCTCCGCGGCGCGAGGGCGGGAGGCGAGATACGAGGCGTAGCGTCGCGGGTCGCCTCCGCGCGACGCCGCCGCGCGCGCGATCGGCCCGGGGAGCTCGGCGTGCACCAGCAGTGGCAGCCCGAGCCCGGCGAGCGTGGTCATCGCCGGCCGCAGCTGGAGCTCGGCCACCGGGGGAAACTCGTCGACTCCCGATGGCACGAGAAAGCACTTGAAGCCGCGCACACCCGCGCGGGCCAGGGGCGCAAGCTGTTCGGTGTTGCCCGGCACCACGCCCCCCCAAAAGGCGTAATCGACCGTGGCATGACCCGCGGCCGCTCGCGCCTTCAGCTCCAGGGCGGGCGGGGTCGTGGTGACGGGAATGCTGTTCAGCGGCATGTCGACGATGGTGGTGATCCCACCGGCAGCCGCGGCCCGCGTCGCCGTCTCGAACCCCTCCCATTCGGTCCGGCCGGGCTCGTTCACGTGTACGTGCGTGTCCACGACCCCGGGCAGGAGCACCGCGTCTCCCACGTCGAGACGTCGAGCAGCGTCCGGCGTCGCACCGTGACCGTGAACGGCGGTGATCACGCCGCCCGAGATCGCGATCGCGCCCGGCGCGGTCCCGGCGGGAGTGACGACACGCGTGCTGAGAATGACGAGATCGACGCGGGCCGGGGCCATGGCCGGGACACGATACGTCGGCAGGCGCGGGTGTCGCCAGGGCGGCAGCACGCTCGCCGTCGGTTGTGGCAATCCGTTGACATATCGACGCAACACTCGACCGCTTCCTGAATCTCCGTTCTTTGCGGATTCTTCGGTTTTGCACGCCAGCCGCGCAACGGCGGTGCCCCAAAAAGCGGCGCGCCATGTCGTGGGCGCACCACAATTCGACGTCGCTGTTTGGCATCGGTCTTGCGTTTTGTCGAGCGCGGAAGGACAGTCGGTTCGGCACGATCGCTCGAGTGAGCAGGGAGCGGGGAGCAGTGAAAGAAGGTCGCAAACGCATCATCCGCACTGTGGTCGCCGCGCTGGGTCTAACAGCGCTGCTGGCCCTGCAGCCCGAGTCCGCGCGGCTCGTCGAGTCGGCGTGGGCGCGAGGCGAAGCCTCTCACGGGCCGGCGGTGCGGAAGCTGATCCTGTCCGACCAGGCGCGCCGCTATCTGCAGCTGCAATATCGCTCCTATCCCACCGAGTTCATGGGTTGCATGATCGGCGAGACCCGTGGCAGCGCGGTGGTGGTGCGGCGGATCGCGCCGGCCGACGTGGAGCCCAACCACTCCACGGCAACGCGGGTCGTTCCCCACCAGACCTGCGAGGATGCCGGGTGGTCGGGCACGGTGGGCATGATCCACAGCCATCCAGGCGGCGAGCGGTGCTGGTACTTCTTCCCAGGCACACAGGTCGCGAGCTCGGACGGCCAATCGTTCGCGGGCCAGCCCTATCCGGTGGATGCGATCATGTGCGGTGACCACGTGGTGTGGATCAATCGCGACATGGCGGAGATGCAGTTGCAGCTGCCTGCGGATACCGCCCGCCGCGCTTTCGCCGCCTGGGAGCGGTGAGGTGGGCGGCGCCACTTCCCGACACCCTCCATGGGCGGACCTCGCTGCGACTTTTACGACTGGGTGACTCACAGGACCTGTGAGGAGGCGGCGCGCTGGGTGACCCACCAAAAATCCCAAGACACGGGCCGACTCGAGCGCTATTATTGTGACAGGCATCGGCCGCCGCGGGCGCACCCCATCGGCACCCCGGGAGCGGCGCAAGACCCCAAGGCTCGATAATGGCGTGATGAACAGGGGACGCTAGCGTTCCTTTGGACATGACACGAGCGGGGCAGTGACTCCCAAGCGCTATTGGGCGCGGCTGCGAGCGGACATCGATCGCCCGCTACGCCGTGGCGCGTGGTACCACGTGAAGAAGCTGGGCCCGCGCGAGGCCCTCCTCGACGTGCTCGGCGAAGCCGTGGACGTCCCGCGGCCGCTGCTCGATATCATCAGCCGACCGCCGTACCGCTGGTCCGTCGTGCCGCGTCCCAAGAATCCGTCCCGGTTTCCGGGGGTGACCGAGTACGGGGTCTGCCCCAATTGCCGGGAGCGCGTGCCGCTCACCGAGCGTCACGCCTCGCTGCGCTGCCGGCACTGCAACGAGGTGTTCGACGTCGCGTGGGAGGAGCAGTACTTCCAGGGCGTCTAGGTCAGTCCCAGCCGGCGCTGCAGGTGCGCCTGCACCGGCGGCGTGATGATCCCGCGCTTGACCGCATCCGCGAGCGCCGCGGTGGTGGCGGCGCGATCGGCGTCGATGCCCTTCTCCCGCAACTCTTGAATGATCCGGGCGAGTCGACTGTCGTACTCCTGCGGCTTGAGCTTTTCGGCGTCCGACACCTGCTTCAGCTTCTCCAGCTCCTGCACGAACCGGGCGATTGTGACGGGTGCCATTGACAACCTCCCCTTGGGGTCTCAGGCAGAGCAATCTAACCCGGGGGCGCGCGTCGGCTGCGGTTTGACTTCCCCACCCCGCTCCATTAGCCTGGGACACTCCTGAACCGGTAGGGCAATGGGCAACGATGTGGCATGGGCAGCGCGCCTGGCGCGCTACAAGGGTCCTGAGCTCAAGCGGAGCGTGTGGCAGCTCGCCAGCGCGGCGGCGCTGTTCGCCGCCGCGTGGGCGCTGATGTACGCGAGCCTCCGTGTCGGCTACTGGCTCACCCTGCTCCTTGCCGTGCCGGCCGCCTTTTTCCTCATCCGCCTGTTCATCATCCAGCACGACTGCGGCCACGCCGCGTTCTTCCGGTCGACGCGCGCGGCCGACATCGTCGGCTCGATCCTCGGCGTGCTCACCCTGACGCCGTACCACTACTGGAAAAAGACCCACGCGCTCCACCACGCCACCTCGGGCAATCTCGAGCACCGGGGGTTCGGCGACATCGACACCTGGACGGTGGACGAGTACCTCGCCCGCTCGCGCTGGGAGCGCTTCAAGTATCGGGTGTACCGCCATCCGGTGGTGCTGTTCGGCGTGGGGGCCGTGCTGCACTTCTTCGTGCGGCACCGCATCCCGACGATCGTGCCGCGCGCGTGGACGCGCGAGCGGCGCAGCATCTTCTGGACCGACGTCGGGTTGGCCGCGCTGATCGCGCTGATGGGAACGCTCGTCGGGTTCCGGAACTTCGCGCTCGTGCAGCTCCCCGTCACGCTCCTGTCCACGTCGCTCGGCGTGTGGCTATTCTACGTCCAGCACCAGTTCGAGCCGACGTACTGGGAGCACGACGAGCGCTGGGCGTACGACGCCGCGGCGCTCCAGGGGAGCTCGTACTACCGGCTCCCCAAGCTGCTCCAGTGGGCCACCGGGAACATCGGGCTCCACCACATCCACCACCTGCACCCCCGGATCCCCAACTACCGACTGCAGCAAGCGCTGGACGAGCACGCCGAGCTGCGCCGGGTCCCGACGTTGACGCTCTGGGAAAGCTTCCGCTGCGTCCGCCTCACCCTCTGGGACGAGCGGGAGCGAAAGCTGGTCCCGTTCGCGGCCGTCAGGACTTGACGATGTCCCCGCTCGCGACCTGACCCGAGCGGCGGAATCCTTCCGCCGGAATGAACACGCTGAAGAAGTCCATGCCGCTATCGGCCGGCCCGTTGTCGCACACCGCGAGCGTATAGGCCACGATTCCCCCGGTGTCCTCCCGGCCGGTCGCGTCGACCTCCACGCCGCGGCTCGGATCGCTGCAGACGCTCGAGCTCGGGCGGAACGCGATGATCGACGTCGCCGGATCGGCCACGGGATCGGTGGTCAGGGTGGCCGGCACGCCACCCGGGTGCACGTCGGCGTAGTCGGTGCCCGTGAACCGACCCGTCAGATCGGCCCGCAGATCGAAGTCGAAGGTCACGGCGTCGTTCCCAACTTGGGGAGCCGCCGTCCCGACCTGACCCCGTCCGGTCACGCGCCCCGTCGGCGGGGGCTGCGTTCCCGTGCAACTCACCGTGAAGGTGGTCGGGCCTGTTCCCCCGGCGGGCACCGTGACCGTGCGCGGGTTGGAGCCGCTCACCGTGCAGTTGCTCGGCACGCCGCTCAGCGACACCTGGTAGTCGCCGGCGGTGACGGTGGCGGTCACGGTGGCGTTGGCGCCGATCGGTTCGCTCGCTCCCGTTGGGAAGCTCGGCCCCGTGACGTTGAGCGTGTAGCCCGTAGGCTGGCTCTGGCCCGTGGTGGCGGTCGTGACCGAAAGAGTGCCCGTCGTCGTTGTGGCCGCACAGCTCACGGTGAAGCTGGTGGTCGCCGTCCCGCCAGAGGGCACGTTCGCGGTCTGGGGGTTGGCGCTCGTCACCGTGCAGTTGGCCGCGGCGCCCGAGAGCGTCACCTGGTAGCTGCCCGCCGGGATGTTGGCAAAGCTGACGTTGCCGTTCGTCGCCATGGTCTTGCTCGTCGTCCCGGCCGAGCCGGACACGGTGACCGTGTAGCCGTCAGCGTCGAGGTTCGAGCCCGTCGTGGAATTGCTGACCGTCAGAGTCCCGGTGGTCGTGGTCGCCGCGCAGCTCACGGTGAAGCTGGTGGTCGCCGTCCCACCAGAGGTCACGTTCGCGGTCTGGGGGTTGGCGCTCGTCACCGTGCAGTTGGCCGCGGCGCCCGAGAGCGTCACCTGGTAGCTGCCCGGCGGGATGTTGGCAAAGCTGACGTTGCCGTTCGTCGCCATGGTCTTGCTCGCCGTCCCGGCCGGGCCGGACACGGTGACCGTGTAGCCGTCGGCGTCGAGGTTCGAGCCCGTCGTGGAATTGCTGACCGTCAGAGTACCGGTGGTCGCCGCGCAGATCACGGTGAAGGTAGTCGTGGTCGTGCTGCCCGCGGTGATGCTCACCGTGCGCGGGTTCGAGGTCACGGTGCAGTTCTGCGCCACCCCGTTGAGCTGCACCGAGTGGTCGCCGGGCGATAGTCCGCTGATCGTCACCGTGTTGTTGATGCCGATGGCTTTGCCCTGACCCCCGTCCACCGTGAGCGTGTAGCCGTCGGGATCGAGGTTCGACCCCGTCGTGTTGGTCGTGACGGCCAGGCTGCCGGTCGTAGGGGCACAGCTCACGGAGAAGGTGGTCGCGGTCGTGTTGCCCACGGTGATGCTCACCGTGCGCGGGTTCGAGCTCACGGTGCAATTCTGCGCGATCCCGTTGAGCTGCACCGAGTGGTCGCCAGGCGACAGTCCGCTGAAGGTCACGTTGCTGTTGATGCCGATGGCTTTGCTCTGACTCCCGTCCACCACGACCGTGTAGCCGTCGGGATCGAGGTCCGACCCCGTCGTGTTCGTCGTGACCTTCAGGCTGCCGGTCGTCGCGGTGCAGGTCACTGAGAAGGTGGCGGTGGTGCTCGAGCCCACGAGCGTCACAGGTAGCGGGTTCTTCGTGTTGACGGTGCAGTTCGACGCGACCCCGCTCAGCTGGACAACGTGCGCGCCCTCGAGCACACCGCTGAACGTCGTGCTGCCGTTGGTCGGGAGGGACTGGCTTTTGGTCAGGTCCAGCGTGGCGGTGTAGCCGTTCGGATCGAGGTCCGAACCGTCCGTGTTCGCCGCGACGATAATGTCCCCCGTCAGAGGGGGAAGCGAGGGAAGCAGGTCGGTCGAAGGCCGGGTCGAGGCCGGGTTCTCGCAGCCCAGCGCCCATCCGACCGTAACCGGTACCACGAACTGGAGAAGTATCCTTCGCGCGCGCATGACCCGAGCTCCACACTGGGGGGACGCTTGCGCGCAACGCATATCTCGCACCTGCGGCGCGCTCGCGTCGCATTCGGAGAAGGCGAAGGAGAGAGCAGCGTTGGTGCAGCGGCGTCGCAATAATTTTTCTATAATAGAATCGTAATTTCTCACAGAATTCCTGTGGCGATGCTGCAATGTCGAGTCGACGCTGCCATGCCGGCGCGCAACGCCATGTCGCAGCGCTGCAATGGCATGGATGAAACGGGTGAGCATACGCTTAAAAATCCGCGATCCATTATCTTGACGGCTTCCGCGCGCCGCAGCGAAACCAGCCAGGGGGAGCGGGGGTATGGGGGCCAGAATGATTGCCGTCGGAGTCGCCCTGTGCGTCGCCTGTCAGGAACCGGAGCGGCAAATGCCACCGGCCAAGCTGGCGGGCGGACGGGTCGT
>WNES01001563.1_pt1 | contig 10703 bp, 11 predicted proteins | sample 5399931 | NCBI WGS metagenome assembly WNES01 (sample SAMN13153332, study PRJNA577476) | soil metagenome | isolation source: 20 cm grassland meadow soil 2 days after 3rd rain plot 5 | place: USA:California | collected 2015-11-11
AGGAACTGGTGGAGAAAATCGATCAATATGTGCGCGCTTCCAACACCCACGCCCAGCCTTGGTCTGGATCGCCACGGCCGATTCGATCTTTGCCAAAGTCCAGCGACTATGTGAACGTATTTCCGGGACGGCACAATAGGCACGATCCGTCTTCCGCCTACGCACGAAGGGTTTAGAGCTTGGTGGCGTCGGCGGCGACAGCGGCCTCGGAAACAATGAGGTACTCGTAGGATTTTCCGTTTGCTCTGAACTTCATTTTGTCTTTGTCGAGCGTGAACTCAATAGGAGTGTTGACGGGAATCAGGGCTTTTTCCGAGGGTTTCATCTGCCGGATGTGGTAGTCGGTCCCAGCGGTGCGGACAACGTACTCCTGGCAGAGCAACTCGACGGTCATTTGTTTGTTCTTCTTGCCTTTTTCTACGGTGGAGCCGCAGGCTACGGAGTTTTCGGCAATGATCATACCGGCCTGATGTTTATTGTCCGCCTGCACGAGAGTCGCCCCGAAGAGAAGTACGGCGGCGAGCATGAACGGCTTCTTCATAATATGGGCTCCTTAGTGTGGCATTTCGGTCCCTCTTCTTAGGTTAAGGCAACCGGTTCGGAGAATGAGGGTAGGGACACTAAGAGTAAACAAAGAGGTTGGCTTGTGGCAGAAACAGCCGGCCCGAATTCCGGCCCCTGCAAAACCATCTTTAACTGGCCGGCTAGTTCCGCAGGTGGGACGCAGAGGCTCGGGAACTTTCCCGAGTACCCAGGGTTGGTATTTTTGCCGTCTTAATGTATGTGCGTTTTCCCGCCGCGCACGACCCTTGGGTTTCAAAGGTTCTTCAGGAGGTCCCTATGTCGTCAAGGATTCTTACTCTGGACGTTCTCTTCTTAATTCCCCGAACTCTTCGGAAAATGCAGGCTCTGTGGATGGTTTTGGCGGCCTTCTTGTTTTCCGCGCCGTGTTGGTCACAGCAGACACAACAATTTGCGCAAGGGCAACAGGAACCACCCCGCCCTGACGGTCCGCCGGGCCAGCAAGCATCTCCGCAAGCGCCCGCGCAGAATCCTGCCCCGGTCACTCTTCCCGCAGGAACCCAGCTTGCTCTCATTCTCACACACCCCATCGACAGCAAGAACACGCATCGCGGCAATACCATTTTTGCGGAGACCACGGCGCCTGTGCTGGCTGAAAATCAGGTGGTCATCCCTGCAGGAGCTTTTGTCCAAGGCAAAGTAGAGAAACTCACCCGGCAAGGCAGCCGGGCCGAGCTGTTGATGCAGTCGGTTTCGGTCGCCTTGATCGATGGCTCTGTCGTCAGCATGAAAGGCCCGCTTGAAATTACGAGCGGGGAAGGCACAGCGTGGAGAAACCCAGGCAACGCGGCCAAAACAGTGGCCTTGCTTGCACCATTCGTCGGTTCGGGCCTTGGCACGGCGATTGGCGCTGCCGCTCATATCACGCAAACGACCACCTTCGCAGGAATGACCATGACGACCGATACCCCTAAAGGCGTGGCCATAGGAAGCATGACCGGCCTCGCCGCGGGGACCATCGTATCTTTTGTCTTGCTTGCGCGGAGCCGTCATTTCTTTGTGGGAGAGGGTTCGCCTCTCGAAATGATTCTGCCGCATCCGGTGACGATTGCTGGCGGACAGGCAGCTGAGGCGGCGCGATTGGAGGATCAACGATAGAATTCCTGAACTTGCAGCGGACCTTCCAAAACAACGCAGGCGCTTCAAGACTAGCGCAAGCCAGACCAGTCGTCGGCCACAAGAATGGAATCCACGGGGTTAGAGGGATCGTACTTGACGCTGGCGGGCTGCCCCGGAACCACGCGATCGAGGCGAACCTGACTTTCTAGTCCGGTGATGTCCTGAGCGGTGTGATAGACCACGCCGGAAATCGCATAGCTGTAGGAGACGAGATGGCGGGGGCGAAGGTCCACCAGCCGATGAACGCCAAGGCCAAACAAGCGCTTGCGCGGCTTTGGCGGTTCGGGCGGATTCTCCACCAAATCGACGACCTGGCCTTCGGCGATGCGGCCGATTTGATTCAAATGCAGGCGGCGCTGCCGTTCCTCCGCTTCCGGGTCGCCTTCCGGCCGAAGAAAAGCATAGACAATCATGGCGACGGCGGCGATGGCCGCGCCACCCATGGCAAGCATCAGCTTCCAATCGGCGGGCAAGGCTATTAGCAAAGCGACTCCATTGAATCCCGGGGATTGCATGGGGCGCCAAGACTGGGCGATAGCAACGCAACGGACGCATTCCAACGGTCGCAGCCCCACTACCGCGTATTCTAGCGAAATTGCGGCCTAACGGGAATCAATCTTGGGGGGCGCGCACCGGATTACGCAATACACCAATCCCAGAAACAGCCACTTCAACTGTGTCGCCCGCAGCAAGCGGACCCACGCCCGCGGGAGTGCCCGTGGCAATCACGTCCCCTGGAAGCAGCGTCATCATGCGGGAAATCCAGCGAACCAGGAACGGCGCCGGGTAAATCATAAGGGAGGTCTTGCCCGACTGGCGGATGGCCCCGTTGACCCGCGTTTCGACGAGAAGGCTCGAAGGATCGAGATCGGTTTCGATGTGCGGACCAACGGGGCAAAAAGTGTCGAAGCCTTTGCCGCGCGTGAATTGCACATCGCTCTTCTGCAAATCGCGCGCCGTAACGTCGTTAAGGCAGGTATAGCCAAGAAGGTAAGAGAGCGCATCTTCAGGATCGCGCAGATGCGAGCAGCGGCGCGCAACAACGAGGGCAAGCTCTCCTTCATGTTCCACTTGCTTGGAATACTTCGTGAGGACCACGGGCTCTTCCGGGCCGATGATGGACGTGGAGGGCTTCAGAAAGATCAAAGGCTCCTTGGGCACTTCGTTGCCGAATTCGGCAGCGTGCGCCGCGTAGTTGCGGCCAACGCAAACAATCTTCGAAGGCTCCACAGGAGCGAGGAGCCGCACATCCGCAAGGCGCGAAGAGTGCTCGCCGCGTGTCCATTGGCTCCACGGCAGACCGGCGATTTCAACTACGTTTTCGCCTTCGATGAGGCCATAGCGCGGGGAGGGCGGTGAAGCGGTATTGCGCGGAACGTAGCGGCAAATTTTCATTTCGTGTCAGCTCTCGCGGCGCCGGGGTTGAGGCTTGGGATGAGAAATCTCGGCGGCGCGGGCCCTTCGGATAATTGCGCCAATCCAGGACAACGTCGTGAAAATCATGTAGACCACGGCCCCCTCCATGAAAACCTGGAAGGTGGTGTGCCAATTGCCGAGCCCATGATAGATCATGCAAAGCATGCGGTAGACCAAGCTAAAGATCACCCAAGCAATCATGCTTGAAGCCAGGAGATTTCCGGGCCAGCGAAGAAATCGCAGTACCGGGACAGCCGCGAGAAAACCGAGAACGGCGGCCGCGGCGATATTTCGCTCGAAGGCAAAGCGCTCCAGAAAAGGAACCTGGTTGGCGATTACCAGCCAGGCAGTAAACACAAAACTTAGACAAACACCCGTGTAAACGCCGGTGCGAATGGCCGCGTTGCGAAGGAAATCCAGCCGCCGAGAACCAGGCAAATTTGTTCGAATAAACATCCGAAGCTGGGCTCCCAAGAATGCCGCAATGAAGCAACGAATCTACGAAGGCGGTTGCGGGATGTCAACAGCAACGGAAGTGCTCGGCGCGCTTTCGTTTCCCGCGCGATCCAGGGCCGTCACCGTATACCAATAACGGCGACCCGGTACGACAGAGCTGTCACGAAAAGCCGGTGTAGGCAGCAAGTCCGGAGTAACTAGCTGGCCTGTTACGCCTTCCTGCTCACTTCTATAGACGCGATAACCGGCGAAATCGGTTTCCAGATTGATGGACCACGACAGGTCCACGACGAACGTGGAAGGAGTCGCCCCGGGCAGCACGGCGGCAACGAGGTCCTGAGGCGCAGCCGGCGGAAATGTGTCAAGGGGCGTGACGGTGACGGGCTCGGAGTTGTCGGACTCGATTTCATTTCCATCCACGGAAATAACGCTGCGGACGACGTAAACGTAACCTTTCCCACACTCAAATTGCGTATCGCTGTAGCTGGTTGCCCCGGATGGCCCGAGAAGCGCCAGAGGGACAATCCAGTGAACTGTGGAGAGGTCTTTGCCAGCAGGAGCAGCCGAGTGCGGATCGATTTCACCACGATAGACACGATAGCCAAAGATGCCCGAAAGAGGGTCGCCGGCGGACGTTTGCGTTGGCGCGGGCCAGGTAAGGTTCAAAGCGGTTTCTGTGTCCTGGATTTGAACGGCTGAGATGGGTTGCGGAACGGGAAACACGCGTGCCGTAACAACATTTGAGTCGGCGGAAGCGCGCTTTTTCGAGAGGCGCGTTCGAATGAGATAGGCATACGTTCCACCGGGGTGCTCTTTCGTTTCCGAAGGCGAGATCGGGTCCGTCAAGCGAACATGTCCTGAAGCAACAGTGTTCGTAACGAGCGCGCCGGGAATCGTGTAGACGACGCGAAACGATTTCGGCTCGGGCGCGCCATTCGGCTTCAGAGAACCGCGAACAATCTCGATGGCTGGAGGAGCTGTGAGTCTTTCTCCGGAAACAGTTTTGGGCGGAAGCGAAAAAACGAGTTCGACGCCGTCACCCGCCTGGCGCGCGGAGAGATCCGACACGGCAACAGGAACCAGCGGCGCTGGAGGAACGGGATCGCCAGGGGCCCCGCAACCCGCGGCCAGGAGAATTACGAAAATCGAAACTCGAAATTCGAAATTGGAGAGCCCCCAATACTCCCTCGCCCGCCGCCGGACTCTTTCCGAATTTCGAATTTCCATTTTCGAGTTTCGGACCTACAGGATGTAGCGGCTCAGATCCTGGTTTTTCACGATGTCCACGAGCTGCTTGTTGACGTAAGCGGCGTCGATTTTCACGTTCTTTTTCTTCAGGTCAGGCGCCTCGAAGGAAATCTCGTCGAGAACTTTTTCGAGAATGGTATGCAGGCGGCGAGCGCCGATGTTTTCCGTTTGCTCGTTGACGCTCGTGGCGAAGCGCGCGAGGGCCGCCACCGCATCTTCGGTGAAATTCAGCTTCAGGCCTTCGGTTTCCAGAAGCGCGATGTATTGCTTGATGAGCGCGTTCTTTGGCTCGGTGAGGATTCGAATGAAATCCTCTTCCTTCAGCGACTGTAGTTCAACGCGAATGGGCAGGCGGCCCTGGAGTTCGGGGATCAAGTCCGAAGGCTTGGTGACGTGAAACGCCCCGGCGGCAATGAACAGGATGTGGTCGGTTCGGATCATGCCGTAGCGTGTGTTGACGGTGGTGCCTTCGATGATGGGCAGAATATCGCGCTGCACGCCTTCGCGGGAAACGTCCGGGCCATGGCCGGATTCGCGGCCGGCCACTTTGTCGATTTCGTCGATGAAAATAATTCCCATCTGCTCGGCGCGCTCGACGGCCATGCGCGTGACCAGCTCCATATCCAGCAGCTTGTTTTCCTCTTCCTGGATCAGGTATTCAAACGCGTCGGCCACGCTCATTTTGCGCTTTTTCTTTTGCTGGCCGAAAATGCCGGAAAGCATGTCGTTGATCTTCGAAGCATCCATGCCTTCCATCTCGCCGCCCTGGCTGGAAATAATTTCGAACGCGGGCATCATGCGCTCGCGCACCTCCAGGTCCACCATGCGCTGATCCAGCTTGCCTTCGCGAAGCTGCGTGCGCAGCTTTTCGCGTGTGCGCTGATTCTGCTCGCGCTGCGCCGCGACTTCGCTTTCAGGAGTGCCGGGAGCGGCAGAAGGAAGAGGAGGAAGCAAGAGATCGAGCACGCGTTCTTCCGCGGCTTGTTCAGCGCGGTCCGCCACTTCATCCAGCTTTTCCTCGCGAATCATGTCAATCGAGGTTTCCACAAGGTCGCGCACCATGGACTCCACATCGCGGCCTACATAACCGACTTCCGTGTATTTCGAGGCTTCCACCTTGATAAACGGGCATCCCGCAAGTCGCGCCAGGCGGCGGGCAATCTCGGTTTTCCCCACGCCTGTCGGTCCTATCATCAGAATATTTTTCGGCAAGACGTCATCCGCAATCTCCGGAGGAAGTTTTTGCCGGCGCACGCGGTTGCGCAGGGCCACGGCGACGGCGCGTTTCGCGGCCGCTTGCCCGACGATATACTTGTCGAGCTCGACGACAATCTCGCGCGGCGTCATGTCATCGAGCGCCGGAAGAATCCCTTCCTCTTCGCCCGTAACAGCCCCATTGCTGCCAGGCGCAAGGACTAATTCTTTTTCGGACTTGGTGGTCATTCCTGGTTCCCCACGTAGTTCCCTAGTTCCCAGTTTTCCGTCTTAAGGTTTTGTGTGAAGAGAGGCACAGCCAAAGCCTAACATCCCCTAACTAGAAGATGCTACACGCCCCACGATGGTTTACAACAAATTCGCCCAATCCGTGGGCGCTAAGGTCGGCTGGGGGGAACCATCTCACAATGAACGAGAAAACGGACTTACACAAGCGCTCAAATCCGAAATCCGAGCCCAGGTCTAAAGCTCTTCGACGGTAAAATTTTCATTCGTGTAGATGCAGATCTCACTGGCGATGCGCATGGCTTCCATGGCCAGGTCCTTGGCGGTTAGTTTCGAGTGCTTCAGCATCGCGCGCGCCGCGGCCAGGGCAAAGCTGCCGCCGGAACCAATGGCCACGATTCCATCGTCAGGCTCGATGACGTCGCCATTACCGGAAAGGATAAAAGTGCTTTTGCTGTCGGCCACCACGAGCATGGCTTCCAGGTGACGCAACGCGCGGTCCTTGCGCCATTCCTTGGCCAGCTCGACGGAGGCCTTTTGCAGATTGCCGGAAGATTCCTGCAGCTTCCCTTCAAAACGTTCGAATAAAGTAATCGCGTCGGCGGTCGAGCCGGCAAATCCCGCCAGGACTTTATCGTTGTACAAGCGGCGCGTCTTGCGCGCCGTGTGTTTCATCACGTGATCGCCCATGGTGACCTGGCCATCGGCGACCAGCACCACTTTGTTTTCCTTGCGCACGCACAAAACCGTAGTGCCGTGCATCGGCGCGCTTTTCTGATGATTTTGCATCCGGACATTATAGCCCCCCGCGCAGTTGCAATCCAAAGAGCGGCTGCGCGCCAAAACACCGGGGAAGGGTTCGGCCAAGAAAATGAGTCGCTACGAAGACTTGTCAGGAAAAAGAAAAGGGGCCGGCTTCGCGCGCCGGCTCCTAATTCTCGAAAAGCTGAATGCTTTATGTCTTGATTGCTTTTGCTGAAATTAGTACTTGTTCCAGGTAAAGGTATTGAGCACGTAATTTCCGATGGTAAACAGCGCCTTCTTGAGATGCATGTCGTAGTAAACGGCGCCGTTACCTACGTCGGTCAACTGATTCGCGATGACCGATCCATAAAAAGTGCCGTTTCCCCTGAAGGAGGCGGTGCCGTTGGGGGCGTATAACACTGCCGCACTCGCGCCATTGCCGGCGATTTTGATCAAACCGTTTCCTGCGTAAGTGAACTGGAGGATCGCAGGATTGAAGGTTGGGTTGCCGATACCTTTTCCTTCCAAGTCGATGGGAGTGGCATTGTTATTTCCCGCCACGTTGACGACCACCGGCCCGTACTGCCCAGTGACAGGGTCAGGAGCAATCACAAGCTGGGCGTTGCCGGTGATCGAGATGCTGTTGATATTGTAAGTGCCGGGATACAGCGTGACAATGTTGCCACCCGCAAGGTTGATGTCCCCATAGCTGCAAGTCGTGCCCACACAATGAGCAGGATCAACCGTGGGTCCGAGCGTTGCTGTAGCGTTGACATTCGTTGCTCCCGGCGGATACACAGTGGGAATGGGGAAAGTAACCGGCTGGGACAGATGGACAAGCCCGCCTGTGACCTGATTCAGGTTGCCGCTAAACGCCGTCACGTTGCCGGCCCCGCAAGCGCCGACACCCGCATTGGGGGTGGACAACGAACCGTTAATCTGGACGTTAGCGCCGGTGTCGTCCTGGTTTCCGTTAGTGCCGACGTTGCCTCCGAAGCCGTTGAGTGGTATGCCCGCTCCGTTGGCTCCCGGGTTGATGGCACCGCCGTTGGCAGTGAGGGCCGCGGAATCGTAGCTGTTGGTGGTGCCATTGCCGGTGAAACTGAGCGAGGCGCAGCCGTTGGCATCGGCAAAGGCGGCATAGGAAAAAGCCGGCGAGATATAACGCTCAAGGGTGGTAACCACTTCTGCTTGCGCATTGCGCACGTTGGCGACATCGCCATGCGCGGTGATTTGCCAGGTCTGAATTGTCACCGGAGTTGTGGTTCCAAACGGCGTAATGGAAACCATGGTCATCAACTGCGCGGAAGCGCTGTAGTTCACGGTGTTAGCGCCGGCCTGCAAAGGCTGCGTGGCATTCATGGCGTTGGTAAAGGCATTCTGTTGCCCGCCCGGGTAGTTGGCAGCCTGTCCGTTCAACGTGGACAAGAAAATGGGATTACCGGCTGCGTCAGTCACCGGATACACGTTGGTATTAAAGCCTGCAAAGTTCTGGGTGCCGGCCGGGACTGCGGCAGGGGGCACATAGGTGTTCATGATGAAGTTCGCCGCCGCGTTCACGCCGGCTTCCGCGCCATAACGCGCCTGGGTCATCATGCGGTAATTCATGCTGGAAAAGGTCTCGGACTTCGACAGAAACATGAGAGACCCGGCCATGGCCGAGAGCACCAGCAAAAGGATCAGGGCAAAAATTAGAGCGGAACCTCTTTGGTTGTTGCGTTTCATGAGCATTTCTCCGTTTACGATCTTCATGGCTGTATCCATTATTGGTAATTGATCAAAATGTTCGCTTTGATCAGCGGCGGAGCCGGCTGAATGCGATCGGAATAGTCCAGAGTCGCAAAATCCCAGGCGTCGTAAACGTTTCGCGGAGAAATGTTCAACAATGCTTTAGTCTCCTGCTGCAATATGTGCGTTTGCGGGTCGGGATTTGACGTTTGCACGGTTAGCGTAACCGCCACGTCGGTCACAAATGCCAAGTCACTGGCCGCCGCGTTGAGCCCGCCCTTTGTCTGAAGCTGATAAGTAAAACAGGGAACCGGGTTGCCTGCTGCATCATTTGGATTTTGCAGCACGCCCGTCAATACGATCTTCGAGGGATCATTAGGAGGCACCACCTGGCTATCCATGAACCTGACCTGGTTGCGATACAAGAAGCCAGGAGCGGCGGGAGTGCCTTGGACGCAGGTGTATTCCACGAAGACCATCTCGCCGTCGCCGTTCACATCGCCGTAAAGCTTCAACACCGTGCCTGATGATCCTTTGGCGGGCTGATTGCCCACCGGGTAGCCCGCTGGGAACACTGGGTAGCCCGCGTAGCCGGCTGGCGGAGCTGGCATGACCCCGGCTGCGGGCGGGACGATGCCCGTGGAAAACGCTCCGGGCAAGCTGATTTGGGCCCCCACGGTGCCCGTCCCCGGAATCGGCGCGAGCACGTGATTATCAACAAAGGTCGCTCTCCAAGTGTTTGATGAATTCGGACAGTTCCCCGGTCCAGCGGCGCAAGTCAGTTGGACGGTTTCCCGGCCGCACGTCGGACAAAGAGCTAGTGTCTGACCCGCCTCCACGGTCACCCATTCCCCCTCGAAGAGGACCGGGTTACCGGCGCTGTCAACAACGTTAAAAGTCACGTTCAGAGTAATTATGCCCGTTGCTGGGTTAACAACCACGCCAGCGGGAGCTGGACCCACCATCGCCCAAGCCGTGCCTGCGGGAGGAGGCGGCAGCGAGACTTTCCCGGCTTGACCTATTTCCTGCTGCAGCAGCTCGGTCGCGCTGCGCACGCTGGTATGCATTTCCGTGCGGTTCGCAATGGTTCCCTGCGTATACATCATTTGAACCATCCCCGACATAACGATCGCGGAAACGCCCAGGAGAACCACCAGGGACACCATCGTTTCCATCAATGTGAACCCGGCTTGCTTTTTGCGCATCATAAGTTTCCACTCTTTCTCAGGTTGCCGCACACAGACGCCTCAAAAGGGGCTTGATTTCAAGCTCGTTATGGTAGATGTGGGAAGAATGCCGGTCTGGCTGGCACTGCCTATCGAGTGTCGAACCTGCGTCCGAACGGAGATTTGGATCATGTTCGGGGCGGCCTGAGTGATTTGCCAGACGCGAATGTAGGACCAGTTTGCCGCAGCGGCCACTGGGTTTCCGGCTGCGTCGACGTAGTCCGAGTATCCCACTACCGGGGCGTTCGGATTCAAGCCGCCCCCCACCTTGAGACCCGTTCCGACCCCCGGGTTGACAACGGCAGGAAAAACAGTAGTGTCAGTGTTAGTATCTCCGTACAGTAGGGCTAGTAGTTGTTCCATCTTGTCTTGGCCATACTCGGCGGTACGGGATGCCAAGTGGCCTTGTGTTTCCGTGGTGGACATGGCCACCGTCGCCAGGGCCATGATTCCGGCCGCGGCGATCAGCAGGATGCCGAGGGCGATCAGGGTTTCGATAAGGCTTATGCCCGCCTGTGCATTCGTTTTGGGGTTGCAAATTCGGATGGAACCGTGCTGTCTCATAATTTCTCGTCCTTATTTCCGATACCAGTTTGCGTTGACGTTCACGTTATTGGCCCACACCTGGCTCATGCCCGTAGCGCCAACCGTCACTGCGTAGACTTGCGCGTTGTCGGTGATATACACAGCGTCGTTTCCCGTGGGCGCACCAGTGTTGGTGTCAATGGCAACGCCCCGCGAATT
>WNES01001580.1_pt1 | contig 10623 bp, 7 predicted proteins | sample 5399931 | NCBI WGS metagenome assembly WNES01 (sample SAMN13153332, study PRJNA577476) | soil metagenome | isolation source: 20 cm grassland meadow soil 2 days after 3rd rain plot 5 | place: USA:California | collected 2015-11-11
TTAAAGTGGATTCGGTGCGAACGAAGATTTAGCATAGGCATTCGGCCTTAATGAGTTAAAGCCCCCTATGCTCTAGGCGAGAAGACGAGAATTCTCTGGCAGGGGTCTTCGAAAAACTACACCTCTCCGCACTGCCGTGATGAATGCGAACGTCTGTTCGCCGCAGGACGGCGGCCAAAACGAACGATCCTGTCACCGCGTTTCAGTCTCTGCGAGAGTTAAGAGAGAGCACGCGTGACAGAGACTCTCGCCGCGATATGGAAGTTTTTCTTCTCGTATTCTTGCAACAGGCGGTTTATCTCTGCCACTAAAGCGAAGAGCTTTTCGGTATCCGTTTCTTTCGAGGCAAGTTCGCACAACTGACGCAACTCTTCTGGCAACTCCAACACTCGGCTCCTCCGACCCTCGTTGAGACATATTTACACTGCAAGACATTCACCTCCGCCCTACGGACATCGGCTTATGAATATGTATTGCAAGAGGATTGCCGAAAACATCGCTGATGCGAAACTTAATCTCTGCTGCCCAGCAGCATGAATGGGCTTTGCTACGATTTATGACATCGGAGCCCGCTGTGCCGTCAAATGCAGACTGCGGCTCCTTAGTTTTCTCCGTTTTCCGTCACGCGCAGGGCCCCAGCGGCGTCGCTGGAGGTAGCGCCCAAGGTGCGTGACTGCCCTACAACGCGCTGAACTTGGAAACCCAGCGACAGCCAGGGTGCCAACATCCTCAACTGCTGATTCCTGCTTACACGTTGGGGGTGGCGGGACGGAGCACAGACTCTGCAAGCTGCATACCTAACCGCGTTCATTGTGATCTTTTCAGGCGCAAGTAGCTGTTTCCTGTCATCATTAGGTGCGCTGTAAGCCGCGAATCACAACTAAACCGAGGGGTGATCCCTGATGAGGGACATGGGACGGGAGGATTCTGGGAAGCACAAGCGATCGCGTATCCAGTGGGTTGCGGTTGGTGTGTTGGCATTCTTCGCATTTGCGACAGCCGTTATCGCCTTCGCCATCTACCACGCAGAGCCGATCTTGCATGCCAGAATCATCGAAACACTCTCCACCCGATTTCAAGGCCGCGTCGAGTTGACTGGATTGCATGTCTCGGTTGCACACGGATTGCAAGTCTCAGGCGAGGGGCTCAAGATCTTTGGCAGGAATGATTTAAATATTCACCAGCCAGGTGTTCAACCTCTCATCACAGTTGACGAATTCCGATTCAGTGCAGGCATGTTCAACCTGTTGCACACGCCGATGCGGGTTCATCGCTTGTACCTAAAAGGTTTGGAACTGAATATCCCGCCCAGAGAGCAAAGTGCCGAGGGCATCAGCCTGAAAAAAAGAAAGATCAAGATTTATGTGGACGAATTTGTTTGCGAACAGGCACGACTTGTCATCAACACGCTCAAGCCTGACAAATTGCCGCTCGAGTTCGTTATCGCCAATCTGGACATGAAGGAAATCGGACCAGGACAGCCACTGCGTTTTATTGCCACCTTAGTAAATCCGAAACCTGTGGGGCACATCCAATCGAGCGGACTCTTTGGGCCGTGGCAAGCCGATGATCCGCGAAGCACGCCAGTAAGAGGTAAATATTCGTTCAGCAACGCAGATCTCAGCACTCTCAAAGGAATCGGCGGGATACTTTCATCGGCGGGCGATTATGATGGGACTCTTGGAAATATCGCGGTCGACGGAAAAACGGAGACTCCCGACTTCCGGATTGCGATCAGTGGCCGCCCAGTACCGCTCAGCACTGAGTTCCATGCTATCGTCGATGGAACGAGCGGAGACACCTATTTGGAACCGGTCAAGGCCACGATTCTGCATTCCTCTCTTGTCGCGAGGGGCTCGGTTCTGCGGGTAAAAGAATCGAAGGGACACAGGATTGTGCTTGATGTTGCAGTGGATCACGCGAGGATCGAAGACTTGCTCGAGCTCGGAGTTCGAACCGATCCACCGGTGATGACTGGCGCAGCTGAATTGAAAACCAAACTTGACCTATCTCCAGGCGATGCTGATGTAAGCAACCGCCTCCGGCTAATCGGAGACTTTCAGATTTCAGGTGCGTATTTCACCAACGACAAAGTTCAGTCCAAGGTGGACGCATTGAGCATGCGCGGCCAGGGTAGGCCAGAGGAAGCGAAAGGAGACGTTCCCGATGTGCAGTCGGAGATGGCTGGTGCTTTCCGATTGAAGAATGGCATGCTTTCATTTTCGCGGCTGCATTTTCAGATACCCGGAACAAAGGTGGATCTGACCGGAAAATACAGCCTCGACGGGAACCAATTTGATTTTCATGGAAAGGCTCGTATGAATGCGAAGCTGTCGCACCTGGTGACGGGATGGAAATCTGTCCTTCTGAAACCAGTCGATCCATTCTTCAGCAAAGACGGAGCGGGGACCGAGATTCCCGTAAAGGTGACGGGAACTAAATCAGAGCCCCACTTTGGGCTGGATTTCAGGCATAAAGACGTAAAGGCCTCCGGGAACAGTAACAACTAGCAATTGTCGGGCACACGAAGAACACAAGACCGCGTGGAGGCTCGATCGAATGATGAGTGCGGGTGACCGACCTTCATCGCCAATCAGCTGTGCTGATGTGTTCATTTTTCTTTGGTAGAGGATTGCCAGTAGCCCCCAGAACAACTTCCCACTAGAAGGTTGTGTACGGCGCGCGGCACATCGGCATCCAAAGAGCCGGATTATTCCTTTGCAGTAGTGGCGATCGTCGAGTTCGCCCAGCGACACTCTGGAGACATATTCCCCGTTGGTAAAGTCACCGGCTTCGGGGGCGGGAGTTGTAACGATTCCATCGGCGATTGGATCGGCGCCCCAGCTTAATTCACGGGCGGCAATCGCACAAACGGTTGCCGTCCTCCGAGAACCACCCGCACCCAATGCTGACCTTGAGAAACAGCATTGTCCCAATGCTCAACCCGCCGCCGTTTTCCGAAGATGGTATCAGGATAATTTGCGACGTCTCCCGCCGCGTAAATACCGGTGCGGCTGGTTTCCAAATATTCGTTCACGACGATGCCGTCATCGAGTGCAATGACAGTCTTCTCCAAGAGTTCCGTGACCGGGACTGCGCCCACTCCAACAACGACAAGGTCGCACGAAAGTTTCTCGTTGTCACCCAGGAGCACAGCCTGAACTGTATCTTTTCCTTCCAGTGCGGCGACACGTGCTTGTTTTACAATCCGCACTCCACGTGCGGTGTAATACTGTTCGAAGAAAGCTGACATTACAGGCGTGAAAACCCGGCTCCAGACTCGATCCTCGCGGATCACCAGCGTGGTCTGAATGTTTTTCTGTGCCAACACAGAAGCGACTTCCATGCCGATAAATCCACCGCCGATGATGACCGCCGCTTTCGCGCCTGCACTCCTGGAGCGTATCGTCCCGGAATCTTTCAGCGAGCGAAGATAGAACACGTTATCGAGGTCGTTTCCGCGGCCATCGAGCTTTCTTGCCTGAGCACCGGTCGCCAGTAGCAGGTGCTCGCATTCAAATTCTTCTCCCGAGTTGCTGCGCAACCGCTTCAGAGTTGGTCGAGGTGGAGGTTTTCCGCCGCGATGTTTCTCCAAGCGACAGCCTCGCTCGATAACTGTATTGAGTCGCATCTCGATTCCGTGTTGCCGATACCAATCCTTGGCTGAATGCCCGCCTCATTGTCCTTGCCTGAGAGAAAACCCCTTGAAAGAGGCGGACGCTCGTACGGGACCGCATTATCAGCGGACACAATTGTTAGTTCTCCGTGCTTTAGCCCCTGACTAACCATTTCCTTGGCTGCGTAACCAGTAACCATGCCGCCACCCAGAATGAGGTACTTTGATTTCTGCACGCTGTGCTCGTTCTCTTTTCACTTGGTGTCTGAGTGATAAATTCCTGTCTGAAGCTCTCAGGCTGATTTGCGTAACGTGCTTTCGTAGTCGGCAACGAACTTTTGAATTCCTTTCCTGGTCAGTTCATGGCGAAGGTCGAAACTCTCCCACGGAGCGTTCAGATCCAATTCCTTGTACTCGATTGGCTTCAGCGCTTGCCCCTTGGAATCAACGGCTCGGTAAACAAAGCTGTCGTCTGGCAAGCGATTACCCTGGGCCCACGATTCCAATACTTTGCCGGGAACGGTCGCCAGCTCCGCACTCAATGCGAACGAACAAAGCAGATGATCGAGATGTCGTATGCTGGCAGCCAGCACGTGAACGTGATGATCTCCTGCCTGATACATTTTCAGAATGTTTCTGACAACATCCATTCCATTGTCGCCTCGATCGTCGAGCCTGCCAATAAATGGTGAGACGTAGACTGGCTCCTTCGCACCGCTGGTTGCCGCGTACACGGCCGCAGCCTGATCTTGCGAGAAGCACAATGTCATATTGACGCGGATACCTCGCTCCACTGATACATGCGCGGCTCGCAAGCCTTCATGAGTGCAGGGATACTTGATGTAAGCGTTCGGAATCCAGGAGAACATTTCTTGTCCCTGAGCGAGCATCCGCTCGGCCGTTGTGTCCAGATCAGCAAAGACTTCGATTGAAACGCCCGCATCCCCGACGAGTGGAGAAATCTTTTGTACGATCCTCTTGTACTCGTCTTTTTGCTCCTCTGTCGTCAGCCGATGTCCCGCTGCGAGCAATTGTTGCACCTCTGGATTTTTTGCGATCAGGCTTGGATTCGTGGTTTGCCCATCGACGAAACCAATCAGTTTCTTGATCCGCAAAGTTTCGTCGGGATCACCACCGTCTATCAAAATCTTCGTTTTTGGTTTGTTCGCTCGCATATTGTATCCACCCTTCAAGATTTCCTTGTGGTCTAGGCTCTTTCGGATAAGAGACGCCTCAATGAGCACTCTGCTATTGGATGTCTTCTTGATTGAGCGCGGAATGGTGTTTTTGGTTACAAAATCATCGTTGAATGGGTATCTGTCGCGAAAAGAAATGTCCAACTCCCGGCGCACATACCGGATATTGGATGTGATTTGTTTGCCTGGGTCCGCCTTTGCGCCGGAGCGCGCAGATGATACCGTTCATGAGACTAGACTCTCCATCACATCTTTGAAACGCTCAGCAAAGCCGGCGGTGAGGGACCACGGACTGGGCTGTCTTAGGATGTGAAGTTTGCCGTGCTTGTCCAACACGTCAAAGTGAGTGGATTTTCCTTTGCGATAAAATCGGATGTCTACCGTTGCCTTTCCAATATGGAGCTTGCGTACGGTGATGGAAGGAAGCCAATCCGGAAGGTGTGGATCCAGGAAAAGGATGTTCATCGGTGCATATGGATATATGCCCAGAGTGGCCTGCATGATCGAGAACAAACTTGATGCCGACCAGGCCTGGGGCCAGTTTGTCTTTGGGTAGAGTGCGGGAAAGGGATGATCCGCGTCGCGCGGATGCCCACTCAGACACTCCGGCAGACGGTTATAGTCGAAAAGATCGCTAACCTCGAAAATGGCGCGCGCAATCCTGTGCAACTCATCAATGAGCCCAAAGCGCATCATGCCCATCGCAAAGGTTCCATGCTCGACCGGCCAGACCGAGCCCCGATGATAGCTGTAAGGATCGTATGCAGGATGTTTAGAAGACAGAGTGCGCACGCCCCAGCCGCTAAACATGTCATCGCGGAGAAGGCGGCGGGCAACCGATGCCGCGAGATCCTTATGCACGATGCCACACGCCAACAGGTGTCCGGGATTCGAGGTAATGGACCTGATCTGACGGCGTTTCGCGTCGAGTCCGAGGGCAAAGAATTCCTCCTTGGGCATCCAGAAGCGATCATTGAAGCGCTTTTTCAGCTCCGAGGCGTCATGAAACATGCGTCGCGCTAAATCGCGGTCGCCCATAAACCACAGCATTTCCGACATGTGAAGCTTGGCTACATAAACGAACGCCTGCTCTTCGCACGTGGAGATCGGCGGCTCTACCTGGCTACCATCTTCATAAACAATGGCGTCGCCCGAATCCTTCCAGCCTTGATTTCGGTTGCCGAGGCTGGAGCGCGTCTCATAGTTGTAAAATCCGTCGCCAAACCGGTCGCTATATCGGTCTTTTCCTTGCAAACCAAGCAGGGCAGGTTTTAGGAGTGGCCGGACGAGGTTTTTGTTCCCGGTCCAATGCCATAGTTCTGAGACTACGATCGGATAGAAAGAGGACGTGGTCGCAGCGCCATAGTAGCGGGAACGCGGGTTGTAGTTGAGAGCAGCAAGTGGCCCGGTATGCGCTTCGTGCAACATCCGACCCGGCTCCTCATCCCGCCAGTCGTTTTCCACTTTCCCCTGCCACTTGGGCAATTCATACAATGCGCCGCTCATCATGGATGTCGATGCAATGGCTGCTTGCCACCCAGCGGTGAGAGTGTCTCGCCCAAATAACGCAATGTAGATGGGAAGACCCGCGGCCATCACCCAGCCTTGGTCGCCGTGATCAAGATCCGGCAAGCGCAAGGCTGCCAAGTCACGTTTCGCTTGGTGAAGCGCGGATCCCACAACTGTGGCGAGGGTTCCCCCAACGTTTGTGTCGAATTGTGTGGAGTCACTGAGGAAGATGGATCGCTTACGATCGAGTTCATTGTGCGTGCCAAAGAACTGCCGGCAGTCGTAGAGCGGTTGCATCTTCTTGCCTTCAAAAACGGGAATGAACTTAATACAGGTATGCCACGATTTCCGAGGGCTAAGACGGACTTCGAACCGCAGCCGCGAATCACGGTAGACGGCCGGTGAGCCGGCATTCTCAATCTGCACAATCAATCCGCGATGAACATAGGCGACTCCTCGATCGCCCTGATGCGAGTAGCGGTGTGCGGCGTGGTACTCGTAGGCCAGTTCGGCACGGCGCGCGGAAACACGCCGCCAGCGTCGTTGTAACTTTCCATGCTGTTTTCTCTTGAATGTTTCAGCCTGATCGGCGAAATCGCCATCCAATTCGATCTCGAATACGAAACGCGCCGGTTCCTGGCTAAAGTTGGTGAAGTCGATGTCTTCGTGTACTCCCAACCCGACCGCGCGCGATACTCTTAGCTCGACGGTCTCTTCAGAAGCCGCCTCCATCTCACCGGATCCCGTATCTTCCTTCCAGATAAGACCCGGCGGGGGAAAGATGTAGTATCCAAGCCACGAGTGTTGCTCGAAATTTGAAACCGCCACTGTCTCGGGCGTTTTGCCGTCCACAAAATAGCGGTATCGGGACAACAAGCGTGTTTCACCAAAGAAGAGACCATGCCGGGGAAAATCGCCAATCAAGCCATCAAGGTCGGTCGCCAGCACAGCTCGACCCTGGCTGCAGTAAATCGTCTTGGGTCGAGGAATGAGTTTCGCCAGCGACCTGTGATCAAGATCCTTCATGGCCTCCGATACGTTTCGTGGTCAAGAGTTCGGCTGGACATTCCACGGGTGATTCAACACAACGTTTCACCGTCGCCTGCTCGTCGACCAAAACAATCCAGCCACGGTGATTGCCAGCGCACTGAGCGTGATCAATCCGGCTCGCATCATCGACCGGTTCAGCGCAGCCTTGCGAGCTCCGACAAATTGTCTTTCCGGATACATGACCGTTTGTCCGTTCGTGTCAGGGCGTAGTCCCATTTCGAGTACTTCCGCCAAGTGCAGCGCATCACGGTTGGTTTCCTGTGCAATCTGCTCCTTGCAGCTGAAGCCGTCGGCCACAATGATTGTCGAGAGCCCAGCCTTGCGCACTTCGGGTAGCAGCTTGCGTTCGCCGCAAGCAACCGATACTTCGTATTTATCTTTTTCGTAGCCGAAAGAACCCGCCATCCCACAACAACCGGATTCCAGTACTTGTTGGTCAAGCCCCATCTTTTGCATCAGCGATTTTTCTTCCTTGAAGCGCATGATTGCCTTATGGTGGCAATGCCCTTGAACGATGGCCCGCCGATTTACGCGAGGCGGGTGATAGCCTGGGACTTTCTTCTCCAGGAACTCAGAGAACGTGAATGTGCTGTCGGCCAGGACGCGCGCTTCCGCCGATTCAGGGAATAGACCATGAATCTCATCGCGAAACACAGAGCAACAACTCGGCTCCAAAACCACCATTGGCGTACCCGCTGCAAGATGAGGAGCGAGCGCTTCAAGGTTTCGTCGAAGATAAGACTTTGCCATCTCAAGGAACCCGTAGTCATACAACGGCCGGCCGCAACAGAGATGCTGGTCTAGCACTTCCACTTCACATCCCGCCTGTTCCAGAACATTGACTGCGGCTTGAGCGGTTTCGGGCATGAAGTAGTTATTGAAGGTATCCGCCCAGAGAAGCACTCTCGGACCGGAGCCGGGTCGCCGTCCGCGTTTCCGGAACCAGGCCTTGAAGGTTTGGGGGGCGAATGGCGGAATCTGCCGTTGTAAAGGAACGCCTGCAGCTATTTTGGCGGCATCACGCAAGCCCGGCAGCTGAGTAAACAGGTTGACGAAACCCGGAGCGATTGACGACAGGCGTGCCCACTTGTCGATCCATCCGAAGACATAGGCAGACATGGGACGGATACGTCCCTTCCAGTAGTGCGCAAGAAATTCTGCCTTGTAGGTCGCCATGTCAACGTTCACCGGGCAGTCCCCCTTGCAACCTTTGCAGGCGAGACATAGATCGAGCGCTTTCTTTATGTGGTCGTCGCGCCAACCGTCCCGGATGACGTCGCCGTGCATCATCTCCCAGAGCAGATGAGTGCGGCCACGGGTGGAATGCATCTCTTCCCGCGTGACCATGTAGCTGGGACACATTGTGTCCTGCTCGCCCTCGCCGTTTTCGCGACGACATTTGCCCACACCAACACACCGCAGCGCCGCACGGGGGAAGCTGCCGTGGTCGTCGGGGAATTTGAAATACGTCGCTGGATTCCATGGGCGATAGTTCGCCCCCAAACGCAAGTTTTCGTCGATGCGATAGGGGTCAACGATCTTTCCCGGATTCATCTTCCAGTCTGGATCCCAAATAGACTTGAATTCGCGAAACGCCTCGATCAACTCCGGCCCAAACATTTTGTATAGAAATTCGGCTTTCGATTGTCCATCTCCATGCTCCCCGGAAATCGAGCCACCATAGCTAGTCACCAGGTCAGTGGCTTCGTCCATAAAGGAGCGCCACTTACGAATTCCAGGTTCACTCATGAGATCGAAGTTCACACGACAGTGGATACAGCCCTGCCCGAAATGTCCATAGAGGGCGGATCTGTACTGATATTTCTCGTAGAGCTTGCAGAGATCTCGCAGATAACCGCCGACTCTGTCGGGCGGAACCGCAGAATCTTCCCAGCCTTCCCAGGTAAGCGGCTCGCCGGGAACGAAGGCCGTTGCCCCTAGGCCGGCTTCACGCACGTCCCAGACCTTTTGTTGCTCGTCTTCTTTGACAAAAAGTTTCATGCTGGGCTGATCGGAGCCTTCTAGCGCCTTCATGGTTTGCCGCGCTTGTTCTTCGGCTTCTTCCGTGGTGGCGGCGCCAAACTCGACGACCAGCCAGCCTTTGCTTTCGGGGAGGATCGAAAGATCGTCTGCCTGGGGCATCCCTTTCCTCTTGACGTTGGCGATCAGGAATTCGTCGAGCCCTTCAAAGCCAATGGGTTTATGTTCGAGAATCTCGGGAACGTGGTCGCCCGCTTCATAAATGCTGGGATAGCCGAGCACGAGCAATACGCGTTTAGGATAGCTGTATACAAGTTGGACCTGTGCTTCGAGAATCGTGACGCAAGTGCTTTCGCTGCCGACCAGGGCCCGTGCCAGGTTGAAGCGTCCGTCTTCCCCCGGCAATAAGTGGTTAAGGTTGTACCCGGAAACGCGTCGTGGGATGCGCGGATATTTTTCCTTGATTAGATTTGCATATCGGACACGCAGTTCCCGCAGTTGCGCGTAGATCTTTCCCGTCCTTCCCCCTTGAGCAGCCCGCTCGTGAAGTTGCCGTTCATGCATCCAGCCCACGGTCATTTGCGTGCCGTCGTAGAGGACGATGTCCATAGACAGCACATTCTCAGCGGCTTTTCCCGCCATCTGCGCATGAACGCCGCAGGAATTGTTACCCAACATGCCGCCAAAGGTGCAGTGATCGTGGGTTGCGGGATCGGGCCCCCAGGTTAGCATGTGAGGCTTGGCGGCGCTGCGTAGAGTGTCACAAATCGTGCCTGGCTCGACTCGCGCGTATTTCGCTTCAGCATTTAGCTCGACAATATTGTGGAGATATTTCGACCAGTCGATGACCACAGCAACGTTGCAGCATTGTCCCGCAAGACTAGTGCCGCCTCCTCGCGAGAGCAGAGGCGCTCCGAACTTTCGACAGGCGGCAATGGTCTCGATCACATCCTGCTTAGACTTGGGAATGACCACGCCGATCGGCACCTGGCGGTAATTGGAGCCGTCGGTGGCATAGAGCGCTTTGCTGCCGGCATCGAAGCGAACCTCGCCTGAGACTAATCTTCGCAGTTCGGCCTCCAATGCCGCAGCGTCAACCTCAGACGCGCGATTCCGCCACGAGTGCTTTAATCCTTCTGATGAGACCAGCGGAACCCGATTTGCAGACATCCTCCTCCTTTAGGCAGCAAAACGCTCGATGTCAGCCTGCTTCAGTTCGATTCCCATCCCTGGCCGGGACAGATCCGGAAGCAGTTCGCCATTGACGGGAGG